>Ga0055584_100002331_pt1 | contig 18806 bp, 17 predicted proteins | sample OSDHelmetaG_FD_58716 | JGI IMG/M metagenome (GOLD analysis project Ga0055584, IMG submission 58716) | Pelagic marine sediment microbial communities from the LTER site Helgoland, North Sea, for post-phytoplankton bloom and carbon turnover... | ecosystem: Environmental > Aquatic > Marine >... | reverse complement strand
GACGCGATTTCGTGCCCGGCAGCACGGAGACGATGATGCCAACTGGGTGTTTTCCCGTCATAGACCATAACGTTATCCCAATAACCGGTTTGATGGGGAAACCGCCCGGTCGCTATAGAGGCCCGGGCCGGACAGCAGACAGCGCTGCCGGCATAAGCGTTCTCGAACCGGATGCCACGCTTAGCGATGCTGTCAATGTGGGGCGTTTGAACGAATGGGTGGCCGTAGCAGCCGGTGTAATTGCGCTGATGGTTATCGGAAACCAGAAACAATAAATTTGCCGGCTGCATGTGTTCGTTGCCTTTCTCAGGTACGTTCGATTTTCAGGGTCGCGCTACGTCCGGCTGTTTTCGACGATCCAAAACCCGGTAATACGCAGGTGAGTGGCCAGTCTCGCTCCCGGCGGTGAGGATCATCAGTTCCGAAGGCTCGTCCATGGCGTAATGCCATGTTTCTTCGTCGCCGGGTTTGATCTCGGTCTCTTCTAACCGTCCCGCCCGTTTGAGCGCCGCGATGCTGCGCTTGGTGTTCTCCACCACGACCTCGCGGATTTGGTTTTTGGTCCAGCCGCCTTCTTTGAGCCATTCCGTATGGTCACCGCCAAATATGACCGCACCGGGCGTTTGGCCGAATATGGCGATGGAGCCGATAAAAGAAAGCGCGTCACCGACTGAATTCAACAGACCTTCAACGCCGCCGTAGCCGCAATTCCAAAGCTGCATCATCGACGAGCAGGCAATGAGCGTGACGGTGCTATCGCCTGGCTGGAGCCCTTGCTCCACATGCCAGGTTTCCCAGGGGTTACCCGATGCATTTTCCGCAATGCAGCAGCTATGTTTGCCCGGTGTGCCGTACGTCGCGCGGTCGGAAATCCCAGGCTTGTAACGCAGACAATTGCCGAGAACGAGCCGGAGGGCGCGGCCTATGGTGGAATTGGCGCGACAGCCAGGGCCGAACAGATTGTCTGTGGCGTTGAGGCCAATCTCTTCGATGATGGGGCCGTTAACGATGATGACCGGTGTTGGGCCTGATAGCGCGGAGGCCACATGGTGCAGGCCGAAACCTGGATCGGCGAGTGCCTTCACCGCGGTGGCGACGACCGGCATGTAGGACGCTTTACACCCTGCCATAACCGCGTTGATGGCCACTTTTTCGGCGGTAACGCTGACATTGCGCGACGGCATGTCAGCAATCACTTCATCGCCCCTGAAACCGCCCGCCTCCAACATGTCCTTCAATAAATCGGGCGTCGCAGGGACGACGGGTAAACCGTCGGTCCAGCCTTTCTCGTAACAATATTCGATCTGCTCGGACGCATTGATGGGAATGCAGACTTCCCCCTCGGTTTGGAAATCTGCCATTTAGGCCGCTTTCTCCGAGGCTTCTTGGCCACGAAGCAGCAGGATGGAAATTTTTTCCAAGAGCGATGCGGCCCGGTCTTCGATTTCATCGACGGCCAGGCTGCCGAGCGGGTGTGGCATTTGCACGAACCGAAAGGTTGGGACGCCCCAAAGACCGGCCATTTCTTGGCCTGTCTCCTCAAACCGGTCGGTAATGATGGCGACGGCTGGAATTCCACTTCGTTCCAGCAAAATCGCATCTAACACGCTGCCGGAACTGCAGGCGCCGCAATCCCCGACGCCACAAATGACAAAGTCCGCCTCGATTTGGAGCTTTTTGATGTCCGCATCGGCCAGCGGTGCGCGTTGGGATTTGTGCACCAGATGGATCATGTCCGTGCCATACGTCTCCGCCATTTGATTGGCGATGGCCTGGAGTACTTTCTCCGCATTGGGTTTTGTGTTTTCGACCAGACCTATTTTCAGCCCATTCAAGCTTTCGGGGCGCGGCGCATAATTTATGGGGTCTTCTTCCGCCGTCGTGGTGGGATCGAGTATGTCGAACATGGTGCCACTCTCCTCACATGGATCTAGCCTGGACCTGAATTATAGCATTGCTCGGCCTAAGGCAGCACGTCCTCGGTGAACCATTCGGTCGGCATGTGGTTGCCGATATTTTGGGCCTTGGCGCGCTCATATAACGTCGCGCCGACGGCAGCGAACTGAATGGCGAGCCCGTGGTAGTTCAAAAAGCAGGTAACGTCGTTGTCGGACTCGCGGCCAATTGCTGAACCGGTAATGAGATCAGGAAGTGTCGGGACCTCGCGCAAATAGGCCATCTCCGGGTTGTTGCCGGCTTCTTTCTGCTGATCTCCGATTTCGATCCCATGGGTGTTGTTATAATGGTCAAAATCCATGCTCGTGGAAAAGTGCATTACAACGTGATTGGCGGCTTTAATGGCTGCGAGTTCGATTTCATTGTCACGGATGGTCGAAATATGCATGCCCGGTTTGACCAATTTCTGAAACAACACATTTGATTCCGAATTCGTGGCGCATAAAACAATGTCTGCGCCCTCGACCGCTTCTTCGAGACTCTCACAGGCATGCATGTCGACCCCGATTTCCGGGCTCATTTGTTGGCAGAAGATGTCACGGTTGTTGGGGGTCATGCTGTAAACACGAATTTGTCCCACATCGCGGACTGCTGCTATGGCCATGGCTTGGGCGCCGGCCTGCCAGCCGGAGCCGATTAGTGTCACGGTCTTGGCGTTTTCGCGCGCCATATATTTCGCTCCGAGCGCGCTGGCACCCGCGACCCGCATACGCTGCATCACGCCGTCGGGGAATATCATTAACGGCTCGCCGGTATGGGTACTGAACAGCAGAACCAAGCCTGTCCACCGATCGCCGGGTGCTAACGGTACCTTCTTTCGTCGCTTTTTGCCGCCGACCGTCGGAAACGAGAGGATGTCCGAATTGATTCGAACGACCCCGACACCCAAGCTCGAGATGGACGAGCTCATCATTTTCAACTGGTAAACAGAGTCCGGGTGGGTGGTTTCCGTAATGATTTCCGCTCGCGTGCCAAGAACAGCCCGGTCCGCTGCGGCTTCCCGATACGCTTCCTCTAATGCTTCGAGGACATCATGTATGTTTAGAAGGCCGGCTATCTCATCGTTGGAGAGCAGAATGGTCATGGGCGTTTTCTCATGCTTGTAATAAAGGGCGCAGCGCAGTCAAAGAGTCCAACTTTTCAATGTCGAAAACCATTTCGATTAACTGGTTTGACTGTGCGGAGCCGATGATGGGCTCGATTAAATCTATTGCTTTGGCGGCGACCTCGTCGCGGCTCATGGGGTTATAGGGTGTGCCGGGCGCGGCGTTGGTACGATGGCTCAATTGCCGACCGTCTTTCGTGGTTACGTCGACTATTCCGGGACGTGCCGGGTGCGCTTGGTCTAATTCCTCATTGATTACCAATGTGAAGCATTCCCGCAAGGCCATCACGGCTGGATCTTTCATCCGTTCGGCGTCGTGAGACGTCGCGAAGGTGAGCGTGCCGTCTATGAGCAAAACCGATAACAAATGCTGCATGCAGATGTCGGGCATCGGTGAATTGTCGGCGACATCGAAACGTCGTCGCGGTAATTGTACACTGATGCTTTCCACCTCATCCGCTGCAAGGCCGTGTTCCCGTATTAATGCGAGCATGGATTCGATGGGCGTTTGATTGGGGTTGCCGACGGTCCATTTCTTGATATGGGCGTCTAGAATTTCAAACCGCTCCCCTAATTCATGGGTTAGTTCGTCCGGGTGAGGGTCATTGGTGAATATATCGAAAAATCCGTAAGGGCTATTAAACGGATCATCGACGCCGGTGAAGCCATGCTCGACCATCACCACGCTAGAAACCGCATTCCGTGCCGGCATGGCATTAAAATCAAAAGCCTTCTCCACATGGCTTTTGTCGCGAATGTAGTAAGGGCAACCGGAGGCCTGCTGGGCGCAGTAGGAAAGGGCATGCTGCGTCTGCAACGGGGTGAGGTTGGCCAAGGCAGCTGCCGTCGCCGTGCCGCCGAATTGTGCGCCTACCGAATGAGTACTGTGACCCGCATCCAACAAAAACTTTGGTCCGAGCGCCAAATTAACGCGAACGCCGATATCGTATCCGAGCGCAATGGCCCGCAATAGCGCCTCGCCACCACGGTCTTGTCGTTCGGCCATGGCCAGGGCGACGGGTATCATTGTTGCGCCCGGGTGAAGGCGGCCGCGTTGGTGTGTGTCGTCGGTTTCGTCCGCATGGGCTGACATGCCGTTTGCCATGGCTGCATTAATGGCCGTGGTTCGAAAATCAGCGCCGCAGACGGTTGCCTCTTCCGTGCCGCCTTGTGCGCGGGTAAAGGGAATAGCCACGGCGCCGGCCGGCAAACGAGACCCAGAGATGATCGCCGCGACACTATCGAGCAGGTGATGTTTGGTTTTTTCCACAGCATCGTGCGGCACCGGGCAATCAAGCGCACCGGCTATATAGGTCGCGAGTTCTTCGGTCTGATGCGTTGCGTCTGTGCCCATGAAACTTCTCCGATTGAGCCACATCTGTAACCCGTTCGATGGACAGAGAAAAGGCCGCTATCCACTCTGGGGTAACGGCCTTTTACAGATGAACGCGTTTGACGCTGTGCGACTTATTGTTTTAGAGCGCGATCAGCGGCGGCCAGAATATCCTTAATGGCGGGTCTATCCTGATAGCTTTGCTCGCGCAAAATAGCCCGGATGATTCCTTTAGCGTCGACAACATAAATTGCCGGGAGCGCAATGCCCTGGCGTGTGTTCAACTGGCCGAAAGCATCGATGATTTTCCCGCCTTTATCGGCGAGTAAGGTAAATTTAATGCCCCGGCGCTCGGTAAAGCGTGCCAGTGTTGTGATCTTATCTGTACTGATGCCGACGAGGTTTAGCTGCCGCGATTCAAAGTCTGTTCGTTTTTCGTTCAGCTGCACGAGCTGAGACTTGCAGAAGGGTCACCAATCGGCGGAGCGGTAGAAAACCAGGACTGCTCCACTTTTACCAACCAGGTTCTGGAAATTGCGGGCTTTTCCCGCAGAATCCTGGGCGCTCAGGTCAGATGGAATAGCCTTGCCTAAATCTGCTGCGAGGGTGGGGGCCAAAAATCCGGTTAGGATTAGAGCTGCGCCAAAGCAGCTGGTTAAGAATCGTCGAGTCATATGCTTCTCGTCTCTCAGGTTCATGGTAACGGAAATATGGAGCGCCTGTGCTGTGATGGCAACTCGGCAATATTGAATTTTTTGTGAACGACGCTTTCCCCAATGGATCCATTGTTATTTAGGTAGTCTGGTCCTAGGCTGGCTGCTTGTTTGAGGGAACTTTGGAGACAGCTATGGCTGGGAGTACACCGTCCGTTACACAAGAGTTAGCGGACTTTGCCGCAGGCCTTACGCTAGATAACTTGCCCAACAATGTGCGTGAGCAGGTACGCTTGGTGTTGGTTGATTATTTCCGTGCGGGCATCGTCGGCACTAACACCAGCTGGGGCGCAAAGCTGCGCCCGGTGATGCTGGGGCTGGGTGGAACGCCCACGTCAAGCGTGCTCTACAGCGATGAACGTTCGGATCCGGTGCGCGCGGCTTATATCAACGCCATCATCGCCGGGAGCCTGGAATGGGACGATACCCATGTGGGGGCCATGCATCACCCGGGCGTTTGCATTTGGCCGTCTGTTCTGGCGTTGGCCGAGAAGACCGGTGCGACCGGGGCGTCTATCGTGCCGGCGGTGGTGGCGGGTTATGAAGCGATGATCCGTATCGCGCTTTCAATACAGCCGAGCCATTTTCGCCGCGGCTTTCAGTCCACAGCCACCTGCGGTGCGTTCGGGGCGGCGGTCGCGAGTGCAAAAATGTTGGGACTTGGCGCGAGCGGTATTCGCGACGCCATAGGGTTGGCCGCAAGTTATAGCGGCGGTCCGACGCAGTTCTTTTTATCGGGCTCTGAAGTTAAGCGGATTCATGCGGGCAAGGCGTCCGCAGGTGGTACGGAATGCGCTTTGCTAGCTGAGGCTGGCTTGACCGGCCCTTCTGATATTATTGAAGGAGAGCAAGGCTTCGCTAAAGGTATGGCGGATGAATTTGACCCGTCCGTCATTAGTGATGGGCTGGGGATGCGGTATCGCATGATGGATTTGACCATCAAACCCCATGCGGGCAGCGCGCGGTTTCAGGCAGCGGTGGAGGCGACATCGCATTTGATCAACGATGGCATCACCGCTGATGATGTTGCCAGCATCGAGATTGGCGTGCCCCATGTGGTCGAGGGCCGTTTGACGGGCAATCAGCCCCAAGACATGCAGCAAGCGCAAATGAGCATTCCGTTTTCCGTTGCCCTAGCGCTTTCGGTGGTGCCAGGCCGACCGGGGCCAGCAATTCTAACTCTGGTCGATTTCGAAGAGGGCGCGCAGGACAAAGCGATCTTGGACCTGTGTCGGCGGGCGCATTGTGTTTGGGATGAGAAAATTGAAGTCGGAACGTCGACAGAGTATGTGCCGGCGCGCGTTACGCTGACCTTGAAGGACGGCTCCACAAAAGAGAAAGCCATCATGCAGCCGACTGGGTGTTCCGATAATCCGATGCGCTTAGATGAAATTTGTGAACGGTTTCAGGTTGTCGCGGCACCATTGCTGACTGGTGGTGATTTGAGCCGGTGGCTCGAAACAGCTTTGTCTATAGAGACGTTGGCGACCGTTGAGCCTTTGATGACACTTAGGACCGCATAGGAATATTGTTTATGAAAAGCTATCTCTTAGGTCTCAAAGATCCTTCTGATCCGAACAACCCGCTAAACACCGACATGACCACTCACCCTGTCTGTCCTACCACAGGTGGGTTTCAGGAGGCGGTTTATGATTTAGACAAGGCGCGCAGCGAATTGGACCGGGATGCGATTACCGCTGCCCCCGCGTCCTTAGGGATTTGGCGTTGGGGCTCTCTTTTGCCTCTGCGCGATAGTACAAACATTGTTAGCCTTCGCGAAGGCAACAGCCCGGTGGTTAAGTGCGACCGGTTGGGCGAGGAACTGGGATTTCAGAACATCTATTTCTTGGATGAGTCTCGCAATCCAACCGGGTCTTTTAAGGATCGTGGCGCAAGTGTCACGGTTAGCAAATGTAAAGAGGTGGGCGTCACCGGGATGGTGCTTGCTTCATCGGGCAACGCCGCCACGTCATTTTGCGCCTATACGGCAAAGGCGGGTATTCCGTTTTACGGATTTATGCGCCGCGAGAGTTCCGACGTTCATAAATTACAAAGCTTGAGTTATGGGCAGCATGTCTTGGTGGTTGAAGGGGATATGGTCGATGGGACGAAACTTGCTCAAAAGGTCGCTGACGCCCATGGGTATTTTCACTGCACCCAGCCTTATAATCTTTACCGGGCGGAAGGAAAAAAGACAGCTGCCTACGAAATTTGCGAAGCGTTGAATTGGCGCGCGCCGGATAGGGTTCTGATCCCGACAGCGGGGGGGACCAACGCGCTGGCCTTTCATAAAGCTTTTTGCGAATTGCGCGCACTTGGGTGGATCGACAGCATTCCGGCAATCGATATTGTCCAATCAACGAATTGCGCACCGATTTATCGTGCTTGGAAAAGCGGAGAGCCTGTTGAGTATTGGCAGGAAAATACGTGCCGCTCTGTCGGCCTGGGTCATCCTTTTCCCTCGGCGGGTGATCGTGTGGTGGAAATCATGAAGGAAACCGGCGGTCGTTGTTGGCTGGTGGAGGACCAAGCGAACTTTGAGGCCTCCAGAAGGCTTGCGAGCCTGGAGGGACTTTTCCTTCAACCCGCATCCGCATCGCCGGCAACGGTGTTGGCGGGTCTGGAGGGGGCGCAGAAAAAGGAACTTGCGGGTCAAACAATCGTTTGCGTCGGCACCGGGTCCGGTAAAAACCAAGTCGACGGACCGTTGGAAGAGCTTTCCGAGCCGCCTTTTATTGCGGCGACGTTGGAGGCCTTCGACCGCGCGATGCGTTGAGTTAATGAGGCGTTCGTTCGGGGCTCTTCATTAGAAACACGCCGAAAGCGGCAACAACACAAACCCAGACCAGAAAATTGAAACAATCCAGGTAGGCGATGAATTCGGCTTGTTCGTTAACCATTCGTCCGAATGCGTGCAGGCCGTCTTGGTTGCCAAGGCTCAGGCCGTCAGGCAAGACGAGGTGGCGCAGCCGTTCGTTGTAGGGTGATATGTTTTCGCCGAGTGTGGCGCGGTTTGCTTGCTGAAAACGCAGCAATTGAGCGACCAACACAGAGACGCCGATACTGGCACCGATACGGCGCGATAAGGCCAGGAACGCTGTGGCATCAGGTCGTAGTTCATTGGGCAGGCCAGCGTAGGCGACAGCGGTCAATGTTGTTGAAAAGAAGCCAAAACTGACGCCTTGAATACCAATCCAAAATAACAGGCTGAAAGCATCCACGTCCGGCGTAATGCGCGCGAGAAAGAAAAACGATGTGCCCATCAATATCGATGCCGCGAAGATCAGGGGTTTTGGGCCGACCCGTGCCAAGACATGGCCGACAAAGACGGCGGCGACCATCGTCGCGATGCCGCGTGGGGTCAGGATGAGCCCGGACGTCATGACGGGATAGCCAAGATAGTTTTGAAGAAGGGCCGGAAATAAAGCGATAAAGCCGAACATCATGATTCCGAGCAGAATTAAATAGCAGGCGCAGATCGTGAAAGTGCGGTTTCGGAATAACGCCGGGTCGACGAAGGGCCGTCGTGCGGTGACGATGTGGACGATAAAAAGGTAAAGGGAACAGAGCGAAATCGAAGTCCACAGGATGATCTCATCAGAGTCGAACCAGGCAAGCTGTTCGCCGCGATCAAGCACCCACTGCATGCAAATCAACGCCGTGCCGAGAAGCATGAAGCCGGTAAGGTCGAAGTGGCGGCTGGGATCTGGCTTATTTTCACGGACGAATAGAAAAATAAGGGTGAATGCGATGAGGCCGCCGGGAATGTTAACGAAAAAATTCCAACGCCAGCTATAGTACTCGGTTAGGAAGCCTCCAAGGACAGGCCCGATGATAAGCCCAACCATCATGCCGACACTGAACCAGCCAAGGGCGATATTGTGGCGCTCCTTTGGCCAGAGATCGAGCAGTATCTGCTGGGCGACGGGAATTAGTGTTGCGCCAAAGACGCCTTGAATAAAACGAGCCGTTACAATTTCGAACAGACTGTTTGATGTGCCTGCGAAGGTGGATGCCACGACGAACCCGACGATGCCTGTGAGCAACACGCGTTTTCGCCCGTAACGGCGGCCCAACCACGCGGTGAGGGGCGTAAACACGGCGACGGCGACCAGGTAGGCGGTCAGAATCCAAGAAATTTCGTCTAGCGTGGTGGAGAAAGTCCCCATCATGTTGGGCAGCGCAATGCCTGCGAGGAACGTATCCATCGATTGCATGCCTGCGGCAAGACAGACCCCGAAGCTTACCGGGACTAGGTGCCGGGGCGTTGGCGCGGTGGTTTCAGTGTCGGTGGTCAAAAATGTAATCTCTGCATTTGCGGACCGGCTATTTTGTGGTGGATTCGCCGGTTGTCCGTAACAATAGAGCTAAGGGGATCATCGCTAAAGTCACGATTGTCAGCCACCAAAAATCCTGCAGGTAGGCGAGAAATTCGGCTTGGCGTAGCACTTCTTTTTCGATGGCGGCGACACCGACAGGATCGGTGAAATTCCAGCTTTCCGGCTTTGACGATAACTCGAAATTTTCGTTATAGGGCGTTACGTTTTCGGCGATGCTGGTGCGATTGGTTTGAGCATTGCGCACAAGTTGGCTCACCAAGAAAGATACGCCGACACTGCTGCCGAATTTTCGGATGAGGTTAAAGAAACTGGTCCCTTCGGCGCGTTGATCGGGCGTCAGCGTGGTAAAGGTTGCCGTGGCGACACAGACGCTTACCAACCCCATGGTAAAGCCCTGCCAGGCGATGATGTTCATGATCTGCGCTTCAGAGGTGTCCGGCGTGAAGAACGTCATGCGCCAAGTGAAATAGGATAATAAAAGGCAAGCGACGATGAGGACGTTCCGCGGTTGTACCCAAGCCAGCATAATGCCGGCGAGGATAGAGCCAACCATGGACGCTAATCCGCGCGGCACCATCAACAGGCCAGTAGTGAGCGCTGGCATCTCCATATGCTTCTGCAGCATGGTGGGGACAAAGCCCACATGGCCGTAAATCATGATTCCGAAACCGAAAGTGAGAAACAATCCGACGGCGTAGTTTCGATTGTTGAAGAGCGACGGCTGCACAAACGGGTGCTTGGTCATTATGATATGAAAGAGGAATACCCACAAAGCCGCCGCGGCGCAGCCGGCCTCAAGAATAACTTCTGTCGAGGCGAACCAATCGAGGCGCTCGCCCCGGTCTAACATCAACTGGGCGCTTGCGACTGCGACAGTCAGGGCAAAAAAACCAACGAAGTCGAACGGTCGATCCCGTTGTTTTTCCGTTTCCGGCACGAATAGCCAGATTAGCACAAAAGTAGCGACTGCGATCGGCACATTCATCAGAAAGACCCAGCGCCAATCGTGATACTCAACGATGAAGCCGCCTAGAGTTGGTCCGGCAATAACGCCAAATAAAATGCCGATACTGAAACAGCCCATGGCGAAACCATGCAGCCGTTTTGGGTAGGTATCGAGCAGAACTTGCTGGCAAAGGGGAGCAAGGCCGCCGGCGAATAACCCTTCCAGGACTCGGAAAAAGACCATTTCGCTAAGACTAGAGGAATAGCCGACGCAAATAGAGCTGAGGCTAAATCCAACGATCAGCGACAGGAAAACCTTCTTGCGTCCGAAACGGCGGCTCAGCCAGGCAATCGGCGGCGTGCTGATGGCAATACAGACGAGGTAGGCCGTGAGTACCCAAGCAATTTCATCGGTGCTGGCGCTCATTGCGCCGCGAATGGTCGGCAGTGCGACGCTGGCGGTGTGGCTGTCCAGCGATTGCATGGACACCGCCAGAATCGCCGCAAGCGTTACCGCACCCGTGCGCCAATAGGGACGTAAGTCTGATAGGTCAGTGGCTTCGGAAACTGCCACCCGCTATCACCAGGTCAAAGCCGAGTGACCGTTATCGCTTACCCCATTTCTTTTCTTCTACGGTCTCTTCCTCAATGGCGTAATAATCTTCCAGACCGATCGCGTCTTCGATGCCCTGGCGGACGGCGATGTTTTCCTCATCGGTCATGCCCGTATAGCTGCCGGTGGCGTGAATTTCCTCCAGTGCCTTCTTGGCGTTGTGGAAACTCACCATGAGCCAAAGCTGTGCGTCGATACAGGCTTTGTAACCCATGTCTTGTAACTCGTTGTTGGAATAAAGCGGCCGGCCGTCTCGATTGCCGCGACTTTGCACATATACCAACGGCAGGGTGCATTCTTTCGGTGCTTGCATCGCTTCCTCATGATTAGTCGGGAATAGGAGTCCCATATCGGCGCCTTCTTCAGCGCCCATATTCACCCGTTTTACGGCTTCATCGAACCCTTCGAAACGACAAGTGTCAGAACGGACAATCACCACGAAGTCGGGGTCTGTTTCGTCCCGTTCGCGACAGGCGTAGCGGATTTTATAGGCGAACTCTTCAATCGGAATCGCATGGGCCACATACTTATGATAGTGGGCGCGTTTCGGATAAAGCTGATCCTCGATATGAACGCCTGCAACGCCCGCATTAATGAATTCGCGTACCGTGCGCATGCAATGAAGGGGCTCGCCGAAACCGGCTCCAGCGTCGGCGATGATGGGAATTGAGCATCGTTGCGCGATTTCACCGGCGACGCGCACCTGTTCATCCATAGAAAGGAGCGGCTCTGATACAGCCTTCGATCCGCCTGTCACATAGCCACCGACATAGGCGCTTTCGATGCCAATTTGTTGTGCGACCAGAGCGCAAAGTGGGTAATAGGCCGATGGCATATAGAGAAAGTCTTTTTCTTTCAGCAGTCGGCGAAGTTTGGTGGTTGCGCGTTCCATGGGTATTCCCTCCGTTAGATTTTTATTGGCTTTAATGAGCCGTTTGTTTTCGAGATCGGATTATGACCTAAAGCCCCCGAAAGCAAAATGCCCCGGGCGAGGCCGGGGCATTTAACGGATTAGTTTGAGTTCGGTCAGGCGTCTAATATTTCTTCGAATTGCTTGGTGACGCGTTTCAGGGAATAGACGTCGGGAAGTAAGCTGGCTCTTAGCTCACCCAGCGGCTTTTTTTCCGTACGTGCCATGGCATCAATGAATTTCGGACCTGGGTCGGCAAGGGTTACTGCGCCGGGGGCTGCCTGTTTGGCAACTTCGCCGAGGCCACCGGCTTGCGGCACGCCGATGACCGGTGTGCCCACGGCGAGCGCTTCCAGTGATGCGTTGGACATTCCTTCCCAGCGTGAGGTGAGCAGAAAAGCGTCGGCACCCGCATAAGTAACCCAGGGGTTGTTCACGAACCCAGCGAAACGAATTTTGCTGGAGACTGCGAGCTTTTGGGATAAATGCCGTAACGCACCACTAAGCGGCCCTTCGCCGAAGACGGTTACATGGGTGTTGGACGGCATCTCGATGAGCCATTCGATTAAACGGTCGAAGCCCTTTTGATCGACCAAACGACCGGAGGCGACGAACCTTAGACCATCGCCCGGTTCCCGCTGTGCCATGCCGGCCATGCCGCGTAGCCAATCCACATCAACCGGGTTGCGCAGCACGGATAGGTTTTCCGGCGGGACCCGCCAACGGTCACGAAAGTCTGCGGCGATTCCCAGGGTCGGTGTGATGACTCGGTCGGCGCGGGGGTAGTGGTAGCGGTAGAGAAATTTACCCAGGAAAGGAACCTTAATCGCCTTGATGGTCGCATCGACCTCGTTCGCTTCACGCACGATTATTTTCGTGTTAGCGCCGATCTTTTTTCGGTTCATTAAAATACCGAGATTGAGATAGCCCATAGTCGGTACAACCGCATAGGGATTAAATTCGCGAACGGCGGCAACTAGTGGCTTAATTGCGTGGCGCAGGCGCTTTTGCCGGAGGTCGATAACGGCGATGTCATTAGCCACAGAATCCCGAAGCGGCCCGTCGCTATCGAGAACAATCATGGACGGCGCAAAGCGGCTTCGGTCCAGACCGTTGGCAAGCGAAATCATCACCCGTTCAGCACCGCCGCCGGCAAATGAAGGTAAAACGAAGACAATTCTGTCGGTCATTGTTTCACCATCTTCCGCCAAACTTCGAGTAAATCGTTCGCGCGTGACGGCCCGTCGCACAAATGTAAAATACGCTTTTGGCCCGCCGCACCAAGTCGTTTCGCCAAACTCCGATCATCCGCGAGTTCACAAATTCGGTCCGCTATTTCGTCGGCATCGAACGATTTTGGCATCACACCGGTGACCCGGTCTTCGACAAATTTATCGTAGCTGCCAATCGAGATCACCGGCTTCGCTGCGGCGAGCCCTTCTTGGATGTCACGACCCCAGGGGTTGGCTTCGCGGGTCGGTTTGATAAGTGCGTCGCAGGCGGCAAGCACCCGTTCGGGATCGGGGACATGGCCCAGAAATAAAAACCAGTCAGAAACTCCATTTTTGCTCGCATAGTCTTCGAGCGTGCCGCCGCTGGCAGCGACCTTTCCGAGTTCGCCAGGCAGCGACCGGGGTAGGCGCATATTACCGGCCATGACAAACTGAATGTCGCGTCTGTTGTTTGCGCGTAGCACTTTCGCTAAATCGATGACTAAGTCTAATCCACGAACCCATGCGTAATTCGACAAACAGGCGACCTTAAATCGCCCATCATCGGGAACCTTGTTGTGCGGTGGAGCCTTTGTCGGCTGGACGATATTAAAAATTACTGTCCCGCCAGCGTCCAAGCCTGAATAATCATTCATTGATTGGCGTTCGTTTTCAGTAATAAAAACTAGATGATCAAGAGTATCGATGATTGACTTCGTTTGCCATCGGCAGAACGGCGTGCCGTAAAGATTGGTGCGAATATGCATTGAAAGTTTGGCTTTGGTTCTCCGTTTTAACCAGCGAGCCAATATGAAAAGAGCCTCGTGATTGAAGTGAACAACATCAACCTTGTTCGCTGCGTCTTGGAGTTTTGTTCGAAAATCTTTCGCTGCAATCCATTCTTTTAAAAATAGCGCAAAAACGAATAAATTACGGCTGAGCCGGGGCAATGATGACACTTTCGGCATCCGCGGCGTGACCGATGCGGGAACTCCGATCGCTTCATATTTGTTCTGAATAGGGCCGGCACGTTTGCACCAAACCGTTACCTCTGCGTCGTTTCTACTTAAATGGGCAACGCTCTCATAAAGGCTTCGTGAAGATCCGCCATATCCTCCCTCAATATCGAGACACAGTACGCGAAGGTTGCCCGTGTTCATGCGGGGCAGTCCGTTAAAATATCGGCCGTTTTAAACCAACCAATATTAAATACAGCGTCGAGCACGGATAGGCCGGGGATGAAGGTTCTGGATTGTTGTGAATAAGTGGGGTGAGCAAAGGACCGATAGGCAAGCTCTATGCCGGCTGAGGAAAATGTATTTTCATTCTGGTATTTTGCGCCGCCGTCGCCGGATAGGTATGTCCCTTTTGGTGCCAAGTATTTGACAATGCGAACAAGGCGTTCACCGCCCTTTTTATCTCCAAGTTTTATGCTCGAAGACTGCTCGAAAGTGCACTCCACGTGTAGTCGTGCGCAAATCCGCTTTATGAGCGTTGTATTAATTTCGGAAATCGAATTGTCTGGTAGATCGGCGTACAACAGCTCGACTTCCGGCCAAACGTCGTGAAAACAAGGCGCTTGTCGGTAATATGCCTTTAGAGAATCGAGATGTCGCTTGGGCCAGTCGGCTAGCGGCGTTTTGACCGCATTGATTTTATCGCCGAAATTAAAAGAGACGGGCAAAGTCAGCCAGCGGGGCTCGCCAGCATGCAACACTTTGACACGATTTGTGTAGCTATTCTTGCTGTATTGGACGTCATCCAAAAACACGAAAATATCTGCATCGGCGATTTTCTTGAAAAACCCGAGCCAAGGAAGGTAATTGGGTTGATGTATGGCGACAATTGTCATGATTGGTTTAACGGTGTGACCTGAAGATAGATCGTTGTGCCTTCTGCGGTGTTGTACGCGATGTGATTGTGATCACCTTTATTCGACACTCTGATGATATTGAACCATTGGTCTTGATGCTTGATTCTCGCCGGCGGCCAGGGTGGGCACAGCGCACGGACCAAGTCACGAATTTTCTTTTCGGTCATGTTGGGCCGAAGCGTACCGTCTTTTGGACGCCGTGATGGCCATATTTGGCCTTTTGATAGGTCGGGAAGCCTTTGCTTGTTGGATCGTGATCTGGCGTTGCGCCACGCTTCGGGGAAAACCTCAATTGCTTCGTTAATCATGGCTTGGCGCATGGCGGCCGCGTCCGCATGCTCAGGAATTGGGATCGTGGATTCCGCCCAAATAGGACCCGCGTCCACCTCTTCCATGATTTCATGCCAAGTGATGCCAAGTTCGGTTTCACCATTAATGATCTGCCACTGCAGAACGCTTGCCCCTCTATATTCTGGAATACGGCCACCATGCATGTTGAGCATTCCGTCGCCGTAGCGAGTTAAATCTTCCACTTTAATGATTTGCGAATAGAGCCACGAAATAGCGGTATCGGCGGGCGGCATGTTCGTCGGCAGAAAGCCTCCGCGTGGATGCTCGAAAATCGGAAGGGAACGGTTGAGGCAGGCGTCTCGCACGGCACTCACCTTTTCCGAACTCGCACGATTCTGCGGAATTATAACAGCCGTAATCGTGTCGTCCGCAGCTAAGGCGGTTGTTAGCGCAAACACACTTGTGTCGCTCGTAAGAAGGTGGATACGCATGAGCGGGTTTTTCAGTCGCCGGGGAAGGCGCCTTTGCTTAACAAATAATGGCCGAGAGCAAGGTGTTTTAGCCCTGACTTCTGCAGCACGCGAATGGCGTCTTCCGGCGAGTGCACGATAGGCTCGCCGTGAAGGTTGAACGACGTGTTCACCAAGCCGCCGCGGTCTGTTTTTTCTTCGAATTTACTCAACAGACGGTGATAATCGGGATTTGCACTTTCCCTTACCACCTGGGCGCGGATCGTGTGGTCGCGTGGATGGGTGCCGGCGGCAAGATGGTCGCGGCCCTCGGCACCGGTTTCAAATGTGTGGGTCATAAATTGAGGGTTGATGTTTTTAGGGTCGTTAAAGTAACGCCCGGCGCTTTCGGCGCGAATTGAAGGGGCGAACGGCATCCAAAAATCCCGCTGTTTTATAGCTTGATTTAATTCATCGACAACGCGGTAGTCATGTCCGCTCACCAAGATTGAGCGATTGCCCAGCGCGCGTGCACCCCATTCCATCCGGCCTCGAGAGCGTGCAACGATTTCGCCGTTGGCCAGCAGCGTTGCGACCGAACTATCGACGTCGTCCAATTCTTTGATCCCAATGTCGCCGCCGCATTTTGCTTGAATGGCTGTTTCTTCCTGTTTCTTTGTGAAGTCGCCACCGAGATAGAGATTGTCGAAAATGCTGTCAGTATGATCGAGGGTGTCCGTGCCGTTGTAATAACGATGCAGACAGGCACCGATGGAAAGCGATTCATCGGCCGCGCTCGGCATAACATAAAAACTGGTAACTTCGGGTAGTTCCGCGATCAGCATGTTGGCTTTGACATTCATGAACACGCCGCCACCGGCCACAATATCCGTGATGCCGGTTTTCTTGATACAAGCTTTTACCCAGTTGACCAGCATCTCCTCGGTGAAAAGTTGGGTGGCGCCGGCAATGGTATCGAAGCGGACGCGTTCGAACGCATCGCGGAGCGCGCGATAACAGTAATTCATCGAGAGTTCGCCAGCTTGCTCGAACGACAACCCATCGTCAGAAAGCCCAAGCAGTCCGCGAAAGATATTGGCTGCTTTGTCAGCCCTGTCGGGTTCCGCATAGGGCGCCATGCCCATTAGTTTGTACTCGTGCTCCCAGGGCGTCATGCCCATCATCATGGTGATGCGTGAATAAATCTTTCCAAGCGACGCATGGCGGTCGATGGTGGCGATCCTCTCGATGGCGTTGCCATTGCAAATTGAAACCGACCCCGCTAACCCGTCCCCGGCGCCGTCGCAGGTGAGTCCAAGCGCTTTTTGGTTCGGTGCGATGTTTGGTGCGGTGTAGTAGGCGGCCGTCAAATGCGCCAGATGATGTTCGACAAAGTTGACCTTATCGCCGGAAACACCCAAATGGTCAGAAACAGTTGCAATGCGTTCCGTTTTTCGTTGCTCAAAGATGACCTTTTGATAGCCCTGTGGTTTGGCGAAATCTGCGCGTTGCTCTTCCAGCCCGACGCAATACCAGCCCTCTAATTCCGTTAAATAGGTTTGTTGATGCATGAACAATGAAGCGTAAACAACTTCCGACAAGTCCGCAGCAGTAACGCCGCCGATCCTCAGAACCTCTTCAATCGACTTCGTCGGGTAGCCTACCTCGTTTTTACGTCGGCTTAATCGTTCCTCGGAAAGGGAGGCGACGATCTTGCCGTTGCACGATAGGCTTGCACCGCAATTATGGCCGTCATGGATGCCGAGGATATATTTCGGGTCCGTCATCAAACTACCTTTTCAGTCCTGTTTTGACCGTCATTGCGGTTCATCATTACTGGTTAAATCTCTGTAGGCCTCGCGGTAAGGTTCGCAATTGCGGGCCAGTTCTGTCCGTAGGCCTTGATGCCGTCCTGTTGCAAACCGGTCAAGCCTAGAAACCGCATTCTCGGCACTGTTGGTCGTCCACCAAATGGGATGCGTCAATAACTGTAGTGCCTGACCCTTTTCCACCGCTTCTAAATCCAACGGGTGGCCATGGTCCCAGCGGCCCCGGGAATCCGAGCAATAGGCCATCTCGTTAAAATACTTCGGTTGGTAAGCGTGGCGTCTTCCGGCCAACATATCTGCCCGCCCTAACAATGATTGTGCGGGGCGGTGGAAGCTGATCATGTCGACCTCGCGTCCGGTAACGCATTGTAGGCAGCCCGCCTCCCATTCAGCAGCTTCTTCGAGTTCTTCTTCGGAATAAAGCGATGCGTCCAAATGGATGCCGACCCGATGGCCAAGAGACAAAAGTGCTTCAACGGCCGCCAGCCCATTGTCGGAAAATAAATTATACATTTCCGTGCGGAGCAGCACGAAATAATGGGCGGCGACGCCCAGTTGGTTTTCAAGGGTTGCCATCTCCACCGCTGCATCGAGGCACATATCCACATCATGGCGCAAAATAAGCTCTTGATTTGCCGGGTCCGCTTTCCGAAAGCTACTGATAGCGTAACCGCGTGCGATAAGCCCCTCGATTAAGCTCTTATAGCCGGTGAGAGAAAATTCTCGTTGGTCACTCATGCGCCCACCTCGTCGAAAGGGTGCTCGGAAAACCAGCTCGAAAGAGTGAGCAACTGCATTAGGAGCTTCTTATGGTCCGCTTTGCCGTCCATATGATCAGATACTGCGACACGAAGGCCGTTTTGTTGAAATAACCCCATCGCATTGAGCACGGGGTCGTCCGGCAGCGATTCGGCGAGGGCGCGCCATGTGTTGTCGTGGCGGAACAGGCTTGCGGTATCCATCCATGAGCCGTGGGTGAAGGAAGGGTCCGGTAAGGCTGGACGTTTTGCTAAACCCATTCGCCTTAGAATCGCGCGCATGAGGACCAATAAAATTTGTTTGGAAAATCCATATCGGGCTGAAAATCCTGTGTTTGCATCAGCCAACCGCATTAGCTCCGGGCTGAGTTGCATCATAGCATTGTGTGCGACCTTACCTTCGGCCCGCCAAGCTGGCGGCATGGATAGGTATAGATCAAAAACCACTGGATCGAACGTGATAGCGCGGTGGTGAACAAT
>Ga0055584_100002330_pt1 | contig 18810 bp, 19 predicted proteins | sample OSDHelmetaG_FD_58716 | JGI IMG/M metagenome (GOLD analysis project Ga0055584, IMG submission 58716) | Pelagic marine sediment microbial communities from the LTER site Helgoland, North Sea, for post-phytoplankton bloom and carbon turnover... | ecosystem: Environmental > Aquatic > Marine >... | reverse complement strand
CCATGACCGTTATCAGTGTTGGGGTAAGCGCTCAAGCTGGCTTTCCCGCCCTGACTGTTACGCCATCTGCCGAAGGCGTACAAACCTACACCTTGAGCCTGCAGTTCTTACTGCTTATGACAGCACTGACACTGCTGCCAGCTGCAGTGCTAATGATGACCTCGTTTACACGCATAGTGATCGTGTTCGCAATACTGCGCCAAGCCCTTGGCACCGTAAACACGCCTTCGAATCAAATTGTTTTAGGCCTTTCGTTGTTCTTGACGCTATTCATCATGGCGCCTGTGATGGAACGAATAAATGCTGAAGCGCTGCAGCCCTATCTCGCAGAAACACTCGGGCCCGAAGATGCATTGCTGCGCGCCAAGGCGCCCATCGTCGAGTTCATGCTCACGCACACGCGTGACGCTGATCTACTGATGTTTGCAGAACTTAGCAAAGCCGGAAGCTTCAATTCAAAAGCGGAAGTTCCGTTTACGGTGTTGCTCCCCGCTTTTGTCACAAGCGAGCTAAAGACCGCATTCCAGATAGGCTTTCTCATTTTCATACCATTCCTGATCATCGACTTGGTGATCGCCAGCATATTGATGGGTATGGGTATGGTCATGTTGTCGCCAATGGTCATATCTTTCCCCTTCAAGATCATGTTGTTCGTACTAGTCGACGGCTGGGCTCTGGTCATGAGTACCTTGGCTAATAGTTTCATTGTGAGATAGGGATGCCTGCAATTCCCCACACATCGACACACACACGGAGCCGCGAAAAGTGAGCCCAGAACTCGTATTGGAGGTCTGTCAAGGCGCACTGAAAATGGCCACTCTGATTGCAGCGCTACCATTGTTATCGGCGCTTGTAGTCGGTGTTCTGGTAGGCATGGTGCAAGCAGCGACACAAATAAACGAAATGACCTTGAGCTTCATCCCAAAGCTGTTAGTGCTTGTGCTGGCGCTCACACTTGGCGGCCCATGGATGCTCAGCGAGATTGTCGCATATACGCGCTTACTCATTTCCAGCATCCCCGAGATGATTGGCTAAGCGATGGTCGTTAGCGACACAGCCATCATCAGTCTCATCGGCACTTACCTTTGGCCGCTGTTTCGGATATTGGGCATGTTCAGTATCGCACCGGTTTTGGGGGCACGCTTAGTGCCAATGCGTGTGCGCTTACTGCTGGCCGTCGCTATCACTTGCGTGATTGCACCCGCACTCCCCCCATTTAGCCCGCAAACGCTAGACGCGCCCAACGTATTGTTTACCGGCGCACAACAAATGCTAATAGGCGTCTCGATGGGATTCGTAATGCGTATGGCGTTCGCCGCGCTGGAACTCGGCGCCCACATCATAGCGCTGCAAATGGGACTGGGCTTTGCTTCTCTACTCGATCCACAAGGCGGCGTTCAAGTTCCGACGCTGAGTCAGTTCTACATCATGGTTGGCACGTTAATGTTTCTGGCACTTAACGGGCATTTCTTGTTGCTGCAGCTTCTCTTCGATAGTTTTCGCCTGCTGCCCATTGGTCCGGTTGGCCTAGACAGAGACTCTCTACACGCTGTCGCGCTATGGGGTGGCGAAATGTTTCGCGGCGCAGTTCTGGTTGCCTTGTCGGCAACAGTCGCGTTGGTGTCCGTCAACATCCTCACTGGTGTGATGACCCGCGCAGTACCACAATTCAATATGTTCGTAGCATTTCCCGCGATTTTGCTGCTGGGCTATATAATCATCGCTATCAACTTGTCATCGCTCGAACAGCAACTCGGTCAATTGCTGGACAGTGCCCTGTACACAGTTCGCAATGATATCTTGAGAACAAACTAACGTGGCAGATGACGACCAACAAGAAAAGAGTGAAGAGGCGAGCCCCAAGCGCTTAGAAGACGCTCGTGAGAAGGGTCAGGTTCCGCGCTCCCGGGAGTTAACGACACTCGGCATTCTGGTGACCGGTGGAGCAGGCTTTGCCTATATGGGGCCCGATCTAATCGAGAGTCTGTTGCGTGTTATGCGCAACGCATTTCAGCCACAGCGTTCCGCTTGGACCGAGCCAGATCGAATGATGCTGATGTTCATGGATGCGTCATTCGATGCACTCTTGGCATTGCTACCGCTACTCGCCTTGCTTACTGTAGCGGCCGCGCTTATTCCGATGATGTTGGGTGGCTGGAATTTCAGCGTCAAAGCACTTTCCTTTCAATGGGACAAGATCGATCCGATCAAAGGCCTCGGGCGCATATTCTCAATCAAAGGCTTGGTTGAACTATTGAAGGCGCTAGCGAAATTCTCCTTTATGGGCGCGGTCGGTGGGACTTGGTTGTGGCATTCCTCTCCCGAATACCTGGGTCTAGGCTCACAACCCTTAGGCGAAGGACTCGGTACAGCTGCTGCGTTTGTATTAACAGCGTTCCTCATCGCCATTTCACCAATGGCTGTAATTGCAGCCATTGATGTTCCGTTTCAGCTGTGGGAATACAGCCGACAAATGCGCATGAGTCGGCGTGATGTTAAGGACGAGTCCAAGGACACGGATGGAAATCCCGAGCTAAAAGCCAAGATTCGTCGCCAACAGCAGGACTTAGCACAACGTCGGATGATGGAAGCGATCCCGGACGCCGACGTCATCATTGTTAACCCAACCCACTATTCAGTCGCACTCAACTACAAAGCCGATGGCAACCGTGCGCCAATATTGGTGGCCAGTGGCGTCGACCTTATTGCGTTTCGCATCCGAGAGATCGCCAAAAAGCACGGCGTCATCCAAGTAGATGCGCCGCTATTGGCCCGCGCACTTTACTTTAACGTAAAGCTGAACACGGAAATCCCGACAGCGCTGTTTGCAGCAGTAGCACAAGTCCTCGCGTACGTTTACCGATTGCGCAAGACAGAGCCTCGTTCGAGACATGCAGTTGCGCTTGGCAAGGTCGAGGTGCCCACCGGATTCAGGACAGACTAGAGATCAACTTTTGTGAATTTTCCACTCGCTATTCCACAAGGCATGCAAGGCCTCAGTCTAAAAGGACTGGGGGCACCGCTGTTGCTGGTAATGATCCTAGCAATGGTGGTTTTACCATTGCCCGCGATTTTGCTGGACCTACTCTTCACCTTCAACATCTTCCTCGCCCTGATCGTAATGTTGGTTTCGATCTATTCGAGGCGACCGCTGGACTTTGCCGCATTTCCTACCGTCTTGCTCATCGCTACATTGCTACGACTCGCGCTCAACATTGCGTCAACACGGGTTGTGTTGTTAGAGGGACACAATGGCGGGGATGCTGCTGGCAAGGTCATCGAAGCTTTCGGGGAGTTTGTGATCGGTGGTAACTACGCGGTTGGCCTCGTCGTATTCGCCATTCTTGTGATCATCAACTTTATCGTTGTCACTAAAGGTGCAACTCGCGTTTCGGAAGTCAGTGCTAGATTTACCTTGGACGCAATGCCCGGCAAGCAAATGGCAATCGATGCGGATCTAAACGCCGGACTGATCGGCGAAGATGTTGCGCGCCAACGACGTGAAGACACGATGCGCGAAGCCGACTTCTACGGTGCGATGGATGGCGCCAGCAAGTTCGTTCGCGGAGACGCAATAGCCGCCATCTTGATCTTGTTCATAAACATCATAGGCGGGCTACTCGTTGGTGTCGTACAACACGACATGAGCGTTGGGAATGCCGCCAAGAACTACACCATGCTGACAGTTGGCGATGGCTTGGTAGCGCAGGTCCCGGCTCTACTACTGTCAACCGCGGCAGGCATCATCGTTACCCGCGTCACTACTGCGCAAGACATGGGTCAGGAAGTCATTAGGCAACTGTTCTCTGATCCTCGCGCATTGGCAGTAACGTCGGCCATCATCGGCTTTCTTGGGCTGATCCCTGGCATGCCGAACTTAGTATTTTTGACCATCGGCGGACTTGGCGGGTGGTGCGCATGGAGTATCCTCAAAAAGAAAAAGATCGCGTCAGACGCGCCGAGCGATGCTGATTCACGTACCGCAGCGACTGCAGAAAAACAACTGGAGCTGACGTGGAACGATGTACCGAGTGTTGACCCTATCGGGCTGGAGGTTGGTTATCGCATCATCCCGCTAGTTGACCGCGCACAAGGTGGAGAGATGCTCGCGCGCATTTTGGGAGTGCGTAAGAAGCTGTCGCAAGAACTGGGATTCCTGCTACCAGCGGTACACGTTCGCGACAATCTCAACATGTCGCCAACCGGATACCGAATTTCGCTGCGCGGCGTGGTCCGCGCCGAAGCAGAACTACGCATCGGTCAAGAGCTTGCCATTGATCCGGGCCAAACCACTGCGAAGATGCCCGGCGTCGTTATTAAAGACCCGGTGTTTGGCCTTGACGCTACCTGGATCCCACCGGAACAACGTCAACAAGCACAAAGCGTGGGCTACACCGTGGTTGATCCCAGTACCATTGTTGCCACCCACCTAAACAAGCTTATGGCAGAACAAGCCGACGAACTACTCGGTCATGGCGAAGCTCAACAGATCATTGACCGCGTAGCGACGACTGCGCCTCGTCTGGTTGAGGATTTGATCCCGAGCATTGTTCCAATGCATCTATTTGTACGCGTACTACAAAATCTACTGGTTGACGATGTCCCGATTCGCGACCCGCGCACCATTCTCGAAACCCTGGCTGCGCAAGCGCTATCGACCCAAGACCCAGGCTTATTGACCGCGCATGTTCGCATCGCATTAGGCCGCATGATTTGCGAACGCATCTTCGGACAGTCCAATGAGATAGCCATCATTACCTTAGATCCGAACCTCGAACAGATTCTGCGCCAAGCTCACGCCATCAATGGTGAGTCTTCTGGTGCGCTAGAGCCAGGATTGGCACAAAAACTGCAGGTAACTCTCTTAGAAGCCAAACAACAACGCGACCTCAATGGTGAGCCAGCGGTGTTGTTACTGCCAACCGCGTTGTGGTCCGCAGTTTCGAGCTTCGTACGGCGCGCAGCTCCTGGGCTGCATGTGATGTCATTTGAAGAAATTCCAGATGACAAACAGATAAAGATTGTTGCAACCGTTGGCGGATAACGGAGAAAACTAAAATGAACCTGCAAAAATACAGCGCGCCCTCCATGCGTGAAGCGATCAATCGAATTCGTTCGGAATTGGGAGTCGACGCGGTAATTGTTAACAGCGTGCAGACAGTTACAGGAGTGGATGTCGTCGCGGCGACTGACTATGACGAAAAGCTAGCGGGCCTGTTGGGTGATTCGGTTAAGGCCAATGGCGCGGCATCTGCTCGCACCTATTCAGCCGCAGATGATCCGGCGCTTGCAGCTGCTAAGCGCGTTATGGGCAATGCGGTACCCGCAGACGAAAAGCAGGCAGCACCGCGGCCACTTCCAATGCCAATCACCGGCACGGTTGATGAAGTTGACAAGACTTTGGGTACCAAACACGCTGCCAGTATTGATGTCCAACTAGACGACAGTTACGAGTTTGCACCGGTTGACCTACCGCTGCACACCGACGCGTCCGCAGCGGGCCGGCAAGCTTCAGTGGCAAATATAGCCGCCAGTGATCGTAATGTGCCGGAGCAAGCACGTTCTGCGACATATCAATCCAATAGGATGGATGATGTCAGCGTTGAGCTTCGCTCATTGCGAGACTTGGTAGAGCAGCAACTAACTGGCCTCGCATGGCAACAAGTTCAGCACCGAGACCCGTACAGAGCGGACACGCTCAAACGGCTATTACGCTTCGGATTGTCGCCCGAACTTTGTGTTGCCTTGGTAAATGAATTGCCGCAATGCAGCTCACCCAACGCGAGCTGGGAAGCCGCACGCGACCATCTGGCAAAGCGTATCCCGATACGAACCGCGCCCGACCTACTGGAAACAGGCGGGATGGCTGCATTGGTTGGCCCTACTGGTGCCGGCAAAACCACTACTGTGGCCAAGCTCGCAGCCTTACATATCTTGCGACACGGTCCAGGCACGGTCGGTTTGATAACCACTGACGACTATAGGCTTGGGGCACATGAGCAACTTCAAGCATTCGGGCGAATACTCGACATCTCAGTGGCTCGTGCAAGAGACAAGGCCGCGCTAGTCTCAGCGGTAAGGAGCTTTCAGGGACGCTCACTGATCTTAGTTGATACAGAGGGCGGTACCGATAGCACGGCGAACCAACGAGAGCTGCTAACCGGCCTTACAGAAAACGGTTACAGCCCCGATATCTACGTTGTCCTCGCCGCCAACATGCAGCGCACTAGCCTGAATAAAACTATCGCATTGCACGGTCCAGAAACGTTAACTGGTGCGATCACTACCAAGCTAGATGAGGCGGGCGGGCTCGGCGAAGTGCTCTCTACGCTCATGAAGTTTAGCCTGCCGCTATCATACGTTACCGACGGTCAACAGGTGCCGCACGATTTACATAAGGCTGACGCCTCCGAGCTAGTCGAGCGCGGCGAGCGTTTGGCTTCGGCACTAGAGGAGATGTCTGAGGAAGAAACACTGGGGTTAACCTTCGGTTCAATGGTAGCGACGCGCAGTGCTTAACCCACAAGTGGCAACCGAACTTGCACCGCAGCCAAACTATACAGCACGCAGCCTGACAACTGTGGCCGTCGCTAGTGGCAAAGGGGGTGTTGGTAAGACCAATATATCTTTGAACGTCTCCATTGCCTTGGCGCACGCTGGGCGCAAGGTCTTATTGATGGACGCCGATCTTGGCCTCGCGAATATTGATGTTCTGCTGGGTTTACATCCGAAGTTCAATCTAGCACATGTGCTAGATGGCAAATGCACTCTCGATGAAGCCATGTTAACGGGCCCAGGGGGCATTAAATTGATACCGGCAAGCTCGGGCTTAAGTCATATGGCACAGCTATCTGAAAGCGAGCACGCCGGAATTATCCACTTGTTCAGTCAACTGGACACGGACATCGACACGATGCTAATCGACACCGGCGCAGGCATCGCTGACAACGTCGTAACATTCTGCAAGGCAGCACAAGAAGTAATAATCGTGGTTTGTGATGAACCAACATCCATTGCTGACGCATACGCACTTATCAAAGTACTACGCTCAAACCACGACGTGCGTGCATTCAACATTATCGTCAACATGGTCAAAGACCGCCAACACGGACTTCGGGTACATGCGGCATTGGCACAAGTCACTGATCGGTTTTTGGATGTCGATCTACGGCTACTGGGTTGTGTTCCAAATGACAGCTACGTACGTAAGGCGGTTCGAGCACAAAAAGCGGTGCTTGAACGTCACCCTTTAAGCGCTGCATCGCTGGCTCTACGCGCGATAGCTAGGCGCATTAGTGACTGGGAAATCCCGCAATCCGCCAACGGCCATCTACAGTTCTTCGTTGAGCGTTTACTCCAGAACGCCAACAGATCCGAGCCTCATGACAACTAGAGCGAGCATCTTATGGACATCATGAGTATCATAGGGCTTGTCCTTTCAATATTCGCCATTATCGCCGGGCAATGGTTGGAAGGCGGTCATCTTGGGTCATTGGCTAATGGCTCCGCACTCGTAATTGTGTTCGGTGGAACCTTCGGCGCCGTCATAATGCAAACTCCACGGGAAACGTTCCTCGAGGCGATGCGACGCCTACCGTGGATTTTCGTACCACCGCCATTGTCTTTCGCCAACACCCTGGATGATATTGAACATTGGTGTGAGACCGCGCGGCGCAATGGCTTGTTGAGTTTGGAACAGTTCACAGAGACTGAAACAGACGCATTCTCGCGTAAAGGCTTAATGTTATTGTTAGATGGCAACGAGCCAGAAGTAATTCGCCGAGCGTTGGAGGTAGACATCAGTACCCGCGAGGCGACCGGCTTGCGCGCAGCAAAATTCTACGAAGGCATGAGTGGCTATGCCCCCACGATAGGAATTATCGGGGCGGTCATCGGGCTGATACACGTGATGGAAAATCTAAGCGATCCGGGCCGTCTTGGTTCTGGCATCGCCGCGGCTTTTGTGGCGACGATCTATGGCGTCGCATCAGCGAACCTGCTGTATTTGCCGATAGCCAATAAACTCAGAGCCATCTCCGAACAACAAGCACGGCATGCGGAAATGGTGACTGAAGGCGTGGTCGGGATTGCAGAGGGCATGAATCCACTCACCGTGCGGGTAAAACTAGAAGGCTTCGTAGGGTAGGCGCGGCAATGGCACGCAAAAAGGTCAACATTGAAAGTGAAAACAATGACCGGTGGATGGTGTCGTACGCCGACTTCATCACTTTGCTGTTTGCTTTCTTTGTTGTCATGTATTCGATTTCTTCGGTTAACGAAGGCAAGTATCGCGTGTTGTCAGACTCACTCACGATCGGATTCAAAGGCGCGCCACGCAGTTTAGAGCCCATTCAATTCGGTACGCTAATTCGCTCGCGCGCACTTCAACAAACGACGATTCGACCACAAGAGGAGTTAGCTGCAAGGGCGATTCAGCTGCCAGCGGGCCCCGTGGACAAGCCGCTCGAGCCAATCCCATTGCCGCGAGAGCTACCGCAGGAGAAAGCCCCGGGGCTACGTGGCAAAGCCGACCCACTCGATGAGATCTACCAGAAACTTTCAGCGTACGGGGAAGACTTGGTCGTACCAGATCTGATGCGCATTCGTCGCTTGAAAAACTGGGTCGAGCTCGAACTTAACCAAAGCCTCCTATTCAGCGACGCTAGCGCTAACATGCGAGCCATCGGCTCGCCTGTACTGACGGAGGTCGCAACTCTGCTCGAGGGCTATCCGAATTCAGTGCACGTCGAAGGGCATGCAGACAGCAGGCCAATACGTACCTCAGCATTCCCATCAAACTGGGAGTTATCCGCTGCTCGCGCAGCCAGTGTGGTGAATTATTTTGTCGGCCAAGGCATCAATCCAGCACGCCTAGCCGCGGTTGGGTACGGCCAGTTCCGCCCCATTGCTGACAACGAAACTGACGCGGGCCGGCGTCGCAACCGGCGGGTAATCATCGTCATCCACTCCACATCACAAGACAGGCGCTTCGCACCACGCCAGAGCGCAGTGAGCATTGAGCAGTGAGCGCTTGCCGTGGTTGACATCCCTCCAGTATTGACCGCGCATCCCAAAATGCCAATTCGTAGGCAGGTACGTAGACCGGGCGAGCCAGAAACAGACCCGGACAGCACCAGAGACAAGTATCGAGACGACGATTCATCTCTGACAGACAAAAAAAAGGCGCTCGATGAAGGCTCGAAAACGAGCCCGAGCATAGACGAATATGTTTAGTAGAAACACCGCGGACAGCAGAGAGTTGTGCGACCTTATTGTTTCCTTGGAACTGAAGAGAGGACCGTAAAATGACGACAATGACACTCTGGATCGGCTTAATCGCATTGGTGCTGACGGCGGATGCCTTGCTATTTTGGCTTGGCTATAGCTACTACACTAAAGCCACTTCAATTCAGCCGGGACAAACCACCGTGCTAGACCAAGACAAACTTGAAGCCGATTTTGATCTCCTGCGCACTGCCATCGATGGCATCGACGACTGTTTTTCGACTGTTGATCACACGATGCGCCGGGTCGCGCCGACACTCGCAACAGTGTCCGCGCCTGATGCCAATTCGCGTGCCTACGCGATCGCACACAAACTCGCTGGCAGAGGGAGTAATCTGAACGAATTAATGCGTGATTGCGGACTGACGCGGGGAGAAGCACAGCTCGTGGTCAATCTAAATTCGGGTTCAGCACAACGCTCTCATTGAGTGCCGGGATAAACCTTATAGCGCAGCTCTTGTACAAATCTATACGCTCTACAATATCAACCAGACTTAGCAGCACTACACGGATAAACATGTGGGCGAACGACAAAGTACATTACCGGTTTATAGCGAGTTTCACCTCGAAACAGGATTGACGGTTCAAGTCGAAGTACCAGGATCCAAAAGACAATCAGCTGCAAAAGTGGTTGGTAGTGACGAAGAGAATCTTATTGTCTTACGGCTACCCAATGATGCAGCGACTGATTCCGGCAAGCTCTTCAAAGGAAACTCCATAGTCCTGCGCTACGTCTTTGATGGTATTGCCTACGGTTTCCAGTGTACGAGCAGAGGCACCATTTCGACGCCTGAGCGGCTTCTGTTCCTGGCTTTTCCGGCAATTGTTGCCACCAAGTCATTACGCGAGCATCAACGGCAACGATGCGGATTCCCTGGCGAGCTGCTCGACGGCGATGACTCACGGGCGGTGCATATATTAGATATATCCACTACTGGCATGCTGCTACAGTTCTTCGAACCGCCCGAACGACTGGACGAAGAAGAAGGAGACGAAGTGGACGACACCTTCGAGCCGGCAGAAACATTTCCGGTTGATACAACTCTAAGCATCAAATTCTCTTTACCCGGATCTACCGACGCTCTTGCAAGCGAATGCGTGGTGCGCAACGTGCAACCCTCGCTTGAGGCTTCACGGTTTCGAGGAATTGCGTTGACTGAGCCATCGGAAGAGTTATCTGAAGCCATACGCAAATACATCTCAGCGATGACATCTGTACACGACGGTTGAGCCTCATCCGTATACTGCAAGCATTCTGGAGTTCACTGCAGCGGTACGACAGCTAGCCATGTTCTTGATTAAAGGGCTGCGCGCGTCGCCGAAGTTGATGGGTTTGACGGTCGAGCACATGCTGAATGAGAAGTTCACGGTCACCCTCGCTGATGTGTTCGAATTCAGCACCAATTCGATAGTCAGCCTCCTCTCCTTCTTTGCAGTGCACAATTCTCGCCAAGACCTCGAATAGAGAATAGTACGGCATCACAATAATCTGAAGCCTAAAAAGCGCCCCAAACTCATACGCTACGGAACTGTCGAATCCAATGCCCGTCGCACTTAGGTCAATTGTGATGGGATCTTTTTGCGCTCGCTGAACACCCTGACTCAGTATCAGCTGCCCCAGCAAACCAACCTTGCGGTCAAGCGCCGCTAAGTAGGTCAGCACTTCAGAGCTTTGACCAACGACTCGTTTCAGTGCGAGATCGGTTTCATAAACACTTGCCGCAAATTGGCGCTCTAAAGAACCGCCCGAATAGACTTCATCGCGAAACGTCTCGATAACACTACGTTCGTCATTCTTCGGAATCTGAGTCGCTTCCAATATTGCATCGAAGCCCATCCGAAAATATTCACGCTGTTGCTCTTTCATTGGGATATCTCCGTGCTTTGAGTGCCACTAGCCGCTGATTTGGGCGCCGGTTCACTCTTGTCCGTAGTTGCGCTCGGCGGGTCTTGCTTCGCGTCGGTCGGTGCAGCGCTGGCCTTCTTGGCTCGAGGCGGGCGTGTCACGATAATTTCTACTCGGCGATTTATCGCCCTGTTTTCGTCCGAATCGTTGGCGACCAGTCCTATGCTGTCACCATAACCACGCACTTCTAGCCGAGTGGAATCAACCTCCGGATTCTTCAACAGGCTGTGCAAAACCGTGACTGCCCGGGCAGTCGAAAGCTCCCAGTTTGACCGATACCTAGAGGTTTTGATTGGTCTATTATCTGTGTGGCCAGCTATAGTTATGGTGCCTTTTGTCGTAGCTAGTAGCTGCGAAATTCGTTCTATAAGCGGTGCAAATTTATCTTCAACATCAGCACTGCCAGAGGGAAACGCGCCACGTTCTTGAATGCGAAGTGTGAGGCGATTTTCACCACCTTCAATTTCGAGTTTACCGGCCTCAATCTCTCGCGATAAAAAACGCCTAGCGCGTTGAACCTCTTCAACAACTTCTGGGTATTCAGGATTCTCCTCGATCTCGTCAGACTTCTGATCGGGTGGTGACATTTTTGCTTGCAGAGACCCCATTTCTTTGAATGTATCTGAGGTACCTTGCCCCTTGCCTTCTCCAGTTCTCAGCCCCAGTTCTTTAGGATTTTCCTGTTCCGCGACAATGCGAGCACCAAAAGCCGTATTCATTGATCCTGCGATCTGCATAAACTTTCGCACATCCACTTCTGCGAAAGACAACATCAGAACAAAGAAGCACATCAACAATGACATCATGTCCGCAAACGTTATCATCCATAAGGGTGCGCCGGCGCGGCTCTTCATGGGCTATTTGTCGTCACTTTCTATCAGTGATACACGTTGTTTGTCGGGCAAATACGCGCCCAACAATTCCTGCATTACACGCGGATTCATGCCTGCCTGGATTGAGCTAATGCTCTCCAGTACCAGATTCTTGATCATGCGCTCCTCTACGCTACGAATCGAGAGTTTGTCTGCAATAGGCAGTGCAAACGCGTTCGCAAGCACTGCACCGTACAATGTAGTGAGCAAGGCCACCGCCATCGAGGGCCCAATGCTCTTCGGGTCAGACATATTTGATAACATCTGAATGAGACCGACCAGCGTGCCAATCATCCCCATAGCCGGAGCCACATCGCCAATTGCCCTGAAGATAAACTCACCTCGCTCATGTCGAGAGATCATCTGATCTATGTCATTAGCTAGAATTTGCTTGACGGTTTGCGGGTCGGTGCCATCAACTAAGAGTTGGATTCCACGTTTCAGGAACTTGTTACCGAATTCACGGCCGTCTAGCGCGAGCAAGCCTTGCTTACGCGCAACGTCTGCGAGTTCTACTGATTCTTTTATCAAGTTTTCAGGATTGTCGAATTTGACCAACAAGGTACGTAACCCGACCTTAAATGCCCCGAGAACAGCACCTATTGGAAATTTGATCAGAGTCGCCGTAATAGTCCCACCAAACACGATTAATAGACTGGGAACGTTGACGAATTCGCCCGCACCACTGCCGCCAACAATGATCGCTCCTAATAAAACACCAACTACGCCGATAAGGCCAACTAAGGTAGCGAGATCCAACCGCTTTCTCCTTTTACTTTCAGAAACACTCAGCGTTTTGTGCTGGGCGCTTGCGTAAAACTTCTGTTGGGCCGGAACTACTAGCGTTCCTGACCTCGGGTCCTCTGGTTCTCAACCCCTATGGAAAAGGCACTGCTGCCCAAAAGGCCGATCCGGTTTTCCGCCAAGCCACCTGCTAGAACCGCGACAGATGGGGCAGCACAAAGAAATCTGACGGTGTTATGTCGCAGTAGTCTCGATTAGTTTATCATCGAAATAGGGAGCGACCTTAGGATATAAATCACCCTGGGTTAGGACCCTCGTTACCTAAAGAAACAGCGCATATAGCCGAAGCACTTATTCATAAGATCTAAACACCAGGACGTAGCGAGCCTTCGGTCAAGGTCCTTGTGACATCCGCGGGCGTCAAGACAAAGACAAGGTCTAGATATTGTTCGAAATATTTGATGGAGGCTTAAGCACGATGACATTACTCTGTGCATAGACATTGGCTAGACCTTCATATTGTCGGCATTCCGATGCAGCTAGATTCCATCAGACGACTGGATTCAGCGCGCACCGAACCAGGTCGTTGGCAATGTTCAAGGCGAACGCGCGGAGTCTGAAGATGCCTTTCGGAGCGGACCGTGAGCAAAAAAAATAAGAAGCCGGCAACAGCTCCAAGCTGGATGACAACATTTGCAGACATGATGTCTTTGCTTATGTGTTTCTTCGTCTTGCTTTTGGCCAACGCACAAACGGATATCATCAAATTCAAACTGGTCGCGGGCTCCATGCTTAAACCGTCGGGTCCAGCCATTCAAGCCGAAGCGGCACCAGGAAACCAAAAGTCAAGTCATGAGAAAGCTTTTGCTGAACCACCGAGGCCATCTGAATGGGAGGGACAAGTGCAACAAATCCACGAGACATTAGCACCGGACGTGCTTGAAGGTACTCTGGAAATCGAGGGCGGTGCGGAAACGATAACGCTTAGGATTAAGGAAAAAGCATCATTTCCCTCCGGCAGCGCGACTGTTGTCGCTACATTCACGCCGCTGATAAAGCGCATCGGCAAGGTGCTAGGAAAGGTTCCAGGACGGGTAGCAGTCGCGGGGCATACGGATAACCGGCCAATCAAGAGCAGGCGTTTTCGTTCGAATTGGGAGCTTGCATCCTCGCGCGCAGTTACTGTCGCACATCATCTGCTCAAGCTAACCAAGCTCGATCCGGCACGCCTAGAGGTGCGCGGGTATGGGGATGCTGTGCCTTTAGTGCCAAATGACACGGTAAAGAATCGCTCGATCAATCGCCGAGTCGAGATCATACTGACACGCTTGGATACTGAAGCAGATAAAGACAAGTCTACTGCGTCGCCATCCGTGGTCTCTGTGATTTCGGAGAAAGCATCCTAACGGCACCCGAGTTAGGGGTCATTACTGAAGATAGGTATTAGTAAGCCACAACGCATCAGGATACCAACCCTTCGCGAGCAAACTTCTCAGCCGTCGACTTCCGTATTGCTGAATCTCCATCCGCGTTCCATTGCGAACCTTAGCTATTGTCAGATCTAGCGAACTGGTCGCGGGAAGCTTTAGCAGTCTGGAGCAAAGCCCTTAGACGAAGGCCGCACAAAGGCGCCAGCCGGCAAGAATTAAAGAGTTCGCGGGATGCGCCGATCCATCATCTGACGCCCACATCTTTACGCAACGTGTCAATGAAAATAGGACACATGGGCTCGAAGTTTAGTGTCTATTTTGGCGGGTCGTTTATGGCCTCGAGAGTTTGAGTGGGCGGATTGATCCATACCGCAGTTGGCAGTGGCGTCACCGTAGGGGCGGTGTATTTGAAGCATTCGGGGTGTCGCGCAAAACGCATCGGATACAACACGGTCTAAGCGCAAATACTCCCGTGGAACTAGTTGCAGTGCAGCCGGAAAATCCCAGTGCTGGAGTACGCGCTCGCCTATTTGCTGATGCGCAAGCTCAATAACCTCATCCAGCAGTGCAGCACTTTTCTGCAGCTTCCGGTCTTGCTCTGCATACGCCAAAATCGGCAACACGCCAATACGGTGCACCAAACCAGCCAGACCCGCTTGCTCCGGCTGCAAACGACTAAAATGTTGCGCTAGAACTTGCGAAACACTAGCAACCTCGAGGCATCTCGCCCAATTTGAACGCATACGTGCTTCTACAAACGGTGACGTGCTCAATAACATCTGCTGCATTGCAGTTGCCAAGCTCACAGGGACATTGATTCCCAAGCGAGACGGCGCAGTGCTTAAATCGGCGACCTCGTCAACGCCGCGATACAGTGCGCTGTTTGCTACTTTAACCATTCGCGCTGACAGCGCCGCATCCTGGGCAATGACTTGCGCGAGCTTCGGAATATCAAAATTTTCCGTCGCGCACTTGCAGGGCAAGCTCTGGTAAGGTCGGAAGGCGTAGCTCATCACGCTCCAGCGCCAATACCATTTTCGCGACAAGATCATCGGTCAGTTCGCTCATGCTTTGTTCCCCAGCCTGCCAATTTTTTACCCGCAAGGGCCTTCCCAAATCCTTGGTAAATTAACTCGGACACAGCACTTGGGCTGTGTTTCAGACGACTGTCAAGACGCCCAAATATATATCGGCACTAGGGTGATTTAGCTGGAGGCTTGCGCTTTAGCGACGCTTCGCGCCACGCGATATACAAGGTACTTGTGATAATCAGCGCGGTTCCCAGCCAGGTCGATGAAGAAGGAACTTCGGCAAAGATCCAATACCCAATAAACGCTGCGAAGATTAGACGACTGTATTCGAATGGTGCGACGGCAGTCGCCTCACCAACCCGCAAGCTGTTGACCATGCAGCTTTGTCCCCACGCAGAAAACAGCCCCATCGCACCAATGTAGATGAGCTCTTGCGAGCTTGGGGTACGCCAAGAGTAGGCCGCTGGTAGCGCCGCAATGGCTGTCATGATCACATACGACCACACCATGATTCGCAACGGCGGCTCGGTCGCCGTAAGACGCTTGATCATAGTGGTTACGCCGGCCGCAAATAGAGCCGCGACTACCCCGACGATAGTCCATGGCTCGAACGCTCCAACACCAGGCTGCACACACACAACCACGCCAACAAAACCTATGAGCGTCGCGGCACTGCGCCGCCAACGCACGACTTCACCAAGAAACATGACCGCGAGCACGATCATGAATAAGGTCCGGGTGAAGCCTAAGGTGGTCGCCAAAGCCAAATCGAGATGGGTGATCGACAGCACCATAGTCGACACACCGCAGATGCCGAAGAAGCTACGCAGTACGTGCGCTCCGGGCCTGGAAGTTCGGAAATATCCACGCTCTGCGCGATAGATGAGAGGCGAGATGACGATCAGTGCCACAACTGCGCGCAACGCAACTATTTCGAATACCGGCAAGGTTGCACCAGCGAGCTTGATGCTCACAGTCATGCCGGTGAAACCGATGCCGGCGAGCAGCATCCACAGCGCGCCGCGCATGTTACCGGGCAATGCAGCCCAACGTGCGTGCAGCGGCGCCAGACGAGCCCGCATGCGCGCAATCAGCGCATTAATACCGGCCACCGAAGATCAGAGATAAATGGACAACACGACAAGCGTGATCCGACGGTTTAGCCGGAGTTTGAAGATGATAAACGGTCAAGGATCTAAGCCACGCTTGATTGTAATTTAGCGTCATTATGCGGGAAAATTATATCGGCAGAGCTTGCAAGGCATAGCGCAACTTGGCTTACAATGCGCGCCGCAACGCGGACCGCTTACACCCGCGCGGGTGTAAGCGGCCCGCGCAATTAGGGCGAGGAGTTCGCGCAATCTTGGGAGAGTTAAATGCAAGTCATACGCACACGTGAATCATTGCAGCGACTGTCCGACCAGTGTCGTGCGCAAGGCAAACTCATCGCACTGGTCCCGACCATGGGCGCTTTGCACGCTGGACATTTGTCACTCGTCGCCGAGGGACATCAGCGCGCAGACGAAGTGTGGGTATCGTTGTTTCTCAATCCAACGCAATTCAGCGACGCTAAAGATTTGGACGCTTATCCGAGCACGGAAGAGCAGGATTTAGAGCTATGTCGCAGAGCTGGAGCGCATGTGGTGTGGATGCCAACGCGCGAAGAAGTTTACCCACCTGGAGCACAAACCTGGGTCGAAGTACGTGAACTCTCTAAACCCTTGTGCGGTAGCTCGCGCGCTGGCCACTTTCTCGGTGTATCGACGGTTGTTTCAAAACTGTTCTTAGCCGCAAAGCCGCACTATGCGATCTTTGGTGAAAAAGACTTCCAGCAATTGGCCATCATCAAGCGCATGGTACAAGATATGGGCTTTGATCTTGAAGTGATCGGCGCGCCGACAATTCGCGAGCCTGATGGCTTGGCGCTGTCAAGCCGCAACGTGAACTTAGGCCCCATCGCGCGCCGTGAAGCGTTGTGCATTGCACGCGCTCTGGATCGCGCGAACGACATGGCCAGCACCGGTAGCGCCAGCTACGACGCTGTGCTTGACACCGTTCGCGCCGAACTCAACACCACAACCCTGGGACAGATCGACTATGTCGAGCTGTGCGATCCCGTCACTCTCGAGAGTGTGTCTGGCGATCTTAGCGGCCCTACACTGTTAGCCATCGCCATGTATTTTCAGTCTGAAAATACAGACGTGGCGGCCCCGCAAGTTCGTCTGATTGATAATAGAGTTTTGCTGCGTTGAAGCGTCAGTGCAGCGCGCTCAAATAACATCCGGTCCATTTGCCAGTGTGTCACAACGCGTCATTTTGCTTGCGGGCCTGCTGATACTCCATCGGACGGGGCCAGGCGCGCTTCGCGCCTGGCGATATACACTCCGGCTGTGACAATGAGCGCAGCACCAGTGAGGCTTGCCGCATTCGGTATCTCGTCGAAGAACAACATGCCAATAATCAGTGCCCATAATAAATATGTGTACTCGAATGGCGAAACCACACTTGCTGGTGCTAATTGATAGGCGCGAGGAACCAGCACAAATCCAGTAATTGTGATGAGCCCGGCGCACAACATTAACGCGAGATCCATCCCAACCGGCGCGAGGTAAGGTCTGAGCAAGGCGATGTCCGGTAGCGCGAAACTTGCGCCAGTTCGGAGCGCGCGCAAAACTAGCAAGCTTGATCCACACACGAGTAAGAATGTGAGATTGCTAAAGAACGCCATCAACACACTGGACTCAGCGGGCCCCATGGTGCGCGCTATCAACGCACTGACTGAATAAGAAAGCGCAGCAACCAGCCCCAACAGTACGACTGGATTAAACCCAGCCGAACCCGGTTGCAGCATAACCAGAACGCCTACGAAGCCAACAGCCACCGCACACCAGCGGCGCCAACCGACACGCTCCCCCAGTACCGGGCCGGCAAATGCCGTAATAAACAGCGGTGCTGCGTTGAACAATGCCACCACGTCGACCAAAGCAACCGCGCCCACGGCAAGGTAAAAACACGTAAAAGCCGTGACCGTGAGCAAACAGCGGACTAGATGCAGTAGCGGCCGAGAGGTCGCGAACCCTCCAATACCGTGGCGCCACAGCAAAAATGCGGCGAGTAAAGGCGCCGATGCCAAAGATCGCATGAACAGCAGCTGTAGAACGGAATAGTCGTCGACGAGCGTCTTTAGCACCGCATCTTGCACCGCAAAGAACATCAAACCCACGCATAAACACGCAATGCCCGCGATGTTGTTCAGATGCACAAGCGACTCCTTCTAACGGGCGTATCTGCGGCTCCAAATGCGCCAGTCAAACCACGCAGGACTTTCACGCACGCGCCGGTGTAGCGAGGCGCCTGTAACACAACAACATAACCCGTATGGGTGTGTCGGGAACTTGCGCCGCGTAAGGTACTTCGTTTTAGGCTGCTGCGGGTACCGGCGCTGCAAAAACCTTAGTGACGGCGCAGCTGCATTGTCCGGCACCCCCCTTATGGGTAAGTCGACTGTCTTCACTAGAAACGCTCACTAAACATAGTCTTTA
>Ga0055584_100002329_pt1 | contig 18815 bp, 15 predicted proteins | sample OSDHelmetaG_FD_58716 | JGI IMG/M metagenome (GOLD analysis project Ga0055584, IMG submission 58716) | Pelagic marine sediment microbial communities from the LTER site Helgoland, North Sea, for post-phytoplankton bloom and carbon turnover... | ecosystem: Environmental > Aquatic > Marine >... | reverse complement strand
TCTTCTGGCAGCACAGCCCGGCACCGTCAGTGACGGGACCGAAGCGATCGATCTGGGCCAGACGCCCGGTGAGATCGTTGTGCTGTCTGCGGCCGATACGGAGCTTGCCTTGTTGTCGGATGCTGCGGCTCTCCAGGGTGAGGATGCGCCAAGCCTTCGGCTGGCCAGCACCATGGCACTGTCGCACAACTTGTCGGTCGACACCTATGTCGAAGCCATGATTGCAACGGCCAGGGTTGTCGTGGTGCGTTTGCTGGGCGGTGCGGCTTATTGGCGTTACGGCACCGATGAAGTGGCTGCCGCGGCTCGAGCGAACGGTGTTCACCTGGCGCTTCTGCCCGGCGACGACAAGGAAGATGGCGAACTTCGACGCCTCTCGACCGTAAGCAAAGACGACTACGACCGTCTCTGGGCCTATCTGATCCATGGCGGTTCCAGGAACGCCGGAAACTTCCTGCACCACGCTGCGCATCTTGCCGGAAGGTCGGTTGAAGCCGATCTGCCTCTGACCCTGCCCAGGGCAGGTTGTCACTGGCCGGGCCGCGGTGATGTCGCGCTGGAAGACATTGCAACGCTCTGGAAGCCCGGCCGTCCCGTTGCGGCCATCGTGTTCTATCGTGCGCTGGTGCAGGCAAGTGATGTTGCGCCGATTGATGCGTTGGTGGCAGCACTTGATGAACAGGGCCTCAACGCCCTGCCGCTTTATAGCCAGAGCCTCAAGGAGCAGGCTGGCGCGGCCTTTGTCGAAGAGGCGCTGGCGCTCCATGCGCCGGCCGTCATCGTCAACTGTACGGGTTTTGCGCTGGCGAGCCCCGGCGCCGAGCGTGGGCCCACGCCGTTTGATGGTGCTGACTGCCCAATCCTGCAAGCCGTTCTGTCAGGCGGTACGTTCGATGCCTGGAACGAAGGCCTGCGTGGCATGGCGCCGCGCGATATCGCCATGAACGTTGCGTTGCCTGAGGTTGATGGACGCATCCTGACCCGCGCGATTTCGTTCAAGTCGGCACGCCGTTGGGATGAGCGCACCCAGACCAACGTGGTGCGACACGAGCCGGTGGCAGACCGGGTCATGTGGACCGCACGCCTTGCGGCCGCCTGGGCACAGCTTCGCAATGCCGAGGTCGGGGACCGCCGTGTCGCGCTGGTGATGGCCAACTATCCCAACAAGGACGCGCGCATCGGCAACGGTGTGGGGCTTGATACTCCGGCATCGTCGGCGCGGATCCTACATACTCTGGATGCCGCCGGATATGATGTCAGCGGCGTACCGAAGAATGGTACGGACCTGATTGCCACACTTCTGGCCGGACCGACCAACGATCTGACACAGCGTTCCTGGAAACGCTCAGATGTGACGTTGTCCCTGGAATCCTACCGTGAGCGCTTTGCCGCGCTGCCCCAGGCCGTGCGCGAGGCCATGACCGAGCGCTGGGGTGAGCCTGAGACAGACCCGCATGTGGCAGAGGGTGCGTTCCAGCTTGCTATCCACCGATGGGGCAACGTGGCGATCGGCGTGCAGCCCGCGCGAGGCTACAACATCGACCCCAAGGCGACCTATCATGATCCCGATCTGGTGCCGCCACACGGCTATCTTGCTTTCTATATGTCGCTGCACAGGGATTTCGGCAGCCACGCCATCATCCATCTGGGCAAACACGGGAATCTCGAATGGCTGCCGGGCAAAGCCCTGGCGCTGTCGGAAACCTGTTTCCCCGAAGCAGCCTTTGCGCCGCTGCCCCATCTCTATCCCTTCATCGTCAATGATCCCGGTGAAGGCACGCAGGCCAAGCGGCGCACGGCTGCGGTGATTGTTGATCACCTGACCCCGCCCCTGGCGCGTGCCGAGACCTATGGCGACCTGCGTGATCTCGAAGCGCTGGTCGATGAATATTTCGAAGCCAGCCAGACCGACCCGCGCCGTTTGCCGATCCTCTCGCGCGACATCCTGGAGCTTTGCGCCAGTACCGGGCTCGATCAGGATTGCGGCATCGGCGCCGGTGACGATGAGAACGAGAAACTCTCCAAGCTTGATGGCTACCTGTGTGAGCTCAAGGAAATGCAGATCCGTGACGGGCTGCACGTCTTTGGTGAGGCGCCGGTCAGCGGACTTGAGACATCCCTGCTGGTTGCCCTGACGCGGGTGCCGCGTGGTGACGGGTCCGGTGGCGATGCCTCGATCACGCGTGCTCTCGCGGCTGATCTCGAACTTGATGTCGATCCGCTGGATGCGGAAATGGCCGCTCCATGGAGCGGTGCGCGCCCGGAGGCTCTGGCCGGTTTACTTGACGATCGTTGGCGCACGGCTGGTGACACCGTTGAACGGATTGAGCTTCTGGCCAGTGCGCTGATGGATGGCTCGGTGGCGTGTGATTCCAGCTGGACCGCGACCCAGGCTGTTCTGGATGAGGTGGCACGCCATCTCCGCCCTGCTGTTTCGGCCTGTGGTGAACATGAACTTGCCGGGCTGCTGACCGGGCTGGATGGCCGCTTTCTCGAGCCCGGCCCTTCGGGCGCTCCGTCACGCGGAAGACCTGATGTGCTGCCGACGGGTCGCAATTTCTACTCCGTCGACACCCGTTCGGTCCCGACGCCGGCGGCCTGGCGACTGGGGTGGACCTCGGCCAGCCGCCTGGTGGAGCGTCATGCACAGGATCATGGCGACTGGCCAAAGGCCGTGGCGCTCTCAGCCTGGGGCACGGCCAACATGCGGACCGGCGGCGACGACATTGCCCAGGCGCTGGCCCTGATGGGTGTGCAACCGACCTGGGAGCCGCGCAGCGGACGGGTCACCGGGTTCGAAGTCATGCCTTCGGGCGTGCTGGGGCGTCCCAGGGTTGATGTGACCCTGCGGGTGTCTGGCTTCTTCCGTGATGCCTTTCCCGGCCTGATCGATCTGGTCGACAGTGCAACACGCGCGGTGGCGGCGCTGGACGAAGATGACGCGATCAATCCGCTGGCCGCTCGGGTACGCGCCGAATCAGCGCGTGCGGCCGATGCTGGAGAAGATATCAGTGAGGCCGCCCAACGCGCTGCCACCCGTGTCTTTGGTTCCAAGCCCGGTGCCTATGGCGCCGGGTTGCAGGCGCTGATCGATGAAGGCGGCTGGGACCATGCCGATGATCTGGGCCGGGCCTATGTCGCCTGGAGCGGTTATGCTTATGGCGCGGGCACCGAAGGCAAGGCGGCGCATGAATTGTTCGAAACCCGCCTCTCCAAGATTGATGCTGTGGTCCACAACCAGGACAACCGTGAGCACGATCTGCTGGACTCCGATGACTACTACCAGTTCGAAGGTGGGATCACCGCAGCGGTCAGGAAAGCATCGGGCAAGCAGCCGGCGGTTTATCACAACGATCATTCCCGCCCGGACAACCCGACCGTACGCACGCTGACCGAAGAGATCGCGCGTGTCGTGCGTGCCCGCGTCGTTAATCCCAAATGGATCGCAGGTGTCATGCGCCACGGCTACAAGGGCGCGTTCGAGATGGCGGCCACGGTCGATTATCTATTCGGCTTTGCTGCCTCGGCGCGATGTGTCGCCAACCATCATTTCGACGCGGTGTTTGATGCTTATCTGAATGATCCTGAAGTCCGGACATTCCTGGAAGAGGCCAATCCGCATGCACTGCAGGATATAGCCGCCCGCCTGGCCGAAGCGCAGGCGCGCGGTCTGTGGAATCCCAAGCGCAACAGCACGGCGACCTTGCTGGAGCAACTGACACGCAAAGAACCCAAAGAGGAGAAGGTGGCATGAGCGAGAACGAGAATGAGAACGACGCCCCCGTCGAGATGAACGAACGCCACCGCGAGAAGATGAAAAAGCGCAAAGCCGCGCGCGACAAGATGATGGCGTCCAAGACCGAAGAACGCGGCCTTATCATCGTGCATACCGGCAAGGGCAAGGGTAAGTCCTCGGCGGCCTGGGGCATGGCACTGCGTTGCATCGGTCACGGCTTCAAGATCGGGGTTGTGCAGTTCATCAAGGGTCGCAGCGAAACCGGCGAGACCAAGTTGTTTGCCATGTTCCCTGATCAGGTCACCCACAAGATCATGGGTGAGGGATTCACCTGGGAAACCCAGGACCGCGAACGGGACATCGCAGCAGCGACCGCAGCCTGGGAGGAATCCAAGGCACTGATGGCCGATCCTGAAATCCGCATGGTGATCCTGGACGAACTCAACATTGCGTTGCGCTATGACTATGTCGATCTCGATGATGTGCTCGACACGTTGGCGACCAAACGGGCCGATCTCCATGTCGTGATCACGGGGCGCAATGCCAAACCCGAACTGATCGAGTTCGCCGATCTCGTAACCGAGATGACCCTGGTCAAACACCCGTTCCGTGAGGGTGTGCGTGGCCAGATCGGTGTGGAATTCTGATGATGCGCTTCACGCAGGGCATGGCAGTGCTGGTCGTCCTGGTGTTGCTGCAGATTCATCCCGATCCGGCTCTTGCCGAAGGTGAGCAGGGTGTTGTCGAGGATGCGCGTGCGACCGTTGACGAGCTTTTGGCGGATCCGGATTTTTCCAACCTGCACGGACTTCTTGCCCGGGCGCGTGGTGTCGTGATTGTGCCCCAGCTCTACAAAGCCGGGTTCATCATCGGAGGAGAGGCCGGGCGTGCGGTTATCCTGGCGCGTGATCCCAATTCTGGCGCGTGGAGCCACCCGGCGTTCATGGATATGGCCTCGGCCAGCATCGGGCTGCAGATCGGTGCGGCCGAAACCCAACTGGTGCTGGTGATCATGACCGATGCCGGTATGGAGGCCATGCTTTCGGACAAGATCGAGGTCGGTGCTGATGCCTCTGTTGCCGCGGGTCCGATCGGTGCCGCTGCCAAGGCGGCGACGACCTCGACCGAGTTCAACGAAGACATCTATGCCTATGGCACAAGCCAGGGGCTGTTTGCCGGTATCTCGGTCGAGGGAGCGATCCTGATTCCAGACGAGGACGCAAACCACAGCTATTATGGCGAGCCCGTCACGACCCGAGAAATCCTGCAAGGCGATGAAGCCTGGAACCCGAAGGCGGACGGATTGTGGGAACTTCTGGAAAGCGTGATCTGAGCCGATGACAACGCCTGCCATCATGCTTCAGGGCACAGGATCGGACGTCGGCAAGTCGTTGCTGGTGGCGGGTCTGGCACGTGCGTGCACGCGTCGGGGCCTGAATGTGCGCCCGTTCAAGCCTCAGAACATGTCGAACAATGCCGGTGTGGCGTCCGATGGCGGCGAGATCGGGCGCGCGCAGATGTTGCAGGCCCGTGCGTGTGGCGTTGCGCCCAGCGTCCATATGAATCCGGTCCTGCTGAAGCCCCAATCAGAGAAGGGTGCGCAGGTTGTCGTGCAGGGCAAGGTGTTCGGCCAGTCCCAGGCCCGCGACTACCACAAGCTGAAGCCCCAGCTTCTGGTGAAGGTGCTGGAGAGTTTTGAGTTGCTTTGCGGTGATGCCGACCTCGTCATTGTGGAGGGCGCAGGATCGCCTGCAGAGGTCAACCTGCGTTCGGGCGATATCGCCAATATGGGGTTTGCCCAGGCAGCGGATCTGCCGGTTGTTCTGGTGGGAGATATCGACCGGGGCGGCGTGATCGCCAGTATCGTCGGCACCATGGCGCTGCTGGAGGAAGAGGAGCAGGCGCGCGTGCGCGCCTATGCCATCAACAAGTTCCGTGGTGATGTCTCCCTGTTCGACAGTGCCATCGACATCCTCAAAGACCGCACCGGCCTCGATTGCCTTGGTGTTGTGCCGCATATCGCTGCTGCGCGGCGCCTGCCCGCAGAAGACGCGGTGGCTCTCGACAGTCACACCGCCATGGGCGGCAGGACTGAGGGCGCGATCCATGTCGTGGTGCCGCGTTTTGATCGCATCTCGAACTTCGATGATCTCGACCCCCTGATAGCCGAGCCCGATGTTGCCGTGACGCTGGTCCCAGCCGGTGATCCGCTGCCCGGTGATGCTGATCTGATCGTGCTGCCCGGCAGTAAGAGCACCATGGGGGATCTGCGCGCCTTGAAAGCCAATGGCTGGGATATCGACCTTGCTGCCCATGTGCGGCGTGGTGGTTGGGTCGTTGGTCTGTGCGGTGGGTATCAGATGCTGGGTCAGGAAGTCGCCGACCCCAACGGGATCGAGGGGCCTGCCGGTGTTGAACCCGGGCTGGGGCTGCTGGATGTGTCGACGATGTTGTCGGGTGACAAGTCGCTGGTTTCCGTCAGTGGGACAGACCGGGCTACAGGCGCTGATATTACCGGTTATGAAATGCATATGGGTGTGACACAGGGTCCTGATTGCGAACGCGCAATGATCGACCTGCCGTCCGGGCCCGATGGCGCGATGCGTGCCGATGGCCGGGTCATGGGAAGTTACCTCCACGGCATCTTTGCCGCCGATGACTTCCGCCATCGGTTTCTCTCGCGCTTGCGTCAACGTCAGTCCAGCGGGCTGGCCTTCGAGGCGGGGATCGAAGCTGCCCTGGACGAGATTGCAGAGGGCCTGGAGGCCTGTTTTGCGGTTGATCGTTTTCTGGAGATCGCCCGTGAACGATAGAACAGCGTCAGGCAGCCCAGTTCAGGGCCAGAACCGAAAACACGCCCCAGATCACGCAGGCAATGACATAGAGCTTCAGTGTGTTGTCGATATCGCGCGGCGTGCACCGGGCGCGTCCGTTGCCCATCCAGGCATCGGTGATCATCTCGCCGTGGTAGCTGCGCGGGCCGGCAATGGCGATGCCAAGCGCACCGGCAAAGGCCGCCTCGGGCCAGCCGGCATTGGGCGATTTGTGATTTCGCGCATCGCGCAGCATCGCCTGCAAGGCGCCTTTGGCGTCGGCACCATTCATGGCCAGTGCAGCGGCGGTGACAATCAGGCCGCTCAGGCGCGCCGGGATCAGGTTGAGCAGGTCATCAAAGCGCGCCGAAGCCCAGCCGAACGCAAGGTAACGTTCGGTCTTGTGGCCGATCATGCTGTCGAGGGTGTTCACGGTCTTGTAGATAAGCAGGCCGGGAAATCCGGCGATGAGATACCAGAAGATCGGTGCAACGACGCCGTCGGCAAAGTTCTCGGCACAGCTTTCGATGGCAGCACGGCACACCCCGTGTTCGTCCAGCGCATCGGGGTCACGTCCCACAATCATCGAAACCGCACGACGCCCGCCCTCGATACCTTCCTGGCGCAGGGCAACGGCGACCCGTTTGACGTGGTCGAAGAGATCACGCTGGGCGATCAACGAGAAAACCAGCGCGGCTTCCAGCAGCCAGCCCCAGGTGGTTGCCTGGGTCAGCCAGGTCACCAGGGCGCCAAAAACGCCGGTGCAGGCGACCATCACGACGAGAAGCACGACGCCACGCCAGCGACGATTGGCCTGGTCGCGTTTGTTTGCGCGCCGATCGGCCCATCCGATGAACGACCCCAGAAGAGCGACTGGATGGGGTATCCGCGCCCAGAGCCAGCGTGGATCGCCGATCAGCCCGTCCAGAATCAGGGCGGCAGCAAGAACGACCGGTGGAGCAAGATCAAAAAGCATTCGCAGAAGGTGGGGCCAGCCCACCCAAGCGTCAATCAGGAACCAGCAACTCGCAAAAAAGGACAAGAACAATGAGTGATATTGCCGTCATGTTGTGTGGCCATGGAAGCCGCGACGAAGGTGCGGTTGCCGAGTTTGGCGCCATCGCCGAGACTCTGAAGACCCGTTTTGACTGGCCGATGGAATATGGCTTCCTGGAGTTTGCCACGCCGATCATCCGCGATGGCCTCGACAAGCTGCGCGACGGCGGCGCCAAGCAGATCCTGGCCGTGCCGGGCATGCTGTTTGCGGCCGGTCACGTAAAGAACGACGTGCCCAGCGTGCTCAACACCTATGCCGCGCAGAACGATGTCGAGATCAAGTTCGGACGGGATCTGGGCATTGATACGCGCATGGTCCGTGCTGCCGGTGAACGGGTGAAGGAAGCGATGGCTGCGGCTGATGCCGAACATGGCGTGGTGCCCGCCCATGAAACGCTTCTGGTTACGGTGGGCCGCGGTGCCTCCGACCCCGACGCCAATTCCAACGTCGCCAAGGTCTCGCGCATGCTGTGGGAAGGTCTGGGCTTTGGCTGGGGTGAAACGGCCTATTCTGGCGTGACGTTCCCGCTGGTGAAGCCCGCCCTGGAGCATGTCGTCAAGCTGGGTTTCAAGCGCGTGCTGGTGTTTCCATACTTTCTGTTCACGGGCATTCTGGTGCGCCGGATCTACGACGCGACCGATGAAGTTGCCGCACAGCATCCCGATATCCAGTTCGTGAAGGCCGGTTACCTTAACGATCACCCCCTGGTCGTTGATACCTTTGTCGACCGCGTGCACGAGATTCTGGAAGGCACAGGCAACATGAACTGTCAGGCCTGCAAGTACCGTGACCAGGTGCTGGGTTTCGAGGCCGAGGTCGGCCTGAAGCAGGAAAGTCACCATCATCATGTCGAGGGCATCGGCACCGGTGATGCGCACAGTCATGATCATGATCACGCGCATGACCATGCTCACGGCCATGATCATGGGCATAGCCATGGCCACGCTGATGGCCATGGGCACCACCCCTATCCCCATGCTGACCATCCGCTCGGTCCCAAGACGTTGAAGTAGGAGCATTCGGCGCGTGCCACTTTTTGACGCCTATCTGATGGTCGATTGGAGTTCGGAGACGAAACCCAAGACCGGTAAGGACTCGATCTGGCTGGCGCTGGCAGAGCGCACACCTGCGGGTTTGCGTCTGCACGCGCTGGAGAATCCGGCGACACGGGCTGCGGCACGGGAACGGCTGGCCGATATGCTTGAGGGTCTGGTCCGGCGCAAGCGGCGGGTTCTGGTCGGCTTTGATTTTCCATTCGGTTATTCCAGTGGCACAGCTGCCGCGTTGGGTTTGAAGGGTGTGCCGTGGCGTGCGACATGGTCTGCGTTGTCGCAGGCGGTGGAGGATTGCGCGGACAATGCCAACAACCGGTTCGAGGCTGCTGACGGCCTGAACCAACGGATGGGGTTCCCGGAAGGGCCGTTCTGGGGACATCCGGTTGGCCGCAACTACAAGAAACTTGCGATGACACGGCCGGCCTATGATGACGGCCTGGATGAGAAGCGGGTCTGCGAATCCGTGATCTCAGGGCCCCAGTCGATCTGGAAACTGGCCGGTGTCGGTTCGGTCGGTGGCCAGGTGCTGACGGGACTGCCGGTGGTGCATGCGCTGCGACGTGATACCAGGCTGAAAGACCATGCGCGGGTGTGGCCGTTCGAGACCGGCCTGAAAACCATGACATCGGGTGCGATCAAACAGCATCCGGTGGTCCTGGCCGAGATTTATCCGTCGCTGGTTTCCCCGCGTTCAGAAAGTGGGCAGGTCAAGGATGCGCTGCAGGTCCAGGCTATCGCCGCGTTCATGGCTGGGGCTGATGACAACGGGAAGCTGGGTCGGATGTTTGGGGGCATGAAGGGGCTGTCGCCAGACCAGAAGCGGCGGGTCGAGCGTGAAGAAGCGTGGATTCTGGGCGTCACGGAGCGCGGCACCCGGGCTGGAAAAATCGACGTGGATGTCGATGCCGTTTTCCCTGGCGGTGAACTCGCCTATCTCAACGACGGCCCCGCGATCTATGCGGAATCGCGCCGTCTGATCGAGAGGGAAACGGATCTCTCGCGTTTCACCGCCGATGAATGTGCGCTTGCCGTGCGTCTGATCCATACCTGCGGCATGACCGATATTGTTGATGATCTCGAGGTCTCGAAGAATGCCGTCGCAAAGGGACGTTCTGCGCTGGTCGCTGGTGCACCGATTCTTTGTGATGTGGAGATGGTGGCCAAGGGAATCATCAAACGGCGACTGCCTGCATCCAATACCATTGTTGCAAAGGTTGCGTCGAAGGCTGCAGCAACACGGGCAGCAAGGCACCACACAACCCGATCCTCGGCTGCCGTCGATCTGTGGGGTGATGCCATGGAGGGTGCTGTCGTTGCGGTTGGCAATGCCCCCACCGCTCTGTTTCGGATTCTGGAAATCGTTGCGGCCGGTGGCCCGCGTCCTGCGCTTGTCATCGGTGTGCCTGTGGGGTTTGTCGGGGCGGCGGAATCGAAACGTGCGCTCAGCAAAAGCGGAATCGACTTCGTGACTGTGCACGGACGGCGTGGTGGTAGCGCAATGGCAGCCGCAGGCGTCAACGCGTTGATGGGAGGAATCTGATGACACCCTGGCTGTCTCTTGTTGGCCTTGGCGAGGATGGGCTTGAAGGCCTTTCCCCCGCTGCGCGTGAACTGGTCGATCAGGCTGAAATCGTGGTGGGTGGTGCACGCCATCTGGCACTGCTGGGTGAAACCCGGGCACAGACAATGGCCTGGGAAAGCCCGCTCAAGAAAACGGTTGAACGGTTGGCCGAACTGGAAGGACGCAAGGTCTGTGTCCTGGCCACTGGTGACCCCATGGCCTATGGCATCGGCGTCACCCTGATGCGCCGTTTCGGGCGCGAGGCCGTGTTCGTTATTCCGGGCATCTCGGCCTTCACACTGGCCTGTGCCCGGCTGGGCTGGCCGCTTGCCGAGACGGTGCAGCTCACGCTCCATGGGCGCCCACTCGAACTGCTCAACTCCCATCTGATGCCGGGCCAACGCCTGTTGATCCTGTCGGAAGACGCAACAACGCCTGCCAAGGTCGCGATGCGGCTTAACGAAGCCGGATTCGGACCAAGCGTGATGCATGTCCTGTGTCACATGGGCGGTCCCCATGAACGCTGCCTCAATGGAACGGCAGCGGCGGGGATCGAGGGTGATGTGGACGATCTGAACACGCTGGCGGTGGAACTGGTTGCCGAATCCGGCACTGCCGTGCTGGCGCGCACACCGGGTCTGCCCGACGATGCGTTCGAACATGATGGGCAAATGACCAAGCGCGAAGTTCGTGCTGCAACTCTGGCTGCTCTGGCGCCGATGCCGGGGCAGCTTCTCTGGGATGTCGGGTCCGGCTGTGGTTCGGTCGCCATTGAATGGATGCGCGGTGCAGACCGGGCCCGAGCCATCGCGATCGAGCGCCATGAAGAACGACGCGCGATGACGGCACGCAACGCGGCAACCCTTGGTGTGCCTACATTGCAGTTGATTGCCGGTTCTGCGCCCGAAGCACTTGACGGGCTGGAACCACCCAATGCTGTTTTCATCGGTGGCGGTGTCACGGGCGAAGGCGTTGCGCAGACCTGCTGGGATGCGCTTGCGCCGGGCGGTCGACTGGTTGCCAATGCGGTCACGCTGGAAAGCGAACATGCTCTCTTTCATCTCCACGAACGGCTGGGCGGGGAACTCGTGCGCCTCTCGATTGCGCGCGCTGAACCTGTCGGTGGCCTGACGGGATGGCGTTCCCTGATGCCGGTAACACAATGGCGGATCATCAAATCATGACCAAAGGCACGCTCTACGGGCTGGGTGTCGGGCCGGGTGACCCTGAGCTCATCACGCTCAAGGCACACCGGCTGCTGATCAGCGCTCCGGTCCTGGCTTATCCGGCACCAGAACATGGCGATAGTCTGGCGCGCAGCATTGTGGCTTCACATCTGAGCGGCAAACAGACCGAGATTGCGATCCGCATGCCGCTTGATCTCAATCGTTTCCCGGTCGAAGCGGTTTACGATCAGGCAGCTATCGACATTGCCGAACACCTTGATGCAGGGCGTGATGTTGCGGCTATCTGTGAAGGCGATCCGTTTTTCTATGGCAGCTTCATGTATCTCTTTGGCCGTCTGGCCGACCGGCACGAAGTTGTCGTGGTGCCTGGTGTCTCATCGCTTGTGGCCTGCCCCGCAGCAGCGGGCGCACCTCTTGCCGCGCGTGACGACACCCTGCTGGTCTGCCCTGGCATCATGGATGAGGCGTTGATGCGCGAACGCCTGGCGAATGTCGAAGCCGCAGCAATTATCAAGGTCGGTCGTCATCTCGACAAAGTACGCCGGGTGCTCACAGAGCTCGATCTGGTGGAGCGGGCGCATTATGTCGAACACGCCACCATGGCCGATCAGGTCGTGTTGCCCTTTTCTGAGATCGAAGCTGCCAAGGCGCCCTATTTCTCGATGGTGCTGATCCATCGACGCGGTGAGGCATGGCGATGAGTATTCCCACCGGCACCGCCGTTCTGTGCCTTGGTCCCTCCGGGCTGGCTGCGGCAAAACGTCTGGTTGTTGCGCTGCCCGATGCCAGTCTTCACGGCTATGCGCCACGGGTGGAGAAGGCCGATGTGGTGTTTGAAGACACCATGGCCCATGTCGCAACGCTGTTTGCAGCAGGTATTCCGGTTGTGGGTGTTTGTGCTGCCGGTATCCTGATCCGCGCTGTGGCGCCGCTGCTGTCGGACAAGACACGGGAAAGCGCTGTGGTCGCGGTGGCCGAAGATGGCGCCAGCACCGTGCCGCTGCTGGGCGGTCATCATGGTGCCAACGCGCTGGCGCGGGTCTGTGCTGGCGTGTTTGAAGGGCATGTCGCTGTCACGACGGCGGGCGATGTGCGCTTTGATGTGGCGCTGGACGACCCGCCGCAGGGCTGGCGCATTGCCAACCCTGAAATGGCGAAACCGGTCATGGCTGATCTTCTGGCTGACAAGCCTGTCGCCCTGTCTGTGGGGGCAGGCGATGCCGGCTGGCTGCGCGATTCCGGCATGCGGTTTGAAGAGACGGGCAATCACGCCATTGCGGTGACCGACCATGCCCTGCGACCCGATGGCCGGACGCTCGTCATGCATCCGCCTGTTCTGGCACTGGGCGTGGGCTGTGAGCGTGATTGTGAACCTGGAGAATTGATCGCCCTGGTGCGCGAAACGCTCAAGTCAGAGCGTCTTGCCGAAGGAGCGATTGCCTGTGTCGCCAGTATCGACCTCAAGGGCGATGAAGCCGCAGTGCTGGCCGTTGCCAACATGCTTGGCGTTCCGCTGGTCCTGTTTGATGCGCAGCGTCTGGAGGCCGAAACACCGCGTCTGGCCAATCCTTCCGATGTGGTTTTTGCCGAAGTCGGTTGCCATGGCGTCAGCGAAGGCGCGGCGCTGGCGGCTGCTGGAGGACAGGGTGCACTGGTTGTGCCGAAGAAAAAGTCGCGACGTGCCACCTGTGCCGTCGCGCGTGCAGATCACGATATCGACGTGTCCACGGCTGGTCGACGGCGCGGCCATCTTTCGCTGGTCGGGTTGGGTCCGGGCGACGCGGCCCTGCGCACGCCCGAAGCCAGCCGTGCCATTGCAGCAGCAAGCGATGTCGTGGGGTATGGCTATTATCTTGACCTCGCGGGACCGTTGATGCGCGGCAAGGAGCGTCATGATTTCGGTCTGGGTGAAGAAACCGAGCGCTGCCGTGCTGCTCTCGACCTGGCGGGCCAGGGCAGACAGGTGGCCCTGCTCTGCTCCGGCGATCCCGGCATCTATGCGATGGCCAGCCTGGTTTATGAGCTGCTTGATCTCGAGGATGCACAATCCTGGCGCAGTGTCGGCATCGAGGTCGTGCCCGGAGTCTCGGCCCTGCAGATTGCTTCGGCCCGGGCCGGCGCGCCGTTTGGCCATGACTTCTGTGCCATCTCGCTTTCGGACCTGCTGACCCCGCGCGAGGTCATCATGCGGCGCGTGCGTGCCGCCGGTGAGGGCGACTTTGCCATTGCCTTCTACAATCCCGTGTCGATGCGACGGCGCGATCAGCTTGCAGAAGCGCGAACGATCCTGCTGGAGCACCGGCCCGGTGATACGCCGGTCATGATCGGGCGTCTGCTCGGTCGTGAAGGCGAAGCCATGACCCACACAACACTTGCCGAACTTGAAGTCGATGATGTCGACATGATGAGCGTCGTGCTGATCGGTTCGAGCACCTCACGGCGCATTCAACACCTTGGCCAGCCCAACGTTTACACCCCGCGTGGCTACGCGAAGAAAAGAGAGACCTGACATGACGGTTCATTTCATCGGAGCAGGGCCTGGCGCGCCTGATCTTATTACCGTGCGCGCGCTCAACTTGATCAAGGCCTGTCCGGTCGTGCTTTATGCCGGATCACTGGTGCCCGAGGGCGTCATCGAACAGGCCGACCCCGACGCCACCGTGATTGATACGGCACCGCTGCATCTCGATGAGATCATCGAGCTGATGCGCGAGGCCCATGGTCGCGGCCAGAACGTTGCCCGTGTTCATTCCGGCGACCCTTCGCTGTATGGCGCAGTTGCCGAGCAGATCCGACGCCTGGACGATCACGGCATCGACTATGACGTGACACCCGGTGTGCCGGCCTTTGCCGCCGCTGCGGCTGCCCTGCAGACCGAACTCACGCTGCCTGATGTCAGCCAGACTGTGATCCTGACCCGCACGGCCGTGCGTGCGACGGCGATGCCTGAAGGTGAGGACCTCACGACGTTGGGCAAGTCCGGCGCGACCCTAGCAATCCATCTCTCGGTCAACAACCTGGCCCGCGTCGTGCGCGAACTGGTGCCGCTTTATGGCGAGGACTGCCCGGTGGTCGTGGCCTATCGCGTGAGCTGGCCCGACCAGGCGTTCGTCTCCGGCACGCTGAGTGACATCCGGCCCAAGGTGAAGGCAGCCGGGTTCACGCGCACCGCGCTCATCCTGGTTGGTGAAGTTCTGGGCAATGCCAGCTTCCGCGACAGCCGCCTTTATGACGAGGCCCATCACCACGTCCTGCGCCCGCGCAAGGTTGCCGGTGCCTGATCAGCCTTTGATCTGAACCATGCCTTCCAGGGTTCGACATTCAAAAACCTTGATCGCACGGGTCGCGGGTTTGCCGCAGGCCCGCCCGTCGCGGATGTCGAAACAGCCCTGGTGGAGAGGGCATTCGATGATGAAGCCGTCGAAATAGCCATCGACGAGGCTGGCACCGCCATGGCTGCACCGCGCTGAGGTGACGTGGATCCCATCAGGACCGTCGTAAACGGCCAGTGGTTGGCCCTTGTGCTGCGCTGGCGTGACGTCGCCGGGTTCAAGGTCGCTGACGGCGACAAGATCGATCCAGTTGGAATCAGACATCGGCGTTCACATGGGCACCAAGGCGTTCGCGCGAGCCCCGGATCTGTCCCAGCATGTCGCGGTGGGCAGCAAGGTATCCGCCGGGTTCGGCATAGAGCCGGCCCTTCAGACGTTCATGGAGTTTGGGCAGGGCATGGAACGGGACCGAGGCGGCGAAGTGGTGCTCGGCATGGAAAGACATGTTCCAGCAGAGATTGCGCCAGGGCCAGGAGACCAGACTGGTGCGTGTGTTGACGGTCATGTCCTTGCTGTTGGGACGCCCGACATGTTCGGTCATGCGGATGAACCGCATTACCGGTTCGCCCATCAGAACCGGCAGGATCCAGAACCAGAGTGGCGCCCACCAGTCGAGCAGCGGCATGGCGATGGCCACGGCGAGATATAGCGCCAGAAAGATGCGGGCTTCCAGAACCACTGCGGCGCGTTCCTCCTTTGGAACAAACCGTTTCTCGACCGCATTCAGCCGCCCGAAGGCGTGGCCGACCAGCCCGGTGATCATGCCGCGCCAATAGGGCAGCGAGGTGATGTAGAGAAGGTGTCCGCTCACCGTATCGGCCAGGGGGATCAGTTCGGGGTCACGCCCCATGATCTGGGTGTGGGTGTGGTGATCGCAATGCTCCCAGCGGAAGTAACGCGGCGGGACGGCAATCCAGAAACCACACCAGGTGGCGACGACATCGTTGAGCCAGCGTGTGCGGAAGGCGGTGAAGTGGATGCATTCATGCTGCAGGGAAAAGTGATGCACCATGATGATGCCGTGGGCGAACATGGCCGGGATCAGCCACCAGGTGCCCAACGCCAGCCAGATCAGCACACCGGTTGTTGCCAGGGCGCCATACCACAGGGGCAGGCGGATCAATGCCGGAACGTTGGAGCGCCGCATCAGGGCCTTGAGTTCACGCCGCGTGATGGGTGCATCGGCACCCATGGCCTGACTTTGTGGTGTGAGGACTGCCTCGTTCATGCAGGGACCCTAATCTCAAAATCAGACGAGCGGAATATGCCCCGGTTCGTTCTCAGGCTAGAGTGCAAACCTCACATCACATGAGAGCACCATGACAGCAGAGGCGATCTATTCCGTCGAAGTCCCCGAGGACTGGACTGACCATTACGGCCACATGAACGAGGGTTATTATGTCGTCGCCGCCAGCGATGCGTCCTGGGCGTTTCAGGCCCTGCTTGGGATTGGCACGGACTATTACGACGAGACAGGGTTTGCCATCGTGACGGTGGAATCCCACATCCGTTATCTCGATGACGTGCAAAAAGGCGAGACGCTCACCTTTGACAGCATGGTGCTGGCGTTCGATGCACGCAAGATTCACATCGGCCATGTCATGCGCATTGGTGACAAGGTCTGTGGCACGTTCGAATGCCTGTGGCTCCACCTTAACCAGAAGGAAGGTGGACTGGGGGAGATGCCAGAGGCTGTGCAGGAAAGGCTCCGTGAGCATCTCTGCGAGCCGTTGCCCGACTGGGCAGGACGTCAAGTCGCCCTGAAGAAGAAAAAGGTCTGAAGCCATGACAAGAGCAAGCGACTTCATCAATGAGCAACGCCTGTGGGATCGTCACATGGCGATCGCGAAGTTCGGCGAAACCGGCAATGGCGGTGTGAACCGCCAGGCGCTGACGCCTGAAGACGGGCAAGCCCGTGCTGCCCTGGCAGGCTGGGCCGGGGAGCGTGGGTTTCGCCTGATCGCCGATGAGGCCGGGAACCTCTTTGTGCGTCGTGAAGGCACCGACCCTGATGCCCCGGCTGTTCTTTCGGGCTCACACCTTGATACCCAGCCTGCCGGTGGCAACTTCGACGGGATCTATGGTGTGCTCTCGGCCTTTGAAGTGCTCGAGGCGCTGGAGGACGGGGGCCTGGAACACCGGCACCCCATCGAGGCCGTGGTCTGGACTAACGAGGAGGGGTGCCGTTTTGCGCCAGGCTGTACGGGCAGCCTGGTCTTTTCAGGCAAACACAGCATTGAGGAGTTCTTCGATGGCACTGCGCCAGACGGCGCCGTGCTGCGTGACGAGCTGAAACGCACGCTTGCTGCGACACCCGATGCTGAGCAACGCAAGGGCGGTATTCCCCTTGCCGGTTACATCGAGACGCATATCGAGCAGGGGCCCAGGCTGGAAAGTGCGGGGCTGACCATTGGGGCCGTCACCGGCATTCAGGGCGGCAGTTCGTTCGAGGTGACGGTAACCGGTATCGACGGTCATGCCGGGACAGTGCCGCTGTTGCAGCGGCGTGACGCTTTCCGCTCTGCCCATCAGATCATCGATGCGCTCCACCGGGATCTTGCCGACCCGACCGACACGGTACGTTTTACCGTGGGCCGGTTTGAAACCCATCCTGGATCGCCCAACACGATTCCGGGCAAGGTCATCTTCACGATCGACTTCCGCCACCCCGACCAGGCCTTCTTCCGCTCAAAGGTCGAAGGCATGGCTGCGTTCATTGCTGCCCATGCCGGTCCCTGTGATGTGGTGGTCCAGAAACGCCATGCCGGAGATCCGGCTGATTTTGATGAGAGTGTGATTGCCCGTGTCGAACGCATCGCGGGCGAGCTGGGCATTCCCGCCATGCGTATGGCTTCAGGAGCCGATCACGATGCCAAGTACATGGTGCCGCTGGCGCCCACCGGCATGATTTTCGTGCCCTGCCTGAGCGGCATCAGCCACAACGAAGACGAACGCGCGACCCCAGAGGATCTCGCTGCCGGAGCACGTGTACTGGCCGATGCCCTGCTGGAGATGGCCCGGGGCTGACGCCCTAACGCATTGCTGAGCCGCCGTTCACACCCCAGGACTGGCCGGTGGTGAACGACCCGGCCTTGCCGGCAAGGGCAAGGGCGACGGCGGCGATTTCGTCGGGCTGGCCGACACGGCCCAAGGGGATATCGGTTTCGCGCGCCATGATTTCAGGCGTGATGTCATCAAGCAGTAGGGGCGTTTCGACCGGTCCGGGGCAGATCGCGTTGACCAGGATGTCGGGGCCGAACTCCTTGGCCCAGACACGGGTCAGGCCCAGGACACCGGCCTTTGAGGCACAATAGGCAGAGCGTTCCTCCCAGCCGAAGAAGGCGTGATCGGACGCAATGTTGATGACGCGTCCGCCACGTCCATGGGCTTTCATGGCGCGGATGGCTTCCCGACCGGTCAGGAAGACGCCGGTGAGATTGACGCCGATCACGCGGCTCCAGTCGGCCAGTGAGGTTTCGGTAAGCGGGCCGTCGTCGCTGATGCCAGCGCTGGCGACACTGAGGTCAAGGCCGCCCAGTCTCGCGACGGCCTCTGCAACGCCTTGGGTCATACCGGTCTCGTCGGTGACATCGCGTTGCAGCCCAAAGGCACGGCCACCCGCTTTCTCGATGTGGCCTTGGGTGGCTGATGTGTCGGCGCGGTCGATCAGGGCGACATGGGCACCTTCATCGGCAAAGGCCTGGGCTATGGCTGCGCCGATGCCGCTGGCTGCGCCTGTGACCAGTGCCGTCTTGCCGTCTAGAAATCCGCCCATGGGTGCTGCCTTCAAGGTTGTGCTGGACGCGTAATGCGTAAGGGAATCATTATAGACCAGATTCAAACGGCTTGAAGGCTGATGCCATGACCCCAGAAGCAATCCTTGCCTTTCCTGCACGCGTGCTGACCCAGAAACAGCGCGAGACCTATTTCGAAACCGGCTATGCCCTGGTGGAGAGTCTGATCCCCGAAGAGGTGATCGACCACCTGAACGGCGTGACCCAGTCGTTCATCGAGAAGAGCCGGTCCATGACCAAGAGCGACCGCGAACTCGATATCGGGCCCGGCCACACGCCG
>Ga0055584_100002328_pt1 | contig 18820 bp, 16 predicted proteins | sample OSDHelmetaG_FD_58716 | JGI IMG/M metagenome (GOLD analysis project Ga0055584, IMG submission 58716) | Pelagic marine sediment microbial communities from the LTER site Helgoland, North Sea, for post-phytoplankton bloom and carbon turnover... | ecosystem: Environmental > Aquatic > Marine >... | reverse complement strand
CCGACCCCTGCCGAGACGCCGGGACCCACCTCCGCACCAACGCCAACGCCGGCAGAAACCCCGGCGCCCACTCCGCCAGCAGGCTTCTGTGGCGATGGCATCGTGGACTACGAACTGGGTGAGGAATGCGATACGGCCGGCACCCAATGCACTCCCGGGCCAGCCGGTGACGATTGCCGTTTCGAGAAGTTCGACTACTACGAGACCTGCGAGGATGCCTTCGGCGGCTGGGATGAAAACTCCGACTTTCCTTGCACCGGTGAATTGCTCTGCGGCAACGACTGCAAGATCGATGGCACCGCTTGCAGTTGTAACTGCGAGGAAGATTTCGACTGCCTGCTTCCCGACGACCACGAAATTCAATGTGGCTCGACCTATTGTACCCCTGAGGTCTGCAGCGAAGATGATCTGGATGGATGCGACTGCGAAATCTACGAGGCGTGTCAGCGCGGCAGCTGCGTCACCACCCCTGTTGATCCCGCAATCGTCGAAGATCTCTGTTTCGGCACGGACCCGGGCGATCCGACGTTCAAGCGTTGTGATTGGTGCGAAGTCTTCTAGGCGAAATGTCCGAGCCTGAGCCCCGTGACCGCCCGGCCCGACCGGCGATCGCGGGGCTGATCCTCGCCGCGGGAGCCTCCACACGTCTCGGAGAGCCGAAAGCAGCCGCGGTCGCTCACGGCAAAACCTTTGCCGCCCATGTCGCCCACGCCCTGCAAGCCGGTGGCGTCGGCTCAATTCTGGCGGCGATCGGCGCCCACGAAAAGACCACAAGGGCTGCGTTCGAGGAGATTACCGACGTGGTCTGCTTGCGGGTCAGCCACCCCGAGGAAGGGGCGATTGCCTCCCTGCGACAAGGGCTTGAGGATCTTTCTCGGTCGGCCCAGCTGCGTGGCGTGATCGTGGCGCCGGTCGACCACCCGGCGATCCGCGCCTCGACAATCGTCGCGCTTTGTCGGGCCGCCGGCTCATCAAGCCGCCCAATCCTCGTACCCAGCTATGCCGCAAAACGTGGGCATCCGACCTACTTCGCTCGCGAAATTTGGCCGGAACTCGCGGCACCCGATCTGAGGCAGGGCGCTCGCTCGGTGGTGCGCCGGGACCCGGATCGGGTTCTCGAGGTCGCGGTTTCCGACCCCGGTGTGCTCCTGAATATCGATACCCCGGAGAGTCTGGCCCGATGGCGAAAAACGCCGATCGCGATCGCGGAGCGCTCTCCCTACGCCCGCTACTTCAACGCGAGAGACGCTGACCGATGATCTGCGCCAGAATGGCGACCGCGATCTCGCCCGGTGTCTCTGCCCCGATCGAAAGCCCGATGGGTGCATGCAATGAAGCGAGCGCTTCCGCCGAGACTCCGGCCGCCTCGAGCTCTGCCACGATCCGACGCACGCGACGCCGGCTTCCGATCATGCCGAGATAACGCGAGGGCATCTCGGCGGCCACCGCGAGGCAGCGAGCGTCCATCCGATGGCCTCGTGTGACCAGCACAATATGCCGAGCCATGTGCGGTGGAAGCGTCCGCAGGTGCAGCTCGGGGTCGCCGATTACGATCCGATCAACACCTGGCAGGCGCTCAGGGTGGGCAAACGTCGAGCGATCCTCGAGGACCACCACGGAGAAGCCCGCCAGACTCGCCATCTGCGCCAGAGCGGCGCCTACATGCCCGGCACCGACCACCACCAATTCCGGGCGCGGCGACAGGCTCTCGACCCAAAACTGGCTTCCGGCCGCGCCCACCAGCAGTTCGCCTGAATTCCCCGCGGGCAGCTGGGCGTCGCCCAATGCGGCGACAAGCTCCGACTGCAAGGCGGTATCCCCCAGCGGACAGGCAAGTTCCGAGGCCCGATCGTCCACTTCCATCGGGCCCGCGCCATTGCCCAGCAGTGGGCACACAGCCCTTTGACTCACGCTCTCGGTCGCCTCGCCCGAGAGCAATGCCGCGGCAACACCCGGCGCACCGCGCGCGACGGTGGTTTGCGCAGCCGACAAGAAAGCGGTCGAGGCGTCGGGGGTAAATCGCTCGATCCAGATATCGAGAATGCCTCCGCAGATCGAATCACTCTCCCAGCCTTGATCTTCGAGAAGGTTGACCTCGACCAGTTCGGGCCGCCCGGTTGCGAGCACGCGCTGGGCGCGCGCGAAGACCTCGGCCTCTCCGCAACCGCCGCCGACGGTGCCCCAGGAGCCACCCAAGGGGTCAATCAGAAGACGGGCGCCCTTTTTCCGTGGGGTCGACCCCCGCGTCCGCACGACCGTTGCGAGAGCGAGTTGCCCCGCCCCCTCGATCCGGCCCACCAGGGCCCCGACAATTTCGGAAAAGGTGTCCAAGCTAGTTGAACTTAAACATGCCCACCTGCCTGCAGCGACCCGAATCTGTTTGCACGCCGGACCCCGGTACGCTTATGGGTCAACCACGCATCAAGGGGGGTTACACTTTGCAGGATATCCAATACTCAGCACCACAATCAGTCGAGGAAGCCGTTTCGCTCCTCGCGGCCGCCGGCAGCCAGGGGCGCGTGCTCGCAGGCGGAACCGACCTGCTCGTGCAACTTAAAAATGGTGCTCGGGGTATTCGTCATATCATCGACATCAAGCGCGTTGCCGGAATGGAAACTCTGCAACATACCGCCGATGGTGGGATGCGGATCGGCGCGGCAGTGTCTTGCGCCAGAATCGGCGAGGATCCGGTCGTCCAGTCGAACTACCCGGGGCTCCGCGAGGCCGCCATGCTGATTGGATCAGACCAGATTCAGAATCGCGCGACTCTGGCCGGCAATTTGTGCAATTCGTCTCCGGCCGCTGATACCGTGCCCGCCCTCGCCGCACTGAACACCAGCTGCGAGATTCAGGGTCCTGAGGGCTCGCGCATCATGGCCCTGGCGGACTTCGCCCGGGGGCCTGGCCAAAACCAGCTTGGCGAAGGTGAAATCCTGATCGCGCTGGAGGTTCCGGGACGCACCGGGCACTTTGCCGACGCCTATCAGCGGTTCATCCCACGCAACGAGATGGATATTGCCGTGGTTGGTGTGGGGGTCGCATTGGCGTTGAATTCCGCCGGCGAGTGCACCCAGGCGCGACTCGCACTCGGTGCCGTGGGGCCTCGGGTCATCGAAGCAACCGAAGCCGCCACCCATCTGCTTGGCTCGACTCTCGACGAAGAGACTCTCGAGCAAGCCGCCGAGATGGCGCGCGCTATCGCACAACCCATTTCCGACAAGCGGGGACCCGCCGAATATCGGCGATCGCTCGTCGGCACTCTGACACGGCGTGTTGTGCGGACAGCCGCCGAACGGGCCCGAAACCATGAGGGGTCCTGAATGGCCACCAAGAATCACATCAGCACGACGATTAACGGCGAGAGCAAGGAGTTCCTCTGCGAACCACGCCAAACGCTCCTCGAAGTGCTCCGCGACGAATTGGACCTGAAGGGTGTAAAGGAAGGCTGTGGCACCGGTGACTGCGGTTCTTGCAGCGTCATGTTCGACAAAAGACTTGCCTGCTCTTGCCTGATTCTCGCTGTAGAAGCCGAGGGGCGCACCGTCGAAACGGTCGAGGGAATGGCTTCCGGGGAAACACTGCATCCCTTGCAGCGCCAATTTCTTGAACATGCCGCTCTCCAATGCGGCATCTGCACTCCCGGGTTCCTGATCGCCGGGAAGGCGCTTCTGGAAAAAAACCCGGACCCCGACGAGGCTGAGATTCGCCTGGCTCTGGCCGGCAACCTCTGTCGCTGCACCGGCTATGACAAGATCGTTCGAGCGGTCCAGGATGCCGCCAGAGAGATGCGCAACTCATGAAAACCTCAGAACGAGAATTCAAGGTTATCGGCACCCGTCCGGTCCGCCATGACGGCATCGACAAGGTCACGGGACGGGCGCTCTATGGGGCCGACCACTCGCTCCCCGGAATGCTGCACGGCCGGGTCCTGCGAAGCCCCCATGCCCATGCCCGAATCCTGTCGATCGATACCAGTCGGGCCCAAGCCATGCCCGGCGTCCACGCGGTGATCACGGGGGACGATCTGCCGTCCGTACCCGACCGTACCGAGGCCCTTGGCGAGGGCACCACCAACGCAAACGACCTCTCCAACAATCTGCTCGCCAAGGGCAAAGTCCTTTACGATGGCCATGCCCTTGCCGCGGTCGCCGCCACCTCGGCTCACCTGGCCGAAGAGGCTCTCGACAAGATCGAAGTACAGTATGAAGTTCTGCCCCCCGTGATGGACGTCAGAGCGGCTGTGGCCGAGGGAGCCCCCCTGCTGCATGAGACGCTTCGTACCGCCGGAGTGCCGGAGAGCAAGCCCTCCAATATCGCCAAGGTGATCGAATTTGCCCGCGGCGATCTGGACGAGGGATTTGCAGCCGCCTCGGTGATTGTCGAGCGTGAGTTCACCACAGCCATGGTTCACCAGGGATATATCGAACCACATAATGCACTGGCCAAAGTCGATGCCGACGGCCAAATCACACTTTGGTGCAGCACGCAGGGCTCCTTCGATATCCGGAGCCTCTGCGCCAAGGTCTTGCAGATCCCGCTCTCTCGACTGAAGGTGATTCCCGCCGAGATCGGTGGCGGTTTCGGTGGCAAAACGACCGTATACCTCGAACCGCTGGCAATTCGCATGTCCCAGATTTCGGGACGCCCGGTGCATATGGTCATGTCCCGCAACGAAGTTCTGCGAGCGACCGGCCCGACATCGGGCTCTGTCATTCGACTCAAGATGGGTGCGAACGCCCACGGCAAGATCGTCGCCGCAGACGCCCTTCTCGACTACGAGGCCGGTGCCTTCCCCGGCTCGCCTGTCCTGATGGGGGCCGTTGTCATCTTTGCTCCCTATGCACTCGAAAACTTCCGGATCGTCGGTCGCGACATCGTCGTGAACCGCCCGCGAACAGCGGCCTATCGTGCACCCGGCGGCACGAATGCCGCCTTTGCCTCGGAAACATTGCTCGACGAATTGGCCGAAAAACTGGCCATCGATCCCATCGAGATCCGCCGGCGGAATGCTACCTGCGAGGGCGTTCAGGCACCCTGGGGGCCACGCATGCAGAAGGTGGGGTACGAGGAGCTTCTCGACGCCGCTCAAAGCCACCCCCACTATTCCGCCGAACTACCGCCACCCAACGGACCCTTGGTTTATGGCCGCGGGTTTGCTGGCGGGGGATGGGGTAATGCAGGATTGCAGTCGAGTGCAATTCTCAGCGTGAACAACGATGGCACCGCGACTCTGGTCACCGGATCACCCGATATCGGTGGCTCGCGGACGTCGTGCGCCATGATCGCGGCCGAAGAACTCGGTCTCGAGGCAGCCGACGTGCGCCCCAGCGTCGCAGACACCGATACGATTGGATACACCGACGTCACTGGAGGCAGCCGAGTGACCATGGCCACTGGCCTCGCGGTATTCGAGGCAGCACAAGACGTCAAGCGCCAGTTACGCGAGCGTGCGGCGCGGATGTGGGAATGCCCCGAGGAAGGCATCGTCTTCGAGGACGGGGATGCCATCCGCCCTAACGGCGAACGTCTTTCCCTGGCGGCGATCGCCGGCAAGGCCGGACGGACGGGTGGCCCCGTGATCGGACGCGCCACCGTCAACGCCAATCGCGCCAACGGCCCCTCCTTTGCCGGCTTCCTTGTCGACGTCGAAGTGGATACGGAGACCGGAAAAGTCGGCATCTTGCGCGGAACCGTTTTTCAGGACGCCGGTCGAGCGATTCATCCCGCCTACGTGGAGGGCCAAATGCAGGGGGGCAGCGTTCAGGGGATCGGCTGGGGACTCGGCGAAGAATATATCTACAGCAACGAGGGCAAGCTGGAGAATGCCAGCCTGCTCGACTACCGAATCCCGACGGCTCTTGACGTGCCGCTGATCGAAGCGGTGATTATCGAATGCCCCAATCCGGCCCACCCCCTCGGGATTCGTGGCGTCGGTGAAGCATCCATCGTCCCGCCGCCTGCCGCTATCGCGAATGCGGTTGCTGCAGCGACCGGCAAACGCCTGCCCGTCCTGCCGCTATCGCCACCGCGCGTGCATGCCGCTCTCCAGACGGGGGACTGAACTCCCGATGGCCACGCTTTTCCTGACGGCCCCGATGCGCCGTCACGCCGGAGGCACGGAGCGGCTCGAGGTCGTCGGACCGACCGTGCGCGAGGCTCTGGAGCAAGCCGAGAAACGCTACCCGGGCATCACCGCAGACCTCTTCGAGGGGAATGACCTGAGGGCCGGATTCACGATCGCCATCAACGATACGATCGTCGACCATCCGCTCGCCAGCCTGCTCGAGCCGACCAGTGAAATCTATATCGTCCCCGCCATGGGCGGAGGCTAGTGCAAAGCGAGAGAAATTCCCGAAACCAACAACATTCCAACCAGAGCAGCGAGGGGAATACTCCGTGACTCTCGCGCCGCATAGGCAGCCGGCAAAAGGCTGGTCGTCCCCAGATAGAGAAAGACGCCGGCAAACCAAGCCAAAGCCAAGCCCAGCCATAGAGGCGGAATCACAATCATACTCTGCAGCACCCAACCCAGAGGCGGCGCCAGAGCGGTCAGAGCAATCATGAGTCGAGTGGCACCGACACTCTGCTCGGTGCCACGCATAACCCCGGCAACGGTCACTCCATCCGTCAACTTGTGAACAAGAATGGCGATCGAAATTGTCCAACCCACAGCATCCCCGAGATAAAACGCCTGACCGATCGCCACGCCATCGATGAATCCGTGGAGGGCAATCCCTGCGGCGCCCCAAAGCCCCGTCTGGTGCCCGTGTGAATGATGAGAAGCCGGGCCCTCAGCACCCGGCTCGGCATTCTCGATCAGGAAAAATGCAAAAAACCCTGCAACAACGGCTAAATACGCCATATGCCCCTCCCCTGCGACATCTGTGGATCTGAGGATATCGACGGCGTCGGGCAGCACGAGCAGGATAGCGGCACTGATCAAGGTCCCTGCACAAAAGGCGACGATCCACGCTCGCCAGGCATCCAGCCGAAGCGCGGCCAGTCCACCCGCGAGGGCGACCAACCCGGCCAGAATTGCAAGAATGGGTGCTGCCATGAAGACCTCAATACCCACCTCGCCGCCAACTGTCACATGACCGATCAAAAAGTCCAGGAGCCGCTGCCCGGTCAGGAAATCGGGCAGGGCAACTTCGGCCATGCAAAAAGCCCAATCCCATCGATGGTCTCGCCTGCCGATTCGGCCCTCAGCTGGTGAAGAACCATTGCAAAGCAAGCGCTGCTCATGAGACAAGATCATCCAGAGCCCCCTTGGAGGGTGGCTGAACTACCTCGAGGCGCCCAATTCCCATGAATTCAGATCCTTTGCCCAAAAGCTCAGCCCAATCGCTGCTGCGCGCAAGAGCCCTGAACGAAAGTCCCGGGAGGCTTCGGTCAAAATATTCGGAGGAATGCTGATGAACCCATCGCCGCTCACGGCCGATACCATGCGCAACCTCGCTCTCTCACAGCCGGATGCATGGATGACGCGCGTCATAGCCATCACAGTTTGCCTGACGCTTTTGGGTACCGTGCTCTTTCTCGTCCAGCGCGGTCGATTGCGCGAGGAGTATTCCCCGATCTGGATTCTCGTATCGACGGGGATGCTGATCGTCACCGGCTCGCTGGAGGTTCTGCGACAACTCACGGAAGCGATCGGAGCTTGGACACCAAGCTCGACGCTGTTTTTCTTCGGTCTGCTTTTTCTTCTCATCCTCTCTCTGAATTATGCTGTCCGACTTTCCGGGATGAGCCTGCAGATCAAATTACTTGCGCAAGAAGTTGCGCTGCTTCGGCAGCAAAAAAACGCCAACCAATCGACAGAGGCGCCCCGGGACTGATGACTCCAATCCCGCCCCACAAGCGCCGCGCGCTCGGGAAGAACTTTCCCCGGCTCCGTAGCGATCATTCGGGCTCTTGTCTCTGGATGGGGCTTGCATGCCTCCTCTGGATGAGCACGACCGCATGGGCTGTGGTCCCGACTGTGCCGGCTTTTGATCTCGTCGGCCTTGTCGCCGGTGATGAGCAACCTCAAAAAAATGTCGAAGCCGTCATGCGGGGGGCTCACGGTCAGACCCGGACGGCTGTGCGCATGAAAATTCCGGCGGCAGCCGGCTACCCGGTGAAAGTCCCGGAGAATGCGATCCTCCAATTCGGAATCAGCGCCTCTGCCCTGGTCTTTGCCGTTGAGTCGCCCGAGCTCTCGCAACCGGTCACCGCGAGAATATGGTTCGATGACGAGTCCGGAAGCGAGGTCATCTATCAGCGCCGCATCAAGCTGAAAGACCGGAGTGAGGATCGAACCTGGTTCGACGAGAAGGTCGACCTCGGAAAACTGGCGGGACGAAGCGGCACGCTGCGCTTCGAGACGAGTTCCGAAGTTGTGGAAGAAGCCGAGATCTCGGTTGTGTACTGGAGTACACCCCGAATCACCCAAACCCGAGCCTCCCTCGACTCGCCCAACCTTCTTTTTATCACGATCGATTGCCTCCGCGCAGACCACGTGGGTGCCTACGGCTACCCCCACCCCACGACACCAACCATCGATGGTCTTTCCGAAAAGGGAATCCGCTTCGCGCACGCCTATGCCAATGCACCGATGACCCTGCCGTCGATTCCGCAGATCTTTACTTCGCAACTTTTTCCCAGTCGGGACGAACCTCTTCTGACCGCACCTTTCAGTGATGCGGGAATCCCGAGTGCCGCCTTCATCAACAATGCGTGGATTCCATTATGGCTCAGTCAGGGAGCGCATGCCGATCCTCCCGGCACCTTCGACCGTATCATCAGTGGCGCGCTGACCGCTGACAACATCACGGATCAGGCTCTCGCGTGGCTGTCCGACCATGAGCAGCATCGCTTCGCGCTCTACCTGCACTTTCTGGATGCACATACGCCCTACCGCCCACCGGCTCGCTGGCGCGACGTCTTCGTCGACAAGAATTACCGCGGCCCCGTCGGCGACACCTTCAAGGATGACAAAGGCGCGGCCGCCGGAAAATACAACGCGGCAGATCAAAAGAAAATCATCGCACTCTATGATGCCGGCATTCGCTATATCGACTCGCAGATCGACCGACTCCTGCAGGAACTCAAGAGCAAGAAAATCTTCGATGACACACTGATCGTCATTTCCGCCGATCACGGCGAAGAGCTCTGGGACCATGGCAGCTTTTTTCACGGGCAAAGTCTCTACGAGGAATTGCTGCATATTCCTCTCATCGTGAAGCTTCCTGGCGGGGCCGAGAGTGGCCGCGTCGTCGAGCGGACGGTACAGGGTATCGATCTCGCGCCCTCCATTCTCGACTGGATGAACCTGCCCTCACCCGATCAATTCCAGGGCGAGAAGCTCGGGCGGACGCTGGATCAGACGCCCAGGGATTTCATCGCTACAGCCACGCAAGCGCAATTCCCGACCCGCTATGCCATTCGTCGTGGCCATACAAAAATTGTCGAAAGCCTGAATGCCGCCGAGGTCGAGGGGTATGACCTTGAGGCTGACCCGCGAGAGGCTAACGCGACTCTCCCCGAGGGCACGACCACTGCGGAATTGATGCGTGACCTGCGCCAGGCCCGAAGCATCCTCCGAGAGCGAGGCTTCCAGATGCAAGTCACGGGCGCAGACAATCGCGAAATAGAGATCGAAATGAGCAGTGCGCCGGTCTCCGCCACGTTCCTCACCCTCGACCGTCGTGGCGAAAAAGGGGTCCTGCAATTATCCCCGGACGGACGCCGGCTGCAGATCCGAGGGCCCGCCACCGGATTCGGGCTGCGCTTTGATCGCCTCAAGGACTCCAACAATCTCGGGAACAGGGATCTGGTCGCATTCAGCGATCGCAATGCCGCGGGCAAGAACACCCCCTTGCGCATTTCGCTCGGGGCCTCGGGGAAACGGTCGGACGCCGCCACCGTCGACCTCAATAGCGCGGACCTCGAGAGTCCGTCCGAGCCACCTTGCGACAAACCCGAGCGCGGCATTCATCTATGCCTCTGGCATTACCCCGGCGAGAAAGTCAGTGCCCTGCCCGAAATCAAGGATCCAGCTCTGCGTGAGCGTCTGCGCGCTCTGGGCTATATCCAATGAGCGCCCCCAGCGACCATTCCGCCCGAGGCGAGATCCACGGCCCCCCCCAACCTCTGCCCAGGCTGCTGATGGCGGCTCTCGGGTTATTTTTCTCATTTTTTCTCGTTGAGGGAATCGCCCGCATTCAGGGCCCGAACGTCTGTGCCGACGGAGAAAACTATCTTCTCCAACCAGATGCCGACCTCGGCTGGACTTTCCGTCCCGGATTGACGCTCACGCTCGACCCCTGCGACGGGGCGGCATGGAGCGCTCCAGTCACGATCAACGCCAGTGGACTGGCTGATCAGGAATGGCCCCTCGAGAAACGTGCGGAAGAAGTCCGCGTTCTTCTCCTCGGAGGCCAATTGGCCGACGGGATCGGTGTGGCACGGGGCGACCGACTTTCCGTTCGGCTGGCGCATCTGGCAGACCAGAGGCGAGGTCAGCGCGTCTCTGTCATCAATGGGCAGATTCCCGGCTACAGTATTGCCCGACAGGAAAAACTTCTGGAAAAGCGCGGGCTGGCTTTCCAACCCGATATCGTCGTTCTGGTGCTCGACCCGGTCGGCGCGCTGCGCGACGAAGGCACCATTGCCCTGGCCCAGACCCTGCCGCCAGCTTCCGGGCTTCTGAGCAATTCGGCGATTCATGCCTGGTGGACAGGGACACCGCAGCAAGCCGGATCGAGGAGCGCACGCCTCTTCCCTCCTCCTCTGAAACGGTCACAGGCCGAAATTGCCGATGCGCGGGCGCAGGCCCTCTCGGGGGTTCGCACGCTTGCCGACCGGGCAGCGGATGCGGGTGTCGGTTTCGCCATTCTTGTCGCCCCGCCTTGCCCCGACGCCCCCTACCAAACAGACCTTTGTGACCAGCTCGAGAATATTGCCCCGTGTATGGATTTAGGGGGCTCGTTTACCAGTATCCGCCAAACCACCACCAAGCCGCTCGAACTCTGCATTGACGGGCTCGGGCGCTGGGGGCGCGATGGGCATTTCCTTGCCAGCCACGCGCTATGGACCCTTCTGGAACAATCCGCGCTCTGGCCGAAAGGTGTTGTGCGGGGATACCGGCTGTGACAGCCGACCTTCAAATCTGGGCCGACGGCCAACTACAGGACCTCCTGACGGGCGTTTGGGAAACCCGTCATAGCCTCTTTGCGCGCTTTGCTCTCTATGGCGCCGTGCTCGCATCCCTGGGCATCGTCCTGGCGCCATTGCAGCGGCACCTTCGCGAGTGGGGCGTCGTCATCCTTTCCCTTCTCGCCCTGTACCTCCTGGGCTCCGGCGCAATGACCATCAGCGCCGTGGGATTCTCGGTGGCACTCTGGCTGGCGGTCGAGCGATGGCCAGGCCGGACCGGTACTCTGGTGTGCTGGACCCTGATCGTCGCGCTGGCGGCCTACCCCTGGCTCCTGCCCGCCGAGCTTCTTGTGGGCAACACCAGTCAAATGAGGGAATTCTGGGCTTTTGCGAGTAATGTGTGGCTGCTGCGCTGTATTGCCTATCTCGTCGACCGCCGCTCCGGGAAACTCGCGCGGCGATCGCTGCGCGAGTTTCTTCTCGCGACACTCTTTTTCCCCACCTTCGTGAACGGCCCGATCGAGACGACCGAACAGATGCGAGACGGACGGAACCATGGGCCGGCCGTCGCCAACTGGTCGGAGTTCCGGAGCTATCTGAGGACGCTGGCCCGAAGCAGCGCGCGCTTTCTGCTGGGAATCCTGAAGGTCCTTTTCGCCACGCTCTACCTGGGCATCGACAACGACACGATTTTCGCAACCAGCGGCTCGGCCTTCAGCCACCCTCGCCTCTGGCTGTGGCCGGTCGAGCTCTACTTCACTTTCTATATTACATTCTCCGGTTGGACCGATATCTCCATTGCTCTCGGCAGGATTCTGGGATGGGATTTGATCGAAAACTTTGATCGTCCCTGGCAATCGCGATCCGTCGCCGAATTCTGGCGGCGCTGGCATATCTCTTTCGGAATCTGGCTGCGCAATTACATCTACATCCCTCTCGGCGGAAACCGCCGTCACCCCAATCTGAATGTTCAAGCGACATTCCTGGCGAGTGGCCTCTGGCATGTCTGGGGCGCACTGAAGGCCCTGGGGGTGACCGGATATCCACCGGAAGCGTGGATCGGATTTATACTTTGGGGATTCCTCAATGGAAGCGCTGTGGCTGCGGCACGCTTCTGGAACAACACATCCGCTCTGGACTCCTTGCGCGAGCGACTGCGTCGAGGCCTGCCCTCGATCGTGCGCCACCGCGCAGCGCAGGCAATGGCCTTTGGATTTGTCGCGCTTGCCTGGATTCCCTTTTTCCTTCCACCCTGGATTGGTATCGAAAACTGCTGGAATATCCTGCGTCGAATGGTCTTCCTCGGATGAGCAACGAAAACTCGGATAATTTCCTCGACCAGCAGCGAGAATACTTCGAGGCTGCGGACGAAACCCACTTTGCGTGGCAAACCGGTGCGACCACCTTTGCCGCCCGCGAGCGGAGTCTGCTTCGCGATCTCCTGAGGGAAAGCGCCTCGCCAATTCTGGAGGTCGGCGCCGGCGAAGGAGGCAATCTATTTCACTTGGTCGAGCAATATCCGGGCGGCAAGAACTGCTTCGGCCTGGACGCCTTTCTGCCCAAACTTCAGTTTGCGACGACGAAAGTCGAGGGTGCGCTATGGACAGCGGCCGATGCCGGTGCCCAACCCTTTGCCGATAACACCTTTGCGACGGTGCTGATCCGAGACGTCCTGCACCATCTGGAGGACCCCTTCTCGACACTCGAGGAAAGCCTGCGCGTGCTGCGGCCGGGCGGCACCTTTGTGCTGATGGAGCCCAACGCGCACAACCCGCTGATCCGCCTGCAAATGGCTCTGGTGAAAGCCGAGCGCGGGGCCGCCCGTTCCACCGAGTCCTGGTTGCGCGAACAGCTCAGTCGCCTTCCTCTCGAGGGCGTACATCTGGAATCAGCGGTGCCCTTCCCCCTCGATCGGGTCGTCTTTCACCCTCAATTCGGATGGCCCGCTCTGGCCGGCAACAACTGGCTCCAAAAAGGGCTCGATGGAATCGAGACCGCCGTCGGAAAGGCCCTCGGCCCTGCGCGCTGGTCCTACTGGACCGTTCGCGCGACCAAGTCGGCGAAATGATGCCCTAGACCGACGGGGCCTCTTATGAGAGAAGAACCTGCAGGATGCGGACGCTGGTAATTACACCGACCTACAATGAACGAGAAAATCTCGAATTGTTGGCGGCTGCGGTCCTGTCCCAGCCCGGTGATCTCGAGTATCTGATCGTGGATGATAATTCTCCGGACGGGACCGGGGATCTCGCCGACCAGATTGCGGAGCGAGAAGAGCGCTTTCATGTGATGCACCGGGCCGGAAAACTCGGGCTCGGCTCGGCGTATCGGGAAGCCTTTCGCAGAGCCCTGCAGGAGGGATACGACGCCGTCATCTCGATGGATGGTGACTGGTCCCACGACCCCTCCTACCTGCCGCAACTCGCGCAGGCTGCGGAGAATGCCGATCTGGTCATCGGCTCGCGCTACCTGAACGGAATCAGCGTTGTGAATTGGGAGCTATCGCGGCTCATCATGAGCAAATTCGCCAATGGCTACGTCCGCACCATCACAGGCCTGCCGTTTCAGGACGCGACAGCAGGCTTCCAATGTATCCGTCGCGAAGCTCTCGAAGCGATCGATCTCGATTCGATCACGACTGACGGATATTCATTTCTCGTGGAGTTGAAGTATCGGATGCATTACGCAGGGATCACCGGCGTTGAGGTGCCCATCATCTTCACCCAACGGCGTGCCGGAGCCTCCAAAATCTCCAAAGCCGAGATTCTCCGCTCCATGCTGACGCCCTGGCGGATGCGACTCGGTTTTTGGCAATAGCGCCCGGATTGCCTTCCCTGCTCGCCAGTTTCCGGTCAAAAACCTCTCCGAGAAGCTTTCCGGAGGATAATTCCTCTAAAACATCGTTCACAAGCTGTTTCGCGTATTGACAGACGAGTCATCGTACCGGATTCTCTTTCTATGCGGGTATTGTTCTATTACCGAGGTATTGAGAACATGGGGGTGGGCTATTGCATGTCCATGCTCAAGGCCCACGGGCATGATGTGGACCTGATTTTCGATCCCGGCCTCGACGACAACCTGTTTATCAAATTCCCGCATCTCGCCTGGATGAACAAACATCAGGAACTGCTGGATCGGGCCAAGGGTTTCAAACCCGACCTGATCGCGATGGGCTGCCTGACCAATCTCTATCCCTTCGCGAAGGTGATGGCCGAGAAGCTCAAGCAGACCATGCCGGAGGTGCCCATTCTCATGGGAGGACACCACGCGCAGGCACTGCCGGGATGGCTGCTGGAGAACGATCCCAACATCGACATGGTCTGTCTGGGTGAAGGCGAAATCGCAATGCTGGAGCTCTGCAATCGCATGGAGCGCGGCGAAGACTATACCGATGTACCGACACTATGGATCCGCCGCGACGGTCTGATCCACCGCAACCCCATGGGGCCGCTCGAGAACGACCTCGACACCCTGCCCTTCCCGGAAAAACAGCTCTGGTACGAATACGGCTGTTTCAAGGACAATCTCGAAGTCTTCACCGGGCGCGGTTGCCCCTTCAAATGCACCTTCTGCAACATCCATTACCAACGGTCGATCTTCAAAGATCAGGGAGACTTCCTGCGCAAACGTTCGATTCCGAACGTGATCGAGGAACTCAAGCAGAATCTGACAAAATACGATGTGAAATACGTCTCGGTACACGACGATAATTTCACCACGAACCCTAAATGGGTCGAAGAATTCTGCGAGCATTACCGCAAGGAAATCAACCTTCCCTGGTACTGTTTCGGTTACCCGACAACGTTGCGCCCGAAGCTGGTCGAGGCAATGAAGGCGGCCAACTGCCATACCGTGTTCATGGGAGTCGACTCCGGGGATGCCGATATCCGGCGCCATCTGATGGAACGTCCAATGACGGACGAACTCATCAAGAACGCTGCCAAAAACGTTCTCGACGCCGGTATCGGCTTGCAGGCTTCCTGTATCTACGGAAACCCGGGCGAAGAACCGGAGCAGATGTTCAAGACGCTCTCGATGATCGACGAGATCCAACCGTCGCAATCCTCGGCTTATGTCTTCTACCCGTTCCCCAAGACAAAGATGTACGACGCATCTGTCGAGATGGGCTACCTCGATGAGGAAGGTGAAGAGAAGGTCCGCCAAGGCATCTCCGGCTATCATCACGAGTCGATTCTCAAGCACCCCCACAAGGAGCTTGCCGAAACATTGGCCAAGATCACCCCGGTCTATGCTCGCTCGCCGAATTTCATGAAACCCGCGATCCGCTGGATCATTCGCCACCGAATGCGGCGTCTTGCGGCCATGCTCTATTTGATCCTGATTCCCATCACCTTCCCCTACCTCGGGGTCGAAGGGATCAAGGTTACGGTTCGTATGGCATGGAAAGCGATTAGCGGCGCTCGAGGCAAATCCTCGGCTCCAGTGCCCGAGGCCGACGAGACACAGCAGGCAGCTTGACCGGAATAAACCTGCCGGGAACCTCTCTGCCCGTTTCGACTCGATGCATCTCACGCTGCATCGTTCTCAGGGACGCCGAACCTCCGAGGCTTCCAGAAGCCGAGTGCGGCACCCTTGTGTGTTTCGCATCGCTCGGGCTTCCGAGCCGCTCTGATCTCGGCGCGGCTCGGGCGATCATCCCGACATCATCAGATCCAGTGACGAGGGACCCCCCCGACAAATAGATCTCAGAGATCTCAAGGAGATCTGGACGATTCCAACCGGAAGAGTTGCACGTGACCGCGCAGCTCCTGGATCCGCGAGGGGAGTGCGTCGTTCTCGGGCTGCAAGCGCCGCATCCGAGGTTTCCATTCGCGGACCGGAACCCAACTCCAATCCCGGAGTAGCTCCGCCTCGGCCATCGTGACCGGGGCAGGCCCCTCCGAAGCGAAATCTCCTCGCAGGTAGTAGACTTGTTTTTCGCGCAGCAGAAGTTTTCGCAGCGCGGGCGGGTGCTCCTTGACCTCCTCTTCGCGGACGACCAACGTCGCTGGTCCGCCTTCACCCAGCCAGACGGCTGCAGCGAGGTGCGTCCAATCCAGCGGCCGTGCGACCAGCAGCAGAGCGTCCGCGGGAACCGCAGACGCGATCTCGGCAGCCAGACCGCTCCCCCCTCTTTGCAGAGGCCGACCGGCCAGCGGCTCAAGCATGGGGAGGGCAACCACGACACCCACAAGGATGAATGCCCCCGCAACACGCGCTGCCCGCCGACTGCGCAAAGCCAGGGCGCTCGCCGCCATCAGGGCCAGCAGAGGCAAAACCGTCGTGACCAAACGCCGCGACGCCCAGATCTGCTCCACCGAAACGCGACCGAAGAACACCTGGTCCAGAGACTGCAGGAGCAAAGCCACCTCCAGACCACCGAAAGCGAGAAACCCGGGCGCCCCCATCAGAAATGGAATCCAGAGAATACCCGGAAGGTACCAGCCCAGAGCAGAGAGGACCGGGAATTCATTTTGCCCCGGCGCCAGAAAAATCAGCAGCAGCCAGCTGACGCCGATCAAGGCAGACATGGATCGAACGCCCAGCCCTTTGCGTTTTTTCTCAAGACGCAAGGTCATGAAGCCCAGAGCCACAAAGCCGAGTGCGAACAGCGTCGGCAACCCGTAACGCAAGATCGGAATAGCCACATAGCCGTCGTTATCGACAAGATAGAAGACCGCACGTATCGGCACCGAGTAAGCGAGGGCCAGAACCTTCAGAATCCGGTTCGTATAATCGGTCGGCAGCAGCATCAAATCGGCAAGAGCTTGCGCGACCCCCAGCCCGAAGATGATCCATGCCAGTGGTGGCAAAATCCGCATCCGCGTCGGCAGGATCGCCCGACACAGGAACAAGGCTGGAATGAAGATGAAAATCTGCTCAAGCCGAGCCATGGCCGCAACGCCGAGCGACAGCCCGCAGAGGATCGCGAGGAGCCAACCCCCAGGCGCCCCTCGCTCCCGATTTGCCAATCGGGCAACGAAAACAGCACCCCAAACGAGGGCCTGCGTCAGAATTTCAGGCATCAGGAAACGCGCAAAGAAATTTTGCGGCATCCACGACGCCAGCAAGGCCATCGCTGCCGCGGCCCCGAGCCATCCCGCCTGATCCTGCGCCAGAAGTCCGATGGCCCACAGCGCCAGAAAGGCAAGCAGTGGACCCAGCATCAGGATCGCGGACAACCCGCCACACCAATCGGCAAACGCGATCCAGACGATCAGCAGGTGAGAAAAACTCGGGACTGCCGAGACAGCCCTCTCATCGGGAACGACCAGGCCTCCCGGCAGACGAGAAAATGAAACTCGAAACGTGGAAAAACTGCCGATCGAGAAAAGGGCCGAACGCTCGACCGCGTCCATGCCTGCCAATCGGGGATCGGTCACGCGGATCGTTCCCTCGCGAGCCAGGTGGCGTCCCGCAGCCTGATAAAGACTCCCATCCTGAGAAATCAACGCTGTATCGATACCCGGCAGGAACGTCAGACTCGCGAGCAGCGCCAAGATCGGAGCCGCCGACTGCCCTGAGGCGAATTTCGCCCTGGTTTGCCACAACGTGCCCAGAAAAACCCCAAGACCAGCCACGAGCATCGGGGCGGCAGCCCACCGCTCCCACTCCATCAGAAGCATCCCAACCCAGGACGCCGCACAAAGACCCGCCAAAGCTCCGAGAAACACCGGAATCATCGCAGGCTCGACTCCGGCCGGGGTTCTCGTCGAAACGCCATGATAAACGCATTGCCTCGATCAGGGACACGAAAGCGTGACTGCCCCCATGTTGACTCCCCAAATCGGCGCAGCAAGGCACCACGCCGCCCTCCGAGAGCCCGACTCAACTGGAAGGAGAAATTCCGCAAGGAGACCTGACGGCCGATATGGCCCACCCCAAGCGCATCACCAAAGCCGACACTCCTTGCCAGCTGTGCAAGATTCGCCTGCGAGAAAAAAACCAGATGCTGTGGAGGATCGAAGAAGTACCAACGTTGTTGTGCCAGTCGAGCCAGCAACGCCTCGGTATCACCAGTCTCCACGACGAGCAGACCACCCGGTCGCAACAAACGCGCGGCCTGCTGCAGGGCGACCCTCGGGTTTTCAAAATGCTCGAGGACATCGAACATCGTGACAACATCGAAACTTTCGTCCGGCAAATCGACCGACTCGATCCGACCTGTCTGCAGTTCGGCGCCGAGCTCCCGACGCGCGAATGCGGCGCAGTCTGCAGCTGGCTCCAGACCCTGTGCGGCGAAGCCGGCCCGTGCCGCGAGGTGAACAAAAAAACCGTAGGCGGCCCCCACATCCAGAAGACGCCCCCCTGCCGTGAAGGATTGTAGCCAGACAAGCCGGGCGGCGAAGTTTGCCTCGATCAGGTCGCGATCCGCGACGTAAGCGGCATAGCCGTTGACGGAGGACTCGGAAAAATAACTGGCATCATAGTCCACAGTGTCCGGCAGCGGGTCCGCAACCGAGATCACGCCGCATTCCCTGCATGTCACAAAAGAGAAGCCTCGCTTTTGAAACCGGGGATCGGTCGACCCATCGCAGGCGCGACACAGCGCTGCAGCCTGAGCAACAAATCCACCTCCCTGCAATCCCATGCAGGGTGTCTATCTGGACAACTCCGGCAGGTCGAGCGCTCAGGCTTCCCGGAGGCGCGGGGCCAAACCAAATTCAAGAATGGGGGGGGG
>Ga0055584_100002327_pt1 | contig 18825 bp, 18 predicted proteins | sample OSDHelmetaG_FD_58716 | JGI IMG/M metagenome (GOLD analysis project Ga0055584, IMG submission 58716) | Pelagic marine sediment microbial communities from the LTER site Helgoland, North Sea, for post-phytoplankton bloom and carbon turnover... | ecosystem: Environmental > Aquatic > Marine >... | reverse complement strand
CGGTCTTCCTATCATGCTGATGAAGACTTTAAGGAATTGGCCGCTGAAAGGCAGAAACGGGTTCTAAAAGTCCGTTCATAACGATGCCCGAACATTCCGAACGGCGAATACTGCCCTATACGTCTGAACAGCTGTTCGATCTCGTTGCTGATATCGAAAGATATCCAGAGTTTTTGCCATGGTGTGTGGGCACTCGTCTCCTGAAGCGGGAAGAAAATGTCGTTTATGCTGACTTGATGGTTGGCTTTAAAATGGTTCGGGAAGTCTATACGTCAAAAGTTATTCTTAAACGACCCGACCTTATTAATGTTGAATATCAAAAAGGTCCATTTAAGTATCTGAACAATAACTGGAAATTTAAGAATAGCGAGCGTGGTTCTGAAATTGAATTTTTCATCGATTTCGAATTTCGGTCGCGGGTTTTGCGGGGCATTATCGGGCCCTTCTTCGGAGATGCTGTAAACCGGATGGTTAGCGCATTTGAAACGCGTGCACAGGAAATTTATGGCTCCGGTGTTTAGCCTTTAATTGTGTCTTCGATCATTTTAAAAGCCTGGAGAACGGTCGCCTCTCGGACTGCGGCGCGGTCTCCAGAAAAAACCTCATGATAGGCATTTGTGGGTTTGCCACTCGCGGCGCAGGCAAAATGCACCAACCCAACTGGTTTTGTCGCGGTGCCGCCGCTTGGGCCGGCTATCCCCGTGACCGAAACTGTAATAGTCGCATTTGATCGTTTAAGTCCGCCTTCGGCCATTGCGCGGGCCACTTCTTCACTAACGGCGCCATGGGCGTTTATGAGTTCCATTGGAACGCCGACGAGTTCGTTTTTAGCTTCGTTGCTATAGGTGGTAAAACCTCGATCGACGACGTCCGATGACCCTGAAACCGCAGTCATTGCGGCCGTAATTAGACCGCCTGTGCAGGATTCTACCGTTGAAACGCGGGCATTCGAGGTTATGCATATCTGTATTATTTCAGAGGCTCGCCCTATGGTAATTGAGTTTAACATGTCACCTCAGGGAAAAAGGATGATTAGGCCATAAAGAATTGCGGCGGCATAGGCGGCCGCAAATAGGTCATCGAGCATAATTCCAATACCGCCGCTAACTGAATGGTCGGCCCAGGATGCGGGCCATGGTTTGAAAATGTCAGTTATTCTAAACAAGACAAACGCTGTCAAAAAATAGCTCAAGCTCAATGGGGCAATTGAAAGAACTAGAAGTTGGCCGACGACTTCATCGATGACAATCGCCCCCGGATCTTTGTCGTTGGTTCGTCTCGCATATATATTGCTTGCGACAACCCCGATGAAAAACAAAATGGAGGCAAACGCCAAAAGTACATAAAAGTTCCAGTGGGTTAGGATCAGCCAGGCGATTGGAAGCGCTGCAAGCGATCCCCATGTTCCGGGCGCGAAAGGCATGAGGCCAAGGCCGCAACATGTAGAAACTAGGCAGACGGGATGAAAGAAAGACAATCCCCGGGGTAATGAATGAGCTGCCATCTAATTGCTCGGCGACTTGGGTAATGTAATCGATACAATTGCTTGCGCTGCCAACCCCTCGTTTCTGCCTGTAAAGCCCAACTGTTCTGTTGTTGTCGCTTTTACGCTTACCGCGGAAACCGGGATTTCCAAAATTTCGGCGAGTTTTTGACGCATTTGGTCTCTGTATGGTCCGACCTTGGGCTTTTCACATATTATCGTAACGTCGACATTCTGAATTTTACCGTTCAGTTCAGCGACGAGCGTCGCCGCATGCATAAGAAATTGGGAAGAAGCTGCGCCGCGCCATTTTTTATCAGAAGGTGGAAAGTGACTTCCAATGTCTCCGGCAGCAATTGCTCCAAGAATTGCATCTGTCAAAGCATGCATCGGCGCATCAGCGTCAGAGTGACCTTTTAAACCATGGTCGTGTGGAACTTCGACTCCACAGAGCATTGCGTGGTCACCGGGGCCGAATTGATGGACATCAAAGCCTGTGCCGACACGGGATACGACTGTTCCTATTTCCAACATTCTCATTGCCTGCTGCATATCTTCTTGAGTTGTTATCTTGATATTGCCGTAGCTACCATCGATGATCGTCACCGGAATCCCTGCATGCTCTGCCACCATCGCATCGTCGGTGAGTTCCATTCCTGCTGCTTTACGGTGCGCCGAGAGAATAGTCTTATAATCGAAGGCTTGGGGGGTTTGCGCACGCCACAGCTGTCCTCGATCTAAAGTTTTTTCAATGATTGTGCTGCCAGGCGTGATCTGTTTGATCGTATCAAACACAGGTAAAGCAGGGATGACAGCTTGGCGGTCATTCAGGGATTCTAGTATGTTTGAAATGAGATCGGTGCCTGGGAATGGCCGAGCACCATCGTGAATAAGCACGTTATGGGGATCAAGATCTTGTAGGCTCTCGAGGCCAAGTAGAACCGAGTTTTGACGGGTATTTCCGCTATCAACCGGATTGAGGATCGAAATCCCAGTCGTAGTCCGGTCGTACAACTCTTGGTCTTGCGGGCGACGGACAACGCGGACAGCGTCAATCCCGGGGTGACCCGCGAATATATCGATGGCATGTCTAATTACCGAGCGGTCACCAAGCTGCAAATACTGTTTCGGCGTTTCATCGCCAAACCGGTTTCCGCTGCCACCCGAAAGAACTAGGGCGATACACCCTGTCATTAACGCCTCGCTTTAGCTGCATTTAGGGCTTATAGGATGAAAACCCATGCGAATGGCAAGGTACTGCTGTCGTGCCGGTATGCCAAGATGGCAAGATTCGAAAGAAGTTATCTACACCGAATAGATCTGGCTGATATAATTGAGTTATGAGCACTATTTCGTATTTATCAATCTCTGCACTCGCCGCAATGTTACCGGTGACAGTATACGCGTTTCGGTCTGAAAATAACCGGAACTTCTGGTTCTGGTGTTTTTTGACCGTTGCGATAGCTGGTGCCGGAGCGCTGACGTTTGTTACATTTTCAGGAGGTTGGCGAACGGGGTTCGCGCCTGCACTTTGGGCAACAATTACTGCTACCCTGGTTATTTATACGCCGATTACAGTATTTTACCGCGAAGGTTGGAAGTTAGCTTCGGGTCTCTTGCCTTACTTGATTGTATTGGGTGTATTGGCGATAATTTGGGAAAACCAGCCGGAAAAACCCTTTCTTACAAGTGCCCCAACAACATGGGTTTTGCTGCATATTGCGTTTTCATTGACGACCTACGCACTCTTAACTCTGGCCGCAATTTCTGGGTTTGCGGCTTTTGTTCAGGAACGCAGCCTTAAAACTAAACGTCATACGGTGCTTAATACCGCTTTTCCGACACTAGCGGCATCGGAAATATTGGAATCGCGGCTGTTGCAATATAGCGCTGCTGTTTTAGTGGTTGGTTTGTTGACAGGGATAACCATCCATTTTTTACAAACGGGAAACCTATTTGAATTTTCGCACAAGGTTATTTTATCAGTGGTCACATTGGTAATTGTCTTAATATTGTTGATTGCTCAAAAGGTAAGCGGCCTTCGTGGTCAAAAAGCGGCGCGATTGGCATTATTGTCATACCTAATGCTTACCCTGGCGTACCCTGGTGTGAAGTTTGTGACCGACATATTAATGGTTTAGAAATTTTCGAATTTTGTTGCAGAAATTCAATGGTTTGCATTAGGTTCGCCCAATAATTAGGCAAACTTACTTAGGTGCATACGAAGTGACCATAAAAATAGATTCTTTGACCTTGGCAGCGCCGGTGATCCTGGCGCCAATGTCAGGTGTAACTGACCTTCCATTTCGGAGGTTGGTGAAACGGCTCGGAGCCGGACTCGTTGTATCAGAGATGATCGCAAGCCAGGCGATGATCCGACAAAACAAGAAATCCATGAAAATGGCAACTAACTGTGCGGAAGAGTTTCCAATGTCCGTTCAGCTCGCCGGTTGCGACCCGGAAATTATGGCTGAGGCGGCGAAACTAAACGAAGATCGGGGCGCCGCCATCATTGACATCAATATGGGATGTCCTGTGAAGAAGGTGGTTAATGGTCACGCTGGTTCGGCACTTATGCGGCAAGAAGCACTCGCTGCCAAAATACTTGAAGCCGTTGTAAAGGCCGTCAAGTTGCCGGTGACCCTTAAAATGCGGACAGGTTGGGACGATGATAGTCGAAATGCGCCTTATTTAGCCAAAGTGGCGGAAGAAGTTGGCATTAAAATGATTTCGGTTCACGGCAGGACGCGATGCCAATTTTACAATGGTTCTGCCGATTGGTCGTTCATTCGGAATGTAAAGGAAAGCGTGTCGATTCCTGTTGTCGCCAATGGCGATGTGACCACCTTGAAAGACGTTGAAGAAATTTTGTCAAAATCGGGTGCCGATGGGGTAATGATCGGCCGCGGAACTTATGGAAAACCCTGGTTCCTCGGGCAAGTCATTGAGTTTTTGAAGTCGGGCAACAGAATTCCGGATCCGTCTCTCACTGAACAATATCAAATATTGCGCGACCATTATCTAGAAATGCTGCATCACTACGGAAGCTATACGGGTATGCGTATGGCGCGAAAGCATGTGAGTTGGTACACTAAAGGCTTTCCAAAATCTGCCGAATTTCGGGCAACAATAAATAGAATTCCAGAAGCCTCCGATGCCTTGAAAGCAATTGATTCGTATTACGAAGACGTAATGGCGCGAGAGGCGGCATAGAACGATATGGCATCGACCGTACAGTTTGCAGAAAGTTTCAATACTCACGACGAGGCAGCGGTTCTTGGTGCGTTGCCTTTCCCAATTTTAGTGGTTGGACGTGACAATCAAATTAGCTACGTGAACGGCGCAACCGAGCAATTTCTGGAGCAAGGGAAATTATTTTTGACGGGTTCACCACTCGAAAAAATTTTTGTTAAACACAGTCCAATATTTTCGTTAGTTGAACAGGTTCGATTAGAGACAATCAGCGTCCTAGAGCATGACATTGATCTTTCGAGGCCCCGAGGTGATACCCGAAAAGTAAGTGTTCACGCCTCTCCGTTGCTTGATGAACGGGGGGGCGTTGTTATGTCGTTCCATTCACATGGAGCGGCACGTAATTTGGAACGGCAATTAGTTCATCGTGGCGCTGCACGTTCCGTTACAGCGATGGCATCTATGCTTGCCCATGAGGTGAAAAATCCTCTTTCCGGAATCCGCGGTGCTGCTCAGCTCTTGGAAAGAGCAGCGGTAAGTACTGAAGATCAATCGCTGGCGCAGTTAATCAGAGAAGAAGCTGACCGAATATGTAAACTTGTCGATAGCATGGGGGTGTTTGGTGATAACGGTCCACCGGAACGCGAGGCTGTAAATATTCATGAAGTTTTGGATCGGGTGCATCAACTGGCCGCCGTAGAGTACGCCGAAAATTTGACAGTTTTAACTGATTACGACCCATCGTTGCCTGCGGTCTTAGGCAATAAAGATCACCTCATTCAGGTGTTTCTTAACCTCGTTAAAAACGCTGCAGAATCGATGCCGGATAAAATGGGGGAAATTAGACTGGCGACCGGATTTAGACGTGGTGTTCGCCTTACAGCGCCCGGAAAACATGAACGCGTTCATTTGCCTCTGATGATCTCCGTTTCAGACAACGGAAACGGAATTCCAGCTGACATTGCCCAAAATATTTTTGATCCTTTTGTCTCGACTAAATCAGGTGGGACTGGATTAGGTTTGGCGCTTGTTGCGAAATTTGTACACGATCATGGCGGCGTTATTGAGTTTGAAACGGATAGAAATGGTACGACGTTTCGACTGTATTTTCCGATGCTAGACATTTCGCATGCAGAGCGCGCCTCATAATGACAACATCAGCAACAATTCTTATTGCAGACGATGATCGCTCAATTCGAGTTGTTCTCGAACAAGCCTTGTCGCGGGAAGGGCACACTGTTCGAGCGACGGAGAGTGGTAAAACACTTTGGGATTGGATTGAGGCTGGCGAGGGCGATCTGGTAATAACGGACGTTATGATGCCAGACGCAAATGGTCTGGATTTAATACCGCGTATCAAAAGTCTACGGCCCGACCTTAAAGTCGTCGTCATGAGTGCACAGAATACGCTCCTCACTGCAATCAAGGCGGCTGAACGTGGAGCTTTCGAGTACCTGCCCAAACCATTCGATTTAGACGAATTGGCGACGGTCGTTCATCGGGCTGTTACGGAACCGAAAGAGAGTACTGAAGCTGTAGAGTTGGAAGTACAGCCAAACGAAGAAAAACTACCTCTCATTGGTCGGTCGCCGGCAATGCAAGACATTTACCGAATGGTAGCTCGGCTTATGACATCGGATCTTACGGTGATGATTACAGGCGAGTCCGGCACGGGAAAAGAATTGGTCGCTCGCGCATTACATGATTATGGCAAGCAGAAGAACGGCCCGTTTGTGGCGTTAAATATGGCTGCTATTCCGCGAGAACTGGTGGAAAGTGAATTGTTTGGCCATGAAAAAGGAGCCTTTACAGGAGCGGTGGCTGCTGGAGTGGGGCGGTTCAAGCAAGCCCAACAGGGAACTATATTTCTGGACGAGATCGGTGATATGCCGCTTGACACGCAAACCCGTCTTTTACGCGTTATACAGGAAGGCGAATTCACGACTGTTGGTGGTCGGGTGCCGATACGCGCTGACGTCCGCATAATCGCAGCAACGCATCGGGATTTGAGAGGCCTGATAGAAAAAGGGAAATTTCGTGAGGATTTGTTTTATCGGCTAAATGTTGTTCCGCTTCGTTTGCCGCCTCTTAGAGAGCGGAAAGAAGACATACCTGATTTGACACGCCATTTTCTGGAAATAACACACTCCGAAAATCATGCGCTGAAGTCATTGGATGGTGAAGCGATGGAGCAACTACTCGACTATGATTGGCCGGGAAATGTCAGAGAGCTAGAAAATTTGATACGGCGAGTGGTTGCCCTTTATACCGATGTTGTCATTACGAAAGATATTGTGGTGGCGGAACTTGATCAGGGTCGATCTATCTCACGTTATCCAGATTCCGATGCAGACAATTTGGGTGCGGCGGTTGAGAAACACCTTTCAAAATACTTCGATGCGCATCGCGATAGTTTGCCGTTGCCCGGGTTATATGACCGTATTTTAAAGGAGCTGGAAGTACCGCTAATTTCATTGTCCTTGATGGCAACGAAAGGGAACCAAATTAAGACAGCGAAGATGTTGGGTATTAATCGAAATACACTTCGCAAAAAAATAAAAGAACTTGAAATCGATGTCGTCCGCGGGGCGCGTTAAAGTGTACCCCGCATTTCTGTTCGAAATTGCAGCGGAGACAAAATATGTCCGTTGAAACCGCCGGGGTTGGAAGAAATCCGAGCGCCCGTTTAAGTCAATGGGCGCAAAATGTCGGGCTTGGTCGAAAACTAGTCATTCTTCTAATGATCGCGGCGTTTGGAATGGCACTGTTAACGTTTGCTGTGTTAACCGGGTGGGCGCCATTTGGGACTAGCGAGAAAAGCGTTAGACGTGTCCTAATTCTTCTAAATATCGACCTCGTTCTATTTTTAATTCTCGGGGCGGTCGTTGCCCGCAGGCTTGTTCAGCTGTGGATGGAAAGGCGGAGAGGGGCGGTAGGCTCGCGTCTCCATATCAGACTTGTCGTTTTGTTTAGTTTGGTGGCGGTGACGCCAACAATCATTGTATCTGTTTCTTCCGCTGTATTTTTTAGCCTTGGTATTCAGACCTGGTTTAGTGATCGTGTAAGGACGGCTCTTTCTGAATCTAATGCGGTGGCACAAGCCTATCTAAAAGAACATCAGCAAACTATTCGTGGCGATATACTTGCCATGGCACGAGATGTTACGCGTCTGGGGCCTGTTGCTACGAGAGACAGTAAACGATTTCAGCGCTTTATCGCGACACAGGGTGCCTTGCGGGCGCTGAGTGAAGTGGTTGTCTTTGATTCAAGTGGGAGAGCGCTGGCACGTTGGAACGAAATTGGCTTTTCATTGTTTGATGAGCCCGTGCCGATTGGTGCGCTGGATCGCGCGCGGCGGGGGGAAACTGTAATTCTCAAAGCTGAAGCCGAAGATCGCGTTAGAGCTCTTGTAAAACTTGAGCCTTATGTCGACGTTTTCTTGTATGTTACGCGGTTTATCGATCATCGCGTCTTGGGGCATATTGATCGGACCCGTTCAGCCGTTCGAGAATATGAAGAGTTAGAAGGCGAACGATCGAGTATAGAAATTACCTTTGCGATGGTTTTTATATTTGTTGCTCTCATGTTGCTTCTCTCGGCAATTTGGGTAGGTTTGACGTTTGCGACACGCTTAGCACGTCCGATTAGTGAACTCGTCAACGCGGCTGAACAGGTACGAAGCGGAGACCTTACGGCCAGAGTGGATGAAGGTCATGAAGCAGACGAAGTTGGTACACTTAGCCGCGCTTTTAACCGGATGGCTGAGCAGCTGAATGCCCAGCGGGATCATTTAGTTGAAGCTAACCGGCAATTGGATGATCGAAGACATTTTATGGAAACCGTTCTTGCTGGTGTTTCTTCCGGAGTTATCGGGCTGGATGGAATGGGCAGAATAAAAGTCGTTAATAGTGCGGCGGCAGAATTGTCCTCGACAAAATCGGAAGAGGCCATCGGGCGACGATTGGATGAAATGGTACCTGAAAGCGCTGACTTATTATCTGAAGCGTTGTCCCGTAGGACCCTGCCGGTAAGTGGCCAAATAATTCTGAGTGACGGTACCCATAGACAAACTGTGATGGTCAGAATTTCCCCGCAAGGCGGAACAGACGATGATCAGGGGTTCGTTGTAACCTTTGACGATATTACCGAACTTTTGTCGGCTCAAAGAAAGGCGGCCTGGTCAGACGTTGCGCGTCGAATCGCGCATGAGATAAAGAACCCACTTACTCCTATACAATTGGCGGCAGAACGTTTACGGCGCAAATATCAACAAGAGATCACGACTGACCCGGAGACATTTGTGAATTGCACGGACACGATCATTAGACAGGTCGGTGATATTGGTAAGTTGGTTGACGAATTTTCCGCATTTGCGCGGATGCCCGCGCCGGTTATTAAGCCTGAAGACATCGTTGAACTATCCCGAAATTCCATGATCCTCTTTGAGAATGCACATCGTGATATTTCATTTGTAAGTCGCTTCGGCAATGAACCAATTGTGGTTTCCTGTGATGCGCGTCAGATCGGTCAGGGCCTAACGAACCTGCTACAAAACGCGGTGGATGCGATAGAAGGAAAACGGGCAAATGTCCCCGGTCTAGAAGAGCCTGGGCTTATAGAAGTTGACATTGGAGCAGAAGATAATCAGGTGACTGTGTCTGTTCGAGACAACGGCAAAGGTCTTCCTGATGATGAATGGCGCGATAGACTAACGGAACCATATGTCACAACACGAGAGAAGGGCACTGGCTTAGGTTTGGCTATCGTACGAAAAATCATGGAAGACCATGGCGGCGATCTAAAATTGACTGACCACCCAGACGGTGGAGCGATCGTGAGCTTGATATTTCCAGAGCGGGCGTTGTCTGGTCAGGAAAACGATTTAACGATGAAATCCAAAATTGTTTCTGGGTCAGAGGCCTCCTGATGCCTGATATTCTCGTGGTCGACGATGAAGCAGATATCCGTCATTTGATTGCGGAAATTCTGCGAGATGAAGGGTATAGCTGCCGTGAAGCCGATAGCAGCGAGGCAGCATTGGCTGCTTTGGAGGGCCGAATTCCTGATCTCATTGTCTTAGACATATGGTTGCAAGGGAGTGGTATGGATGGTCTTGCTTTTTTGGAGCTTGTGAAGGCACAAAATCCCGAACTGCCGGTAATTATGATTAGCGGCCACGCGGATATAGAAACGGCCGTTAATGCAATCAAGAACGGTGCCTACGATTTTATCGAAAAACCCTTCAAGGCGGATCGACTGCTACTTATGGCGGAGCGGGCGATTGATTCCGCCCGCTTGCGTCGGGAGAACCGAGAACTAAGGCAAACTGTTGGCCGAGATGTTCCGTTGTTAGGCAACTCAAACACGATAACTCAGTTAAAAAGTGCAATTGAACGCGTTGCACCGACGGAGAGTCGCGTATTAATTTCCGGACCGGCGGGAGTCGGCAAAGAAGTTGTAGCGAGATTGCTGCACGGCGCATCGAGCCGATGCGATGGTCCCCTGATCATATTGAATTGTGCAACCATGGCGCCTGACCGCATGGAGCTGGAGTTATTCGGTTCAGAAAACGATATTGATGGGACGATCGTGCCTGGCACGTTTGAACAGGCAAATGGTGGGACCTTGCTTCTGGACGAGGTGGCAGATATGCCGCTTGAAACTCAGGGTAAGATCGTAAGAGTATTGCAAGAACAACGCTTTCAGCGCGTTGGGGGGAACTCTTCGATTGAGGTAAATGTTCGGGTAATCGCCAGTACAAACCGAGATTTGCATGAAGAGATGGCGAATGGAAATTTTCGCGAAGACCTGTATTACCGACTGTGTGTGGTGCCGGTGACCGTACCGGCCTTAAAGACAAGACCGGAAGATATCGGAGTCCTTGTTGAACATTTCATGGATACGGCAACAACGACCGCTGGTTTACCTAAACGGGAGATTGCCGATGATGCAATGGCCTGTTTACAAAGTTACGATTGGCCTGGAAATGTTCGCCAATTGAGAAATGTGGTCGATTGGATACTGATCATGGCTGGCGGCAACAGTGGGGATCCAGTATCGGCCGACGCATTACCACCGGAAATTGGTGCGGAAACCCCTGCTTCGTTGCGTTGGGACGAAGGAGGAGAAGTTATGGCTCTTTCTTTAAGAGAAGCTCGTGAACTGTTTGAAAGACAATATCTCAAAGCGCAGATTTCGCGATTTGGCGGCAATGTTTCGAAAACGGCAGAATTCGTGGGGATGGAGCGTTCAGCGTTACATCGCAAATTAAAGTCACTCGGTGTTTACGACGATGAGCGAGTGGAAGAGGTCGGGGTCTAACGAACCTCTTTGATAGAAACGGCAGTACGATGAAAATAATTGTTAGTGGCGCGGGACAGGTTGGGTTCCACATTGCGCGACAATTGTCCGCAGAACAAAATGATGTGGTGGTTATCGATCAGTCCCCCGAACTTGTTCGAAGAGTGGGGGATGCGTTGGATGTCCAGGCCTTTGTTGGTTTTGGTTCTCACCCTGATGTTTTAGAGCGTGCTGGTGCAGCCGATGCCGATATGATCATCGCTGTGACCTATGCTGACGAAGTCAATATGGTTGCTTGCCAGGTCGCTCATTCCTTGTTCAACGTTCCGATGAAAATCGCTCGCGTTAGACACCAAAGTTACCGGGATCCAATCTGGGCAGATCTCTTCAGTCGAGACAATATGCCGATTGATGTGATTATTTCTCCGGAAATGGAAGTGGCGCGTGCCATTTCACGAAGACTTCAAATTCCGGGAGCTTTCGAGTCGATCTCTTTGGTTGATGGTAAAGTTAGAATGATGGGTGTTCGCTGTAACGCGGATTGCCCGGTTATCAACACGCCGTTACGACAGCTTACTGGCCTTTTTCCTGATCTCAATATTGTGGTGGTCGCTATTTCCCGCGACGGAGAAGGGATCGTCCCCGCTGCTGATGATCAATTATTAGAGGGGGATGAAGTTTATTTCGTTGCCGATTCAGCTCATGTTTCTAGAGCCATGACGGTGTTTGGTCACGAAGAAAGGATAGCGCGCCGGGTTATCATTGCTGGCGGCGGTCATATCGGCGCTTTTCTTGGTGAAATTATTGAGAATGAGCATAGTGGTGTGTCAGCACGAATCATCGAGGCGAACGGGGATCGTGCTCACCAGGTTGCGGACTTACTTGAAAGAACGGTCGTCATCAATGGAGATGTAATTGATCCGGAAATTCTCGATGAAGCTGGTGTTGACGAAAGCGAAGCAATCATCGCCGTCACTAATGATGACGAGACGAATATTTTGGCGTCCTTGCTGGCGAAACGGTTTGGCACCGAAAGAGCGATTACCCTCGTCAACAATACGACCTACTCGCCGTTGGTTACGTCCCTAGGTGTTGATGTTGTCGTAAGTCCGCGGACGATCACGGTTTCAACAATTCTTCAGCATGTTCGGCGCGGGCGGATCAAAGCGGTTCATTCTCTTGTCGATGGCTTCGGCGAATTAATCGAAGCAGAAATTTTGGAGACTTCTGGTCTCACAGGAAAACGAATAAAGGAAGCGGACCTGCCGAATGGTGTTTTGTTGGGGGGTATTGTTCGCGGTGAAGAAGTTATCATACCAAGGGCTGATACGGTGTTGCGTGTAAATGACCGTGTCGTTTTGTTTGCACAGGCGGAAGCGATTAAAGCTATAGAAAATCTTTTTGCCGTTCGGCTCGAATTTTTCTAATTGTTTTAGATGTCTAAAATTTCATTTGTAAACGGGCGTTATGCTCCGACAGTTAACGCGACGGTAAATGTTGAAGATCGGGGATATCAATTCGCGGACGGGGTGTATGAGGTAATAGCGGTAGCTGGATCCCGGTTGATTGATCTGGAACCGCATCTGGAAAGATTGAATAGATCTCTTTTAAATCTTGAAATTGAATGCCCCTGCAGTGAGCGGGTTTTAAAAATAATCTTGAGAAAATTACTAAACCGAAACCGATTGAAGGACGGTATTGTCTATATTCAGGTTACACGGGGCGTTGCTCCTCGAACCCATGCTTTTCCCAAAGAGAGAGTGCGGCCCTCTTTGGTTGTTTCTGTCAGTCATGCAGGACGACCTTCGGTTAGACAGTTAGAGGAGGGCGTCAAAGTCGTAACAATGCCCGAGAATAGATGGCAACGCCCGGATATCAAATCTGTGTCACTGCTTCCCAATGTCCTCGCCAAACAATATGCGGTCGAGAATAATGCCTTCGAGACTTGGTTCATCGATGATGAACAGACGGTCACTGAGGGGGCATCCACAAATGCCTGGATTGTTCTCGTGGGACAGGAAATTGTCACACGCCCTCTTGGCAATGCCATTCTTGGCGGCATTACGCGCATGAAATTGATCGAGTTGGCAAAAGCTGGAAATATGCGCATCACAGAACGGCCCTTTTCAATTGAGGAAGCCTTGAACGCAGAAGAGGCATTTATTTCCAGCACGACATCGTTTGTAACGCCCGTTATTGCGATAGACGGAGAGGTGGTGGGTAGTGGAAAGCCCGGTCCGGTGACAAGAAATCTGTTGGCTATGTATCGTGAGCAGTTCTTTGGGAAGCAAACAATATGAAGCTAGCTCGACCTTCGGCAGTTATTTTCGATTGGGATAACACTTTGGTTGATACCTGGCCTGTCATTCATGATTCTATGAATACAACATTAGAAAAAATGGGCCATTCCCTTTGGTCGATTGAGGAAACCAAAGCACGTGTTCGCCGCTCATTGCGTGAAGCGTTCCCTGATCTTTTCGGTGATCAATGGGAAATCGCTCGGGATGTGTTTTATGAACGATTTCGTAAAATTCATTTGGAACGGCTGGAAGTATTGCAGGGTGCAGAGAGTTTATTGAAAGGCCTTTACGCAAAGAAAATTTATCTCGGTGTTGTGAGTAATAAATCAGGTGAAAATCTTCGCCGTGAAGCAGATTATTTGGAGTGGACTCAGTATTTTGGGGAGGTGGTTGGCGCGATGGATGCGGAAAAAGACAAGCCAGCAATTGAACCCGTTTTAATGGCCCTTTCAGGGAGCAAATTTGCACCGGGTCCTGACGTGTGGTTTGTAGGAGATACCAAAATAGATATGGAATGCGCTTATAATTCAGGGTGTTTCCCGGTCCTTGTAAGAAATAATCCCCCAGATTCTGGAGAATTCGGGGATTTTATGCCCAAAATGCATTTTTCAGGCTGTGATGCGCTCGCCACCCTTGCCTCGACGCTATAGTCCTCCATATCCTATAGGGGATGTGCTGCGCAGAGGTTGGTAACGTTGCGCAGCTATATCGTATAAATTGTCGTCCGGCTTGTAATAAGCCATGACCGAAAGAAAAGAATGATGACTGACAAAAAAGAAAACCTACAGGACGTTTTTTTAAATAACGTTCGTAAAAACAAGTCTCCAGTAACGGTGTTTCTCGTAAACGGTGTAAAACTTCAAGGCATTATCACCTGGTTTGATAATTTTTGCGTCCTATTACGCCGTGATGGTCATTCTCAACTCGTCTATAAACACGCCATTTCTACGGTAATGCCAGTTTCACCTGTACAGCTATGGGATGATGAGGATGCTGAAGTTGGTGGAGCCATTGATGCGAATGATTGACCCGGCCTAACACGTGGGCGATCAGCCAGAGTCTGAACGGGCGATTGTCCTCTATCCCCAAAAAAAGACGTCTAACGGCTTGAGCCGGGACGCTGAGGCCTGTCTGGAGGAGGCCATCGGGCTTGCGCGTGCTATTGATCTGGACATTCGGCATGCCGACGTTGTGCCTTTAAACCGGCCTCGTCCTGCGACCCTCTTTGGTCAGGGGGCTGTCGAAACCTACAAATCGGTAATTGATTCTGATCATATCGGCATAGCTGTGATTGATGCTGTCGTTACGCCAATTCAGCAGCGTAATCTCGAAACCGCGTGGTCTTGTAAAGTCGTGGACAGGACTGGCCTCATTCTTGAGATCTTTGGTGCCAGGGCGCGCACGCGTGAAGGCCGGATGCAGGTCGAGTTGGCACATTTGTCCTATCAACGAAGCCGGTTGGTCCGCAGCTGGACTCATTTAGAGCGTCAGCGTGGCGGTGGCGGTTTTTTGGGTGGCCCTGGTGAAACACAGATTGAGTCCGACAGACGCCAGATCGATGAGCGAATTACTCGAATCAAAAGGGACCTTTCGCGGGTTACAAGGACTCGTGGTCTTCATCGTAAGGCGCGCAAGCGAGTGCCGTACCCAATTGTTGCGCTCGTCGGCTACACAAATACCGGTAAATCCACCCTGTTTAATCGCGTCACTGGGGCGGAGGTGATGGCGGCGGATCAGCTTTTCGCAACCCTCGATCCGACAATGCGCGATGTCATCCTTCCATCCGGACGAAAAATCATAATTTCAGATACGGTCGGGTTTGTTTCTTCACTACCGACATTATTGATTGCCGCGTTTAGAGCGACCCTAGAAGAAGTCCTGGAAGCAAATCTAATTCTCCACGTAAGGGACGTATCGCACCCTGATAGTGACGCACAAAAATCTGATGTTTATGAAGTTTTAGAAGAACTTGGTGTCGGACTGGAGCGTCTTGAAAAAATTATTGAGGTTCGCAATAAGATCGACCTTTTGCCAGCTGAGGAAAGAGTCAAAGAGGAAGGTCGAGCGGGAAGGAACCCCAATGAAATTGCATTGTCGGCAGCAAGCGGGGAGGGTTGTCGCACTTTACTCGAACTTATCGATGATCGGTTAAATACGGACCGTTCTATTGTCGAAGTTTCTTTGGATTTTTCCGATGGTGAAGCTATTGCCTGGCTTTATAATCGTGGAGAAATTCTGGAACGGCGGGATGAAGAATCTTCTGCCTATTTCCGGGTGGGAATGGATTCGATTGATCTGGCTCGCTTCGAACACCGTTTCCCGGCCATTCCAACAAAGTTTGTGTAACAGTGCTCCCCGATATTTCAAAGGTTTCTGACTTTATCAAGCAGGTTGCTGAGGTTGAAATTTTGCCGCGCTTCCATTCGCTTTCGGCCAGTGATCAATGGCAGAAAGAAGTTGGGGGGCTGGTCACGATCGCAGATATTCAAAGTGAAAGGTTTTTATCTCAAGCCCTTGGGGAGTTGCTACCTGGATCTCTGATCCTGGGAGAAGAAGGCTCGTCAAATGAAGATCAGCCCTATTTGTGTCTAGAGGAAGATACCCCCGTCTGGATTATTGACCCGCTTGATGGGACTAATAATTTTGCGAAGGGCAAAAAGGATTTCGCAGTGATTGTTGCGTTATCGGTGGGTAAAAATATCAGGGCAGGGTGGATATATGCGCCAATGCACGATCTTATGGTTGTCGCAGAGGAGGGTGCCGGCGCCTGGCTTGAACACGAACGTCTGCAGCTTTCAGATAGTACGACCGCCACAGCGTTGCGCGGATCATTGGGGCGGCGGTTTCGAAACTACCCAAATATGGATGACCGCTTCGCTTCATTAAGCAATGCAAGTTGTTGCGGTATGGAATACTTGGATATCGCACGTGGAAAACTCGACTTTGCCCATTTTAGACGCCTCAAGCCCTGGGATCATGCTGCTGGAGATCTTGTCATTCGAGAAGCCGGTGGAACGGCGTCCTGCGTTGATGGGACAAGATACCGGCCCGGGGACACACCGCCAAAAGGTCTTCTATTGGCGCGCGGTCAGAAATGCTGGGATATTGTCGCCGAAGCGATAGATCCAGTTTTCGCAACTTTACCCAATTAGAGGATTACATGACTGAACAGAAAAAAGTGGCATTCATTGGGTTGGGTGTCATGGGGTATCCTATGGCAGGTCATCTGGTGACCAATGGATATGACGTTACTGTTTTTAATCGGACAGAAGACAAAGCCCAGCGCTGGGTAAAGGAATTTAATGGAAAAAAAGTGAACACACCGCGAGAGGCAGCGGAGAACGCTGAATTCGTCTTTTGTTGCGTCGGTAATGATGATGACCTACGGAAGGTAACTCTCCAAGAGGATGGCATTTTTGCTGGCATGAAGCAGGATGCGATCATGGTTGATCACACGACGACATCTGCCGAAGTAGCGCGGGAATTGTATCAAGAAGGCACCTCCAAAGGGTTTCATTTTCTCGATGCACCTGTGTCCGGTGGGCAAGCAGGGGCAGAGCAGGGGATATTGACCGTGATGGTAGGCGGCGATGAACCGGTATTTGACCGCGCTAGTGATTCCATGAGCAGCTATGGACGAGCTGTAACGTTGATGGGAGAGAGTGGAGCAGGACAGCTTACCAAGATGGTCAATCAAATATGCATTGCGGGCTTGGTCCAGGCCTTGGCGGAAGGGTTAAATTTTGCCCAAAAAGCCGGACTTAATGGTGAGCAGGTCGTTCAGGTGATTTCAAAAGGGGCGGCTCAGTCCTGGCAGATGGAAAACCGCGGCAATACCATGGTGCGCAACGAATTTGATTTCGGTTTTGCGGTCGACTGGATGAGAAAAGATTTAGGAATTTGTCTTGATGAGGCTAATAGAAATGGGGCCAACTTGCCAATTACAGCAATAGTGGATCAGTTTTACAAAGAAGTTCAGGCATTAGGTGGAAATCGGGCAGATACATCGAGCCTAATGATGCGTTTAAACAGGAATTAACAGGTTTCACGGGATTTAACAGCATTCCAATGTTTCTCTAACTCTTCTAAAGAACATTCTTCAATTTGTTTCCCTAATGCCTGAAGCTCCTTTTCGATGTTTTCAAACCTCCGCTGAAACTTATCATTTCCAGCCATAAGAGCTTGTTCCGCATCCACGTGAACATGTCTGGCAAGGTTCACGCATGCGAACAACAGGTCGCCAATTTCTTCAGCGATAAGGTCTTGGTCTTTGGTATTGTTGAGCGCTTCAGTTACCTCGTCTATTTCCTCCCTTATTTTATCGATGATTGGTTCAATTTCTGTCCAGTCAAACCCGACCCGTGCAGCGCGTTTCTGCAGTTTTTGAGCACGGATTAGGGCAGGGAGCGCAAGTGCAACGCCATCTAAAGCGCCTATTGTTGTATTAGATTGTTTTAGTCGCTCTTCGGCCTTTTGGTCTTCCCAAGCGATAGTTTGGCTTTCTGTGGAACGATTTTCTTTTTCGGCAAATACATGTGGATGGCGACGGACCATTTTTTGGGAAATCGTTTCGGCAATATCGTCGAAGTCGTATCCTCCGTTTTCCTTGGACATTTGTGAATAGAAAACGACCTGGAAGAGCAGGTCTCCCAATTCGTCTTTTAAGGCGTCTTGATCCTTTTTTTTGATGGCGTCGGCAACTTCGTATGCCTCTTCGATTGTGTATGGCGCGATGGTTTCAAATGTTTGTTCCTGGTCCCACGGGCATCCGGATTTTGGGTCGCGTAAATCTTCCATTATTTTTATAAGGCGGTTTATGGTAGGTGTTTTCTTCATGATTTTAGGGGTTGTAGTTGTTGGAGGGATATTATAGCAGTGGTTACATGAGAAGTCGCATAATGTATATTATGATTATTTGATATTGTATATTATTTATAATGACTTAATTAAACTTCCAAAACCAAACCATCATAGGATGGTTCAACGCCTTCCGGTAACCTACGGCGTAATGTATCGTAATCCGTCTGGAAATTCATATGAGTTAAGTAGGCCTGTTTCGTCCCGACCCTGTCGATCCATGACAACGTGGTTTCTACGTTTGCATGGGTCGGATGTTCGCCACCATCTCGTAAGCTATCGACGATCCAGGTTTCTATTCCCGTCAATTTGGATAATGCGTGGTCCGACAATCTCACAACATCTGTTGAATACGCGAAATTGTCGACCCGAAAGCCCAATGACGAACATATGCCATGGTCCTGTTGTATGGCTTCAAATCGAAACGGTCCGACATCAAACGGATGTTTTGGAATTTCATGCGGTGTGAGGATTGGTCTGTACAGGTCTTCTGAGTCCTGGATTCCCTCGAAAAGATATCCAAAACGCAATTTCAAACGTTCTAATACTGGTTTTTCGGCATATACATTGATATTCCGCTCCATATGCCGCTGTATTCCACGTAAATCATCAATCCCCATGACGTGGTCGGCATGCTCATGGGTATAGAGTACAGCATCTATCTGACGACACTGGGCATCTATCAATTGTTCA
>Ga0055584_100002326_pt1 | contig 18826 bp, 20 predicted proteins | sample OSDHelmetaG_FD_58716 | JGI IMG/M metagenome (GOLD analysis project Ga0055584, IMG submission 58716) | Pelagic marine sediment microbial communities from the LTER site Helgoland, North Sea, for post-phytoplankton bloom and carbon turnover... | ecosystem: Environmental > Aquatic > Marine >... | reverse complement strand
TGTGACGCTGCATGTTGGCGCGGGCACGTTTCAGTCCCTGCGTCACGAGGACATCGATGCAAATCGTTTGCATAGCGAGCGCTTGCAGGTGGATGCGGCTTGTTGTGAATCCATACGGCAGACGCGGGCGAATGGTGGCCGCGTAGTCGCCGTTGGGACCACGTCAGTGCGCGCACTTGAGAGTGCTGCACAGAGCGGCGAGCTTGCGTCGTATTCCGGGGAGACCGATCTTTTTATCCGGCCCGGTTATAAATTCCGTACGATCGACGCAATGATTACCAATTTCCACCTGCCAAAATCGTCGTTGCTGATGTTGGTCGCCGCATTTTCCGGGACTGAGCGAGTTCTCGACGCCTATGCGCACGCAGTTCGCGAGCAATACCGTTTCTTCAGTTACGGCGATTCGATGTTCCTCACGCCGGAGTCAGTCGCATGAAATTCGCTGTGCACAGCCGCTGCGACGCAGCGCGTTGCGGAACCCTGACGTTTCGTCGCGGCAGCATTCAGACACCGGCGTTCATGCCTGTCGGTACCTACGGAACCGTAAAGAGCGTGACGCCTGAGGAAGTATCGGCCAGTGGCGCCGAAATTATTCTTGGCAATACGTTTCATCTGATGCTGCGCCCCGGCATGGAGATCATCCGCAAACACGGTGGCCTGCATGAGTTCATGAACTGGCACGGCCCGATCCTGACGGATTCGGGCGGGTTCCAGGTTTTTTCGCTGGCGGCAATGCGCAAGCTGTCGGAAGAGGGCGTGCGTTTTCAGTCGCCGATAAATGGCGATGAGGTGTTCTTGACGCCCGAGAAATCGATCGAAGTGCAGCACGACCTCAACGCCGACATCACAATGATTTTTGATGAGTGCACACCCTATCCAGCCAGTGAAGACGAGGCGCGCACTTCCATGGAATTGTCTTTGCGCTGGGCGCAGCGCAGCAGGCAGCGCTTTGACGAGTTAAAGACTGCAGAGCCGGACCGTGGCGAGGCGCTGTTCGGCATTGTGCAAGGCGGAATCTATGCGCACTTGCGCGAAGAATCACTGCGCGGCCTGGGACAGATCGGTTTTGACGGATTCGCCGTTGGCGGACTGGCCGTCGGCGAACCCGAGCACGAGCGCATAGCCGTGCTCGACGAATTGATGCCGAAAATGCCGGTAGACCGGCCGCGCTACCTGATGGGCGTCGGCACGCCGGTCGATATTGCGGAGTCGGTATTGCGAGGTATCGACATGTTCGACTGCGTCATCCCGACGCGTCATGCGAGAAACGGTCAGTTGTTCACGTCGCGCGGCAAGGTGAAATTTCGACACGCTCGATACGCCGATGACACCTCTGCACCCGATCCTGACTGCGACTGCTACACCTGTCAGAACTACAGCCTCGCGTATCTGCGGCACTTGGTGAAATGTGGTGAGATACTCGGACCGAGGTTGGCGACAATTCATAATCTTCATTATTATCAGAAGCTTATGCGAGGATTGCGCGCTGCGATTGAGTCGTCTTCTGTGATCGAGTTTGTTGCCGAGCTGCGCGCCCGCTACGCCTGAACCGCTTTTTTTCGGCCCTTTGCCTTGGGTTTGTTAATCCTGCCCTTATTTCGATTGCTCTATGCCATAATACCGCGCTGATTTTCGGGGGCACCGAAACAGCCCATAACTAACACGAAGAGACTCATGGATTTTTTCATTCAGACGGCGCACGCACAGGGCGCACAACAGGCAGACCCGTTCGGCTTCTTATTGCCGATGATCGTTATTTTTGCGGCGTTTTACTTTTTGCTAATCCGGCCGCAACAGAAGAAGCAGAAAGCGCATAACGAGCTCGTTGCTAATTTAGCGACGGGTACGGAAGTGATTACCGCCGGCGGCATGCTTGGCGTCATCACCGGCATCAGCGAACACTACGTCATCGTCAAGATCGCGGAAAATACCGAGATCAAGATGCAGAAATCGAGTGTTGCCCAGGTCGTGCCGAAAGACACGTTCGAGAACGCCTAGTTAATTCTTTTGATATTTACTGCGTGCAAGCTTGCTTAAGACAAACAGGGCGTAAGCATTGAATAAATACCCATCTTGGCTAAATGTGCTCGTGCTTGTCATTCTCATGACAGGCATCTTGCTGGCGTTGCCCAATATATACGGCAGCGTGCCTGCTATTCAGATTGCCGATAACGACGGTGTCGCTTATGCAGATGAGAATCTCAGTTCCTTTCTGCGCACTGTTGAGAATAGCGATGTAACGCCCGAAGCAGCATTCCTCAAAGACGGCCGCGTCGTCATTCGCTTTGAATCCGAAGACGACCAGGCTGCAGCTGAGACAAAATTACGGGATCGTTTTGGCCGGGAAGCTAATATCGCCAAGACTCAGGCTCCGAAACTACCGGAGTGGGTCAGGGGACTTGGCCTGGATCCCATGAGTCTCGGCCTTGATTTGCGTGGTGGCATTTACGTTTTGCTCGAAGTCGACATGGAGACGGCTATCGAAAGCCGCATGACGACCTATCAACAGGATTTTAATGAGCGTCTGCGCGATGCACGGATTCGGAATAGGGTTGATGTCAATGATCAGACGATCACCGTTCGCCTGACTGGTGCCGAAGACCTGGAGTCCGCGCGGGCAATTATTCGTGATGCAGACGAGGATATATTGATTGTTGACGGCACGGACGGTAAGTCATTGCTCGTTCGAATGACCGAAGCGCAAATCAAGGCGCGGCAGGATTTCGCTATCGAGCAGAACATCACTACGCTGAGAAATCGTGTTAACGAGCTTGGTGTGGCCGAGCCGCTCGTGCAGCGGCAGGGAACTGATCGTATTGTGGTTCAGTTGCCCGGCGTACAGGACCCGACGCGCCTCAATCAGATTATTACCGCAACTGCGACGATCGAATTTCGTCTTGTGGATCAGTCGGGCGACCAGCCGGGCACGCGTCGATATCAGGGCAGGCCGGGAATTGCGCCGCAGATGTTGCGCCGCGACGTCATAGCGTCAGGTGACCAGATCGTCAATGCAGAAGCAGGTTTCAGCGAAGGCCGACCTGCTGTGTTTATCAATCTCGATTCGGCTGCCGGCGACAAAATGCTGGCCGTGACGCAGGCGAATGTTGGCAAGCCAATGTCGACAGTGTTCATTGAAACCAAACGCGACCCGGTTGTGCGCAACGGTGTTACTGAGTTTGTCGTCGTGAAAACTGAAGAGATAATCAACACTGCGACGATTCAGGGTGTTTTCAAAGATCGCTTCCAGACAACCGGACTGAATCAAATTGAAGCGCGTGATCTGGCGTTGTTGTTGCGTGCTGGCGCCCTGGCTGCGCCGGTTTATAAAGTCGACGAACGTACCATTGGTCCCAGCCTGGGTCAGGACAACATCGATCGTGGAATGCTGGCCGTACAGGTCGGGTTTCTGGCCGTGATCGTGTTCATGGCGGTCTACTACCGCTGGTTCGGCATGATTGCGAATCTCGCATTGTTGTCCAATGTCGTGTTCATCGTCGCGCTGCTTTCGCTGTTGCAGGCGTCGCTGACTTTGCCGGGCATCGCGGGCATCGTATTGACCGTCGGTATGGCGGTGGACGCAAACGTGCTTATCTTCGAGCGTATACGCGAGGAACTGGGCGCAGGGTCGGCGCCGCAACTTGCCATTCATGCCGGCTATGAAAAGGCGCTTTCCTCAATTTCCGATGCCAATATCACGACATTAATTGCGGCAATCGTGCTGTTCGCCTTTGGTACGGGCCCCATCAAAGGGTTCGCGGTCACACTGTCCCTGGGCATCATCACATCGATGTTTACTGCGATCGTCGGTACGCGCGCGGTCGTCAATCTTGTATTCGGTGGGCGCAAGTTAGAGTCCGTTCCGGTCTAGGTGTTGCGATGCGATTAATCAAGAACAAGACTCACATCAACTTTCTGGGACAGGCGCGCCGTAAGATTGCGCTGTTCTTATCGGCGGTTGCTATCGTCGTTTCGATCGCATCACTGGCTACACGTGGCCTGGATTTCGGCATCGATTTTACGGGCGGCATTTTGCTCGAAGTCGGCTATTCACAGGCGGCCGATCTGGATAGCATTCGCAACACTCTGTCCGATGCTGGTTTCAGCGACGCGCAGGTGCAGCTGTTCGGCACTGAAACTGACGTGCTCGTGCGCTTGCCACCCACAGACGGCAATGCCGAAGAACTTCGCAATCAGTTGCAATTAACGCTTACCAGCAGTGGAGAAGAAGTTGAGTTGCGCCGCGTTGAATTCGTAAGCCCGCAGGTCGGTGAAGAGCTGACCGAGCAGGGCGGGCTCGCAATGATTTTCACCTTGTTGATGATCTTTGCGTACGTCATGTTCCGCTTTCAGTGGAAGTTTGCAGTTGGTGCGGTCGCGGCGCTCGCGCATGATGTCATCATCACGGTCGGGTTCTTTTCGATTTTCCAGTTTCCGTTTGATCTGACGGTTGTTGCAGCAGTTTTGGCCGTGATCGGTTATTCGCTCAATGATACGGTGGTTGCATTCGATCGAATTCGCGAAAATTTCTTCAAACTACGCGGTATAGCGGCGGATGACTCGATGAACACGTCGATCAATGAAATGCTGGCGCGTACCTTGATAACGGGCGTGACGACTTTACTTGTGCTGATCGCATTGATGGTTTTGGGCGGTGAGTCAATTGCGCCATTTGCGATCGCATTGATTGTCGGTGTGGTCGTAGGAACCTACTCGTCGATATATACGGCGAGCGCGACCGCGTTGCTGCTCGACGTCAATGCGCAGGACCTGCTCGAACCGGTCAAAGACCCTGACCTGATAGACGATCTGCCTTAAGCTATACGAGTTTCCTGATTTCCGGACCGCAGAGCTTGGCGATTTCGCGGTAGATTCGCGGTGTGCCGGTCAGGACATGCCCTGTGCTGAGAAAATTTTCGCTGCCATCGAGCCCGCTTATCATGCCTCCCGCTTCGCGGATGAGCAGACTCCCTGCTGCCAGATCCCATGGCTCCAGGCACGTCTCCCAGAACGCATCGAGGCGACCTGCTGCCACGTAGGCGAGGTCCAGCGCAGCCGCACCAGGCCGCCTGACGCCTGAAGTGCTTCGGATTACCTTGCCCAGCATGTCCATATACGGACCAATTTCCGCATCGGCCTGTCGATACGGGAAGCCCGTGCCGACCAGGGATCGTTCCAGTTGTTTCTGCCCACTCACGCGAATGCGACGGCCATCGAGATGTGCGCCCTGGCCGCGCGAAGCCGTAAACAGCTCCTGGCGTAGCGGATCGTAAACGACCGCATGCTCCATACGGCCTTTAATCTGGACGCCGATTGAGACCGCGAAAACCGGAAAGCCGTGCAGGTAATTGGTCGTGCCGTCGAGTGGGTCGACAATCCAGACGGTATCGGACTCGCCCTGCACGCCGCTTTCTTCGGCGTGGATCGCGTGGTCGGGATAGTGCTTGAGGATGCAGTTGATCACTGCCTTTTCGGCGGCGTGATCAGCATCACTGACGTAATCGTTATGCGCTTTTTGCTCGATCTTGAGTTTGTCGAGATTTACCATCTTCTTGATCAGTGCGCTGCCGGCACGTCGTGCCGCCATCACCGCTACATTGAGTAGTGCGTGCATTTATCGATCCCATCAGTGTGAAAGAACTCGGCCCCAGCGGGCCACGGCGCTAGAATGCCCATTTTGAGGAAGATTTTCCAGCAATGTCGATACGCATCGTTCTCGTCGGTACCACACATCCGGGCAATATCGGGGCTTGCGCGCGCGCGATGAAGAACATGGGTGTGACCGATCTGGCGCTGGTGGCGCCACAGTATTTTCCCCACGAAGATGCGACGGCCCGAGCATCGGGCGCCGCGGATATTCTCGAGAACGCCATGGTGGTGGAGACGCTCGAGGCCGCCATAGCCGACTGCGTCTACGTTGTGGGTGCCAGCGCGCGCTCACGATCCATTAACTGGCCTTGTCTCGAGGTGCGCGATGCAGCGGCGAAAATCACCGAACAAAGCTACAAGGGAACTGTTGCCGCGGTGTTTGGTCCTGAGCGCTCGGGGCTCAGCAATGCGCATCTGGATCTTTGTCAGACGCTGCTGACCATTCCGACGGACCCGGGTTTCAGTTCGCTGAACCTGGCGATGGCGGTGCAGGTTCTGACTTATGAATTGCGCGCAGCGCAAGGCGGCGACAAAGTGCCGGAGTACGAGGCTGATGCTCCGCTGGCTACAAGCGGCGAGCTTGAGTATTTTTACGAGCACCTGGAGCGGGTGCTTACCGATATTCATTTTCTCAATCCTGACAATCCGCGCCATTTGATGCGGCGTTTGCGGCGATTGTCCGTACGCGCCAATCCGGATCAGAACGAACTCAGTATTCTGCGCGGTATTCTTACGGCCATTGATCAAAAGGGTAATTCACGTGACTGAAGCAATGGAGCACATTTACCTCGATTACGCGGCATCGACGCCCGTAGACGCGTGGGTTGTTGAGGCGATGACAGCGTTGATGACAGCCGATGGAAACTACGCCAATCCGTCGTCGACACACGCCGCTGGCAGGCAGAGTATCGCGCATATCGCGCATGCCGCCGGGCAACTGGCAGGATTATTGAATACCGACGCAGATCGACTGATCTGGACCTCCGGTGCCACTGAGTCGGACAACCTCGCCATTCTTGGGGCGGCGCGGTATCGGCAACAGCGCGGCCGACACCTGATTACGATGCGCACCGAGCACAAGGCGGTGACGGATCCTTTCAAAGAACTCGAACGGCAAGGATTCGATGTCACCTGGCTGAACCCGGAGGCCAGTGGCCTGCTCGATGGCGCGACACTGAAGGCAGCATTGCGTGATGACACGCAGCTCGTGTCCATCATGCATATCAATAACGAAACCGGGGTCATTCAGGATATTGCGCAGCTGGGCGCCATCTGCCGCGAGCGCGACATACTGTTTCACGTCGACGCAGCACAATCTGCTGGCAAATTGCCCATCGATCTGTCGGCCCTGCCTGTCGACCTGATGTCGATGACGGCGCATAAGGTCTACGGTCCGAAAGGAATCGGGGCGTTGTACATCGCGGATCGCCCTGGCGTGCATGTTGAGCCGATGCTTTTCGGCGGCGGGCAGCAGCGCAAGCTGCGGCCGGGCACCTTGCCGGCGCAGCAAATTGTCGGGTTCGGGGTGGCAGCGGCGATAGCGCAGTCGCGCATGAGCGACGATCTGAAGCACCTCAAGGCGCTGCGCGAGCGACTCTGGTTCGGAATTCGTGACATCCCGGGCATCTCGACCAATGGCGCAATGGAGTCTGCATTTCCGGGAATTTTAAATGTCAGCATCGAAGATATTGAGGGTGAAAGCCTACTGCTCGCATTGGAGCCGTTATGTGTTGCGACCGGCTCGGCGTGCAACTCGAAAAGCCAGGAGCCTTCCTACGTATTGCGAGCACTTGGCACGAGCGATGCGCTTGCCCAAAGCGCCATTCGCTTCAGTTTTGGCCGCCCAACGCGTGCCGCAGACATTGATATCGCCATCGAGCGCTATCGGACGGCCGTCGAAAAGTTGCGCAACATGGCTCCGGAGCGGGCGGCGTGAGTAACGATCCTTACAGCGATCGGGTTCGCGCTCTGTTCGACGCACCAGCTCATGCTGGTGTTCTGGACGGGGGCTTCAGCGCGAGGGCGGACGATCAGGGGCTTCGCATTCGCCTCTCCGCGACGACCAGCAATGGCGAGATCAGTGCGTTGCGCTTCCAGGCCTGGGGTTGCCCCCACCTGATTGCGGCCGCTGAAGCATTTTGCGCCGGATATGAGCAGCGGTCCGCAGCCGACCTGCTTGATTTTTCGGCGTCCGACCTTATGCAAAGTCTTGCTGTACCCGTAGAGAAGACCGGACGTATACTTGTACTTGAAGACGCAGTTCGGTCGCTTGGGTGTATCGTTCGCGAGACTTCAACCCAGCTTAAAAAAGAAGACTGACTATGGCAATTTCGTTGACGGAATCGGCTGCTGAACGCGTGAGCAACTATCTGGCTACGCGCGGGCAGGGCGTAGGGCTGCGGCTTGGCGTAACCAAGACGGGCTGCTCCGGCTATTCCTATGTCATTAACTACGCCGATGAGATTGGTGGTGACGACATCGTCTTCGAGGACCGCGGCGTGAAAATCGTTGTCGATCCGGAGGCCCTGGCGCTAATTGACGGTACCGAAGTCGATTTCGTCCAAAATGGTCTGAATCAGGCCTTCAGCTTCAGGAACCCAAATGTCACAGGCGAATGTGGCTGTGGCGAAAGCTTCAATATCTGAAGTAAAATCAAGGGTTCACATTCACGATCACCTCTAATGGTCCGGCATTGATGCCGAACCTAGATATTCACTCCACTGATAAAGGATTTACGTATGGCCGTTGAGCAAACGCTCTCCATCATCAAACCCGATGGTGTGCAGAAAAACCTGATTGGCGAGATTTACAGCCGTTTTGAGAAGGCCGGGCTGGAAGTCGTCGCGGCGAGAATGATGCACCTGACCACAGATCAGGCGCAGGGTTTCTATGCTGTTCACAAAGAACGGCCGTTCTTCAATGACCTGGTCAGCTACATGATGTCCGGGCCAGTCATGGTGCAGGCACTGCAGGGCGAAGATGCAATCGCGAAGAATCGCGAAATTATGGGTGCCACGAATCCGGCCGATGCTGATGCGGGCACTATTCGTGCGGATTTCGCAGAAAGTATCGAAGAGAATATTGTGCATGGTTCAGATGGGCCAGATACGGCCGTGGCCGAGATCGCGTTCTTCTTTGGCGATGACGGCGTTTGCCCGAGAACCCGATAAGGCACCGCATTGTCTACCAGCGCTGACAAAGTGAATTTACTCGGAATGCCGCAAGGCGAGCTCGAGTCACTCTTTGCTGGGCTTGGCGAAAAGCCGTTTCATGCGCGTCAATTGATGCGCTGGCTGTACCAACGTGGTGTCAGTGAGTTCGATGAAATGAGCGACCTGTCGAAGTCATTACGGCAGAAACTCAACGACACGGCGTACATCGGATTACCGATTGTACTGTCGCAGCATGATTCCGCGGACGGCACGATCAAGTGGTTGTTCGAGAGTGGGTCCGGTCAGGCTGTCGAGGCTGTGTTCATTCCCGAAGACGGGCGCGGCACTTTATGCATTTCGTCTCAGGTTGGCTGCGCGCTCGATTGCGCTTTTTGTGCAACTGGTGCGCAAGGCTTCAATCGCAACCTGACGGCGGCCGAGATCATCGGCCAGGTTTGGCACGCCAATCAGACTTTGCCGCGGCGTGCTAACGAAGACGCAGATTATGCGGTGACCAATGTCGTATTCATGGGCATGGGTGAGCCGCTGGCGAACTACCGCAATGTTGTGCCCGCATTGGACCTGCTGATATCCGACCTGGCCTTCGGGCTCTCGCGGCGTCGCGTCACGGTCAGCACGTCTGGCCTGGTGCCGAACATGGATCGACTCGGTGACGACTGCAATGTATCGCTCGCGGTGTCCCTGCATGCCCCAAACAATGAGCTGCGAAACAATTTGGTGCCGATCAACAAAATGCATCCGATCGATGACCTGCTGGAAGCGTGCTGGCGCTATGCAAAAAAGCGCGCGAATCGCTTCATTACGTTCGAGTATGTGATGTTGGACGGCGTCAATGATTCGATCGAACATGCGGAACAACTGTGCAAATTGCTTGATGGCAAGCCGGCAAAGATCAATCTGATTCCCTTTAACCCGTTTGCGGGCAACGAATTTTCGCGCTCTCCGGCTGAAACCATTCGCCGTTTCCAGAATCATTTGCGCACGGCAGGCATCGTTGCAACAACTCGAAAGACCCGTGGTGATGACATCGATGCTGCATGCGGGCAATTGGCTGGTAAAGTGAGCGATCGGGTACGCGTACGACTGGGTGATAAGAAGATAAGGGTAGCGACAGCGTGAATACGAGCGAACGAGTATTAGTAAGTCTGCTGGCATGCGTCATGATGACGGGCTGTGTGACAACGACCACGACGACGGGCGGCGCAAGACCGGATGCGGACAAAGGTGATGCGGCCGAACTGAATTATCAGCTGGGTGCGCGTTATTACCGTAATGGCGATTATGATTTGGCCAGAGACCGGCTCTTGTCTTCGATCGAACTCAACCCCAAATACGCAGTCGCTCACTACACGCTTGCGCTGACCTACGAAAAACTGGACAACATTCGTCTCGCAACAGAGGCGTATGAACAAGCAGTGCGCATCGCGCCACGCGATTTCAATGTCCAAAATGCCTATGCCGTTTTTCTCTGCCGCCAGGGCCAGTTCGAAGACGCGCGTGCGTATTTCAACAAGTCGATTGAAATATCCGAAAACGATAATTCCGAGATAACGATGACCAACGCGGGTGTTTGCATGATGCAAAAACCTGACTACAAGCAGGCAGAGGTTTATTTTCGCCAGGCGCTGGATCGCAGGTCGAATTATGGTGAGGCGCTTATCCAACTCTGCGTGCTGAAGTTCACAACAGAAGACTATCTCGCCTCGCGCGCATTTCTGCAGCGCTTTTTGAGCAGCAACACACCGACGCCGGGCGTCTTGTATCTTGGCGTCCAAATCGAGGAGAAGCTGGGCGACGACAGAGCGAGAACAGATTATTCGAATCGAATCTTGCGCGAATTTCCACAATCGACTGAAGCGAAGCGCGTTCTGGAATCGGGTTAACAATGAGCGACGAGCAAGACAAACCTGTTGACGCGACTTCTGACGATGAGCCGGATGAGTTGCGCGGTGGTGAGCGTCTTGCTGTGGCGCGCCGTGAGCGGCAGATTAGTGTTCTCGAGGTCGCCAAAGAACTGCATCTCGATGAGCCGAAGGTCCGCGCTCTGGAGAGCAACGAATTCGACGTGCTCGGTGCGCCCGTTTTTGCCAAAGGTCATTTACGCAAATACGCGCAGCTTGTCGGTGTTGATGAAGCTGACATATTAGCTGACTACTACCATATGACGCGCGCGGAGAGTCTTCCGCCGGTCGTGAAAGCAAGCAAGGTTCGAGTGCGCCAGGAATTATCTCCTGGCCCGTGGATCGCCGTTATCGTTGTGCTGATAGTCGCTGCGGCATCGTACTGGTGGTTTGCGGTCCAATCGGATACTGCGGTTGTGTCTGATGCTATGCCTGAAGAGACGCTGCCCATCGAGCAGAGTGGTGGCATTGAGGAGGCGGCTGACGAGACCGTCATATCCGCCGCGGCACTGCCAAATGCGCAGCGGGAAATTAACAGGCCCGAGGAGCAGCCAGCTGTTAGTGAGCCGGTCGAAGCTGCAGTTGATGCAACGCTCGCCGATGGCGAATCGCGACTTACACTGGTGTATTCTGGCGATTGCTGGACCGAAATCTCCGATGCGACAGGCCGCCGACTGCTCTTCGATATGGGCCGCAGTGGCCGCACCGTTGAACTTACTGGGCGGGCACCATTCTCCGTATTGCTTGGCAATGTGGATAACGTCGATGTCAGCGTTAACGGTCGCGACTATCCGATTACCACGACAAATCCCGGCGGCCGTACGGCACGCCTGACAATAACGAACCTATAAAAGCCGCTGTGAAACCAAGAGCAATACGGGGAATGAACGACATCCTGCCTGAGGTTTCGGGTACGTGGCGCTATCTGGAAACGGTGGTTCGCGACATCGTGCAATCCTACGGTTATGCCGAAATACGGCTGCCGATCGTCGAACAGACAGAACTGTTTCGGCGCTCCATTGGTGAAGTCACCGATATCGTCGAAAAAGAGATGTACACATTTCTGGATCGCAATAACGAGAGCCTGACATTGCGACCCGAGGCTACAGCCAGCGTCGTGCGCGCAGGTATTACCAATGGCCTGTTGCACAATCAGAAGCAGAAATTGTGGACCAGCGGCCCTATGTTTCGCTACGAAAAGCCGCAGCAAGGCCGTTACCGGCAGTTCTACCAGTTCGACGTCGAGGCGCTGGGATTTGAAGGTCCGGATGTGGACGCAGAGCTCATTATCATGTGTGCGCGGATGTGGCGCGCATTGGGAATTTCCCGTCTGACGCTTGAAATTAACTCCCTGGGTACGGCCGAATCGCGGGCTCGCTACCGGGAAACGCTGGTTGAGTATTTTTCTGGCGTGAAAAGTGCGCTTGATGAGGATAGTATTCGGCGCCTTGAGCAAAATCCGCTGCGAATCCTGGATAGCAAGAATCCGGATATGCAGGCGATCGTTGCGGCAGCGCCAATGATGCTGGACTTCCTGGATGAGGAATCTTCAGAGCATTTTCAGACACTTAAGGATCTTTTGGATGCTGCGGGTGTGACTTATACGATCAATCCGCGGCTAGTGCGCGGTCTGGACTATTACAGCCGTACGGTTTTTGAGTGGGTCACCGATGCGCTGGGATCGCAGGGAGCGGTCTGTTCCGGCGGCCGATATGACGGTCTGGTCGAAAAACTCGGCGGCCGACCGACCCCGGCGGTGGGCTGGGCGATGGGTATCGAGCGTTTGGTCGCATTGTTCGAGGCTTGCGGCGGCGAAGCGCCGGCAACGGATGCCGACGTTTATGTTGTTGCTGTTGGTGAAAACACCTTACAGCAGGCGTTCGCTTTGGCCGAAGACTTGCGCGATAAGGTCGCCGGCATCAAAGTCGAGCTAAATTTGAGCGGCGGCAGTTTCAAGTCGCAGTTGAAGCGGGCGGACAAGAGTAATGCGGAGTATGCGCTGATCCTCGGAGAGCAGGAAATCGCAGAAAAAAGAGCAGGATTGAAACCATTACGTAGTACTGATGATCAAATCAGTATCGCATTTGACGAGCTGGCGGAAACGCTGGCAGAACGATTAAGAAAGGCGTAGTTCGTGGACGATTTACAGTCAGAAAAAGAACAGATTGAAGAGATGAAGGCGTGGTGGGTTGAGTACCGCCTTTACATTATTAGTGGTGTTTTGATCGCTGTGGGCGGTTTGCTTGGATATAACCATATTCAGAGCAGCAAACTGGCGGCGCAGATGGAAGCGTCGATGTTGTTCGAGGAACTCGCGGAACATGTATTCAGCGGCGATCTGGACGATGCTGAGGCTGTTGCCGATGATCTCGCCAACAGCTATGCGAATACGCCATACGCAGCGCAATCCAGGCTTGCGATGGCGCGTTTGTACATGGACAAGAACCGCGATCAGGATGCGACCGATGTGCTGAACGAATTGCTGGCGATGCGCGGCAACGGGGCACTTAAGCACGTTGGGCGGGTGCGGCTGGCGCGGATCTTGTTGTATCAGGACAAGGCGCAAGAGGTCATCGATCTCCTGGCCGACCGGGACGATGAAGCTTTCTTGGGCCTGTATGCGGAGCTTCGCGGCGACGCCTATGCGGCGCTCGGCGAGATTGAGGCAGCAGGCGATGCCTACCGCATCGCATTGGCAGATGAGTCACAGACGGTTAATCGTGGCTTGGTTCAAATGAAGCTCGTGGATCTGCCTGTAGCGCAGCCGCTAGCGGCTGCGCCGGAATCAGCGGTACCAGAAGATGCGGAGGCCGCTGCGCCTGTGAGCGAGCCCGCCATGGACGACGAGGCCGGAGAGACCGAGTGAGAGTGACGTTACGCACGCTCGGGATCATAGCAGCGGCGTTCGCCATGGCGTCTTGTTCAATGTTCTCAGACGACGACGAGAAAGAGCTGGAACCGGCCGAACTGCTGGACATCGTAACGAAGGTCGATATCCGCAAGCTCTGGAGCGCGAATATTGGCGACGACGCCGAGTTCCTGCGGCTGGCGCTGCAACCAGCCGGTGACGGCAATCGAATTTATGCGGCGAGCCGCGACGGCAATGTGGTTGCGCTGCAACCGGAGTCAGGTAAGGAAATCTGGCGCACGAAACTGGAGGTAGACCTGTCAGCCGGGCCCGGCGTTGGCGGGGACCTTGTTGTCGTCGGAAGTGCCGACGGCGAGTTGATCGGCCTCGATTCGAACACCGGTATTGAAATATGGCGTGTTGACATCGCCGGCGAAACACTCGCCCGGCCAATCGTAAAAGACAGTGCAGTCGTCGCGATCACCATCGATAATCGACTGGTTGCTGTATCGGCGTTTGATGGCAGCGCGCGCTGGAGTATTGAGCAGTCCACGCCGAGATTGACAATGCGCGGCTCGGCAACCCCGGTATTAGTCGGCTCGTCGGTTATTGCCGGCTTCGACAACGGGCGCCTGGTTGCTGTCGATATCGATTCGGGTGATGTCGAATGGGAGACGATGTTGTCTCCGCCAACAGGTCGCTCCGATCTCGAACGGCTTGCCGATGTTGACGGACAAATCAGTGTTGTCGGACAGGACCTTTACGCGGCGGGCTATAACGGCGCCGTGGCTGCGGTGGCGTCCGAATCAGGACAGATACTGTGGTCCCGTGAGGTTTCATCCTATGAAGGTGTCTCGGCCGATTGGAACAACGTCTACACGGTAAACGACGAAGGCGTGGTCCTTGCGATGACGCGTCGCGATGGTGAGGAAACCTGGCGGCAGAACGCTTTAACTCGTCGGGAGCCTACGCTTCCCGTCGCATTTTATACGACGGTCGTGGCCGGCGACCTCGAAGGATATTTACATTTTTTCAGTAATTTCGATGGTGAGCCTGTCGCGCGTTTGCGTGTAGGCAAAGCAGCGATCTCAACGGATCCGGTGGTCTTCGCAGATCGGCTCTATGTGCAAAGTGATTCAGGCAGTGTTTCGGCATTTGTTGTGCGACAGGCAAAACCTGCAAGCAACGCGCCTGATACCTCAGATGAAGGTGCCTGACGCACCGTATCCAGGCCTGCTCCTATGCTTCCCGTTATTGCGCTGATAGGTCGACCAAATGTCGGCAAGTCAACGCTATTCAATCGCCTGACGCGTTCGCGTGACGCACTTGTCGCGGATTACCCGGGGCTGACTCGAGACCGCCAATACGGCTTTGGCAAGCTGGGGCCTATTCCCTATCTCGTTATTGATACCGGTGGTGTTGCTGGTGGCGAGGTCGGAATCAACGAGCTGATGGTCGATCAGACGGTGCGCGCACTCGAAGAGGCGGACGTCGCCTTGATCATGGTAGATGGTCGCCAGGGCCTGACCGCAGCCGACGAGCATGTCGCAGAGCTCGCACGCAAAAATGCCAAGAAGACCTGGTTGGTCGTTAACAAGGCTGAAGGGCTGGACACGGCGATTGCCGCAGGTGAATTCCACGGTTTGGGTCTTGGTGAGCCGCTTGCTGTTTCGGCCGCGCATGGCGATCGCATTAATGCGTTGATGGAAGCCGTGCTGGCGGAATTTGAGGCTGACGAGGCAGAGGACGCGGCGGCAGTAGATGAAGACGATCGCGAGCTTCGAATCGCTGTTATCGGTCGACCCAACGTGGGTAAGTCCACTCTGATCAATCGCTTGATCGGCGAAGATCGGCTGGTCGTATTTGATCAGCCAGGTACGACTCGGGACAGCGTGTCAGTGCCCTTTGAACGCAACGATCGCAAGTACGAGTTGATCGATACAGCCGGTATTCGTCGCAAGTCCAAAGTCCACGAGACAGTCGAAAAATTCAGCATCATCAAGGCGCTGCAGGCAATGGAGCGTGCGCAGGTTGTCATTGCTGTTCTGGATGCTCACGAAGGGGTAACCGAGCAAGACGTAAGCTTGCTGGGACTGGTGCTTGAGCGCGGTCGCGCACTGGTTGTGGTTACGAATAAGTGGGACGGCTTGTCCGCACACGATCGCAAACATGTCAGAGATGAACTCGACCGGCGGCTGCCGTTTCTGGACTTTGCCGAGCGCATTACGATTTCCGCTCTGCATGGCACGGCAGTTGGCGATCTGTTACCCGCTGTCGAGCGTGCGTATCGTGCCGCTACACGAGACATGCCGACGACGCGCCTGACGCAGGAGCTTGAAAATGCGGTAACGGCGCATCCACCGCCGCTGGTCGGCGGGCGCCGTATTCGCCTGCGCTATGCGCATCAAGGCGGCCGCAACCCGCCGGTGATTGTCATCCATGGCAACCAGACCGAAAAGTTGCCTGAGGCTTATCGCCGCTACCTGATTAATCGCTTTCGCAAAGCCTTCAAACTCAAGGGCACGCCGGTCCGACTGGCGCTGAAAACCGGTGAGAATCCGTTCAAAGGCAAGCGCAACAAGCTGACACCGCGCCAGGAGCAAAAGCGCAAGCGCTTGATGAAACACGCAAAACGCTAGGTATGCCTGCCCCAGCGGGCGAGAAGCGTGATATAAAACCGCTATGGGTCCCGCAACCAAAACCGTAACGCTGCAAGGGCGCTTCAAAATGCATCGCGCCGGGTTTATCGAGTCGCCGACACTGGCGTACGAGACCTGGGGTGAGCTCAATAAAGCGCGCAGCAACGCCATCCTGATTTTTAGTGGCCTGTCACCGTCGGCGCATGCCGCATCGTCGGCAGATGACCCGTCAGTAGGGTGGTGGGAGGACATGATCGGTCCAGGCTTGCCGTTGGACAGTGATCGTTTTCATGTCATTTGCGTCAATTCTCTGGGCAGCTGCTTTGGCTCGACTGGACCCGCATCGGTCAATCCTGCTACTGGCGAAATCTATCGCCTCGACTTTCCAAAGCTAACGCTGGAAGACATCGCTGATGCGGCCTTTGGTGTTATCCACCATCTTGGTATTGAGAAACTACACTCTGTCGTTGGTTGTTCGATGGGCGGTATGAGTGGGCTGGCTTTTTGCGTCCGCCATCCTGAAGCCACACAGTCATTTATTTCGATCTCTTCGGCGACACGTGCTTTACCGTTCTCAATCGCCGTGCGCTCTTTGCAGCGTGAGTTGATTCGCTCGGACCCGAAGTGGCTACTGGGAAAATACGATTTTGCAGACCCACCGCTGGTCGGGCAACGGCTGGCGCGCAAGCTGGGCATGATGACGTATCGCTCACCGGAGGAATGGGATCAGCGGTTCGGGCGGCAACGCACCACGGCTACTGAGGAAAACGTGAATGACCCGTTCAAGATCGCGTTTTCGGTAGAGGCGTATCTCGAAAATCATGCCAACAAGTTCAGTGGTGCGTTTGATCCGAACTGCTACCTGTACCTGTCACGTGCTTCGGACCTGTTTGATCTCGCGGAGCACGGCGGTTCGATCAAATCCGGGTTCGCCAAAACAAAGCTCGAGCGTGCGCTTGTTATCGGTGTGCGCACTGACATTCTTTTTCCATTGCATCAGCAACAGGAAGTTGCGGAAGGTCTATCGGCCGTTTGTCCGGATACAACGCTGGTGGAGCTCGACTGTATACGCGGTCATGATTCATTCCTCGTCGATATGGACGCGTTCCGACCGGTCATCTGCGACTTTTTCGAAGGTGAATGCGTCTAATCAATCGAGTACGGCAAGCCTGTAATCGTAATTTGCAGCACCGGCATTGTAGCCGTTGATCTCGACGTAGTACGCGAAGCCGGCCGTCAATTCTGCAGTAATTTCCTGGCTCGCGACCGTGCCAATTGGGGTCGCCGCAATTGTCGTCTGATTCTGATCGTAGATCATGATGTAGGCTGAGTCGTCTTCAATTCCGGATTCGCAAGTCTCGCCGCAGAGAAGGATCGTGTGATTACCCGAGCGCGACGGTGTGAAGATAAAGAAGTCCGCTGCATCGTTGCTGTCACCAACGCTGCCCTTGAGCTGTAATCGGCTTGATACATTGGTGTTCACCAGAGGCAGGGACACGATGTTCGCGTTGTTCAAGACGTTGTTCGGCTCATATTCACCGACTACCGTCTGGTTGGCCGCGGCGCTGGAGTCGCCTGCCTTCGAACTGGTGCTCGACGAATCGTCTGATGCGGTGACGACGCAAAGAAAGAAATACACAGGATTGTCGAGACAATTATTCTCATTCTTGGCTTTCTTGTTACCGTCGTCGCCACAACCCGCGAGCAGGGTCAACAAGCCGACCATTGCTGTTAGACATACCGTTTTTCGGAATCCATTACATTTGCTCATCGTTTTGCTCCTCTTCGCTTTGTTAGTGTCGCGAGGGAGTGTCGTAAGTACTTGATTTATTGGTGATGAACTTCTGATGAATTCGTGATGATCCTGGATTTTCTGCGTGAGCGAACGAACAAACAGACCGCTAGCAACGCCCCGTAAACGCTCAACTCGATAAGAAATACGCGAAGATTGTGGTCGCTCTTCGGCGGCCAGGTCAGTGTCTCGAACCAGGGCAAGGGCAGGGTGAGATGTGCATCGGAGAACGGCCAGAAAATGCCAATACCCTGGCCGTGGTTGTACATCGAATCGAGCAACATGTGGCTAAACCAGGTCGCAGTCCATGCGATCACCACCTTCCTGCCGACTTGCTCACTGAACCTGGGCAGCAGCAATAACACTGCGAGCAGTGAGGCGAGCAGGGCTGTCAGAAAGATACTGTGACTGATGTGATAAGACGAGTGCCCCCAGCCCGATAGAGGAAAGTCTGGCACGTTGGCGAAGAAGACGAAAAAGTGCCCGACGACGAGGTACCACAACAGCGTCTTGCCGCGAGGTAGTGTAAGTACGGCGATCGAAAGGCCCGTGAGGCTGTGTCCCACTGTTGTCATGATGCGCAGATTATCACGTGGCAGAACAGAGTCGACGAGGACAGGGCGCCTGTCTAGGTAAAAGTGCTGACTTGTTTCGATCCGGGCCGTTGCCATAACCCTATTAGCGAAGTTGTGGGTGGAGCGAGATAATGCGTTGCAGGCTGTTTGTCATCAGTCTGGTCATTGCTGTCATTACTAGTACGTCCGCCCTCGCTTACGAGGTGCTGGCGAACGACAACGGAGACCGTCTGGATAGCAGTGGCCTCATCC
>Ga0055584_100002325_pt1 | contig 18827 bp, 17 predicted proteins | sample OSDHelmetaG_FD_58716 | JGI IMG/M metagenome (GOLD analysis project Ga0055584, IMG submission 58716) | Pelagic marine sediment microbial communities from the LTER site Helgoland, North Sea, for post-phytoplankton bloom and carbon turnover... | ecosystem: Environmental > Aquatic > Marine >... | reverse complement strand
CGATGCCGGCGACCGTGCCGGTGAAACCGGCGACCGTGCCGGCGACCATCAGATTGCGGCGGGTGGGGGCGAATCGGACACCGAACGCCGAGGCGATCACGGCGAAGATCACGCTGCAGGCGATGACGACCGCGATGAACCCCTGGCTCGCCTGCGCCACGGCCCAGGCCCCCACGACGATGCCGACCACCCGCCCCACGACGGCGCGATAGATCTCGGGGTCGACGTGGTCGAACTCGCGGACGGTCATACCGATCGTGAGCGGGACGACGGCGATCGCGATGGCGCCCGGGATGAAGCCCGGATCGATCAGCGTGAGCGTCGGTGCAGCGAGGAGCCCGAGCCCGATGCCGATCGACGCCTGGGTCGCCGATCCGATGAACACGATCGTCACGGCGAGCAGTGCCTGCCACGGTTGGAGACCGAGGATCGCGATCACTCAGCGATCCTTCAGGCGCTTCGGATCCGCGGTCGTCGGATCCGCGGGCCACCGGTGCTTCGGGTACCGGCCCGCGAGCTCTTTGCGGACCTCGACCCACGAGCCCGCCCAGAATCCCGGTAGATCGGCGGTGATCTGGATCGGCCGGTCGGCCGGGGAGAGCAGGTGGAGCACGATCGGCCGGCCCCCGGCGGTCGGGTGGACGGTCGTGCCGAACACGTCCTGGACCCGGACCTGCGCCGATGGCTCGTCGCCGGAGTAGTCGATCGGCACCGAGCGGCCCGTCGGCAGTTCCAGGCGGCCTGGTGCCAGCCGGTCGAGATCGCCGCCCTCGGGCCACGGCAGCTGTGACCGCAACACCGTCGTCAGGTCGACGTTCTCGAGATCGCGACGACCCGTAGCGCCGGGCAGGTAGGGCGCCAGCCAGTCGTCCAGCGAGCCCGACAGCGTGTCGACACCCCAGTCCGGCCACGGTTCGCCGACGGTCCGGTGGAGGAAATCGACCCGTTGGCGGAGCCCGATGGAGGCCTTCGACCACCCGAGGACTGCCAGGCCGGTTGCAGCGGCCCGCTGCATCAGCGCAGCGGTGGTCGCCTCACCGGGGCCCGGTCGCCTCGTGGTCGAGCCGAGCTGCATCGAGCCGAGACGACGCTCGACCCGCTCGACGAGATCGTCCCGAACGTCGTCCCACTCCACGGTGACCCGTTCGTCGACCTCGTCCGCGAACGTGAGTGCCACGTCGTCGGCATCGAGAGCGGCGGCGAGGCGGATGCGGGCCCGATCGCGTTTGCCGTCGAGATCGGCTGCGACGAGGAACGACTCGTGGGCCAGGGGGTCGGTGTCGGGCAGCCAGGCGCCCGATCCGGTGCGGAGTTGGAACTGACCGGGCCGCCGGCGGGCCGCGAGGCGATCGGGAAAGGCGTGCAGGAGTGCACCACCGGCCCGGTCGGCGTCGATCAGATCCGGGTCGAACCGGATGTGCAGCCGGCGCGCGAGATCGTGGGCCCGGTCCCGCAGCCGGCGAACGGCTGCACGGTCGGCGCGGTCGTGCCCGGCTCGGCCCGACAGGACGTGCAGCCGAATCGACAGATCGGCGGGCAGATCGTCGGGACGGCCACGCAGCAGGTCGCGCTCGTCGATCAACACCGCGAGTGCGCAACCGAGCGGTGACGGCTCCGCCACGAGCAGGCGCGCGAGGCGAGGGTGGACGGGCAGCCCCGTCATCTGTCGGCCCACATCGGTGACCCGCCCCTCGGCGTCGATGGCACCGAGGTCGGCGAGCAGGTCAGTGGCCGCCCGAACCGCCTTGCGTGGTGGTGGTGTGATGAAGGCGAGATCGTCGACGGGCGTGCCCCAGGCGGCGAGTTCGAGCACCAGCCCGGCGAGATCGACTTCCTCGATCTCCGGAGACCGGTGGGCAGCACGCGAGCCGTGCTCGATCTTGCTCCACAGGCGATAGCACGCTCCGGGTCCGACGCGGCCGGCGCGGCCCGCCCGCTGCTCCGCCGACGCTCGGCTCGTGGTGACCGTGGTCAGCCGCGTCATGCCGGTGTGCGTGTCGAAGCGAGGCGCGCGGGCGAGGCCCGAGTCGATCACGACGCGCACCCCGTCGACCGTCAACGAGGTCTCGGCGATGTCGGTCGAGAGCACGACTCGCCGCCGTCCCGGTGGTGAGGGCGCGAGGGCAGTGTCCTGGTCGGCGAGCGACAGTGCACCGGCCAGGCGGTGGACGTCGACGCCGCTACCGACAGCCTGATCGAGTGCCGCCTTGGTGCGGTTGATCTCGCCGATGCCGGGCAGGAACACGAGCACGTCGCCCGCCTGTTCGTCCAACGCCCGCAGCACGGCGCCGGCCGTGGCGTCCTCGATCCGGTCTCGTTTGCCGCGCGGGAGCCAGTGCATCTCGACGGGATGCATGCGCCCGTCGCTCTCGACGACCGGTGCCTCGCCCAGTACGGTGACGAGCCCGGTCGTGTCGGGCGTGGCCGACATGGCGAGGACCCGGAGATCAGGCCGAAGCGTCGCCACCACATCGGTGAGCAGGGCCAGCCCGAGATCGGTGGGCAGGTTCCGTTCGTGCACCTCGTCGAAGATCACGAGTCCCACGCCGGGCAGCTCGGGGTCGTTCTGCAGCCGCCTGGTCAGGATGCCCTCGGTGACGACCTCGATCCGGGTGTCGGCGCTGATGTGGCGTTCGTCGCGGGTCTGGTAGCCGACCGTGGCCCCCACGGGTTCACCCAGGATGTCCGCCATCCGTCGAGCTGCGGCTCGGGCGGCGAGCCGGCGAGGTTCGAGCATCACGATCCGCCGGTCTGCCAACCACGGTTCGTCGAGCAGCGCGATCGGGACGACCGTGGTCTTGCCCGCACCGGGGGGTGCAACGAGTACGGCTCGTCGCGGCCCGGCGAGTGCCTCGATCAACGGGGCGATGGTCTCGACGACCGGGAGGTCGGGGAGTGGGCGCTCCGGGCGGCCCGGCACGGTCACCCGGTGGCGGGCGTGCCGGCGAACGCGACAGGATCGCCCGGCGCCGGGATCGTCGGCACGTTCCACCGCGTGACCTCGGCGATCGCTTCGGCGACGGCGTGCCAGTCGGCGGCGTTCCAGCCTCCGGCGGCGGCCACGACCTCGCGGTCGACCCGGGTGAACACGAAGGCCGGAAGCTGGTCGAGGCCCATCGCCCGCACGACCGCGCGATCAGGGTCGCAGAAGACGAGGAACCGTTCGGTCAATGGCCCGAGGAAGGCGCGTGCGTCGTCCGCGTCGGCGGTCACGATGAAGTTGACCCTGGCGTCCGAGCCCCGGAACTCCTCCAGGATCCGTACGGCCGACTTCAGCACCCATGAGCTCTCGTTCGTGTACGGGTCGAGCACCACGGTCGCGAGATGGAACGTGGTCAACCACTCGCTCAGCCCCCGTGCCTCTCCGTCGAGCGGAGCGAGTGACAGGTCGTCCGGCAGTTTCGTCGCCACGGCGAGCGATCGTAGCGACCTGGAGGCCGGGTACCCCAACCATCGGTCGGTGACGTACCGTACGGGCGTGCACCCGATCGAGCATCTCCGGTACGTCGCCAGGGCCCGGGGGGCCGACGCATCGTCGTTGGTGCGCGAGGCCGCCACGGCGCTCGCGTCGCTCCGGGCCGACCACGCGAACCTCGTGATCGCGTGCCGTCGCATCGTCGAGCGGCATCCCGATGTCGGTCCGTTGTGGTCGATGTGCGCCCGACTGCTGACGGCCGACGACCCGACGGAGCTGGCGTGGCAGATCGCCGAGGAGATCGACGACGACCCGACACCTCGCGTCGTCGCGGGAGCGCTCATCGGCGAGGCGACGGTGCTGACGATCGGTTGGCCCGACGTCGCCGGTGAGGCGTTGGTGCGGCGCGGCGACGTCACCGTCTGGTGCGTCGACAGCCGCCACGAGGCATCCGGATTCATGCAGCGGCTCGAACGACACGACGTCGAGTGCGAGCCGATCCCGCACGAGTCGCTCGCCCGTGTCGCCCGGTTGGCCGACGTCGTCCTCCTCGACGCGACCGCAGCGAGTGCCCGACGGGTGATCGCTCCGGTGGGGTCGCACGTGATCGCGGCGGTTGCCCGGTCGGTCGGGACGCCCGTGTGGCTGACTGTCGGCGGCGGGTGCCGTCTGCCCGTCGAGTACGTCGACGCCATCGGCGCCCAGGTGATCGACACGGTGAGCTCGTGGGACCTCGATGTGGACGATCTTCCGATCGATCTGGTGACCCATGTGGCATCGACGGCGGGCGTCTCCGACGATGTCGCGGCTGCGCTGCGTCCGGACTGCCCGTTTGCGCCGGAACTGCTGCGCTTCAGCCCGTTCTGATCTGCGACCGGGGGCCCGGTTCAGCCGTTCTGGTGAGCAGGGGGGAAGCCCGTGATCTCCTCGATCACGGCTTCGGCCTGCTTCAGCACCGGCTCCATCACGAAGATGCGGGCCATCGGCTCGCGCGCCGTGAAGATCATGTGCGACGTGTGGTCCTCGCTGAGTACGGCGGGGATCTCCCGTTCCCACAGCTCATGGAGGACCAGGTGTGCTTGCCACATCGGCATCCACGCCGCTTCGACGGTTCGCTCGGGATCGATCGGCCGCGGCGGGTGCTTCCCGAAGATCCAGTGGAAGATGCCCACGAGGTGAATCTATTGGCTCTAGCGTGCAGCGCCATGCGGAGTTGGCGACGATGAGTCGATTCGATGCGGTGCTGTTCGATGCCGGCGGTGTGCTCGTGCTGCCGGACCCGTCGGTCCTCGGTCCGCTGCTGGCGCCCTTCGGCGGCTCGTCGGACGTCGACCGCCACCGCCGGGCCCACTACGCCGGTATGGCGGAGAAGTCCCGCGCCGAGAGTCTCGAGGGCGACTGGAGCGACTACAACGCGGTCTACGTGGCGTCGGTCGGCGTTCGGGAGGCGGACATCGACCATGCCGCGGTCGTGCTGGACCACACACGTTCCGCCCATCTCTGGAGATGGCCGATCCCCGAGACGCTGAGCGCGCTCGGCGCGCTCGGTGACGCCGCAGTGCCGATGGGTGTGGTCTCCAACGCAGCCGGGCAGGTCGAGGCCGAACTTCGGCGATCCGGGATCTGTCAGACCGGGGCCGGCCGCGGCGCCGAGATGCGAGTGGTGGTGGACAGCCACGTCGTGGGTGTCGCCAAGCCCGATCCCCGGATCTTCGACTTCGCCATGCCTCACTTCGCCGAGTTCGACCGGTCGCGCATCCTCTACGTCGGTGACTCGGTCACGATGGACATCGCGTCGTCGACCGCGGCCGGGTTGCACCCGACACTCATCGACCCGTTCGAAGACCACAGCCACGCCGACTTCGAACGGGTTGCAAGCGTCGAAGACATCATCGACTGGTTCTGACCCCGGCAGTGGTCGGTGCGGGCGCGGTGGCTTGACGACTTCTTGTATAACCTTCGACGCTCTTGACGCCGATGTGAGGGCATGTCGCTGGCAGGCAGCATCGCGCTGTTCCGTCTCTCGCCCCCGAGGCTCCCATCGTGAATCTGGTGGCGAATGGCACCGAGCCACGCGTCGGCTTTCAGAATCCAGAGCTGTTCACCCGGACGTGGTGGAAGCTTCACCCGCCCAGATGGGATGCCTTTCTGGCATTCGGACTTGCGGCAGCTGTGGCTCATGCCACAGGGCTGGTCGGGGATGTCGGCATGGTGACCCTGTCGGTCGTTGCTCCGGCGGCCATCGGCGTCGGCTTGTATCGACATCGTCCGTCTCCGGCCTGGGCGTGGGTACTGCTGATCCTCGCGGGCGTTGCGTGGAGCATTGCGGGCGCCGCGCGAGCCGCCACCGGCTCGACCGGCGACTTGACTGCGGGCCGCAACCTGCTCCCGGATGTGTTCGCCCTCGTCGGGTATTCACTGTTTGCAGTGGGGCTTCTCAAGATGTTGAATGCCCAGGGCCAGGGGACACGGTCACAATCACTCGTGCTCGATGGCGGCGTCCTGGCGTTGTCGTCCATGCTGGTGTGTTGGGTAGCACTGATCGCTCCGGTGCTGTTCCGGCTCGACGCTGCGCCCGTCGCGAAGATGTCGATCGCGATCTACCCTCCGATTTCGGCGTTCCTCGTGTGGGTCGCCGCGCGACTTGCGTTCGGAACGTCGGTGCGAGGGACCTCGCAGCGGCTGTTGCTGTTGGGCACGATGGCGCTGCTCATCGGGGATGTCGCTTACGTACCACTCGAGGCCGGCCTGGTGGAGCGGCTGCCTGGGCGGGTGCTCGAGCTGCCCTACGGCCTGGCCTACGCGCTGATCGGCGCAGCGGCGCTGCATCCGAGCATGCTCGATACGGTGAGGCGGAAGGCCGCCATGCCGGCGAACGACGATGGACGGTTCGTGCTGATCGCAATGGCCCTGATGACGCCTGCGTTGATGCTGTTCGTATGGTCGCCGGGCACCGTGGTCGAGCGGATCGTCGTGGCGCTACTCGCTGTTGCGCTTGCGACGGCCGCGATTCTTCGTGTGGTACGCGCGGCCCACGCTCAGGCGGTGGTCGAAGAGCGACTTGCCAGACGGGCCACGACGGACGAGCTGACGGGCCTCCTCAATCGGACCGCCGTGCAGGAGTTGGTCAACCGTTGTCTTGACAATGCCAGGGCGTCTGGTGCGTCGCTTGCGCTGCTCTTCGTCGATCTCGACCGATTCAAGCTGGTCAACGACTCGTATGGTCACGCTGTCGGCGACGAGCTGCTCCTCGCTGCCGCTCACCGACTTCAAGCCCATGTTGGTGCTGACGACACTGTCGCTCGTCTGTCGGGTGATGAGTTCCTGGTGGTGATGGAGTCGACCGATGCAGCGCGTGCAAGAGAAGTTGCCTCTCGCATCTGTGACGTCTTCGCCGAACCCTTCGAGCTGCTCGGCACGGCATGGGTGTCGGCGAGTGTCGGCGTGGTCGTGGCCACCGAGTTCTCGAATGTGGACGCGACCTCGCTCATCCGTGACGCAGACACCGCGATGTACGAGGCCAAGGACGCAGGCCGTGCCGGCTTCGTGATGTTCGATCCGTCGATGCGGGCGAAGTCCGAGCGTCAGTTGGAGATGTACAACGGACTCCACCTCGCGATCGATCGCGACGAGTTCGAAGTGCACTATCAGGTGATCGTCGATGCGGCATCGGACGCGGTCCACGGTGTCGAGGCGCTCGTTCGATGGCAGTCTCCGAACGGGTTGATCCCTCCGGACCAGTTCATCTCGCTTGCGGAGGACTCCGGACTGATCTCGACGATCGGCGAACTCGTCCTCCGACGTGCGTGCGATCAAGTTGCTCGGTGGAGACGACTGCCCGGGTGCGGTGATCTCTCGTTGTCGGTGAACGTCAGTGCTCGTCAGATCATCGACGTTGACCTCGCCGCTGTCGTGGACCGGGCGCTCGAGTCCTCCGGTCTCGATCCAGATGCGCTCTGGCTGGAGATCACGGAATCGGTGATGATGGCTGACACGCTTGACACCGTGGCGGCGTTGTCCGGGCTCAGATCGCTCGGTGTCCACTTGTCGGTGGACGACTTCGGGACTGGCTACTCGTCGTTGTCCTACCTCCAGCGCTACCCGATCGAGCAGGTGAAGATCGACCGCCAGTTCGTGATGGGGATGTGCGACCACTCCGAAGACGCTGCTGTCGTGGCGGCAGTGGTCGGTATCGCGGATGCGCTCGATTTGTCGATCGTGGCCGAAGGTGTCGAGACGGTGGCGCAGTTGGACCGCCTTCGAGATCTCGATTGCGGACTTCTCCAGGGCTACTTGTTCTCTTGCCCCGTGCCGGCGATCGATCTCGGCCCGATCCTGATCGAGCGAAATCAGCTCCGGCAACCGCCATCCACAGGTCGCCGGCAGTACTGAGACTCGACGGCCTTCAGCCCGCCTGGCTGGTCGCGTTGACGCGGGTCTCTGAGCGTGTCGGCCACGCCGGCGCCGGTCGGTCCTGTGTGAGGGGTGTGATCGGCAGTCGCCGTTTGGGTGGCGTGGGCAGCGTCGCCGCGAAGTATCTCTGTTCGTCAATCTGGTCGAACGAGGACCCTGGGAACCATCGAGCGATCGCAGCAATCTGCCGGTCGAGTTCGATGGCAGTCATGTTGTGTCGGCAGACATCGAACACCACGACGCCGCTTGCCTCCGCAGTGATCTGACCCATGCCCGCGATGAGCCGGGAGAAGGCGGTGGTCCTCCGATGGGACTCGGCGACGAAGACCATGATCCCGAAGAACACTGCTCGCCTGCTGTGCTGTTCCGGGTATCTCGCTCTCAGGAAGGGCGGGCTGATCTGCGGAACGAGCTCCAGATCGTTCGTGATCATGGCGAGCCCGACGGGTGTGCCGTCTGACCAGGCGACGAGCTTGGAGATCCGACCGTCGGCGAGCAACGTCTCGAAGTCGGCCCGTGGGTAGAGATGGTTGAGGAGGGCCAACTCCTGCAATGGTTCGAAGGCTGCGAAGTACAGATTCCACAGATCGGGCCACTTGTCGCGAGACGGAGTGCACTCGATGGTGACGAACGCGCGCGCACCGGAGCGTTTGGGTTTGACTGAACGCTCTGCGTGCAAATTTCGCCTCCAAATTCGCCGATCTACTTGATAACACTCAGTATGACATACGCAGGGTGTCCGCAACTACACGGTCCGTCACATAACGTCGAAACATCGGTGAGCCCCACCAGAGGCCGGCCGGGCTGATCTGGTTCTGCAGGGCGGGTGAGCGATCGTTCCGACCGCGACGCGGACAGCGAGTCGGCCGTGCCGACGTTGTGGTCGTGCGTTCGACAGGACTTGCGGACTTCGAGCTGGTCTCAACGAATACTGCCGCTCACCACCGTGGGGTGGATCGCGTACGAGTGGGGATGCGGCAACGAAACCCTGACACCTTGGATCCTCGTACGGGTGATCTCGACGACCTCGCACCGCGGTCGCCGGCTTCTCGATGTTCGAAGAGACGTCCAAGGCCGCCTGGCGCTTGCTCACGCCACGTTCGGTCGACGAACCTCGCGGGTGGGGACAGCTGTCGATCGGGCCGAAGGCACTCGTCGTGTTCACGTTGGGGACGACAGCTGTCGTTCTGATCGAGTCGGTGGTCACGGGTACGGTCGAATCGTCTCAGAAGCGCTCCGTGGTCAACGGGCTGCCCCTCTGTGTGGGCTCGTGGTGGCCGGCATCGGAAGCATCGTCGCGGCTGCGGTGTGGGTGGGCCGAACCGTACCGGTGCTCCAACCTTCGACCGGGTGGCTGCTTCGCGTGCTCGGAAACCCTCTGTTCTGGATCGCTCTCCTGGCTCTCGTTCCGACGATCAACGCGATCCGACGTCGATCGAGCACGGACCGCCCCGCAGCTAGGACGAGGTCGTGAGGCGTCGGGCGATCACCTTGAGGCAGAGCGTCTCGTCGGCGCCCTCGAAGATGGACAGCACCCGGGCGTCGACGAACAGCCGGCTGACGGCATACTCCTCGGCGTAGCCGAACCCACCGTGGATCTGCATCGCTTCGCGGGTGACCCATTCGGCGGCCTTGCACACGTAGGCCTTCACCATGCTGGCCTCCATGGCTCCCTTGCCCTGGGCCATCAGCGTGGCGACCTCGAGGGAGAACTGGCGGCTGGCCTGGATGATCATCGCCATCCGGCCGAGCTTGGCCTGCGTCAGCTGGTACTCGACGATGTTCGACCCGAACACGGCCCTGTTCTCGGCGTACTCGACCGCTTCCTCGTAGGCCGCCTGCATCACGCCGATCGCGCGAGCCGCCGTCTGGAGGCGGCCGTTCTCGAATCCTGCCATCTGGAGGTAGAAGCCCTTGCCCATGCCGTCCTCCTCACCGACGAGGTGGTCGGCGGGCACCCACCAGTCCTCGAGGGCGATCTCATAGGAATGCATGCCCCGGTAACCGATCGTGTCGATCGGCCGGCCTTCCATCTTGCCGACGCGTTCGCTCCCGGCGACGGTCGCCGGATCCTGGGAGAACTGGAAACCGTGGGCCTCGCCACGGGGCTTCGGCACGATGAAGAGACTGAGGCCGCGGTGGCCCTTCGATCGGTCGGGATCGGTGCGAGCCAGCAACGCCAACACATCGGCGCGGGCACCGAACGTACACCACGTCTTGACACCGTTGATGACGTATCCGTCCTCTCCTGCGGGACCGGGTGCCGGCGTGGCGGTGACCTTGAGGTTGGCGACATCGCTCCCGAAGTCGGGCTCCGTCACCGCGACCGCCGGCATCACCTCGGCGGTGGCGAGCTTGGGGAGCCAGGTCAGCTTCTGGTCCTCGGTGCCACCCGCGACGAGTGCGCGGGTCAGGATCTCCGGTCGCGTGATCAGCGAGCCGCCGATCCCGAGACTCGCACGGCTGAGCTCCTCGGTCGCCACGACCATCCCGAGATACTCCGCATCGCCACCCTCGCTGTAGCCGCCGTACTCGGCGGGCACACTGAGCCCGAAGGCGCCGATCTCGGCGAGGCCCGACACGATCTCCTCGGGCACGTCACCGTTGGTGCGGTGCACGTGCTCGGCGTGGGGCGCCACGACGTCGGTGGCGAACGAACCGAAGGCGTCGCGGACCATGTCCATGTCGTCGCTCAGGTGGAGCGGGCCGGGCGTCGTCGCCAGCGAGGCCACGAACTCGGGGTTCCGGTAGGTCGCGACGAAGTCGTATGTCGGCGCGAGATCGCTGAGCTGCACGCCCCACAGTTCCTCGCGGCCGATCAGCCGGGAGGCGAAGTCGTGCAGAACGTCGGCAACGAACCCACACGCCAGGCGGCCCTCGGTGTCCCCGTGTGCGCCGTAGGCCAACATGGAGCGAGCGGTGGCGACACCGGCACCGGCGTGCGCGAGCTCGTAGGCGAAGACCTGTTGCTCGTCGGGGCCGCCGAGTTCGGTCAGGCGGGCGATGGCCTTGCCGATCGCCGTGTTGGCCAGGTCGATGGCGACAGCGGCGGCTGCGAGGTCGGGTGCGGTCGTCGGGGCGTCCAGCGTCTCAGACATGCCCCCAGATTACCCTGCGGTAACCATCGCGAGCCCGGTCGGGTGGCCCTGCCATCCTGTGACACATGTCGAAGCGATTCGTCTGCGTCTTCTGCGGTTCGAACGCCGGCACCGATCCCAGCCTGACGCGCGTCGCCGACGATCTCGGAACGGCCATCGCCGCAGCCGGCCACGGACTCGTCTACGGCGGAGGCCGCGTCGGTCTGATGGGCGTCGTCGCCGATGCTGCGCTGGCCGCCGGCGGCGAGGTCGTCGGGTTCATCCCCGAGGCGCTGACCGGCCGAGAGGTCGAGCACACCGGCCTGACCGAACTCGTCGTCACCGATTCGATGCACGCCCGCAAGGCGGGGATGGCCGATCGGTCGGTCGGCTTCGTCGCGCTCCCCGGTGGATTCGGCACGCTCGACGAGATCCTCGAGATCCTGACCTGGAATCAGATCGGCATCATCGCCAAGCCGGTCGCGTTCCTCGATGTCGACCGCTACTACGAGTCGTTGTTCCGGTTCTTCGACGACGCGGTCGCCGGCGGCCTCATCAGGGACGAGCACCGTGCGATGGCACAACGGGCCACCACGGTCGACGCGGCCGTCGAGATCGCGACCGGGCCGGCTCCGTCGAGCCCGAGCAAGTGGACCGACCCGACCGTGCGATGAGGGTGCGGGTCAGTGTCGCTTCGTCGACAGGGTGATCGGTTGACCGGCGGCGAGCTGGCCGCAGGCTGCATCGATCTCGGTTCCGCGATTCTGGCGGACGGTGGCCACGGCGCCGAGTGACCGCAGGAGGTCGCGGAACTCGTACACGCGCGACAGTGGCGACCCGACGGTCGGGAACCCGGGTGTCGGGTTCAGCGGGATCAGGTTCACGTGCACCCGGGGTCGGACGCGGAGACTGAGTTCCGCCAGCTCGGCTGCGTCGCTGTCCCGATCGTTGACGCCGCTGATCATCGCCCACTCGAAGCTGATTCGCCGGCGCTTCACCGCGAGGTAGTCGCGGCACGCGCTCATCAGGTCGTCGATCGGATACCGCCGGTTGATCGGCACCAGCTCGTTGCGTAGCTCGTCGTTGGCGGCGTGCATCGAGACCGCGAGGTTGATCGGCAGCGGCCGGTCGGTGAGCTTGCGGATGCCCGGGATGATGCCGACGGTGCTGACGGTGATGTGGCGCGCCGACAGACCGATATCGCCGTGCAACCGCTCGACCGATCGCCACACCGTCTCCTCGTTGGCCAGGGGCTCACCCATGCCCATGAACACCACGTTCGACACCCGCCGCTCGGTCTCCCGGGCTCGCCGGATGCCCATCGCGACCTGTTCGACGATCTCGCCCACCGTGAGATGCCGGGTGAACCCCGCCTGCCCGGTGGCGCAGAACCCGCAGCCCATCGCGCACCCGGCCTGGCTCGAGATGCAGACCGTCGCTCGGTCGGGGTACAGCATCAGCACGGTCTCGACGCGGCTGCCGCCGTCGAGTTCCCACAGGAACTTGACGGTGTCGCCGTTCCCGCTGACCGACTCGGTGACCAGGCGGAGCGCACTCGGTAGCTGCTCGGCGAGGTCGGCTCGCATCGCCTTGGGCAGGTTCGTCCAGTCGTCGGGCTCGGTGAAGTGCTCGTAGAGGCCGCTCCACACCTGGTCGACGCGGTATCGAGGCGCGCCGCCGAGACGTGCCGCGAGTTCCTCGCGGCCGACGTCGTAGCGGGTGGGAGGGGCCACGGTGCTCAGAGCTCGCCGGCGAGCTGTTCGTACTGGCGGATCCGATCGCGGCACACGTCGAGGCTCGCGGTCCAGAACGCTTCGTCGGTGACGTCGAGGCCGAACGCCGAGCCGAGCTCCTCGGCGGTGTCCATGCCGGCTCGCGACAGCAGGTCGTCGTAGCCGACCCGGAACCGTTCGGGGTCGTCCTGGAACCGGGAGTACAGCCCGAGGCCGAACAGCAGCCCGTACGTGTACGGCCAGTTGTAGAAGTGTGCGCCGTAGTAGTGCGGCTTGAGGACCCACATGTAGGGATGCTGGTGTTCGGGATCGACGCCCTCGCCGTACGCATCGCCCTGGCAGCCGAGCATCAGTTCGTTGAGTTCGGTGATCCCGAGCGTGCCCTTGGCTCGTCGTGCGAAGACCTCCGACTCGAACAGGAAGCGGGAGCGGATGTCGACCACGACCTGGTTGGTGCCGGCGAGATCGACGTCCAGGAGCGCCAGGCGCTCGGGACCCTCGAGCCGGGCGAGCCCGGCCTCGACGGCCAACGTCTCGCAGAAGATGCTCGCCGTCTCCGCGAGCGCCATCGGCACCCGTTTCTGCAACGGCGTGCGACCGGCGAGCGTGGTGTTGTGGTAGGCGTGGCCGAGCTCGTGGGCAGTGGTCTGCGCGGAATCGACCGAGCCGGCCCAGTTCAGCAGGACGAGCGAGCGGTCGCCGGTGAACGACATGCAGAACGCACCGCCGGTCTTGCCGTCTCGCGGTTCGGCGTCGATCCACTGCTCGTCCAGCGCACGGTCGACGATGCCCGCGAGCTGGCGGCTGTAGGTGGAGAACGCCGATCGGACCCAGTCGATGCCCTCGGTCCACGAGATCGAGGCCGACACGTGTGGGAGTGGTGCCACGTGATCCCACCACGGCAACCCACCCTCGTGGCCGTGCAGACGTGCCTTGACCTGCATCCAGCGCCGGAAGTCGGGGAGCGCGGCCGTCACCGCCGACTGCATGGCATCGAAGGTCGCCCGGCTGACGCTGTTCGCGAACAGCGAGGCCTCGAGGGGCGAGTCCCAGTTCCTCCGCCGATTGACGCTGTTGGCCTCACCCTTGATCGCGTTCATCGCTGCGGCGACCGGCGTCGCGACTGCCGGCCACGCGCGCATTTCGGCGTCGTAGGCCGCTCGGCGCACCAGGGGATCGGTCGATGTGGCGAGCCCGCGCACGGCCGGCATCGGCATCGTCTCCGTGCGGCCGTCGGGGAACTCGACGTCGGTCGTCAACTGCGACGTGACGTCCTGCATCAGCCGGCCCCAGGCGCCGGAGCCGGTCGTGCGCAGCTCGGCGTACAGCCCCTCGTCCGACTCGCTCATCTGATGGCCGGCGCGGTCGTCCAGGCGCGAGAGCGGCCCACGATGCTCGGCGACCTGCTCGCTGACGGTCGCCAGTTCGTCGACGCCGAGTGCGTGCACCCAATCGGCCAGCCTTGCCAGCAGCGGGTCGATGGTTGCCTCCTGGACGTCGAGTCGGCTCGCGAGCGATTGGGCGACCTCGTCGCGTGAATCCGTGGTGACCGTCGCGTGGACGGTGGCGCCGAGTTCTTGAAGCTCGTCACCGAAACCGTTGTACGCGTCGATGACGGCGTCCGCCGCAGCACCGTCGTCGGCGGTGACCGGCCGCGACTCGATCGCGCGGATGTCGTGCTCGTCGAACAGGGCCACGAGACGTGTCGCCTCGGCACCGAGACGTTCCATCGCCTCGTTGACGGTACGCGACTCCAGCGAGTCGTGCACATCGGCCACGCTCCAGCGTGGGAGGTCGATCGGTTCGGTCTCGGTGGTCGTCATCGTGGGGTTCCTCGCTGCCGGGCGTCGTGGCGGGGTTGGGGTGGGGTGGTGTCAGAGGTCGCCGGCAAATGCCTGCCGGCTGCGGTGGACGGAGAAGCCGAGCGCCTCGTAGAGGCCGATGGCGGTGACGTTGTCGGCGTCGACGTACAGGTTGGCCTCGCCCACACCCCGTGCGGTGATCGAGTCGAGGCCGGCGAGGGTCAGCTCGCGGCCGAGGCCACGTCCGTGGAAGTCGGGGTCGACGGCGATCACGTAGATCTCACCGACGACCGGGTCGAGCTCGTGGTGGAGCTTCGTCCAGCAGAACGCAGCGAGCCGCTCGTCGATGTCGTGGACGCGGAAGCCGGACGGGTCGAACCAGGGCTCGGCCGTTCGGAGTGCGAGGACGTCGGGGGTCCACCCGCCCTGTTCGCCGTGGTCGGCGAACGCCCGGTTGTTCACGGACAACCAGGCGTCGTCGTCGACCCCCGGAACGAAGTCGCGTGTCTCGACCGTGGAATGCCGTTCGTGGGGGAGTGGTCGTCGCATCTCGTGGAGGCCGCGAACCGGGAGGAGCCCGTGTCGTCGTGCGAACGACCGGTCGGCCTCGCCCGGGTCGTCGACCCACCAGAACAGTCGTCCGCCTCCTCGGTGCCCGAACGCATCGAGCGCCGTCTCTGCGAGGTCGTCGACGACGGCGCGGGCGTCGCCGACGCCGCCGAGCGCGAAGGCCTCGAGCGAGGACGAGTCGTTGCCGGCGGAGATCTGGGCGAGGGCGATCGGTCCGGAACGGTCGCGGGCGACGACGGCGATGAACCCGTCGTCGCCGCCGTTCCGGAGATCGAGCCAGAGGTGATCGGACAGTGGTCGTTCCCCGATCGATGCGGTCGCGCGGTCGACGAACCGGATCAGTTCGGCGACCTCGTCGGCGGTCGGCCGTTGCAGGATGTCGACAGCGCGCATGTGGCGAGAAGGGTAGCGGCGTCGCCGCGCGTGGGCTGGTCCGACGGGGCGGACCGCGGTCTGCGGGGCGATAACAACTGTACGACCGGCTGGCCTGCTGAAAGTTTCGTCAGGCTTGTGTGAAGCGACCGGTTTTCGGCGGTGAGATGCTTGCGGTGTGTCCCGACGGCTGTGACAATGTCCCCGAACCAGGTTCCCGCCACCTGGTCGAAGTGAGGCTGGGTTCCGCCACCTGGTCCACTCACGGGTTCGACGGCCCTCCGGCTTGCCGGAGGGCCGTCCCCGTTTTCGCCGGAACCGGCCAGAAGGCCCGCCTCACCGCTCGAGGGTCTTGATCGCCCGCCGCAGCGAGCGGATGGCGATGTGGAGTTGGCGTTCGGCTTCATGGATTGTCGTGACCACGTCGTCGCGGTCGGTGCCCAGGTACGGCTCGGCCAGGGCCGCAACCCGATCGCGTTGTCGGTCGAGAGAGTCGGCGATCACGTGCAGTTCGGCGGCGGAGGAGTTCGGGTCGGGGCCGGCAGGGCGAGTCACACCGCCAACCTATTCCGTGCGGTCACCGACCCGTCGGTAGCCTGCCCGTGTGATTCCGGTCCGTGACGAGTTGCGCGCCCTCGACGGCTATCACTCACCTCAGGTCGACGTCGCCGTCCGGCTCAACACGAACGAGTCGCCGATGCCCCCTCCCGATGCCTGGCGGGATGCGTTCGCAGCCGAACTCTCGGGGGTCGATTGGCACCGCTATCCGGACCGAGGGGCCCACGAGTTGCGGGAGGCGATCGCAGACCTCCACGACGTGACCCCCGACATGGTCTTCGCGGCCAACGGTTCGAACGAGGTCCTCCAGACGATCCTGCTGACCTATGCGGGCGCCGGTCGCACGGTCGCCACGTTCGAACCGACCTATCAGATGCATGCCCAGATCGCCCGTGTCGTGGGTTCTGCGGTGGTGGAGGGTCAACGGCAGGCCGACTTCACACTCGATCCCGGTGAGGTCCGGCGGGTGGTGGAGACGTGGGACCCGAATGTGACGTTCCTGACCTCGCCGAACAACCCGACCGGGCTCGTCGAGCCCGCGTCGCACATCGACGAATTGCTCGACGCCTCGAACGGTCTCGTCGTCGCCGACGAGGCGTACGCCCAGTTCGCGGACTGGTCGGCGATGTCGATGCTCGACGAAGCCCGGCCGCTCGTCGTCACACGCACGTTCTCGAAGACGTGGAGCATGGCTGCCGTCCGGCTCGGATACGTCGTGGGCCCGACCTGGTTCGTCTCCGAGCTCGAGAAGGTGGTGCTGCCGTACCACCTCGACACCGCGAAGCAGATCGCCGGGCGTCTCGCGGTGCGCTACGTCGACGAGATGGACGAGCGCGTGCGGTCGATCGTCGCGGAACGGGAGCGGCTTGCTGCCGCGATGGCCGCGATGCCGGTCGATGTGACGCCCAGCGGCGCCAACTTCATCCTGTTCCGGCCGACGGGCCGGCCGGGTCGTGACGTCTGGCAGGGCCTGCTCGATCGCAGCGTGCTCGTCCGTGACTGCTCCGGCTGGCCGCGGCTCGCCGACTGCCTGCGCGTGACCGTCGGGACTCCCGACGAGAACGACACGTTCCTGAACGCACTGAGAGAGGTCGTCCAATGAGCCGCACCGGACATCACAGCCGCACCACCAAGGAAACGTCGATCGAGATCCGGATCGACCTGGACGGGTCGGGCACGACCGACATCTCGACCGGTGTCCCGTTCTACGACCACATGCTCGACCAGCTCGGCCGCCATGGCGGATTCGACCTCACGGTGCGTGCCGAAGGCGACTTGCACATCGACACTCACCACACCGTGGAGGATGTCGGTATCGCGCTCGGTGAGACGTTCCGGGAAGCCCTCGGCGACAAGGCCGGCATTCGGCGTTTCGCCAGTGGGAGGTTCCCGCTCGACGAGGCGTTGGTCGACGTCGCGCTCGATCTGTCGGGCCGTGCGCACGTCGAGTGGTTCGTGCCGATGCCCGAAGTGCTCCCGCTGGGGAACCCCCCCTTCGACCCGCAGCTCGCGGAACACGCCGTGACGTCCTTCGCCGACGCGGCGGCCATCACCTTGCACGTCGAACTCGTCCGTGGTCGCAACGTGCACCACATCATCGAGGCGACCTTCAAGGGGCTCGGCCGATCGTTGCGTGATGCCGTCCGTGTGGAGGGTGCAGGAGGCGTGCCGTCGACGAAGGGTGTGCTGTGAGCGGGGAGGTTCGTCCGCTCGTCGCCGTACTCGACTACGGCATCGGGAACCTGCATTCGGCTCGCAAGGCGCTCGAGAAGATGGGTGCGGACGCGCGGCTCACCGTCGATCCGGGTCTGGTCGCCGACGCCGACGGGGTCGTGCTGCCGGGAGTCGGTGCGTTCGGCGCCTGCATGCGCGCGCTTCGGTCGGTCGGGCTCGATCGGCCGGCGCTCGACGCCGTGGTGTCCGGTCGCCCGTTCCTCGGCATCTGTGTGGGTATGCAGATGCTCTTCGACCGCAGCGAGGAGGACGAGGTCGAGGGCGGCCTGGGGGTGATCCCCGGGATCGTGCGGTGGATCCCGCCGGGCGTGAAGATCCCGCAGATGCAGTGGAACCGTCTCGAGATCCGCTCCGCCGACGACCCGATGCTGGCCGAGCTCGGCGCCGATCCGTGGGTGTACTTCGTGCACTCGCTCCATGGTGTACCCGACGACCCGTCCGTGGTGGTGGCCACGTGCGAGTACGGGGTCGAGTTGAACGCCGCGTTCCGGCTCGGAAACGTGTTCGCCACCCAATTCCATCCGGAGAAGTCGGGCCCGACCGGCCTGCAGCTGCTGGCGAACTTCGTCGGGGTCTGCGTCGACTCACGGCCCGGGTCGGAGGCGGCGTCGTGACCCTGGTGTGCGACCTGTACCCGGCGATCGATCTCCGGGGTGGCCGGGTGGTTCGACTCTCGCAGGGTGACTACGACGCCGAGACCGTCTACGGCGACGACCCGGTCGCCGTGGCGATGTCGTTCGCCGACGCCGGTGCGCCGTGGGTCCACGTCGTCGACCTCGATGCCGCCCGCTCGGGTGACCCGGTCAATCGGTCGGTCGTCGCCCGGATCGCAGCAGCGCTCGCCGGCCGGGCGAACCTCCAGAACGGCGGTGGTGTCCGGTCGGTGGACGATGCGCGTCAGCTCGCCGATGCCGGTGTGGACCGGGTCGTCATGGGATCGGCTGCGGTCCGCCGGCCGGCTCTCGTCGGTGAGGTCGCCGCCGTGGTCGCGGTCGCGGTCGGCCTGGACCATCGTGACGGAGAGTTGGCGACCGACGGCTGGACGGAGGGGAGCGGCGTCCGGTTGACCGATGCGCTCGACCGGTTCCCGACGGCATCGGCGTTCGTGATCACCGACATCAGCCGCGACGGGATGCTCTCGGGCCCCGACGTC
>Ga0055584_100002324_pt1 | contig 18829 bp, 16 predicted proteins | sample OSDHelmetaG_FD_58716 | JGI IMG/M metagenome (GOLD analysis project Ga0055584, IMG submission 58716) | Pelagic marine sediment microbial communities from the LTER site Helgoland, North Sea, for post-phytoplankton bloom and carbon turnover... | ecosystem: Environmental > Aquatic > Marine >... | reverse complement strand
TGAATCCTGAATCCTGAATCCTGAATCCTGAATCCTGAATCCTGAATCCTGTCTTCTGACTTCTGTCTCCTCTGATTATACCCTCTTCACCACAATAGCACTAGCACCACCACCACCATTACATAGAGTAGCACATCCAATCTCATTATCTCTCTGATGCATTGCATGAATCAATGTTGTTGTAATACGAGCTCCGCTACATCCAAGGGGATGGCCCAATGCTACAGCACCACCATGCACATTCATTTTGTCCTGATCCACATTGAGTTCTGAACTAAAAGCCATTGCTACGGATGAAAAAGCTTCATTTACTTCGAATAAGTCTACATCTGAAAGCTCCATTTTAGCTTGCTTTAAAGCTTTTGGTGCTGCTTTAGTTGGCGCAGTGGTAAACCATGTAGGTTCATGAGCTGCATCAGCATAAGAGATAATTTCTGCTATTGGAGTTAGTCCATATTTTTTTACTGCGTCTTCACTGGCCAATATCAATGCTGATGCCCCATCATTAAGCGTTGAGGCATTCGCAGCAGTAACAGTCCCAGTTTTAGAGAAGGCTGGTCTTAGTAAAGGGATTTTGTCAAACTTTACATTTTTATATTCTTCGTCATCTGTCATCACGATGGGATCACGTTTTCTTTGAGGAATTTCTATAGCTACTATTTCCTTTTTGAAAGAGCCATTTTCAGTAGCCGTAGCTGCTCTTTGATATGATCTAATCGCATATGCATCTTGGTCCTCCCTACTGAATCCATATTTCTCAGATGTAGCATCCCCACTATTACCCATAGCTTGATGATCATATGCATCTATGAGTCCATCTTTTTGGAGTCCATCTACCATCTCAGCTCCACCAAATTTACTTCCCCATCTCATTTTAGGGACATAGTAAGGTATATTGCTCATGCTTTCCATCCCTCCGGCAAGTATTACTTCGGCTTGTCCTAACGCAATTGACTGAGAACCAAACATAATGGCCTTCATACCAGAAGAACAAACTTTGTTTACAGTTGTACAGGGCACACTATTTGGGATTCCTGCTCCGAGTGCTGCTTGTCTAGCAGGGGCCTGTCCCAAATTAGCAGAACAAACATTACCGAAAAATACTTCATCGATTACATTAGCCTCTATTTCAGCTGCTTTAATGGCTCCTGATATGGCCTTGGAACCTAAAGCCGTTGCGGAAAAAGAAGCTAATTGTCCACCAAAACTTCCCATTGGTGTCCTTTTTGCACTGACTATATATACTTTGCTCATTCTTGCACTTTTATGATAATTTTAATCGAAAATTGCTTCTTCTTAAGGAACCAATTAGGAACAAAAGTCGTCATAATTGAAGTGATATAACAAAATAAAATGCCATGACTAGATTCACTTTATTCTTTATTAACCTTTTATTGTTTGCAACATTTTCACTTCAAGCTCAAAACCTGGAAGAAGATAACAATATCATTTTTATGAAAGCCAATGTGCTTTTTGACACAGATAGATATGACGAAGCAGTAAGACTTTATAACAGAATTATCAAAGACGACCCTTCGTTTTCAAGAGCAATATTCATGAGAGGGAAGGCAAAATTTGCTTTAGGAGCATTTAAAGGCACAAAATCTGACATACTTGAATATATAGATCAGAGAGGTGTCAATGCAGATGTGATAGAGCTAATGGCAAATACTGAACTGAAACTGAAGAATGAGAGAAGTGCACTTTCTTATATCCAACTTTTGACAAAACTTAACCCATATGAAGGGAAGTACTTTGCGAAAGCTGGAGATCTACTATTTAAAGAAGGAAATAAGAATAAGGCATGTGAATTTTGGATACAATCGGCAAAACTAGGTGATTCGGAAGGCGCTAAAAATGCAAGCATCAAATGTGCTTATGATCATTCTATTCATCTACCATCCAAGCCAAAAACTCAATCACAGAATCAAATTCCTTCCCAATCTCCAGCTAAAACGAATGAGACTTTTGAAGTAGAGCATCCAGATGTTTTAGAAAGAGATACAGTTTCGATTGATGCTGAACCTGAAATCATAGATGTATCTGTAAAAACGACTTCTCCTCATATAGATATGAATGCCTCACAAGACATAATCATAGATGAGGAATTGACATTGACAATTAATAGTGGTCTTGGAGATAGACAGGTGGATCAGTTACCAAATATTTTAATGCTTTCAGATCAATCTGGAAAAGTCGTATTAGACTTATGTGTAGATGATAGCGGAAAAGTAGCCTCAGCAGAACTCAATAGTAAACTATCGACCATTTTCAGAAGTAGTTTAAGTTCTCTGGCAATCAGAAAAGCCAAACAATTGATATTCATGCCTTCATTAATAGAGAGACAATGCGGACTTTTGGTTTTTAGTATTGATACGAAAGCTTAAACTGCTTGTATTCTATTATCATAATTTGTGAGAATATTAGTTACTTTAAAACTTAATACATATTGAGTTTTGAATTTATGAAAGGGTTTTATCATTGTCTCCATCTTTTTCTATTTGTTGTCGTTTGTATGGTCAATTTATCTTGCAACAGGCAAATGGTCAATTCTACTTCTACATCTTCATCCCCAAAAGAAGTCATATATGTAAAAGCACCGTTTATTGGTCTTGATACCATCTGTACTAATGATTGGTGGGAGAGGGGAGCCAATAAAATTTTAGATGTGAATGTCGATAGAAAGGATGTGATTGCTTTTGGCATGTACACAGTATCCAATAATACCCTAAAATTATCTGCACAGCTTTTTCCATTATATCCAAAAGAAACTAGAGATGTCAGATTAGAAATTAGAAAAGAAAATGAATGGAAATTAGCTCAGACTCAACAGGTTAATGAAATAGGATGGTCAGCACTATTTGAAGTTAGCAATTGGGAAATTACCAAAGATATCGAATATCGATTGAGACACGGAAATGAAGCAATATTCGAAGGATTGATCAGGAAAGACCCAATGGATAAAAATGTAATCAAGTTAGCTGCATTCTCATGTAACAGCAATCAAGATAGAGGAGATAGAGAAAATTATGTAAGAAATGTGAATCACCAAAATCCAGATTTGCTATTCTTTGCAGGTGACCAGTCCTATGATCACAAAGAACATACAGCTGCATGGTTGAAATTTGGAATGCAGTTCAGAGAATTGTTTCGATCTCGACCTTGTATTACTATTCCTGATGATCATGATATTGGTCAAGGAAACTTATGGGGCGAAAATGGAAGAAAAGCACAAAGAAGGCAAGGTGATGATGGCGGGTATTTTCATCATCACGAATATGTGAAAATGGTGGAAAGGTGTCAAACAGCCCATCTTCCAGATCCTTATGACCCAACTCCTGTAGGACAAGGAATCAAAGTCTATTATACTAATTTGATATTAGGAGGGATAGATTTTGCCATAATTGAAGACCGGAAATTTAAATCAGGCCCAAAGGGCAAAATTCCACAACAAGGACCTCGACCTGATCATGTGAGAAATCCAAATTACGATCCATCTTCAGTGGATTTGAAAGGTCTCAAACTTCTTGGAGACAGACAATTAGAATTTCTTGCAGCATGGTCCAAACAAAAAATTGGAGTGAGCATGAAGGCCGTATTATCTCAAACAGGGTTTTGTGGTGGCGCGCATATTCATGGTTCAAAAGACAATAGACTACATGCAGATATGGATAGTAATGGATGGCCTCAATCAGGCCGAAATAGGGCTCTTTCATTAATTAGAGGAGCGAATGCAGTTCACATTGCTGGTGATCAGCATCTTGCTACGGTAATACATCAAGGCATAGAAGAATATGAAGATGGACCATGGGCATTTGTAGTGCCAGCTATAGTAAATAACTACTACAGCAGATGGTGGTGGCCTGAAGATGAAAAAACTGGAGAGAATGGAAATCCTAAGCTTCCTTGGACTGGAAGATATAAGGATGGTTTTGATAATAAAATGACAATGGAGGCATATGTAAACCCCGAAAGCCAATCAAGTGGATCAGGCTATGGATTAATTAAATTCAATAAGACTGCAAATTCAGTCACATTTGAATGTTGGCCAAGGTATGCGGATGTAACCAAAGAAGAAGAAAGTCAATTCATTGGATGGCCTATTACTGTTGATATTAACTCTAATACCTTATTGAAAAACTAGACCCGTAATAGTTTTATATGCTTTCGGATGAGAAGTAACTAGTTTATGAGTAATACTCGTGCTAATAGTATCTTTTGCATTGGTATGAGTATCATTGTAGTGCAAATTATTAGACTATCATCATGGACTACAGAATCTGGTACAAGGACGGGGTGTATTTGAATTTTGAAGGAAAAAAGATATTTGTCAAAGAATATCCGAATCCTGGCAAACCAATTATCCTTTTTAAACATGGATTTCCCACGTCATCATATGACTGGTACAAGATGTGGCCTGAACTTCATAAATACTTTCATCTCATCGCTTTTGATTATTTAGGATTTGGGTATTCTGATAAGCCATATCCTTATGATTACACTTTAGAAGAACAAGCAGATATCACAGAATATGTTCTGAGTAAAAATAATATCACAGAATGTTATGTAGTGGCTCATGACTATGCTGTAAGTGTGACTCAAGAATTACTTGCAAGGCGTATTGATAATCCTGAACTGCCTAAATTCAATAAAGTTATTCTTCTGAATGGCGGTCTTTTTCCTGAGACTCACAAAGCTCGGAGGATTCAGAAGCTACTCTTAGGCCCCTTGGGGCGGTGGATTAATATGGCATTGTCAAAAGATTCATTACATAAAAATCTCAGTCAAATATTCGGACCTAGTACTCAGCCAAAAGAAAATGAAATTGATGCATTTTGGGACATCATCAACTATAAGAATGGTAAGCGATGTTTTCATCGCACTATTCACTATATGAATGATCGTATCGAGAATAGAGAAAGGTGGGTAAATGCTCTTATAAATACTGAGATTCCAATAAGATTAGTCAATGGACCTATGGACCCGGTTTCAGGAGCTCATATGGTTGAGCGATACAAAGAACTGATACCAAATCCAGATTGCGTTTTATTAGATAATATAGGTCATTATCCTAATGTTGAAGCTCCGTACTATGTAAATTTGGAGATCTTGAAGTTTTTTCAGGAGTAATATTTTGTCATGATTTATTCTAAAATTTATTAAGTAATGAAACGAACGATTTATATTCTTTTTGCTCTTTTTATTCTGTCTGGTCATGACATGTTCTTAAAGCTCGATTCTTATTTTTTAGAGCCTAATAAACCTGCCAGTATACATTTGTATAATGGGACTTTTGATCGAAGTGATAATGCAATTACAAGGGATCGTATGCTTGATGTTACCATCAAAGGCAATAGTCAAAGTATTACCCCAGGAGATAGCATGTGGACGGATGTAGGCACTACTTCTGTTCTTAATTTTCTTGCCGAAAATTCGGGTACATATGTAGCAGGAGTATCCACGGCAGCTAGGTCTATAGAAATGAGCGCCGAGGACTTTAATGGATATTTAGAGCATGATGGTGTATTGGATGTACTAGAACAAAGAAAGAAGAAAGGAACAACAGGTACTGCTGCAGTAGAGAAGTATAGTAAACATGTAAAAGTAATCTTCCAGGTAGGAGAGGAAAAAACAAGTGATTGGGATACGGATTTAAACTACCCTATAGAATTTATCCCTCAGTCAAATCCTTATGACTTGAAAATAGGTGATCAGATTAGTATGGTTCTTCTAAGAGATGGGAAACCATTAGCAAACCAGCTCGTACAATGGGGAACAGAATCTCATGAACATGAAGATGGACATTCTCATGATGAAGGAGGTGAAGGTCATAAACACAATGAAGTTCAACTACGAACGAATAGTAAAGGAATTGTGAAAGCACCTATTTCTACATCAGGTAAGTGGTATTTTAGAACAATCCATATGATTGATTCAAAAGAAGAAGGATTTACTCATGAATCGAATTGGGCTACAATTACTTTTGAGATTTTAGAAGGTGAAAATTCTGCTGGTCATACACATGATCATGTGCATTATACTGCACTACCATGGTATGTCTGGGGAGTCGGGTTATTAATGATCATGATGATATTCTATTTATTATGGTCAAGGCGAGTATAATCTTAATTAAATTTTCCATCTTATCAGTTCAGTAAAGTCGATCATTTGAAATATAGGTGAATTTACACTGAGTCTGAATGTTTTCACTCAATCATTTTGTAGTAATTTTCGACTAATTCACCTTTGGCATCGTCCAACAAGCAATGTCGCACTTATCAAATGCCTAGTTTTGCTTTTCTAAAACATTTTATAAATCAATGAACTATAGATTATTTTTCTTCGGAGCAGCAGTTATTGCTATATGTACAATCTCATGCACAAATGAACCTACAAAACCTATGGCAGATATAGAGGAAATTCCAGGAATCGTATTGGAAAATATGGATACTGAAGTAAAACCGAGTGAAGATTTTTTCAGATATGTAAATGGAAAATGGTATGACAATACTGAGATACCAGACGATAGGACAAGCTGGGGAGGGTTTAATGAGTTGAGAAAGAAAACAGATGGCGACGCTTTAAATATTTTGAAGGCAACAATGTCTGATGATAAGGATATAAAAATAAATGTGTCGTCTGGATCTGATCAAGAAAAGGCTGTAAATCTATTCCAAACCATAATGGATACAACATCCCGAAATGAGCAAGGTATTAAACCATTGGAACCATATTTAGCTGAAATATCATCTATTGAAAATATTAGTGATGTAGAGGACTATATGATAAGTATGGCTGATAAAGGAGGCCTTGGGTTTTTTGGTTTTGGAGTAGGTGCCCATCCGAAGAATAGTAACCTAAATACTGGATATTTAGGTTCAGCTGGATTGGGATTACCAGACAGAGATTACTATTTGAATGATGATGACGATTCTAAGGAAAAACGTGAAAAGTATGAGCAGTTTGTAAGCAATATGTTCCAATATTTTGGAGATGATGAGGCTAAAGCAAACGAGGATGCGGCTGATGTGCTTGCTTTTGAAACCAGAATAGCAGAGTCTAAAATGGACAAAGTAGAGCGGAGAGATGCTCGAAAAAGATTTAATCCAAGATCATTAGCAGATCTAGAGGAAATGGTGCCAGCAATGGATTGGGAAAAGTACTTTAATGGTATAGGTGTGCCAGAAGTAGACACGGTCATTATATCTGAATTGAAATACATGGAGGTCATCCAAAATGTGCTAGAAGAAAGCGATGTGGATACTTGGAAAAAGTATTTGAGGTGGGAGGCTATTAATGGAGCAATAGGAATGCTCAATCAAGAACTCGAAAAAGCTAATTGGGAGTTCTATGCTAAGGATTTAAGAGGAGCTAAAAAGCAAAGACCTGCTGATGAAAGAGCATTAGGTACTTTGAATGGAACAATAGGAGAGGCATTAGGAAAACTTTATGTCGATAGAAAATTTCCACCTGAAGCAAAGGAAAGAGCAGAAACAATGATCGCAGATGTCATTTTAGCATTTGAACAGCGTATTAATAAATTGGACTGGATGAGTCCTGAGACTAAGACAAAAGCAGTAGAAAAGTTGAGGTCTCTCAAAGTCAAAATTGCCTATCCTGATGAGTGGAAGGATTATACTACTTTGGATGTAAAAGGTGTAGAAGAAGGAGGAACATATCTCCAAAATATGATGAATGCTACAGCTTGGAATTACAACAAGAGTTTAGAAAAATTAGGAAAAGAAGTGGATAAGTCAGAGTGGTTTATGGCTCCTCAAATAGTAAATGCTTATTTCAATCCAAGATATAATGAAATTGTTTTCCCAGCTGCAATATTACAGCCTCCTTTTTTCAATTCTACAGCTGATGATGCAGTAAATTATGGAGGAATTGGTGCTGTTATAGGACATGAGATTTCACATTGCTTTGATGATAGTGGATCCAGATATGATAAAGATGGGAATTTAAACAACTGGTGGACTGATGAGGATTTGAAGGAATTCGAAGGATTGGGTAAAGATTTAGCAGATCAGTATAGTGCAATAGAAGTACTTCCTGAAACGAATATAAATGGCGCATTCACATTAGGAGAGAATATAGGTGATTTAGGAGGTGTATTGGCAGCTTATGATGCCCTTCAGATCAGCTATAATAGAAGTGGGAGACCGGAAAATATAGACGGATTCACCCCAGAGCAGAGATTTTTTATGTCATGGGGTACCATATGGAGAACAAAGGCAAGAGAAGATGCTATCAAAACTCAGGTGAAGACAGACCCCCATTCACCTGGAGCTACACGAGCTGTACAACCACTTTTAAATATTGATGAGTTTTATACTGCATTTGGCATAAAAGAAGGTGATAAAATGTATATCGCTCCAGAAGACAGAGTGAGAATTTGGTAAGCGAGCCTAAGAAAAAATAATATATGCGCTGTTAATCCATTAAAGGTTGACAGCGCTTTTTTATTTTATCTATACTTTTTCATAATTCTTAATCAAAATATTTATCTCAAGTCCTTGCTTATTTCTTACATCAATTTCTGCATCAAGTTTCTTTGCAAAAGATTTGATAAGTGAATATCCAAAAGATTTTCTCTCCAATAAGGAAATATCCTCTAAGCCAAGTCCATTATCACTGATGGTCAATTGAATTTTTTGATCCAATTCTTTCAATGTTATTCTTAACTCACCATTTGTTTTATTTGTAAATGCATGTTTTAGAGCATTGCTGATTAGTTCATTCACCATGAGACCTAATGGTATCATCGTGTTCACATCCAGAGATATATTTTCTATGTTCAAATGAAGAACAATCTCATCATCATTGATTTTGTATGAATGGAACAAGTTTTGGATTAAATTTTCTAGGTATACTTTGGTGTTTACTCCTTTTAAATTGTCTTGATGATATAAGTCCTTGTGTATCAAAGCCATAGATTGGACCCTGTCTTGACCTTCTTGAAGAGCGGTTTTGGCTTGTACATCTTTAAGATGAGAAGATTGAAGAGTTAAGAGCGCAGAGATAACTTGAAGGTTGTTTTTTACTCTATGATGAATCTCTCTAAGTAAAGTGTCTTTTTCTTCATGAGCTTTTGTAATAATTGCGGCTTGGGCAAGTTCTTTTTCTTGAGCCTTAAGGGATATATGCATAACTGCATTTTCTTTATAAGCATGAGCTACTTTATGTGCTACTAAAAATGTCAAAAAGAAAAATTCTACAACCATGGCAATTTCATATGCCAGAGGAGGATAGAATTTATCACTCAAGAATCCATTTCTGAATAATACAGTTAACACTGAGAAGTAAAGCATTAAAAAGAAGGCAAATGCAAACAATAGATTTGACCAGGTTGGCTTTTTTAAGACAAGGTAGAAGATTAATATGTAAGAGATTAATGACATAAGAGATAGCCATATCATTGGCAACCTTTCTATTATTTCAGGATGATTTCCGGGAGTTCCCAAATAAACATTTCTAAACATTATGATAAGAAATAGAATGATTGGTACAGTATATACCCAAAAGGCATATTCAAATTTTGTGATAAGCCATATCCTTCATAATATGTCAGTATGAACTTAAAGAATAAAATAGAAGAAACAAGAACAGCTGCAAATTGAGCAAAGTGTCCAAAGGCGAATTCGGGAAAGAATAAATAGTTGAAATAACCCAAAGCAATATGAAGAGAGAAGGTATTAACTGCTACGAATAGAAAGTAGTATAGATTTATACTCAATCGTGTAATTAGGAATAGCACAAAAGCAATAATAGTCGCTATCAATAATAACCCATGAATTGCACCTTCAGTAAAAGTTCTTATTGACAAATCTCGCTGATACTTGGGTATGGATTTAAGAATTATCTTCTCATAGAAAAGATCATCACTGTCCATCATTAGGTAAATGAAGGTCTTACTATTCGATTTTAGGTTTATGAGAAAGGCAGGAGGAAGTGCACCACTTTTATGCTTTATGGGTGTAATACTTCTACCAGCTTTTGATTCTGCTATTACAACTCTTGTTGAATCAACTTGAAAATAGTGAATAGTGAGTGCATCTGAACTTAAAGAAAGCCTGTAATCCTTATCCTGATTAATGGTATGGTTAATCTCAAACCTGATCCATACATTTTTTCCCTTTTTTCGTTTTTGTTGAATATATGGAAGAGATAGAGCAGAGAAATCTTCAGGCTGAATACTAATTATATCTCCTATATTTTCCGATTGTGTGTTGTCAAAGTAGATTGCGCCATATGGCGTGATATTCTGTGCTGAGAAGCCTTTTTCTATTTGAATTGGATCTTGCCCCAGCAGGGAAGTAAAAGCGCCTAATAAAGCTGAAATCGAAATACTAACCCATTTAAATCTACACATATCTTGTATTGACAAATCTATTATTTCAATTGTTATTTTCATCCATACTTTAGTATGGTATTTTGTTGATCATAGGGATTATTTTTATCTTGATCAAATACACAAAAGATAGCCAGAATCACTTAAGATACTGATTGTAGAAGATGATGCGATAATTTCGCAGCTGATCGAACACCATCTCAATGAATTTGGTCATCAGGTCTTGGACATTTCCTTTAATAGTGAACGTGCTCTTGACCTTATTCACAATCTGAATCCTGATTTGATAATGCTTGATATAAATATAGAGGGTACACGTGATGGAATAGATATAGCAAGCATCATCGATGAAAAATATGAAATTCCATATATTTTCATTACAGCTTTGTCTGATAAAAGTACGTTAGAGCGAGCCCAAAAAGTAAAGCCATTAGCCTATTTAGTAAAACCATTTAGAGCAGAAGACCTAAGGGCTAACATTGCCATTGGTATGTCAAATTATAAAAGACGTGTAAATGATGACCCGTTGACCCTAAATAGAATAAATGAAGACTCCCTTTCTCCTCTTTCTGAAAAAGAGTATGAGATACTTATGGAGCTGAGTAAGGGGCTTTCAAATAAACAAATTGGGCTTGCTTTAGATCTTGCTACAAATACTGTAAAGTGGCATACTCAAAACTTATATTCTAAAATTGGAGTTAAAAATAGAACTGCAGCTGCTCAATGGCTTGTTAATTTAGACTAGCTCTGATTTCTAAAGAGCAAGCCACTCTGTTAATTTACTTAGAATTCCCTTTGGCCTTTTGCTATCGTAACAAATGCAGTAGCATAGTCATTTGCATCTTTTCCCAATGAAACACTTATGATTTCATATCCCTCTGAAGCTTTGTCGTTGATAAAGTTTTCTACCATTTCTCTTAATACACTGGTCTTCCATTTGGTCATCTTAATTACTTCGTATCGTTTCATTTGTCTTGTTTTGATATACCTATAAGATACACAATGCCCGCCCAATTTGTTAAATGCTTAGATATATGAAAGAAGAAGTTCGATAGATACAAGAAGGGTGATTTTGAGATTTGAACAATTAATTTGGAAAACATTAAGAATCTTGTGCATTTCACGGCAAAATGAGTCATTAACTTTAACACCTCTATAAGTGCATTCCTGATGAGCTTTGTCAATCTTTAATACAGAAAAAAAAGAAATGAAGAAACCTTACTTAATTCTGATTTTGGTTTTCTTAAGTACCCAACTTGTCAGCCAATATCAGATCAATCTCATTCCACGGTCAAGTCCTGATAAAGGTATATATCATAAAATAGGTTACACAGAGATTGATATAGAATATGGCAGTCCAAAGGTAAATGAAAGAGCTTTATGGGGAGAAATGATACCATACGATGAAATATGGAGGGCTGGTGCAAATGTCGCGACTACAATGACTTTTTCTGAAGATATTACTATTGAAGGCAAGATCTTGCCTAAAGGTCGATATGCTTTTTTTGTTATTCCGAGAAAGAATGGTCTTTGGACTGTAATATTCAGTAGTAAACCTGATCAGTGGGGCGCATTCGGTCATAAAACTGAAGAAGAGGTAATGCGTTTAGAAATTGAGGCTGTAAAAAGTTACTATTCAGAAGAACTAAGTTTTAGGGTAGAGCAGAAAGACTTTGATAATGGCGTATTGGTCATGGACTGGGAAAATATTAGATTGAATATTCCATTCAGTACCCAATACCTCGATCTTTTGATCAATGAACTAGATGAACACCTCAACAAATCTTCTGAACATTTGAAATGGGTATTATATCTTCAAGCTGGAGAGTACCTCTTTAATCAAAAAAAGAGGACGGATCTAGCTCTAGAGTGGATCAATGAAAGCGAAAAGCTCAGTATTGTAGAAGGGAATTGGGATAAACGATACTATCCTAAAGATTACATCTTAGGACATCTTTACTGGACAAAAGCAAAGCTCCTTGCACATGATGCTATGTATGAGAAAGCCGTGGATTATGCTTTGTTAATGAAAGGCCAAAAAGGCAAGTATAACTTCTATGAAGAAGAAAATGAATTTGAAAGTATAGATGCTCAGATAGAAAATTGGGTAATAAAGGCTGAGAGGTGAGACTTCAAAAATAAATCTTGGATTTGGAATTGAGAAAGCTTTTTGATTTTGTAGCTCAATAAGGGTCTACATCCACACCAATTCTAATAGAACGAAATGGCTTCAAATTCAACAGAGTACTTCTAGATGACATTAAATCTTCCTTGAGTTCTCTTATAAGAGCATTGTTCTTTTCCAGTTTGATCACAATTAATTGTTGATAATATCCTCTTACTCTGACTAAAGGAGGATCATGAGGTGGGCCAATCCTTGTTTTATATTTTTTTCTCAATTCGTCATACAAAATGTTTGAAGCATCCTTGAGTACATCCATTTTTTTATGTCTAAACCATACATTAATCAATCTGAAAAATGGAGGATATATATATTCTTTTCGATTCTTAAGCTCTCTACTATAGAATCTCTGAATATCATAACCTATTACGTCTTGGAGTATAGGGTGATTTGGATTATAAGTTTGGATAATCACTTTTCCTTGCTGAGTGCGCCTTCCTGCTCTTCCACTGACCTGTGTGAGTAATTGAAAGGTACGTTCTTCAGATCTGAAATCTGGATAACTCAGTAAAGCATCAGCATTCAGAACACCTACTAGGGAGATATTGTCAAAATCGAATCCTTTGGATATCATCTGAGTACCCACAAGAATATCTATTTCCTTTTGTTCAAATCTATCTATGATGTCTTGATATTTTCTCTTGGTATTAGCAGTGTCATAGTCAAATCTCATAACTCCAGCCTTAGGAAATAACTCTTTGATTTCTTCTTCAATCTTCTCTGTCCCAAGGCCTAGTAACATCACATTATCGCTTCCACATGCCCCACACTTACTTGGTTTTGCAGATTTGTATCCGCAATAATGGCATCTCATTTCATTGAACAATTGATGATAAGTAAGACTCACATCACAATTAGTACATTCTGCTGCCCATCCACATACAGAACATTTTATGATAGGGGAGTAACCTCTTCTATTCTGAAACAGTAAGACTTGTTCACCATATTCTAAAGCATCTTCTATAGCATCTTTGAGGGTGACAGAAAATGAACCTTTCATTCGCCCAGTTTTGAGCATTTGGGAGAGGTCTACCAATTCCATCATTGGAAGATGAATGTCGCCATACCTTTTAGCCAAATGTGTATAAGCGTATTTTTCTTGTCTTACATTTTGAAAAGATTCTATAGAAGGTGTAGCACTTCCTAAGACCACTTTAGCATTATAAATTCTAGAGAGATAGGATGCTGTATCTCGTGCATTGTATCTAGGTGCGGGATTGTCTTGTTTGAATGAGCTGTCATGTTCTTCATCCACGATGATTAGCTTAAGATCGTGAAATGGAAGAAACACAGAAGAGCGTGCACCTACTACTAAATGCCTTTTATAGATGACTTCTCTCCAAATTTCAACTCGATCATTATTATTAATCCGGCTGTGGTATACTAAAAGATCTTTATCAAAAATAGCTTCAAGTCTCTGGACTATCTGTGAAGTAAGCGCTATCTCTGGTAAAAGGTAGAGGATCTGTCCTCCTTCGGCTATTACCTTTTTTATCAGCTCTATGTAGATACTGGTTTTTCCACTACCAGTGACCCCATGGAGCAGGTGGATACCTCCTTCTTTTTCGCTTTTGATGTGATCAACTGCTTTTTGCTGAATATCGGATAATGTGATTTTTTTAGGATCGATGTCTTCATCTTCTGTTAACCTACTTACTTCTTTTTTTGTAATTGTTATTATACCTTTTGCTTCTAAGGCTTTAATTGGAGCAGATTCTACTTCAGCCATTGCCTTTATATCTTTTTTCTTGATATATGGTTGCTTTCTTTTTAAATCGAATATAGCAAGTAGAGCTCTTGTTTGCAGTTCTGATCTTCTCACTTTGTCCAAGGCTTGTATATTTCCTTGGCCGGACTCATATTCGGTATTCAAAGTGATGATATCAATAGTCTTAGGTTTGAATTTCTCTATTAATTCTTCTTTGATATAGAGAACGCGCTTTTCTAGAAGAGATCGAATAACAGGATATACAGTTTTCTTATTTAATATGTCCTGAATCAGCTGTATAGTTAATTCATTTTGAATACTTAAAGCTTCGCTGACTAGGTATTCATCATCTGAAAGATCAATAGTATCTAGATCACTGTTGGGATTATAAATAAGTCTGGTTTCACTACTCAGTTTAAGCCCTGAAGGAAGAGCTACTGACATGACTTCTCCTAAAGAACAGCAGTAATATGAAGACATCCATTGCCATAATTCAAATTGGGCTATTGTGATAATCTGGTCTTTATCTAGCACATTCAATACCTCTTTTACCTTGTAATCAGGTTTGGATTGATGTATACGGGTTACAATGCCTGAGTAAAGCTTATTCCGTAAGGACACTTCTACTCTTACACCAAAACTGATACTTTCCATCAAATTTTCAGGTATGGAGTAGGTGAGCGCATTATAAATGGCCAGAGGCAGTACTACATCGGCATAATATGTCGTGTCATTTGTTTCGATAGGTCAATATTAAGGATAAGAAAAGAAATGAAAAAAACTGATTTTAGTTCTCGTAAATACCTTCTTTTAATTTAAGAGTTGGAGAACAATAAATGATGAGATCTAATAGATGGAATACTTTGTTGATTAGAAGGCACTTCAAAAATTTATCTGACTTTCATTATGGGGGATGTCTTATTATCGAATTAAAATAAAACTGGAATTTAGGTCGACTTACATTCTTTGAACAGGATACGATTTTCCTTTATATTCTATTACCGCTAAAGTTTCAGGTTGGAAAAATAAATCATCAATTAGCTTTGATTTTATTTTTTCCTGATGAAAAATCATAAGGGAATCCAGTTGAATGAAATTGTATTCTATTGTGCTTTTTACTTTTCTCACTGATTCTGGAGTCAGTTTGAGGCCTTGGATTTTGCACTTTGTGAGGATGTTTGAGTTGCTTATCATAACTGTAGGTTGTAGAGTAGTCTTTTTCAAATACATCAGCTGACATGTTTATAACGTATTGATAATCAATAATAGTTCCAAAATTTCGGGTCAAATCAGGTCTGAATTGTAAAGGAATAGTTAAACTTGATACATATGATTACAAAAGTCCCAATTTATCAGATAGATGCTTTTTCAAATGGCCCATTCACAGGAAACCCTGCGGCTGTCTGTCCTTTAGAAAAATGGCTCCCTGAAGATGTTCTTCAAAGTATAGCAGAAGAAAATAATCTTGCTGAGACTGCCTTTTTTGTAAATGAATCAGACGGATTTAGGATAAGGTGGTTTACACCTACTACTGAAGTTAAGCTATGTGGCCATGCTACTTTAGCTACTGGGTTTGTACTTTTTAATGAATTAGGATATAATCAACAGACAATCAATTTTAATTGCCTAAGTGGGAGTATAAGTGTTACCAAATCGAATGATTTGCTTACGCTTGACTTTCCCATTGATAACCTATCTCCATGTGATTGCCCTGAAAGGCTAATCAAGAGCTTAGATACATCTCCAATGAGTTGTTACAAAGGAGCGTCTGATTACCTCTTAATATTTGAGAATCAAAAAGATATTGAAAGATTATCACCAAATTTTGGAATGATGTCTGAGGTAAAGAGTAGAGGTTGCATAGTAAGTGCTAAAGGTGAAGATTTCGATGTCGTCTGCAGAGGCTTTTTTCCTCAATCAGGGATAAATGAGGATCCCGCCACAGGCTCAGCTCAAACAACACTTGCCGCTTATTGGAAAGATCATCTTAGTGAGAACAAATTTAGTTCTTGTCAATTATCTAAGAGAAAAGGGTTTTTTAATACCGAAATAAAGGGAAATAGAGTTCTTATTTCTGGAAAATGTAGAATGTATATGAGAGGGGAAATAGAAGTTTAATCAATCCAAAATCAGAGAGAATTACAAAGAAACAATTATAGAATATCAATAACTTGATCTAAAATCTTATCAATATAATTGCTTTGGGAATTGTCCAATATGACGATACATGTTTTGTTTTTGATATCTCTTCTTATTACTGTTCGTGCTCCTAACCAACTTCCGGTATGCGAAATAATATTTCTATTTAACACCCAACCAAAACCGTAGTTTGATACTGCTCCACTAAGTAATTGAGGAGATACGAATGCTTCTTTCATTGTAGCTTCGCTAATGAGATCATTCTGATAAAGAAATTGATCCCAAATTAAAAAATCTCCAATACTACTGAATATTGCTCCGTCACCTGCTACTCCGTCAATTCCAGTTGGATTAAGAGCAACAGTTTTTTTACCTCTATATTTAAAACTGCTGGTCTTATTGGGGAATGTTTTATCATCTGAGATAAGATTCCAAACTCTGGATTCTGTCATCCCTATAGGTTCGAACAATTCCATTTTAAGAAAGTCTTCCATAGATTGTCCAGAAATCAATTCTATTGTTCTGGCAGCCAGAATATATCCAGTATTTGAATAACTATATTCTTCTTTTGGTAATTTGGATGCTTTCTGATCTCTTTTTATAACTAAGTCTACCGCTTTTTCATTGGTCAATATTTCGATTTCTGCTTGGTCATAAAGACCGATATAGTTATCAGGGATTCCAGAAATATGATTGAGTAAATTTCTAATAGTAATGTCTTTGTAAGGAAGTTCAGGGATATATTTAATCACTTTATCATCAAAATCTAGTTTTCCTTTTTCTTTTAGAATCATAATGCCCATTGCTGTAAACTGTTTGGACAGAGATGCTAATCTGAACATAGAACTTTTAGTGAGCTTGGTAGTCAGTGTGGCATCTACATACCCATAGGTTTTTTGCAGCAGTGCTTGACCATCTTGTGCGATTAATACTCCCCCATTAAATTTTTGTTGAGATTGTAGCTCACCAAGCCAATTATCAATAGCTTCTATTTTATCATGACTTAAATCTTCAGATAAATCTAGAACAGGAAGTTGATCATTTGACGAGCATGAACAAAAAGCAAATACTAGAGTAGAAAAAAGAGAAACTATCAATAATGACTTAGATGTTTTCATTCTTTATTTTTATTGTTTGATAATGGATTAAGGTAAATTTTCTAAGAAAAATCTCAATTGATTGAGGCCCATTACTTTCCTGATTTCTTCATTCGAGAAGTTAGCATCCATTAGGGCTTGAGTGAGTATGCTGATATGAGCTGCATCGAAATATGTAGTGGTGCCTCCGTCCCAATCGGACCCTAATGCAACATGATCTAAACCTGCAAGATCAATGGTATATCTTATGGCTTTTACGATGTTTTCTATATCTGGACTACCTACTGCTCCGTCCCAAAATCCAATTCCAATAAGGCCTCCTCTTTCTGCAATACGTTTGATATGGTTATCACTTAAGTTTCGAGGCGATTCATATGTTCCTTTTACACCAGTATGCGAGACTAGAAGTGGTCTGTTTGTAATGTCTAATATATCATCAATAAGAGTAGGAGACGCATGGGCTAAGTCTATAATGATCTTTTTTTGCTCCATTTTAGCTATTACTTCTCGCCCAAAATCTGTAAGTCCATATTGCTCTGCACCAGCACTACTTCCCCCTACTTTATTGTCAAAAAAGTGCACTGGGCCCATCATGCGATACCCTGCATCATAAAGTCGAGAAAGGTTAGACAATTCTCCTTCTAAGGCATGGAGACCTTCTAGTGATAACAACCCGCCTAAAAGTTCTTTGTTCTCTCCCCGGGCTAAAAGTAAACTTTGAAGTTCTTTTTTCGTGGTGATTACTTGTAATTGACCATTGGATTGTTCTGCAGCTTTTTTCAGTTTAACGCTTTGATAGATTGCTCTTTCACAAAGACTTGTCCATGTCCTTACTGGCCATCTATTAGCTATAGCTAGTGAAGTGATATTGTCTGTATCTCCAGTATTGCTATCATAGTTTTGTCCTCTTGGAGTTTTGATAACGGCATCAAAGACTTGTAAAGCGAAATTTCCTTCTATCAATCTTGGAATATCAGTATGCCCGTTATTTCCACGTTTATTAATGCTTCTATCCCAAAGAAGTAGATCAGAATGTAGATCGGCAATAGATAGGGTGTTATGAAAGGACTTTACATCTGATCTGATTTTATAATCTGCATCATCAATGTGTAAGCATACATTCATGCTTTTATCTACCATAGAACCCGCAAAAAAAAAGATGAATAAAAGAATGATTAAAACTAAGGTGCCAAATATATAGATCAGTTTTTTCCACATGTTTAAAGGTTTATAATCAACAAAATAGGAAATTGATTTTGGACAGTTTGTATTACCTTTTTGTTAACACCAAAAATCTAAGAAAATACTCTCAACTTATTATAATGGTATCCATAATCACTGTTTTTTTT
>Ga0055584_100002322_pt1 | contig 18840 bp, 16 predicted proteins | sample OSDHelmetaG_FD_58716 | JGI IMG/M metagenome (GOLD analysis project Ga0055584, IMG submission 58716) | Pelagic marine sediment microbial communities from the LTER site Helgoland, North Sea, for post-phytoplankton bloom and carbon turnover... | ecosystem: Environmental > Aquatic > Marine >... | reverse complement strand
CAATCGCATCGTCCGCAACGTTACCAACCAACAACGCCCAGGCTCAACAAGAGTACCTAGGACAAGTCATGCTTGTTGGCTTCAATTTCTGCCCTCGTGGCACAGCAGAAGCAGCGGGACAACTTTTACCTATTTCACAATACTCGGCATTGTTTTCCTTGTACGGCACGATATATGGTGGAGACGGTCGAACGACGTTCGCATTGCCTGACTTAAGAGGAAGATCGCCTATTAGTGATGGTACTGGCGCTGGCTTGTCCCACCATCAAATAGGCCAGAAGGGCGGCTCAGAAAGCTTCTCGATTACGACCGCAAACATGCCACAACATGCGCACGCGGGCGGTGCTCATACTCACAGCGAACCTGCTCATTCGCATACCGCTACTTTGAAGGCAGGCGCAAATGGACCAACAGAAAAAGACCCTGCTGGTAACTCTTTTGCGAATTGGTCGTCAACTAACAACACTGTCTATGCGGCAGGTCAAGCAGATGGCAGTGCGCTTTCTAGTGAAACGGTTACCGTTGCTAACTCCGCAGTGGGAACAACAGGGAATCCGACCGCCAATCAAACTGGCAATTCCGGTGGTAGTCAGGCTATCGCTAAACGGTCGCCCTATTTGACGATGAAATATTGTGTCAATATACAAGGGGTTTTCCCGTCACGTAACTAGAACAAAATAAAGTTATCGTAGAAAATGCCCTGAGAGGGTTTGCCTTCAGGGCATTTTCACCACTTGAATCTAAAAATTAGGAACGGATTTTAAGTAAAATCAAAATCAATTGGCTGCGTTTGGTTTGATTGTAGCATTCGGCAACCCACTATTTTTGTTAGTTGCCTGATTTGACCATTATTGCTCCTCTCTTTTTGTAATGACTAATTACGGATCTAGAGGAAGGAGTAATATTGTCATGAAAATAAAAACGCTCATTCAGAGCGCCGGTGTCCTATCGGTTATAGTACCTCTTTTGTCGCCGGTTACGGCCACGGCTCAAGAGCAACCTTATCTGGGCGACGTCAAGATAATGGGGTTCAATTTCTGTCCTAGAGGTTGGCTTCCTGCGGAAGGTAGTTTGGTTGCAATCGCACAAAACCAAGCTTTGTTTTCCCTTTACGGAACGATGTATGGCGGGGATGGACGCACAACATTTGGCCTGCCTGATTTCAGAGGAAGAGAAGTTGTTAATTCAGGAACTGGTGCAGGGTTACTTCCGATAAATCAGGGAGCAAGAAGAGGATCTGAAGGTTTCAACTTAGGTGTTGCGCAAATGCCCCAACACTCCCATGCGGGCGGGCAACATACCCATAGCTATTTAGGGCACGGACATACTGCCGCTTTTCATGCAAGTACTGCTAGTCAAGGTTCAGAAGTCCCCTTGAATAACTCGATGGCAACTCATGCTGGTGTAAATGTTTATGCTATAGGTTCAGCTGATGGCGCCGAAATTTCAAGCGATTCAGGAACAATCGAGAGTGCAGCATCCCGGAATAGCAATCAGCAAGAATCAAACGCGACTGGTTTTGATGGCGCTGGTCAGACCTATTGGACACGTTCACCCTATGTTGCCATGAAAATTTGCGTCTGTTCGACAGTCTGCATCTTCCCGTCTCGGTCATAACCGATTTACACGGCGAATTCTAACAAACGCGAGACCGCTTTGGATTTGTGCACTCAAGGATCGAAATCCTGAGTTGACGTCATGAGCATACGGTCTCTGAACACAAGGTATCAGATAATGTTAAAGAAAATTCTAACAACTACTTTCGCAACAACTGTTATTGCCGGTGCTTTTGTCACCACTCCCATACAGACTGTGCAAGCCCAAAACTATATTGGGGAAGTAAGGGCTATGGGATACAATTTTTGCCCAAGAGGATGGCTCGAAGCGAATGGTGCTCTGCTTCCAATCTCTCAGAACTCAGCTCTGTTTTCGCTGTATGGCACTACATACGGCGGAGACGGCCGAACTACCTTTGGCATACCGGCTTTACGGGGGCGTACTATAATTGGTTATGGTCAAGGCCCTGGCCTGCAGAACTATACCTGGGGACAAAAAGCCGGCGCTGAAAGAATACAGTTGGCAAACGAGCAATTGCCGTATCACCAACACGTTGGGGGAACACACCAACACGCACTAGCCCCACACGGCCATGCAGCAACGATGAGGGCCTCTTCAGGTGCGCCAGCAACCGGTGATCCACTAAACAATTCACTGGCGGATTGGACTGGTGTAACCAATGCATATGCGGTTGGTCAGGCCAATGGTGACGCATTGGCGAGTGATTCTATCCAAGTCGCGGACGACGCAGGTGGAGTATCAGGCGATCAAACTGCGAACAACACCGGGCTTACCGGCGCCGGCCAAGCCTTCTATTTCCGCTCACCATACCAAGCGGTTAAATATTGCATCTGTCACACAGATTGCATTTACCCATCAAGGAGCTAGGCAACAAACAACACAAGAGATCTTTTCACGGTTTCTAAAAATTGGGTCACTTCGGTGGCCCTTTTTTAGAACAGGACAGCTCCAAAGCTGGTCGCTGATAGATCAGTTAGATATTACAAAAAGAAAGTAGCACGAATAGGGAAGGCTGCAAATGCGCCTCCCCTCAGTAACCCTTTTACTTGTCGCCCAAATAAGCTTCCATGGAATCATCCAGAGCATCTTTCCAAGGTGTGTGATGTGCTGGTGCTTCTGTACCGGTCATTACTGATTTGTACCCGTTATTGCGGAAGGTCATGATGTCCTTCTTCTTATGGCCCTTCCATTGGAAGAAGGCTTCATTGGCGCCGTCGATATCGAAGCTCGGATAGTCAGTCTCTTCAATCAATTCGCCGGTGTACGCACCTTGATAGCGGATGCAGCCGTAATCATCTTCTATCTCGTCTTCCGAGGCGATACGGTCTTCGACGTCTTTGGCCATAGTTGCTTGATCTGGGCAAGAAATCCGGCCCATCATAACGTCCCTCGCCCACCAAGCCTGTGCATCAAACATGTTGAACGTGTACCACTGGTCCTGCATGCCGAGATAAAAGACTTTTGGATTATCAACCCAGGCCACGCCCTTATAAAGGTTAGCTGATGCCAGACGGTTGGCAGTGCGTAATCGCAGAGCTTCTTCCATGAATGGGAAGTGATGAATGTAGCCGGTACAAAGCAGTATAGCGTCAACTTCTGCAGTCGTGCCGTCCTTGAATGTGGCTGTATTTTTTTCGACCTTTGTGAGCAACGGAACTTCTTTCCAATTGTCAGGCCATTTGTACCCCATGGGTGCGGTACGATGAGATACAGTGATAGACTTGGCACCATACTTCCAACACTGAGAACCAATGTCTTCAGCAGAATAAGAGGTGCCGATGATCAAGATGTTTTTACCTTTGAATTCCATAGCGTCACGGAAGTCATGAGCATGAAGAACCCGGCCATTAAAACTGTCGAAACCCTCAAATGAAGGGACATTGGGCGTTGAAAAGTGGCCAGAAGCAACAACGACGTTGTCAAATTCCTCTGATGATTCAACGTCATTGGCTAGATCATGAGACACCACGGTGAATTTCTCAGAACTGTCATCAAAAGTCACACGACGCACCACAGTGCTGAAACGAACCCAATCGCGGACATTGGCTTTGTCGACGCGGCCTTTGATGTAATCAAACAACACGGCGCGTGGTGGGTATGATGCGATTGGTTTGCCAAAATGCTCTTCAAAGGTGTAATCGGCAAATTCCAGCCCTTCTTTAGGGCCGTTTGACCAAAGATAGCGATACATGGAACCATGCACAGGTTCACCATATTGATCCAATCCCGTGCGCCACGTGTAATTCCACAGGCCACCCCAATCGTCTTGTTTCTCAAAACAGACGATCTCAGGGATATCTGCACCTTTCTGAGCCGCCGATTGGAAGGCTCTCATCTGTGCCATTCCAGAAGGACCGGCTCCGATAATTGCTACTCTTTTTCCCATCGATTGGGTCTCCCTATCATTTTTTTGAATCTCATTCAGGTTAAGTGAGTAAAAACCAAAAGTCTACCAAATAGCGCGAATTGGTTAGAATTGGTCGCGCCTCAGGGAAAGTAAAAAATTGCCGCTAATCACTGAATTATTGTGGAAGCCATTCTAACAATTTTCACTGGAGACTTTCATGTCCGAAGACAGTCACATTTTCCTAGGGACCGGCGCAGAACGCCAAATGTTGAACCTCAAGTATGCCAACCGCCATGGACTGGTGGCTGGTGCGACAGGAACGGGTAAGACTGTCAGCTTACAGATTATGTCTGAGGCCTTTTCCGATGCAGGTTTTCCAGTCTTTGTCGCGGACGTGAAGGGCGATGTGTCTGGTCTTTCTCAGGCAGGAAAGACGCACCCAAAGCTAGAGGAACGCGCCGAAACGATCGGTTTTGACGGATACGATTACAGTCCCTACCCAACTATCTTTTGGGATCTGTTCGGCAAACAAGGCCATCCCATCCGAACCACAGTGTCTGAGATGGGCCCACTGCTCCTCTCACGCCTGTTGGATTTAAACGAAACCCAAGAAGGTGTACTTAACGTCGCCTTCGTTGTGGCCGACGAAGAAGGCTTAGCTCTTCTCGATTTCAAAGACCTCCGTGCAATTTTGTTGCATATTGGCCAGGAAGCAAAAGCCTATTCCTTGGAATATGGAAACATCAGCACTGCCACCGTCGGTGCCATTCAACGACGTCTGTTGCAGTTAGAGCAACAAGGTGGTGACATGTTCTTTGGCGAACCTGCGTTGAAGCTCGAAGACTTCATGCGCAAGACCGAAGATGGCAAAGGCTATATCTCCATTCTTGCTGCCAATGAACTCATTCAATCGCCTAAACTTTATGCGACCTTCTTGCTCTGGCTCATGGCAGAATTGTTTGAAGAGCTTCCCGAAGTTGGCGACATGGATCGCCCCAAGCTGGTGTTTTTCTTTGATGAAGCCCATCTGCTCTTTGACGAAGCACCAAAGTCGCTGTTGCAGAAAGTTGAACAGGTTGTCCGTTTGATTCGTTCCAAAGGTGTTGGTGTTTATTTCGTCACACAGAACCCGACAGATATTCCCAAGGATGTCCTGAGCCAGCTCGGGAACCGTGTTCAACACGCCCTTCGAGCGTTTACCAAAAACGACCGTGATGCTGTAAGAGCAGCGGCAGACACTTTCCGAGAAAACCCGAACTTTGATGCCTTCGACGCAATAACCGATCTGGGCGTCGGTGAGGCCTTGGTTTCCACGCTTGAGAAAAAGGGTGTTCCGTCGATGGTTGATAGAACGTTAATCCGCCCTCCTCGCTCTCGTATGGGACCAGCAACGAAGGCTGAACGCAACGCAGTGATCACTGAAAGTCCGCTGTTAGGGGTCTATGATGACGCCGTCGATCGTGAGTCAGCCTACGAGCTGTTGAATGAACGGGCAAAACAGGCCTCAATTGAGGCTGAAGAAAACCTTAGCGAAGATGAATTCCGGTCTGGTGCACGCCGTGTGGATGGGTCAAGCTATAAACGCTCATCGTCTGGCTCAAGCCGTCAAGGCCTCGGAGAAAGCTTCGCCAAAAGTCTCGTGCGTAGCCTCGGCACCGCTCTTGGTCGTTCCCTTGGGAATTCAATTGGCGGTGGCAGCCGACGTAGGAGAAAACGGAAATCCATTTCCAAAAACATAAGCAACTCTGTTGGCAGTCAAATCGGACGTTCAATTGTCAGAGGTGTCTTGGATAACCTGACCAAAGGGCGTTAAGCACTGACTTAAACAGTCAAGCCTCTAAGATAAGCTGAAATACTGTCTTCGATCACCTCACCGGTACGGACGTTCCGCAGTTTTTCTATGTTGGAAGCTTTGTAGGTGCGGCAACTTGAGAACCTGTTGTTTCTTGAAAAGGTGTCGAGTTCAAGATCACCATCACGTTCTACCAGGGCGTATAATAAAATATCGCGATTGCCGAGATTGCCTTTGGTATCGCGGTAGATCATCTCAAAGTGGCCAGCAATGCCTCCCAGAAGGAGGTCTCCATCAATCAATTGGGGAAGGCTTTTTATATTCCTGCTTTGGTCGCCCTTAAGAAAAACAGGGGCTGAAACAACTTCCTTAGCTTGACCGACGATATTCTCCCGGCTCGTTGTAGTACTCGGTTCCCGCGCCGCAACAACCATTGGCTTGGCGATGAGTGCCAGAGACGCTGCAATACCAATGACGGCTGATCCAAGGAAAGCCCAAAACTGCCATTGATCAGTTTGAAAACGGAAGATCTGAAAGAAGATGAAAACCGTGCAGATCAATAACAATAAAGCCAACAGAAGGTTATAATTTAGTTTCTTCAAATCACGCTCCTTCCCTTGATGCTACCGTTGCTTGGCTCTCGCTAGATATACTCGGTCCTGGAGAAATATCCAAGGGGACAGTTACCCGAGTCGCCCCTAGAATGGGCTTGTTGTGATTTACGTGGTCAATCATACCAGGAACGACTTGGAACAAGGTTGAACTTAGCTTGTTGGAATAAATAGACTGCTTTTTGAACTTTGACCGTGACAGTGCCCCTCTTTTACGGCAATAAAGCTGCCCATAGTCTTAAGACGAATGTGGATTTCCAAAGATCAATGGTATTGCGCTCACAGATTGCTGGTACGGGATCGTTCTTGCCAGAACGAATAGTTACCAATGACGATATGTCAAAAATTGTCGACACATCTGATCAATGGATTCAGGAGCGTACTGGAATCCAATCAAGACGTTTTGTAGGCCCGACCGATACGACCTCATCTATGGGGATTGCAGCCGCAAAGAATGCTCTTGAGGCCGCTGAGATGCCTGCGGAAGACATTGATTTGATCGTTTGTGCAACCACAACTCCCGACTTAACATTCCCAGCCACAGCAACGATAATCCAAGCAGAACTTGGCATTCATTCCGGCGCCGCTTTTGATGTGCAGGCCGTTTGCTCAGGCTTCGTTTACGCTCTTGCTACAGCGGACAACTTTGTTAAGGCAGGCCAAGCCAATAACGTTCTGGTGATTGGCAGTGAGTCCTTTTCTAAAATCCTGGATTTCACGGATCGCTCAACATGTGTGTTGTTCGGTGATGGTGCCGGTGCTGTCGTGCTGAAGGCGACCGAAACACCTGGAGAGAAAAGTGATCAGGGCATTTTCTCTACACACATCTATTCTGATGGCAGATATCGTCATAATCTCTACGTCGATGGTGGCGTGTCCACGGACCAACGGACTGGCTATGTGAAAATGAATGGCCAGGAAGTTTTCCGTCACGCAGTTGAGAACATGTCACGCGCCGTGCAAACCGCACTCGACACCAACGGGTTTCACATTGATGAAGTGAATTGGTTTGTGCCACATCAAGCAAATCGACGTATTTTGACGGCTGTGTCGCGCCGCCTGAAACTTCCCCATGAGCGCGTTATCTCCACCGTAGATCACCACGCCAATACCTCTGCTGCTTCAATCCCGCTAGCGTTGGATGAATCAGTACGTGCAGGCAAAATTAAGTCAGGTGATTTGCTTGCACTCGAAGCAATGGGTGGCGGGTTCACTTGGGGATCAGCAATCGTTCGTATGTAGAACAACCGCAATCCGTTTTTGCTTTTAGACCGAAGCCAGTAGTTTCTCTCTTGGGTCAACTGCCTTTGTGTCATCCCAAGATTCAATCAATGAAGCTAATTTCTCGTCAGGTTCACCAGGAAGACTGATCGACACACGGATGAGCAAATCGCCTTCCGTAGATTTCGTTGTTTTCTTGATGCCCTTGCCTTTAAGGCGATAAACTTTACCGCTGGACGTATTAGGGGCAATGGAAAGGCGAATTTTGCCATCGAGCGTCGGAACATCGACTTTCCCGCCAAGAACGGCTTCTTTCAAAGTAATTGGCAAATCCAAAACAAGATTATCATTCTCCAACTTGAAGAATTGATGGTCTCTCACAACCAATTCAACATGGAGATCTCCAGTCGCCCCACCCATCGGGCTTGGATGTCCCTTGCCTTTTAGCCGGAGCGTGTCGCCGGGCTTTGAGCCAGCGGGAATGGATAAATTCACATCACTGCCCGATGGTAAAGAGATGGCTTTCTTTGCGCCTTTTGCCGCTTCAATAAATGAAACGGTCAATTTGCTTTTTACATCCTGGCCCTTCGCTGGTTGATGTTGTCTTGAGCGCCCTCTTCCTCCGTTGAAGAGATCTTCGAAGACCGAACCCATGCCGTCAAAGCCGCCAAAAGGATTGCCACCTTGACCACCGCCAAAGCCGCCGCCACCAAAAGGATTATGGGCCTTTTGATTGCCGTCGGCATCTATCATACCTTGGTCGTATGCCGCGCGCTTCTCTTTGTCTGACAAGATTTCATAAGCGTTCCCCGCTTCTTTGAACTTGTTCTCTGCTGCCGTGTCTCCAGGGTTGGTGTCTGGATGATAGGACTTTGCGAGGTTACGATAGGCTTTTCTTATCTCTTGATCACTGGCGTTCTTTGCAACGCCGAGCACCGCATAGGGATCTCTCGCCACTATGGTGTCCTCTTATTTACTTACACATTGATGCATATTTAGTGATTCTCGATCCAATTACCAATAGACTCTTTCGTTTTTCTTGGTTAGCGGGTTTAAAAGGCGGATTTTAATGTGTGGGCAGTAAGAATGAACGGGCTGAAGGTAATCATCACAGCGGGTGCAAGTGGCATCGGCGCATCAACAGCAGCGGCGTTTGCTGCCAAAGGCGCAAAGGTTGTTGTCTCTGACATAAATGAAGAGGCTGTTAACGCTTGTAACGAGAATGAAACATCCATCACAGCCATTGAGGCCAATGTCACAGATGAAGTTCAGGTTAAGGATTTTGTCAAACGCGCCGCTGATCTCCTTGGGGGTGTTGATGTTTTGGTTAACAACGCAGGGACGGCTGGACCTACTGGGCCAATTGAGGAAATGGAAGCCCAGGCCTGGCGCGATTGTATCGACGCCAATCTAGTGTCGGCCTTTCTTCATTCGAAAGAAGTTATCCCCCATTTCAAGCAACAGAGCTCAGGTGTGATTGTCAATCTGTCATCCACAGCGGGCCTTTACGGTTATCCACTCAGAACCCCCTATTGCAGCGCCAAATGGGCGATCATCGGTCTTACCAAATCTCTGGCTATGGAACTAGGGTCGCATGGCATCCGCGCAAATGCGATTTGTCCGGGGGCGGTCGATGGTGAGCGCATGGATAGGGTTATCGCAGCAGAGGCGAAATCAAGGGACATGAGCGAAGACAAAGTCAGAGGAGCCTACGCCAAGCAAGCCTCTATGCGGCAGTTTGTCAAAGCCGAGGATATCGCCAACATGATCGTCTTTCTGGCAACGCCAGAGGCCAAGTTGGTTTCCGGACAGATCATATCTGTAGATGGCCACACAGAAGGTATCTATGACCCTTTCTGAGGTAGGCTTACTGTGACTTTCAAGCCGCCAAGTTGGCTCCGCCCCAGTTCAATTGTACCGCCGTGGCCATGAATGATATTTTGAGCAATCGCCAGCCCTAATCCAGTGCCACCCGTTTCGCGATTTCTGGACGCTTCAACTCTATAGTATGGCCGGAAGACCTTTTCCTGTTCATCGGCCGCAATACCTGGGCCGTCGTCTTCTACAACAATGTGATTGTGCGCGATTGATAGTTTGGCCCTACTCCCAAATTTAAGCGCGTTGTTAAGCAAGTTCTCAAATACTCGTTTCAGCAACATGGCGTCGCCTTGAACAACAAAAGTCTGCCCTAGAGGTACGTCGACTTCCACTATCTTTCCATTTTCGGCTAAGTCGTCACAAAGGACCGTCAACATTGGCACCAAATCTAACAGTTCTGAATTATCGTTGTTAAGACCAAAATCACTAGAGGCAGAAAATTCCAAGCTGGAACTTAGTATTTGCTCCATCTCAATGATATCGCTCTCTGCTTTAGTGCGCTGTTTCTCATCGTCGATGAATTCGGTTCGCAACCTCAGGCGTGTTAGCAGAGTTCTAACGTCGTGGCTCATAGCTCCAATCATCAAGGTTCTGGAATCCAACAGCTCTTTCACGGACGTCTGCATAGAGTTAAAGGCGTCAACTGTTGTGTCGATTTCTTTAATCCCTGATTTCTCCAGCGGTTTTTGATTGATGTTTTCCCCCAAGGCCGTGGCTGCTTCAGCGAAAGACATCAGTGGTTTAGTTACTCTGCGGACCACCCAAAGTGCCACAAGAGTGAGGACTGCTACTGAAAAAATGAGCATAAAAACCAGTCCACCGACGCCGTAAAAACCTCTGCGTGGTTTGATCTCAACAACCAATTTACGCCCATCATCTAGAATCAGAAGCACATTCAGTTGAGAAGCAACGCTTAATGCGCGTGATAATCGTGCTCTAGGTCCGTGTGGAAAATGAAAACCAGGCTGGAAAAACCGTTCATCTCCCTTTCGAGTGTTCACCTGAACCTGATCAAGACCTGAAACCTGGTTTCTCCTGTCTAGCATACGCTTCATGCTTTTACTCAGGTGCGGATTCACCCAGCCGATCTTTGGTTCCTGATCGGGGCCAAAGTATTGGTAGTTGATGAAATAATTGGAATGTTCAGCAGCCTCTTCTTCTGCCTCATGAGCGTCATGGCCAAAAATATCGCTGGCAGTTTTACTGACTTCTCTGAGTATGTGGCCAATGCTGTTGTTCTTTTGTACATGTAATCGCCCAGCCACAAACACAACAGCCCAGATGATCTGTAGAACCAATACAGTTGCAAGCAGTATGAGGACCGATCTGGCGGTTAAACCTGGGCGCCATTTCAGCATCACAGTCTCCTGACGGGGCTGGAAAGGATATAGCCCGCGCCCCTCACCGTTCGGATAAGTGAAGGTTCTTTCGGGTCGTCTCCCAATTTACTACGAACCCGAGACACGAGAATGTCGATAGAACGATCGAACGCCTCAGCCTGTCGTCCTTGCGTTAGACTCAACAGACGGTCGCGGCTCATGATCTTTTGTGCGTTCTCAGCTAAAGCATGTAGGAGATCAAACTCTCCTGCTGTAAGTGAAACCTCAGTCCCTTCGGCTGTACGTAGCTGACAAGTTTTCAAGTCCAACCGCCAATCTTCAAAACCGAGCACGCGTTGTTCAGTTGAATCTTCTGATCGAACAGCCAGGGACGTCCTTCTGAGAACTGCTGCAATACGTGCTTTTAACTCTCGAGGATTGAAAGGCTTAGAAACGTAATCATCTGCCCCGATTTCCAATCCAATGATGCGATCTATATCGTCGCCTTTGGCCGTGACCATGATGATGGGTAAGTCAGCAGTCTCTGGGTTTGATCGTAACCAACGTGTGATCGCAATGCCGTCTTCGACGGGCATCATTAAATCCAACAGGATCAGGTCGATCTTGTTCATCGCTAATACTTCGCGCATTTCGACACCCCCAGATGCCTGGTGAGTAACGAATTCTTCCTTTGACAGATAATCGCTTAGCAGCTGCCTAATCTCAACGTCGTCGTCGACAATTAGCAAGTTTGAAGGTTTGTTGTTCATGAGCTGAAAGGTAGCGAACTTCTTTCCATCATATAAAGAGCTGCCATGGGTTTGTCATGAAGTTTGTTACAATCAGAAACAAACCACCCGCGATCCGAAAAGCACGCGAAACACTTCGGCCCTATCTTACAATCATCAAACAACGAAAGGACTCAGGAACATGAAAATGAAATGGATTTATGGATTGGGCGCTGTTGCGGTCATTGTCCCCCTCGCTTTAGTCGCCCATGCAGGCAGTGGTCACAACTGGGGCAAACATGGCTGGGGGCATCAGGGTGGTAAGCATGGCGGTAAAGGTGAAATGCGCCGCATGTGCAATCCTGATCGCTTGGAACGAATGGAAGGTCGCAATGCTCTTGTTGCGCGCTACATCGGCATAGAAGAGAACCAAAAAGACGAATGGGAAACATTGAAGTCTGTTCGTCAATCCAATGCGGAAGCAATTTTGGCACTGTGCGCAGACCTCAAAGCCGAAGGCCGTCCCAAATCAATGTCTGCGAAATTAGCAAAACGTGAAAAAGTCCTGACGATAAAATTGGAAAACATTCAACGTCTACGCCCAGCAACAGAAGCGTTTGAAGCTGTTCTAACTGATGATCAGAAAGCAGCCATCAAGGAACTTCGCCGTCATATGAAAGGTAAACGTTGGGGTAAACATCGTCGCTGGCACAATGACGACGACGACCATTCAGAACGGAGCGAATACAAAGAGGACTAAACGCTTCCTCTTGATTAATCGGCAATCTCAAGCCCTGTTAGAGCCCAATCTAACAGGGCTTTTTGGCTCTACGTTATGGCTTTTGATAGACGAAATAGCGACCTGGTCGAATACCTTCTGGCAATGGAAGGTCCTTATAGCCCGAAAGAGTTAGCTCAAGATTACACACAACGATACCACCGCTAGCCGTACGCTTGTCTATGAGGGGCGAAAGCCAACGGCCAATCTCGATATTTCCTTCTGGATCACCAAGACCGATATCACTATGAACAAGCGTTGCGAGTTCCGGAATACGATCGTCACAGTTACCAAGAGTTTCTTCAACTTCCCCCAACAACAGATATTTGTCTTCGGGAATACAGCTCGGATGAGCATTTACTGCACGATCAAATACAAAGATTTCTCGTGTCGGCAAGATCTCTCTTAAATGATCATAAGTACGCCCGTTACCCAGTCCTATCTCAAGAACTGGTCCAGGCAAATCTGCGATTGCAGCAGCGGTCTGGTTTAGGATTTCTCTTTGCGCCTGCATACGGCGGATGAAGCTGTCTAAACGGCTCACGGCAGTCCCTTTACTGGTTATCGAGAAGAGCTATAACTGGCTTTATTGTAAAAAGCGAAACAAAGCGGATCACGGATGAAAGAGACCTTTTTCTTCCAGGATTTCTTTCAGCAATTTCTTGGACATTTTCCCATAGGCCGATTTGGGGACTTCATCCCAAATCAGGAATCGTTTTGGCCATTTGTATTTGGCGAGCTCTTTTGACAGATGTTGTTTCAAGGCTTCAATATCGATTTCCGCGCCATCCATAGGAGCAATAACAGCGATGCCACTTTCGCCCCATTGAGGGTCTGGAACCCCAACAACCGCGGCTTCTGTTATTGAACCAAATGAGAGAATGGCTTCTTCAATTTCACGCGGATAGACGTTGGAACCGCCGGATATATACATGTCCGAAGCCCGCCCGGTGATATAGAGGAGCCCGCGCTCATCAAGGCGACCGACGTCTCCGGTATCCCACCAACCGAACCGCAGAGCTTTTTCCGTCGCTTCCGGTCTATTGTAGTAGCCGCCACAAACGGCGGGTCCTTTAACGCAGATATTGCCGATCTCACCAGTTTTCAGCTCTTGGCCTTGATCATCCAAAATCGCTAACTGCATCCCGGTTCGCGCAAAGCCGCAGCTGCCAACACCTGATTCGTCTGCCTCTAGATAATCTGCGGTATGCATGTGGGCTGGAAGGACCGTTATATTACCAGTCACTTCTCCTTGGCCGAAATACTGAACAATAACCGGCCCAATCTTAGTCAACGCATACTCTTGGTCAGTACGATACATAGGCGCACCGGCGTAGATGATGTGCTTCAAACTAGAATGGTCAACTTCATCGACTGCAGGGCATTCAACTAGGCGCTTAAGAAGTGTTGGAACGGTGAACATGTTCGACACCCGATACTTCTCTATCAGCGCCCAGGCTTCGACGGGGTCAAAAGATCCAGGATTTGCCATAACATTGTTGGCACCAACAGCAATCTGCGTGAAGGCGTGCAAGCCAGAAGCATGGCTCAAGGGAGCAATAATCAAAGAGGCATCTTCAAACGTTGTGCCAGGAACCAGATCTGCCAAGTGGTTGTTCACAACGAAGGCGATCTGACCGTGCGTTAGTATCCCACCTTTAGGGCGGCCGGTCGTCCCTGAAGTGTAGAACAACCAGAGGAGGTCGTCATAACTGACTGCCTCTTCTTGGAACGTGCCCCCCAGTTTTTGAGCTACGAGTTCGTCGTAGCTGTGTTCATTCTCTCGAGCACCACCAATGCAAACAATGGCTTTCAGGTTTGGGCAGGCCTCTCTAACTGCATCAGCGTGCGCGGCAAACGGTTTCTCGTAGATGAAAGCAGCCGCGTCGCAGTCGCTGCCTTGATAAGCAACTTCGCCAGGTGCCATGCGAAAGTTCACCGGAGCCCAGCCAAGACCGGCTTTGAAGATGGCCCACATTGATTCAAACATTTGTGGCACATTGCGGGACTGCACTAAGACACGGTCACCTTTCTCAAGCCCCATAGACTTGAGTGCAGCTGCCATAGCATCGACGCGTTGGTTGAGATCTTTATAAGTGTAAACAAGACCCCCTTGAGTCAACGCGGGTCGATTGGGGTGCAGTTTTGCAGACTGGGTCAAGAGATGGCCCAGGTTCATCACAGGAATTGACATAGGAAGTGCCTCGTCCCTTAGCGCTGAGGTTCCAGAATAGATACGAAGTTGGCCACCGCGGCGCCGCCCATATTGAAAACGCCTGCTGCCTTCGCGTCTTTGACCTGCATGTCTCCGGCAGTACCAGTGAGTTGCATAGCAGTTAGAACGTGCATTGATACGCCGGTAGCACCAATCGGGTGTCCCTTTGCTTTCAGACCACCGGATACGTTGATTGGCAGTTTGCCCTCCCTGTAGACCCAGCCTTCTTTGAGGGCCGTAGCACCCTGCCCTTTATCCGTAAGTCCCATGGCTTCATACTGGATCAATTCGGCTACTGTGAAGCAGTCATGTGTCTCGGCGAGGTCAAGATCATCTAAAGACATTCCGGCCTCTTTGAAGGCGCGTTGCCAGGCGACTGCTGGACCTTCGAAATCAATGATGTCACGTTTACTAAGGGGCAGGAAATCATTGACCTGGACGGCGGCCCTGAATGCAACAGCTTTCTCTGAGGCCTTAGCTGTATCGGCATCGGCCAAAACAATGGCGGCTGCACCATCGGAAACAAGTGAGCAATCAGTGCGTTTTAGTGGACCAGCAACGATTGGGTTCTTTTCTGACTCATTTCGGCAGAAGTCATAGCCAAGATCTTTGCGCATTTGCGCGAAGGGATTACGACAGCCATTCTTGTGGTTCTTAGCCGCAATTTGGGCCAATGCATCGGCTTGATTGCCGTGACGTTGGAAGTAGAGTTCAGCAATCTTGCCGAAGACACCGGCGAACCCGCCTTTGATATCGCCCTCTTCTTTTAGGTATGCTGCACGGATGAGAATATCACCAACCTCTTTACCACTGCGCTCTGACATCTTCTCAACACCAACAACGAGGACACGTTTGGCTTTTTTGGCCTCAATGACGTTGATACCTTGGTGAATTGCGGCTGAACCCGTTGCGCAGGCGTTTTCAACCCGTGTGGCTGGCTTGAAACGGAAGTCAGGATGGGCTTCGAACACCAAGGAGGACGAGAAATCTTGGTCAACGAAACCGCCGTTGTAATGACCTAGGAAAACTTGATCGATATCTTTAGGCTCCAATCCCGCATCCGCGATGGCGGACGTTGCTACATCCACAATCATTTCTTCAACAGAAAGATTGTCGTATTTGCCAAAAGGGAGATGTGACCATCCAACGATTGATGCAGTCATGGGGAATCCTCTTTTTTTGAAACTGTTTCTAAAGCTGTTTCAGTTAATCAATTAGTCAAGATTTGTCCACATGGCGGATCAACAAGAGATAGACATACTCAGTTTTCTTTGTTAAAGGCAAAATATGAGTTCTCGGTGATGGCGTCACCGTAAATGGGTTAAGAACCCCAGACTCTTTTGGTCCTGTACGCCCGGATAGATATTCGGGACTTTTGGAAACCAAAGGCCCGAAATTTTTCGGAGGTCTGTTATGCCCTTTTCACCTTCTTCCGCTGCTGCTCAAGTAGTGCGCCCTGAATTCTTCACTTTCAACAATGGTCCGAAGCCCGCTTTACCCTTTGCACAAGCTGAGTATGATCAACGTCTGTCCGGATTGCGCAAAATCATGTCGGAGCATTCGGTTGATACCGTTGTCCTAACCTCCATGCACAACATCGCCTACTATTCTGGCTTTCTATATTGTGCTTTTGGTCGTCCATATGCTTGTGTCGTCACCGCAGACAATGCCACGACTGTTTCAGCCAACATCGATGGTGGACAACCGGCGCGACAATCAGCTTGTGACAACCTTGTCTACACAGATTGGAAGCGCGATAACTATTGGCGCGCTGTTCTATCGCTCACGCAAGGCAAACGCATCGGCGTTGAGGGGGATCATCTGTCACTTCAACAACGTGATAAGTTGGTTGATTTCCTCGGCACAACAGATCTTGTGGATCTAGCTGGCGCAACAATGTTTCAACGCATGGCTAAATCTGACGCTGAAATCGCACTGATCAAAGAAGGTGCTCGTGTTGCTGATGTTGGTGGTTTCGCAATCCATGCAGCGATCAAAGAAGGCACACGTGAAATTGATGTGGCTATGGCGGGCCGTAACGCCATGGAAATGGAAATCGCGAAGTCTTTCCCTGGCTCTGAAATGCGCGATAACTGGGTTTGGTTCCAATCAGGTCTCAACACAGATGGCGCGCATAATCCAGTGACTTGTAAAGAATTGGAAATGGGCGATATCTTGTCCCTTAACACCTTTCCAATGATTTCTGGCTACTACACAGCTCTCGAACGGACATTGTTCCTTGGCGAGCCTGACGATGCTTCCCTGAAAATTTGGAAAGCTAACGTCGGTGCTCATGAACTCGGGATCAGCTTGATTAAAGCCGGTGCTACTTGCTCAGGCATTTGTGCTGAAATCAACGAGTTCTTCGCTGAGCGTGATTTGCTACAATACCGCAGTTTCGGTTACGGTCACTCATTCGGCGTTCTATCGCACTATTACGGCCGTGAAGCGGGACTAGAGCTGCGTGAAGACATCGACACGGCCCTGGAACCAGGCATGGTTGTTTCCATGGAACCAATGCTCACAATTCCAGAAGGCCAACCAGGTGCTGGTGGATACCGTGAGCACGACATTCTTGTTATCACTGAAGAGGGTGCGGAGAACATTACCAAGTTCCCTTATGGTCCTGAGCATAATGTGATTGCTGGGTAGACCATCCTAAGCAATCATAAACCATACTTTCCCGGAAAGCCGCGAGGCTTCTCCGGGATCTCGTTTCTCCGAGGCCCGACGTTTACCGCAACAAATAACCCCCACTCAAGCCGGGAACGCTCAAGTTCCTAGAGTATGAACAGTGGCAAACTTCTACCGACCACCACTAACCGGTACCAATGCACCCGTCACGTAACTCGCGGCGTCTGACAACAGCCACAAAATAACTTCTGCCACCTCTTCAGCAGAGCCAGTTCTGCCCATTGGAACCATAGGCGTCATGACTTCGAGACGGTTTGCCATGCCTGTTGCGTGGATCTCGGTTTCAATGAGGCCAGGTTGAACCGCGTTAACGCGGATACCTTCTTTCGCGACTTCTTTGGCCAATCCAAAAGTCATGGTGTCTGTGGCGCCTTTTGATGCCGCGTAATGGATCCATTCACCGCCGCCGCCAATGTATGCGGCGGCTGAGGAAGTATTCACGATCGTGCCGCCTTTGCCGCTGTGTTTTGTTGACATTCGACGAACCGCCTCTCGAGCACAAAGGAAGTAGCCGCGAACATTTATGCCGAACAGCTCGTCAATGGCATCGGCCTGCATGTCCTCCATGCGCGTCATATGACCGACGATGCCAGCGTTGTTGATCAATGCGTCCAAAGTACCAAGTTGCTTATCACAGGTCTCGAACAGCCTGAGGACATCAGCTTCCTTAGAGGTGTCCGCCTGAACAACCAAGGCTTGCTGGCCAGCTTTTTCTACGTCAGTCGCGACCGCTTCTGCTGCCTCACAGTTAGAATTGTAGTTGATGCAAACATCGTAGCCTTGCTCCGCTGCCAGCCTCGCTGCCGCTGCGCCAATTCCTCGGCTGCCGCCGGTAACCATTACAATTCTAGACATTGTTTCATCCTATCTTGAAATCTCTGGATTGATATAGGGGTGATCGCGCATTTGACAATCTAATCGGGGCGCATTTCTGCCAACCCATCACTATCGGTTACTGAAACACAAATGGAATTTAAGGTTCGCGGCTGGTCATAGGGCCAAGGGGTAGCCCTATGAAGCGTTGCTCTCTCATCCCAGATCAAGACATCGCCGACTTGCCAGTCATGTGAATAAACATACTGAGGCTTGGTGCAAAAATCGACAACTTCCTCGATCAGGGCTGTCCCTTCGTCGTCATCTAAACCATCAACTTTGAAAGCATGAGAAGCGATGTAAACTGCCTCCTCACCATTGGCTGGATTGGCCCAAATTGCTTTCCAATGTTGATCGTCCCATTTATGGAACATGGGCAGTGCCGCTAATTCTTTGGAAATCTTAGCGCGAGAGTGTGAATAGCGATGCCAAATCGACGCCTTTTTGATCCGTATTTTCAACTTTTCCGGCATATCGGCCCAGGCGGCACGGCTGCTCGCAATTTCGGTGGCACCGCCAGTGGCCGTAACAATCTTCGCTGTGATGATGTTGGCCAAAGCCGGAACTGGTAGGAATGTACTGTCCGTGTGCCACAGCATATTGGACTTGAGATGGAGAGTATGTAGATCCATTTCCGCCGTTATCGATCCGTCATCGCGGACATTGGAGACCTTTGGAACTTCATAGCCTTCTCTGGCCTGCAAGTCCTCAGCTTCGCGATCTTCAATAGGCCCGAACATGCGGCCAAAGCGCAGATGATCGTCAGGTTGGAGGTCTTGTCGCCTGAAAAGTAGTAAGGAATAGTC
>Ga0055584_100002321_pt1 | contig 18843 bp, 17 predicted proteins | sample OSDHelmetaG_FD_58716 | JGI IMG/M metagenome (GOLD analysis project Ga0055584, IMG submission 58716) | Pelagic marine sediment microbial communities from the LTER site Helgoland, North Sea, for post-phytoplankton bloom and carbon turnover... | ecosystem: Environmental > Aquatic > Marine >... | reverse complement strand
TGCGCTCGGCAAGTCGCAGGCACTGGGCGTGGGCGTCCTCGTGTGTCCAGGTGCGTTCATCGTTCTCACCATGAGCTGTGCGGCTCCAGTTGGCGCACCTTGCGAACAGCGGCAACGCCATGTGCGGGAATTCCATTTGCAGGCTTGCCCGAGCTTCCGCAAACAGCGCGTCGATGCCCAGCTGGCTGTCCGCCAGTCCGGCTTCTTTGATGCGTCGATTGGTTTCCTGGGCCAAGGAAAGTGCTTCCTCCGGAAGACCGGCATTGACCATTGCGTTGGCCAGCGCCGTGCGGCTGGCCAGTGTTTGCTCATCTGCCGCCCCCAGCCGCTGCTCCCGCAGTTTCACACTCTTCAGCAGTTCGGGGACGGCCTGTTTCTCAAGTGACATCACCCGAAACGTTTCGCCGATGGCATGGCGAATGGACGCCTCTACCAGAGGTCGTGTTTCAAAGCGATCACCCATGCGGTCGAGCGCTTTCTCCAAGGCCGATCGAAGGGTGGTGTTGGGATCGGACATCTCGCCACCGGTGGCCTGTCGCAGAATGTCACGAATCAGGAAGTCGCTCAACGCCCTGGCATCAGCGCGGGCCTTGTCGGATTTCAAACGCGACATCTGTGCCTCTTCCGCCAGAGAGGTTGCCTCAACGGTCCGAAGCTCCGCGTCGTTGCGGGAGGCCGTCGCCGCGTCCCGAGCTTTGGTGATCTTGGCAATATAGAGCAATCCGCTCATGACGATGACCACCATCCCGGCAACGCCGCCCCAGATGGCAAGTCGTTTGCGTTGGCGTTCCGCCCGGCGCTGTTGACGGCGACTGGCGCGGATGTAGTCAGAGAGTTCGCGATCGAGCAGCGGGTTGATCCTGGTGAGGTAGGCTTCCAGATACTTCAGGAATCCCCAGTCGAGCAGGGCAGAGTCAGGTCTGCCGCGGGCCTCGTACTCGCGATAGCGATTCTGCACGTTGTCGCGGACTTCCAACAGTTCACGTTCAAACTCCGTGATCCAATCGGCCACCCTTGCCGCCAAGGCATCATGCCGCAGCTCAAACGAACCGGTCTCGGCAACTTCACGCAGAATTCGGACCGTCGCGAGCCGGTCGAGGTGGTCTTGCAATACTTCCGGCTCGATGTGAGCCCCAAACCCGGCTACTTCCTGACCGATATCGGCACGGGGGATCGATTTGCGAGTGCCTTCCTGGGTGATGAACGACTTGAGAATCTGGCGACCGGTCTCCGGATTCGGCAATTTGCTGACTTCGTCGGCCAGGAACTCGCCGAGAATGTTTGTAAGGTCACCAAGTAGATTGACCGCGTGGGCAGTGATTTCCGATCCACCGGAACCGGAGCGCATCGCCTCCCGATAGAGCCGATCCATGGTGACCTGCAGATAGGGAAGCTCAACGCCTTCACCCCTCGGATCGAGACGACGCAGGATGGCGGTGGCCACGGAGTTTTCGATCTTCACCGCGCCGGCCTGACACGCCTCCAGCACCGCGTGGGCAGCTGTTTCACGCGACATTCGCCGCAACCAGAAGCGGTTGTCGAACAGCCCTTCCACCGTCGCCTCCAGTTCGGTCAGATGCCCTAGATAGTCCTGCCGAACGCCGATGATGAGTTTCACATTGAGGCGGGATCGATCGATCTCTGCAAGGTCTGTGGCGAAAGCCTGCCGGGCTTCCACGTCATGAAACAGAAAGAGTTCCTCGAACTGATCCAGAAACAGTACGACGGGTCGGGAGGCGGCGTCGCAGATCCCGCGCAATGTTTCGATGAGGTTTTCTTCCGGTGGCTCGATCGCTTCGAGGCCCAAGGCCCGCGCGGTTTCATCAAACAACTGTGCGCACAAGGTCGGCAGCCCGGACGCATGCACGCGTGGGGCCAGAAAGAGGGCGTCCTCGGCGGGAATGCAGGAGCGCAGGCCGCATTGCACGAGCGATGACTTGCCGCAACCGTGCTCGCCGTAGACGAGTACGCAACCATTGCTGTGAAAGTGATGCAGCAATTCCTCAATTTCGTGATCGCGACCGAAGAAGATGTCCGCATCGTCGATGCCGTAGGAATCCAGAAACTTGAAGGGCGCTCGGCGACGCAGGAACTCGGTTGTCTCAACCTGCTGATGGCTGTAACGCGTGAAAATCTGGGCGCGGGAAAGCTCGGGATCGTCTTCGTTCATGCCGCCGCGCTTTCGGTTTCGGACTCAGGTGCGAGCAAGGTCAACAGTTCTTCGATCCCCTTGCTGAGATAAGTGACCGCTTCGGCATCCTTGAAGGCTTCTACCGAGGTGCGAAAAGATTTGGCGCTGCTCGCGCAGGGAAGGTATTCGATGACAAGTCCGGCGGATTTTGACGCGAAGCCCGCGAGACTGTAGAGACCGGGGTAGAGCTCCTCCGAATCCTTGCCCTTGTCGATCTCGTCCGCGTGGATGTAGACGAACATCGGGTCGAGATTCAGGTAGGAGGTGTCGTTGCGGTAGATGAGCACCTCGTTCGTTTCGGTGTGCCAGTCACGGTCGTCGTTCTCTGCGTGGGGAAAATCGATTTCTCCCTGGAGGAGGAAGCACTGGTGTTGATAACTCGAATCCGAAAGGCGGCGTCGGCGCAGATTGATCTGTTTCACGACGTAAAGCGGATACTCCTCGAAGAAATCCAGCTTGGCCAGTGTGTTGTTCAACAGTTGCTCTGCCTCGTCGTAGAGGGAGGCAATATCCAGTTCCTCCTGCGGGTGATGTACCTTGTTGCGGATGACGAGAATCGCATCCAGATCCGCATACGGACGTCCCTTGGACTTCTGTTTCTCGTCGAACACAAAGTCGCAGACCTGCATCGCCAAGCCTCGTGCGCCGTCGTTCTCAAACAGATCGTTCTTGCCGTGGAGTCGGCGGGCCCCTTCGCGCAGGATTTCCATCCACAGGCCGAAGGAAGGTTTGCGCAGACGCATGCGCGGATCGCCAAGGTCGATCAGCGGCGCTTCAATTTTTCCCTGCTGCGCCAGTTCGCGGAGCGTGCACAACATGACGGAGGCCAGAAAACGGGCCGTGATCTCCGCCGTATCGAGCACGAAGACCAGGCGTTCCACATCGGGATCGTGCCGTGTAAAAATACGGCGATAGCTGGTCGCAATCGGTCCGGGTAAATGGTCCGTCTGGATTTTGCGCGACTTCGGTTTGCCGAATTTCATGGAGAGCTTTGCGTGGAACGATGCGATCATAGGAGGCAGAACTCGCAAATACAATTGCGCGAATGGCTTCCTTGCCTTCGCGCGGATTCATCATAGCGTCGTTACATGAGGTGGCTGAATTGGATGACGTTGACCTGTCTCGTCGCAGCGGTGCCAATGGTGCCGGCGGCGGAGCGAACGGTTGCGGAAATCAGGCAAGAGCTGCGTGAACAGGCCAGTATTTCCCTGAGCCTGTTGGGGGAGATGGTGTTTACGACGAAGAACGCCTATGTCCGTTTTTCGGTGGTCCACTATTGGGATATGGAGCGCATGGTCGAAGATCTGCAACGTCGGCTCGCCGCAAATGCGGACAGCGGTCTCAATCGATCGAACGTCGTGGTGCTTCAGCGACTGTCCAGTGCGTTGAAGTCGCTGGACGCCCGACAGTCAAATCGCTATCGGGACCAACGCGAACGTTTGTTGAAGCGACTGTACTCTGAGAATCCGGATGATCTCGAATTGGCGGTGTCCTACGCCGAAGCTCTGCCCGGCTATCTGAACTACAAGAAGCGCAGTATTTTTCGCGCGCTGGCGGAGAAATTTCCGCAACGGGCGGAACCGTTGGTTGGTTTGGCAGGAATCGTATTTGGAGAATTCATTCGGAAATCACTGGGAGTGACGGACGGCAACTGGTTCTCCGCGTTGTTTCGACTGAAGGCTTTGAGCCGTGATCCGAAGCGGAACATGAAGCCCTTTGCGCAGAAGATGCTGCGGGAGATGAAGGTCTCTCGAGCGGCGGCCACCGAGATCCTGGAAAGGGCGCTCAAACGCGATCCTGATAATGTGGAAGCCCGGTTTCACAAGAAAGTGTTCGAATGGTTGGAGCGAATTTTTCTGGCCATCGAAGAGGTGCAGGAAAAGGTTACAACTGGTGAAGACCCCACAAAGACCGTTCGCCTGACCAGTGACGGTATTCTTGAGATGTTACGTGAGAGCGTCGACCTGATCCGTGTTCGACACGCGGGGGAGCCGTTCGAATATGCCGCCCCCCTGGCGATCGATGTGATGGGCAAGTTTCTGGAACACATGTTCGAGCATCCGGACGGTGATGTTCTCACCTCGCTCAGAACCTTGGCTCCTCGCTGGCGTGAACATCCGGAGATGGTCGCCGACGCTCGCGCCGGACTGCAGCGATTGGGAGCCGAGTCATCCGAGCCGAAACATCGCGCCAGCGCCTTGTTCTGGCTGGGTCTGATCGATTTGGTGGAAGGTAAGCGGGAGTCCGGCTTGCGACACATGGAGGCCTCGTTGTTGGCAGATCCGTTTGAAGCGCTGGCGTTCTACAGCTACGAGCGTGGCGACAAAGACGAGTATGAGCCGGCCATTGTGGCCTTGGAGGCGGCGTTGGCGAAGAGGGAAACCAGCTCCATGCGTATCTACCTCTCCTATGTGTATCTTCGGGCCGGAGCTTTCATCAAGGCGTCAGCGTCGGCCGCCTGGTTTCGGCGTGAAATGCCGACCGGTGGTATAGCAGAGTTGATCGAGGCCGCCGTGATTCTTCGACGGGGTGACGCGACGGCGGCGGCCGAGGCTTGCCTTGAGCCCGTGGTACGTGCCGTCATGAGTGAGGCTGCAGAAGTGGCCAGAATGTCGAAATCCCACCGCAACGACGCTGTGATCAGTCTCATGATCTGTCGGGCGCTGAATGGACGATTCGATGAGTTTGATCGACTGGCGAAGTGGTGCCGAGAAACCGACGAGACGAAAAGCCGGTTCAATGAGGTGGTGGAATTGGCCGGCAAACTGAGACCCTGAACCGGGTTGGCTGCTCAGTTCTTACGCAGCGATGCCTTGATGGATGTTTCCCACTGATCCAGTGCTTTGGTGAGTCGGAGCGCGATGTCTGGGTTCCGGAGCATCAGATCGTTCTTCTCCGCGGGATCTTTGCTCAGGTTGAAGAGTTGGCGGGGCCCGTCTTTTATTTCCAACAGTTTCCAGTCGCCCTGTCGAACGGCGCGGCTGGCATTCCTGACCTTGCGCTTTGGTCCTGATTTGCGCCGCCAAAACAGGGGGCGGGCTTCCGGGTTCTTGCCAGACTTGAGGTAGGGCAGCAAATTGATTCCATCTTCCCGTTGTTGCGGCTTGTCAGTAAAGCTGCGCAGCGAGGCGGTCCAGTCGAACGTGGTGCTGGGAATTGCGGATACGGTGCCTGCCGGGATCTGCCGGGGCCAGCGGGCGAGACAGGAGACCCGGATGCCGCCTTCCCAGATGGACGATTTGTGGCCGGAGAAAGGTTCGTTGCGCGAGTGCACGTCACCGCCGTTGTCAGAACAAAAGATCACCAGCGTCTTGTCTCGCAATCCGAGGCGGTCGATTTCCCTGAGCGTGCGACCGATGGCGGTGTCCATGTGTTCGACCATGGAGACATAGGTTTCGCGATCCCCTTGTTGCCACGATTTCGTTTTGGGCTTCACAGGCTTGTCGCGATCACCTGGACCTTGAAACGGGAAGTGCGGCGCTGCATGGGCGACGAAGAGGAAGAAGGGAATATCCCGATTCCGTCGCATGAAGGCAATCGAATCTTCGGCGATCAGGTCGGTCGTATAGCCCTCCCGTTGCACGGGTTTCTCATTCAGCCACAGATCGTACACTCCGATTCGATCGATGTGCTCGAAGTAGTGATGATTTCCTCCCAGCATCCCGAAGAAATGATCGAACCCCTGTTGGATTGGAGTCCGTTGCGAATCGTAGCCGAGATGCCATTTGCCTGACAGCCCCGTGCGATATCCGGCTTTCTGCAACGCCCGTGCAATCGTGTCGCCGGCGGGTTTGAGGCCACGTCCCATCTCCTGGTAATAGAGCGCGTTGTCGAGGCCGATCCGTTGGGGATACCGGCCGGTCAGAAATGCTGCCCGCGTTGGTGAACAGGTGGAGGAGGTTGCGTAGAAATCAGTGAGTCGCACTCCGTCCTTGGCGAGGCGGTCGAGATTCGGTGTTTGTATGTCATCACATCCGTAGCAACCGAGGTCGCCGTAGCCGAGATCGTCGGCCATGATGAACACGATGTTGGGGCGCTCGGCTGCGGGTATGCCATGGCAGCCGCAGAGCAGGGCGAAGATGATGGCAATTCGGGTGATCACGGTTTCAGAAAGCCGCGATGTTTCATCCAATCGTGGAACCTGTCCGGCCAGGTCGTGACGGGTGTTTCCGTGCGTCTCAACCCGTAGCCATGGCCGCCGCTGTCGTAGATGTGCATTTCCGCGGGTACCTTGTGACGCTTGAGAGCGAAGAAGAATGCGATGCTGGATTCGCATTCAACGCGGTCGTCCGCCGCGTGCGCGAAAAAGACTGGCGGTGTCTTGTCTGAAACGGGCACATAGTCCTGCAATTCCACGGTCCCTTTCTTGTTCAGCCAGGCGGAATAGATAAGGCACGCAAAGTCTGGGCGCGGAGAGATTTTGTCCACGTCGTCGATGCTCTCGTAGGCCCGGTTGTCAAAACGGGTCGCGGTGAGTCCCGCAAGATTGCCCCCTGCACTGAAACCAAGAATCCCGATCCGTGCGGGATCGATGGCCCATTTCTTCGCCTTGCTGCGGACCAGGCTGATCGACCGTTGGGCGTCCATCAACGGAGTCTCCCATTTGACCTTCAAGCGACCGGTCGGAACGCGATACTTCAACACGATCGCGTTCACGCCGATGCTGTTGAGCCATTCAGCAACTTCGGTCCCTTCCAAATCCAGCGCCAGAATATGATAGCCTCCTCCCGGGCAGATCACCACCGCCGCGCCCGTGTTGTTTTCCTTTGGCGCCGGGTAGAATGAAATCGTCGGCTCCGACACGTTTCCCAACCTTATCAGCCGTTTCCCTGCCACCTTGTTGGACTTGGGTGTCGTGGTATCTCTCTCTTCACCTGTGATTTGCGCGCCGGGAGGCTTGCCGGTCCATAGGGGCAGGACCGCCTTTGGTTTTGCAGCTTCAAGGTTTGGAGCGGTCATGAGGAAAACGGCAATCAGGCCAGTCAGGAGTTTCATAGGTCAGTGCTTCTGCAGGGGGAAAGTTGGAGATTCATTACCAGTCTGACGAGTCCAATTCCTCGCTGTTCAGCATGGTTGAGTCGATGCAGGGAAATTGGGCAAGGCGGGGGCGCTAGATCACTCTTTCCTTGGTCAACGGCCGGATGACGGTGAAGATCTGACCGAAGTGGCGGACCTTGTGGTTTTGCCTAATCCAGTATGCGAGTGACGGTAAACGGAAATGAATTGCCATGACCTCTCTGAGTGAAGTCAGTCTGGATATCTCGGACCCGGAGAGGAGCTTGGAGTTCTACGTCCAACGGCTGGGTATGAGGTTGATCGCGGAGCTGGCAAATCCGGGTTCGGAGACCACGGTCAGCGTGCACGCGTTCGAAACCGGTGCGTGCTTGAAATTGCAACACGATCGCGCTCGACCGAGTTTCACCTCTGACTATCAACCGTTGGAATCCGACGCATACTGGAAGATTGGAGTCACCCTTGCGGATGTCGATGTCGCGCGGGAGCGGTTGACCACCCTGGGGGTTCAAGTGACGGATCATGGGCAGTTTCATGATATCGGATATCTCTGCCACTTGGATGATCCGGATGGTTACTGCATTGGGTTGCTCCAACATATATTTCAACGGAATCATCGACCGCAGCCACCCTTGCCCGCAGAAGTTCTCGGGAAACCCACCGAATCTCGGTCAGGTCAGTCTCACCTGCTATCAAAATGATCTCGGTTTGAAACTGCTCTCTCGGCAGAAGGTTCCAGGCCGAGATTTCACTTTGTGGTTCCTCGGATCGGAAGAGTTGACGCCGCCATCTTCAGTGGTCGATGCGTTGGAGAATCGCGAATGGCTGTGGAGTCTGCCGGAAACCACCTTGGAATTGCGCGCCTACAACTCTTCGAAGTCCGCGAGGCGAGCCCGTCCGCCGGACGCGGAACTTGGATTTCGAGGAGTTGGATTCGACGGAAGTGATCGGCCAAGTGCGAGCTGCAAGATCCGGACGGCGTGAGCGTTCTTATTCTTCGCGATCTAGCAATTTGAACGATAGAAAGAATCGTTCAATGTCAGCCTCGAGCTTGGGATTGTCGGGCTGAGGAGGGCGCGCTTGGACTGCCAACATGTAGTGACTGTTTGCCAAAGTGACATGGATGAACTCCGCTGCGACGCCTTTCGCCTTCACTCTCATCCGGACCGCTGGTTGATCCGCGAAAACCATGTCCACCTTTGTCACTGTTGCGCCAAGTTCCTTGAATCTCTCCAGCATCAGGTTGACCGCGGATTCTCCGGGCGGATGGCCGATGATCTCCGTCTGCAGGACAGTGAATTCCACTCCATACGAGCTTTTTGCCGCAACCGTGTGCATGACCCCGGTGCCGCCTGTCGGTGTCTTGGATTTCACCATGGTATCGGCGAATTGACCTGGCAGCATGATTGAGAACGCGCCACGGGTCGGTTTCGCCAGACACCAGCCGTCTTCGCCTGGTTGCCCAGCCTGAACCCGATGAATCACAGGTTCATTGTCAGGTATCCCTTCATAGGGGTTTGCCTGAATCGCTTTGGCCGATGGCTGGTTTGATGGCGCTACTGCGTTGGTGTCAGCGTGAAGCTTGTTTGTTTTCTGCGGAACGCCGCTGTCGTCATCGTCCCCGTGGGAACATGAGCAGAGTTGCAGGGCAATCAGGCTGATCCATCCCAGATGGAAAAGGTGATCTTTCATCCGGCTCTCCCAGCTTGCGGGCGATCAAGGAAATCACACATAACAGACAACCAATACTGCAGCCGCCATTAATGCGATCGAGGTCATGCAGCCGTGCGGTTTGTAACCAGGGTCACCGGGTTGTGAATTGGGATGCTCTTGGAAATATTCGAACAGACTCTCCCAATTGTCGGTCTCCGAGAGCGCATCACTAGCTGTCGTTCGATATTCGACGATCTGATTGATCGCGTCCGACAGATCAATCGGCACGTTGTCGGTCCAGACATGGAACTCTTCGTTGTCCTCCAGACGAATCGTCGCCGTGGTGCCATCCTCAAAGATCAAGGTGTCGCCGATTGCCCAATACTCCCCGTCGAAATTGGTGTGACCCAGTATCTCGGCCAAACCATCCTCACTTTGGACGTAGCAAACCTCACCCGAAGCATGTGAAATGACTAGTGGCATTGTTTGTTGGGGCTGGCGTCGGCTCCCGCTTCACTTCAGCGCACGTGTGATTCGTTTCATAGTTCCTTTTTTCCGGTTTTCACATCGTACCGTGCAAGAATATCTTTCGGATCCTTGGACCCGTTTTGCTTGTCTGCCTCCGTCAGTTCGCTATCCGTCTCGTACACGATCTTCACGTCATAATCGACGTCGCCAATGGTGTCTATGATGGTCTGGGCAGTTGAACGGTAATCGCTCTTCGGGTCCGGAATGCTCACCAGGATAACTGGAAGCACAGACTCGTAGCCATGCGCTGCCGCCGAGATCGGATACGCGATGTCGATTCTGTTGGTCAGATTCACGACCAGCACTTTCGCCTTGGCGAGAGCGTCATCTGCCTCGTCGATCTCATTGGTCTTCTGGGTGCAGGAAGTCACGGAAAGAGCCAACGTCAATGCGGTCAATCCTCCAAGTATTGTCTTCAACGTCATCCGGATGGTTTATCGGTTTTCACGGGTTTACACGGTCTCCTAAATCGGCGTGCGCTTCTGGAAGGCGCAATCGTGGTCGCCAGTCGCGAGTGGATTGCGCGACTTAGCGCTTCTTCTTTTTCGAACGCGTCGTTGCCTTGATGTCCTTCATGGCCGGGCCGTGTTGGGCGATGAGTTCGTCGCAGCGGGAACGGAGACGGGCGAGGACGGGTCTGTTTTTGGAGGCCAAGGCGAGGTTCGTGAGTTGGTCGGGATCGTTTTTAAGGTCGTGAAGGAATTCGAAGGGAGGCTGATCGGTGCCCTCGACATAGTAGCGGGCATAAACCCAATCGGTGTCGCGGACGCCTTCCCAGCGGGGGATGCTGCGAGGGATGGCGATGAATTCGCAGAGGAAATCGGTGCGCCAATTCTTGATGGCTTGGCCTTGGATCAGGGGGAGGAGGCTGCGGCCGGTGTGAGCGGAGGGGCTGGGGTGTCCGGCGAGGTTGATCATGGTGGAGCCGAGGTCGCTGTTGAGGGCCATCTCCGGGAGGACGCGACCGCGTTTGTTTTTCGGGAGTCGCGGATCATGAACGACAAGTGGAACGCGGAGGGATTGATCGTAGTGGGTCCACTTGCCGGCGAAGCCGCGGTCGCCGAGGTAGTAGCCGTTGTCGGCGGTGTAGATGATGACGGTGTTATCGGCGAGGCCCTGTTGTTCCAGCTGCTTCACGAGGCGACCGACGACGTGGTCGATGCCGGTGAGCATGCGGAAGTAGGCGCGCATGTTGGTCTGGTATTTCTCCGGCGTGTCCCAGCGCCAGAAGAAGCGTTCGCGGTTGATGGACTGCTTGAGGAAATCGGGTTGGGAATCGTAGATGTCGGGATCGTTCAACGGAGGCAGGGGCATCTGTTGATCTTCGTAAAGGCCGTCGGTGACCTTTGGCCAGGGAAAGTGGCCGATACCGGGGCGTTTGTCGCCGTCTTCAGCATGGGTGGCGTTGAAGCTGAGCTGGAGGCAGAAGGGTTGGTCACGCGGTTGTTCTTTGAGGAACTCGATGCCCCAGTCGCCGAGGATCTGGGTTTCGTGTCGCTCGCTGCCGTCGGGCTGTTTCTTGAAGTAAGGCCTGCGGCCAATCTTGCGTCGCACGTCGAACATGGCCTCCGCGGATTCGGCCGCGATGGAGACGTGTTCCTTGCCGAGGTGACCGGTTCGGTAACCGGCCTTTTTCAATACGGCGAAGTAAGACGTTTCGCAGAGGGCGGGATTGAGCGGGCCGGGTGATGCTCGATAGAGGTGTTTGCGCTCATAGGCACCGGTGAACAGGCACGAACGACCTACCCAACAGGTGGAGGTGGTGACGAAGGCATTCTCGAAGCGCACACCGGATGCGGCAAGGCGATCGATGTTCGGGGTCTTGACGATTGGATGACCGGCACAGCCGAGGGTATGGTTGCGTTGATCGTCGGCGTAGAGGAGCAGGATATTTGGAGAACTGGCAGCCGCCTTCTTCCTGGCGCGCGGTTTGCGTTTGGGCGTGCGCGGTGCCTTCTTCTCAGCTGGAGCCACTTTGCCCATCGTGCGCTGGGAGGTGGGATACCATTTGTCGAGGAGGGCGCTGAGTTCTTTGACTTTCCCGGAGTTCTTGGCGGCGAGGTTGGCATTTTCGTTCGGATCCTTTTCCAGATTGAAAAGTTGGGGTGCACCTCCGGCGGGCGGATATTTCATTTTACCAGGTCGACCGTCGTAGGTGAGGAGGAGTTTATCGTGGCCGCGAATGACCCAGCGATATAGGAGGGACGCCTGCGGGTTCTCGATGTCGGCGATGTCGTGCGCAAATGACTCGCCGAAGATTGCGTTTCGTTTGATGGCATTGCCGCTCTTGAGCTGCGGCAAAAGATTCAGTCCGGGGAAATCGTGCGGACCTTTGGCATCGGCAGCCGCGAGAATGGTGGGAACCAGATCGATGGAGGAACAAAGCTCCGGTCGATCGGCGGCCGGAATGGTTCCCGGCCAACGAAACATGATCGGCGTCCGCGTGCCACCTTCGTAAGGACTGCGCTTGGAGCGCGGCCCGTAACCGCTCTTCTCGGTCTGGATCCAGCCGTTGTCGGTGACGTAGAGAACCAAGGTGTTTTCCGCGATGCCATTGTCATCGATATGCTTGACCAAGGCGCCACACGTTTCATCAAACCACTCGCACATGGCTTGATACTTGGCGATCCGCTCGGGCGCGCCCTTGGCCAGATACTTTTTGAAGAGTCGGTCGGGAGGCGTGTGCGGTGTATGCGGGAGGAAGGGGGCATACCAGACAAAGAACGGCTTCTCGTCCGCCACGGAGCGATCGATGAAATCAAAGACGGGCTTCATTCCTGTCCGCCCGATCTTGAGTCCGTCGTCACCATGTCTTCCGCCTCGGCTCGGACAGCCACGGGTCATTCCTTCCGTGAATCCGCCCCGCTGATAAGGACCTTTCCTCCACTTTCCACTTTGATGACTGACGTAGCCCGCCTTGGCCAGCCACATCGGCAATGCACCGGTCTTGTCGATGTGCGAGATCAGAAGTTTGCGGGCGTCTTTTCCCGTCTTCTCGGCATGCGCCTTGTTCGCCGGAGTCGCTGCGGGATCATTGCCAGTCGTCCGGTTCTGATGGGAGTAAAGGCCCGTCGCCAAGGTCATCAATGCCGGGCGACACAATGCCGTCCGCACATACCCGCGTCGGAACAAGGCGCTCTCCGAAGCCAGTTTGTCGAGGTGGGGCGTCTCAATCGCCTCGTGCCCCATGAAGGCATAGTCGGTGTAGCTCTGATCATCGGAAATGATCAGGACGATGTTCGGTTGCTTCGCTGCCGCCTGGACGACAAAGGCACAAAGGACACCAAGGGTGAAAAGAATACGCGTCATGGCGCGGTAGCCTAGTGCTCTGTCAGGTTTGAGTTGATAGGTTAAGAAATTAGCCTTGTACTTTGGATTAGAGTGTTTAATTAGAACGGATGCGCGAACTCTATCGTGTTCGTTTGACCGCTGCTCAACGGGATGCTCTCAAGAGCGTTCTCTCACTGGGCAAGGCTGCCGCCCATAAGCAACGGCATGCTCGCATCCTTCTTAAAGCCGACGAGCAATCCGGTTCCCGTCCGAGCGATGAAGCGATTTCTGGTGCCGTCGAAGTCAGCATCCCAACGGTTCAAAGGGTGCGGCGCATCTTTGTCGAACATGGTTTGGAGCGTGCTCTGGAACGCAAGGACCCGGATCGTATTTATGAGCGCAAGCTGGATGGCAAGGCCGAAGCCCGGCTCATCGCCCTGGCCTGTGGCCAGCCTCCTGAAGGACGCACCCGATGGACCTTGCGCCTGCTTGCTGATCGCCTCATCGAGCTGGAGATCGTCGATACGATCAGCCATGAAACGGTGCGTAACACACTTAAAAAAACGAACTCAAACCTTGGTTGAAACGCCAATGGTGCATCGCTCCCAAGGCCAATGCTCATTTCGTCTGCCAGATGGAAGAGGTGTTGGAAGTTTACGCGCGCGCTCACGATCCCAACTTGCCGCTGGTCTGCGTGGACGAAACCACCAAACAGTTGGTCAAACACACCCGCGCGCCATTGCTACCCAAAGCGGGTTCACCAGCGGGCTAGGATTACGAGTACGAACGCAACGGAGTGGGGACGTTGTTCATGATGTGCGCGCCCTTGGAGGGCTGGCGGGAAGTGGCGGTGACCGAACGTCGGCAGGCCGTTGACTATGCACGTTGCCTGCAACAGCTGGCCGATGTTCACTTCGCCACGGCCGAGCGGATCATCTTGGTGCAGGACAATCTGAACACCCATCATCCTGCCTCGCTCTACGAGGCCTTTGAAGCCAAGGAGGCGCGGCGACTGGCCGAGCGATTCGAGTTTCACTACACCCCAAAGCACGGCAGCTGGCTCAACATCGCCGAAATCGAGCTGAGCGCCCTCGGGCGACAATGTCTGAGTCGACGAATTCCCGATTCGAAGATCCTCAAGAGTGAAGTCGCCCAATGGTGCCACCAGCGCAATCAGGAACAACAAGGCGTGAACTGGCGCTTCACCACCAACGATGCACGCATCAAACTAAAATCTCTCTACCCATCAATCCACAAATGACAGCGCACTAGGCGCCGATCTGTTTCTTCAAGGAGGCAGAAATCTCCGAGGACCACTTGTCGATCAGTTTGCGATCGCTACTTTCGATGAGCAGGCGGGCCTTGGGCTCGGTGCCAGAATAGCGAAGCAGCACGCGGCCGCCACTGGCCTTCAGATCCTTCTCCGCGGCTTTCACGAGATCCAGGACGCCGTCGAGATCCTTGAGCGGCGGCTTTTCCTTCACGCGGATGTTGGTGACCTTTTTGGGGAAGCGGGTCCAGCACTTGCGGAGTTTGGAAAGACGGGTATCTCTTTCTTTCATCGTGGCCAGCACCTGCAGAGCGGCCACCAGACCGTCGCCCGTGGAGGCGTAGTCTGCGAAAATCAGGTGTCCGCTTTCTTCGCCGCCGAAATTCAGATCGTTCTTCAACATGGCGTCGATGACGTTCTTGTCGCCGACATCGGTGCGGATGATTTTGCCGCCGGCTTCCTTGATGGCCTGATCGAGTCCGGCGTTGCTCATGATGGTGGTGACGAGGGTCTTGCTGTTCAGCTTGCCGTTGGCGAGCATATCGAGCCCGCAGAGGGCCATGATGTCATCGCCATCCATCACCACGCCGTGCTCGTCGCAGACCACCACACGGTCTCCGTCACCGTCATGGGCGATGCCGAGGTCAGCGCGGTATTCCTTCACTTTGTCAGCGAGGTTCTCCGGATGCATGGAACCGCATTCCTTGTTGATGTTGGTGCCATCCGGTTCGTGACCGTAAACAAAAGTTTCCGCACCAAGTTCACGGAGTACACAAGGTGTCGCCTTGTAGGTGGCGCCGTTGGCACAATCGACCACGATGCGCATGCCATCGAGGGTCATGCGACGGGGAAAGGAGCTCTTGGCGAATTCAATGTAGCGGCCGAGTGCGTCGTCGATACGAACGGCTTTGCCAATGGCTTCGGCGCGCGGGCGGACGTTCTCGATGTCGCCGCTGAACACGAGCTCTTCGACCATCTTCTCGATATTGTCGGCGAGCTTGTGGCCGTCGGGGCCGAAGAACTTGATGCCGTTGTCCGCATAGGGATTGTGCGAAGCAGTGATGACGATGCCGGCATCCGCACGCAGACTGCGCGTTGCGTAGGCGACTCCGGGAGTCGGCAGTGGACCGATGAAGAGGACGTCCACGCCCATGGAAAGGATGCCGGAAGAGATCGCATTCTCCAGCATGTAGCCGGAGAGTCGGGTGTCTTTGCCGATGACGATCCGGTGCTTGCCCTGATCGCGAGGGGCGGCTTCGAGATTCTTGAATACGTGGGCGGCGGAGCGGCCGAGTTTGAGCGCGGTTTCCGCGGTTACGGGTTCGACGTTGGCGGTACCACGGACACCGTCAGTGCCGAAGATTTTCTTGTTCTTGCTCATGCTTGAAATTGAATGGGATCAGTTGGTCAATCAGGGGGATAGTCGATCGATAAACACGTAGCCGGGGGAGACTTCAAATTCCACAACCGGCTGGGTGATATTGATGTGCACGTCGTGCTTGCGCGACTCGAAATGCATGCTCGAGAGGTTGATAAAAACTTGCAGGTCGTGCGGCGTCAAGGATTCGAGCGTTTTCAGGTCAGCCGTTACGGTAACGTTGACCGCTGCCGGGCTGACCTTGTAGAGGCGGGTGTCGCTCGGAGACTTCAAGATCTGGACTGCCACCTGGTCAAAGATGCGGGTCTGCACGCCGGTCTGGAAGCCGGGCACATTTCGAGGCTCGTCCTGAATGGAGAACACGGCATACCAGATCATTCCGGCGAGCATCAGCGAGAAAAGCTTCAGCCAGAAGTTATGGGTTATGATGCGTTTCGATGACATGGCTCGGGGTCAGCGACCGTCACTCAGGGTCCAGGACGGGAGATGTTTGTTCAGCCACTGGCGAATGCGAACGCCCAAGGTCTTCGGGCGGCGGCGGCTGACCATCACCGAGGTGAGAAATGAGCGCAGTTCCTGGGGTGTCACCCGCCGGGTGAGTTGGCCCTTGTAGGCGTAACCGATATTGCCGGTCTCTTCCGACAGGATCACGACGGCCGCGTCCGTCTCCTCAGTCAGACCGATCGCGGCGCGGTGACGGGTGCCGAGCGTCTTGCTGAGGTTCTGCTGTTGGGTAAGCGGAAAGATGCAGGCGGCGTAGGTGATGCGATCTCCCTGCACGATAACACCACCGTCATGGATGGCGTTGTTGGGAAAAAAGATGGTTTCCAACATCTCCGGGGTCGCTTCGCAATCGATTTCGACGCCCACCTCCACAACCGCGGGCAGTTCGATGGTCCGCTCCATCGCGATGATCGCGCCGATCCGGGCTTCGGCCATGTTTTCGGCGGCATCGACGACCACCTCGACGTTTTCCCGCTGCTGAATCTGGGCCTGAAACAGGGATTGATTGCCAAGGTGCGCAAACATGCGACGCATCTCAGGTTGGAATATCACCAGGAATGCCACCGCGATGAAGACGAAGAAGGTGCCCAGCAACCAGCGGAGCACCACCAGATCGAGAAACAGGGTCAGCAAGGTCAGGCCCAACAGAACGACAATGAAACCGGTCACCACTGGGGCACCCCGGGTGCCGCGCATGAAGTTCAAGACATGATAGATGCCGATGGCGAGAATCAGAATCTCCACCAGCGGTCGCCATGCATTTTGCAGGAACTCCATCATGCCGTTTCAGTGATTGCCTCGATCATGCGCGCTGCTTGAACCGTTTCCGCCACGTCGTGAACCCGCAGAATCTGCACGCCATTGGTGAGTGCCCACGAGGCGCAGGCCAAGCTGGGGGCGAGACGTTGATCGACGTCCAGACCGAGCAGTTTGCCGAACAATGATTTCCGCGAGACGCCCAGCAGTTGCGGACGCCGGTGCTTTGTAAATGTCCGCAAGCTGCCCAGCAATCGCAAATTGTGTTCGAGGGTCTTTCCGAAGCCGACACCGACGTCGAACACCACCTGTTCGTCCTGCATGCCGGCTGCACGCATGCCGCCGATCTGTTGCTCAAAGAATTCTGCCACCTCCGCCACGACATCCTCATATTGCGGGTCTTTTTGCATGGTTTGAGGAGTGCCCTGCATGTGCATGGCCACGTAACCGGCGTTTCGCTCCGCGACGATTTCCCACATCTCAGGCGAGGTGCGGTTGGCGGCAATGTCGTTGACGATATGGGCACCGGTGGCCAGTGCGGCGCGAGCCACAGCAGGTTTTTGCGTGTCGACGGAGACCAAAGCGTCGGTTCCGTCCCTCAATTGTTCGATGACCGGCACGACCCGGGCGACCTCGTGCTCCTCGCTGACGAACCCGGCATTGGGCCGGGTGGATTCGCCACCGATATCGATGATGTCCGCCCCTTCCTTCACCATCTCTTTCGCCCTCGAGACAGCGGTTCCGACCCCGTCATACCGCCCACCATCCGAAAAAGAGTCGGGCGTCACATTCAGAATGCCCATCACGAGAGCAGGGCGGGGGAAGGAAAAATCGAAGCCTGCACCCCGCCATGGATCGGGGGAATCAGGTATCAGATTGTCGTTTTGGGCGGACATGGAAGGCGGCGGTTTCAGCCATGAACGAGGCTAATCGTTCACCGTTTGTGCATGATCGTTTTTTCCGCGAGGCGATGTCAACTCACCGGTCCTGATTTCAATCGATTTTCACCTGGAAGGTCTTAGTCTCGTGAGCATGTTCACCCGATCCGGTTTGGTAGCGATGGTGGTCTTGGTCACCTTGACAGACGTGCGGGCCGACTGGCGCGCGGCCGCGCAGCGCATCAATATCACCCCGGAGCAGCCTATGTGGATGGGAGGGTATTCCGGGCGCAAAGGCCCAGGCAGCGGCAAGACCACCGAACTTTATGCCAAGGTCCTGGTGCTGGAGGACGGCCGCAAAAAGCGACTCGCGATTGTGACGTTGGATCTCATTGGCGTGCCGCGATCGTTGCGGCTGGCGTTGGAGCAGCGGGTGAAGGCGGAGCATGGTATGGGCGTGAGTGAATTGATGATCAACGCCTCTCACAGTCACAGTGGTCCCATGATTCGGCTCATTCCCGGATTCAAGTCCGGTCAACCGGCGCGGGCCTCATTCGATCGGGTGCCCGATGCGGAGGAGGAAAAATATGTTCGTATGGCACAGGATTACATGCGCCGGCTCGAGAACCGCGTGGTTCTTGCGATTGGAGAATGCATTCAACGATTGGCACCATCCCGATTGCTTTTCAGCCAGGCTCGTTGCGGCGTTGCCATGAACCGTCGGTTGCCGGTGGGAGAACGCATCATCAACAGTCCCAATTCAGCTGCTCCGGTGGACCATGCGGTGCCAGTGCTTCAGGTCCGCGACGCGAAGAAACGCGTCCAAGCCATACTTTTCGGCTACGCGTGTCACGCGACGACGCTAAGTTTGATGACGTTCTCGGCGGATTACCCTGGCTGGGCGCAGCGCTATTTGGAAGATGCTCATCCCAATGCGGTGGCGATGTTTGTGGCGGGCTGTGGTGGTGACCAGAATCCTTATCCCCGGCGCAAACCGGAATGGGCGTCCCGTCATGGGCGGAGCCTGGCAAACGCGGTCGAAGCCGCCCTGATCGCAAATCCGACCACAATCACCGGCGAGCTCAGGACTGCTCTTGAGTACATCGATCTGGACTATGCCACGCCCCCGACGCGGCTGCAGTTGGAGAAGAAGGCTAAATCGAAGGACCGCTACGATCAGCGTCACGCGGAGTTTTTGCTGGAGTATTTGGATGCGACCGGGAGTTTGCGGAAGACCTATCCCTATCCGGTTCAGGTGATTCGCTTTGGAGACCAGATGAGCATGGTTGCCTTGGGTGGCGAAGTCGTGGTGGATTATTCGCTCCGCCTAAAACGCGAACTCAAAGGATCCGTATGGGTGGCCGGTTACTCAAATGATCTACCAGGATACATTCCGAGCCTG
>Ga0055584_100002320_pt1 | contig 18863 bp, 20 predicted proteins | sample OSDHelmetaG_FD_58716 | JGI IMG/M metagenome (GOLD analysis project Ga0055584, IMG submission 58716) | Pelagic marine sediment microbial communities from the LTER site Helgoland, North Sea, for post-phytoplankton bloom and carbon turnover... | ecosystem: Environmental > Aquatic > Marine >... | reverse complement strand
ATAATACTTTCGGAGGAGATGCATTGTGGTACGTTCTTGCTGAAGATGATAGTGGCAAACTCTACAAAGCAATAAGTATCATAGAGACTGAATCAGAAACAAAAACCCCGAAACAATGAAAACGATATTTGCAATTTCAATAATATGCTTTCACTTAACATTGATAAGTGCCCAAAATTACCACCCTATGCTATCAGAAAGCAAAATAGAATGGAAGGGATACGGAGAGGTAGGAGGCTTTACTCAAAGTGGTACAATAAACCTGAAAAATGCTTTTCTTACATACGATGGATCAAAACTATCTGGAAAAATAATCATCGACATGAGTACAATCAATCACAAGGACAAAGAGTTGGAAAAACATCTAAAGAATAAGGACTTCTTTAATGTGATCAAATATCCAACAAGCACCTTCACAATAATATCTTATGATATGAAGGAGGTAAAAGGAATACTGGAATTGAATGGTTTTTCAAAGGAGGTAAATATTGATGTCCATTTTTCTAAAGTGAAAAATCAACTTACAATAAACGGAAAGACAAACATAGACCGCACTCAATTTAATATCAAATACAATTCTGCCAGTTACTTTCAGGATTTGGGAAATTATGCTATCAAAAATGAATTTGACTTAGAATTCGAACTCTTATTCAAAAAAGTCTAATGGACGACCTGGCAGGTTTCAAAAATCCCTTCAGGTCTATCTCAATATAATTAAGCCAGGCCCATTTCAATTTTCACTTTTTTGGGAAGTTTTGCCACAATCAATTCATAAGAATGATCTATTAGTTGAATTATAAACCTCTTATCTAACCCTCTTTCCACATAAACTGAATTCCAATGTACCTTGTTCATATGCCATCCTGGTTGGACATCTTCATATTCTTCTCTTAACTCTACTGATTTTTCTGGATCACATTTTAAATTTATAAACGGATCTATTTGTTCCAATCCCATGATCGCAAACATTTTGCCCATCACTTTAAAGACCAAAGTCGTCTCATCAAATGGGAACCCCTCTGTCGTAAAAGGTTTAGAAAGACAATATTCCCTTATATCTTCAATATTCATTGAAATGATTCTTCTAGTAAAAATAGCATAGCATCTTTAGCGCTCTGATCAGGAGTTTCTTCCATAGGAAGATGCCCTACATTCGGATAAGAAATCAGTTTTGAATTCGGAATAAGATCATGCATAATTTCAGCATTCTTGAATGGGGTCCATTTATCTTCTTCTCCCCATTGAATTAAAGTTGGTTCTTCTAATGAAGAAAGGTAATGTTGAATACTTTCTCGGGGTTGGTTTACACGATCTATAAATGCCTGCCTATTACCTTTTCTGATGGCAAAGTCGTGATATCTAGTGATTAAGTCATCGGATATTTTACTATCATCTGCATAAACTTCTTCCAAGTTTTTACGTATGAAGGATTTAGGGGTGACCGCCTTCAGGATTTGCGAAAGGAATGGATTCTGTGCTAATGTGAATACAGCTGGAGGTTCACTGTCATTATCTATGCCGGCCGGGTCAATTAGAATAATCTTGGCAACTTTATCAGAATGTTCTCCTGCATAACTGAAAGCCAATCCTCCCCCAAAAGAGTTGCCAGCAATGTGAAAACTATCAATACCCACCTCTTTCACAAATTCATCTAAAAATGAAAGATAGTGTCCGTGGCTATAATCGCCATTTATAAATGGACCAGTAAGTCCGTAGGCAGGAAGGTCTAATCTGACAATTTGAAATGAATCCATTAATAATTCCATCCATTCATCCCAAGTATGAAGAGAACTTCCTGTACCATGCAAAAGAAGAAGAGGAAATCCATTTCCTTCTATTCGGTAATGGACATTCATACCTTCAATTTCTACAAATTGAGAAACCTCATTACTGTATTTCGTTGTCAATTCTTCAATCGTCTTATCTGGAGTAATCAATACACAAAAGAGGAGTCCTAAAATAAGAAGACAGAGTCCTAGGATTTTTTTTAACATATGATGTGGTCCATTTTCTTTCGAAAAATAAGCATTCTATCTTAAGATAATAACCTTAAACAAATCAAGGAATAAAAACCAGATAGTTGAAGTTTTTTTTTGCTTGGATGACATGAAAACCTCTGATCAGTCATTACTCTCATTACAAATGAAGGTTTTTGACTGAAAACCTGCAACACATTTGATTCTTCTACTGTTTAGACTCCATGTATCATAGAATTTTCTTGATAGTTATTCTCTTTCTAATAATCAGCTGTGTAAGTCAGAAAGTAGCTGAGAGTGATCATTCCTCGTCAAAATTAATTCCAATTCCTCGATCAGGTCAGCGCGATGGAGATTCTGAAAAAGGAAAGAAGTATTTACTTGAAGGAGATTATCTAGATAGTGGCATTCCATTAGCACTCATGGAAAGTATGGGTATGGCTCCAAAAATGGATGACGTTCTAGGTAGGTCTGGAAGAAATGCAACGATGCCTCCAATATTCACAGCTACAACCTCAGCAAATGGCGTAGAAATAATCGCTCCTAATTGCCTGATCTGCCACGGAGCATTTTTGGATGACAAATACATTATTGGTCTTGGAAATTATGACTTTGATGGCACCATGAGCACTGATTTTGCTTTAAAATCTATGGGTTTCATGGTGGAAAAGAAGTATTCAAAAAACAGTAAGGAGTGGGAATCATTTGAGCAATTCTATAAATCAACATTGGCACTTTCTGGAAACACCAAAACCGAAAGTGTAGGAGCAAACAGTGCAGACAAAATCACAGAAGTTCTTCTGGCTCATAGAAAGATGCCTAATATGGAATGGAGTGACGAACCTCTTTTGAGCATTAATGAATTTACGGCACCTGCCGATCCTCCTGCCTGGTGGTTGCTCAAAAAGAAAAACGCTCAATTTACCACAGGAATTGGAAGAGGAGATTTTGCCAGAATATCCACAGCTAGCAGTCTGCTCACCATGAATGACATTGATAAAGTCAAAGAGATAGACAGTAAATTCACTGATATTGTTGCCTTTATAAAATCCTTAGATGCTCCAGAGTATCCTGATCAAATAGACCAAAAACTAGCATCAAAAGGAGGCTTGATTTTTAATAATACATGTAGCAAATGCCATGGCACCTATGGTTCACAGGAGACTTATCCAAACTTCATTGTGCATCATGATATAATCAAAACTGATCCATCTCTTGCAGAAAGCTACCATAAACGTAAAGTTTTTGTAGACCTATACAATGATTCTTGGTTTGGAGAAGGAGATCATGCTGCCCAGATAGTTCCATCTTTTGGTTATGTAGCTCCACCACTTGATGGTGTATGGGCAACTGGTCCTTATCTACACAATGGTTCTGTACCAACTATAGAAGGAGTATTGAACAGTAAACAACGTCCTACATATTGGAAAAGATCACACAGTCCTAAAGACTATAACTATACAAGCCTTGGATGGAAATATGAAAAACAGAATGAGAAAATAGACAAATACACATATGACACTACTCTTAAAGGATATGGGAACCAAGGCCATTATTTTGGAGATAACTTAAGTGAAAATGAGAGATTTGCAGTGATAGAATATTTGAAAACGCTTTAGTATAAATACTTTATTGATCATATTCACGTGCCAAAAGTAAAACAGCTCCGACTGTTATCGAATCCGTAATTTCCCCATTCTCTACCATTTCTACCACTTTCTTGAATGGAAGTTTTCTAATCTTAATTTGTTCGGTATCGTCAAAACTTGTTTCTCCGAAAGTTAATTCTTTAGCCACATAGACTAACCCTGTTTCATCTGTAATACAATTGGATGTATGAATCTTCATTAGGAATTTCCATTCCTTTGCTAAAATTCCCGTCTCTTCCTTTAATTCTCTTTTAGCTGATTCTAACGGATCAATGCCATGTGGCCCTCCTCCCATTGGCAATTCCCAGCTGTAACCTCCAATAGTATATCTGTATTGACCTACAAGCCATGTATTCAACTCTTCATCCAGAGGAATTGTCGCAATAGCAAGGTTTTTCATTTTGACTTTACCATATATACCTTCCGTGCCCGTAGGAGTGATTACTTCATGATGTTCCACTTCTATCCATGAGTTATCATAGACTGATTCGATAGTTTTAGTAGTCCATGGGTTTTTGAATTCATTCATATATGCTATTGTCTTTCAATTTTAAAGAAAACCAATCAATTCTACTTTAAATCATTAATGGTCTCAATGTTCTATAGATTGCATAAAACAATCAGATTATGAATCTAGATTGGTATTATCTTGATAAATTTAATCGTATCACAACTCAAAAAGGGCTACATAATAAACCGATCATTATTAATGATTAACTTAATCTCTTGTTTAACAAAATCAATTAGAATGAAAAACTATTTCCTCTTCCTATCTATAGCAACTATTTGGACATTTTCATGTAAACAGGCCGAAGAACCAATCATTGTAAATGAATATACTATTGACCAATTCATGGCCAATAAAAGTGTTTTTGGAAGTTCATTCTCTTCTGATGAATCAAAATTACTAGTAGGGTCTAATGAAACTGGAATTTTTAATGCTTATGAACTTGATATCGCATCTGGAGAAAGAAAGCCTCTTACGACTTCTGAAGATAGGTCAATAAGACCTATTTCATATTTTCCACATGATGATCGAATACTCTATACCAGTGATAACAATGGCGATGAAATTGACCACGTTTTCATGCAAGATACAGACGGCAATGTTACTGATTTGACTCCAGCCGAAGGAGCTAAATCTAATTTTGCAGGATGGGCAAATGATGATAACAGTTTCTTCTACATGAGTAATGAAAGAAACCCTCAATTTTTCGATTATTATGAGATGGACATCGCTGACTTCACATCAAAAAGAATTTATCAAAACGATGATGGTAAAAATGTAAACTCTCTTTCAAGAGATAAAAGATATATGGCAATGTCTAAATCTGTAAATACAAATGATTCAGATATATTCCTTGTTGATTTATCTACTGGTGAAGAGACAAAACTCAATGAAAACCAAGCAGGTCATAGCATAGCAGACTTTAGTGTGGATAGTAAGAAACTTTACTATTTGACAGATGAGGGAGATGAGTTCCAATATCTAATGAGCTATGATATTGCCTCTGGATCTAAGGAAAAAGTTTTACAAAAAGAATGGGACATTTGGTACACCTACTTTTCAAAAACAGGAAAATATAGAGTGAGTGGAATCAATCAAGATGCTAAGACGGTTATAGAAATACTCAATATTGAAACCGGTAAAAACATCTCTGTCCCAGACATAGGAAATAAAGAAATCACTTCTGTCAATATATCAGATTCAGAAACCAAAATGGCATTTTATGCAGGTGGGTCGAGTGCTCCTAGTGATCTCTATATGTATGATATGATAAGTAAGAAAGTTGAGAAATTAACATCTACACTTAATGCTGAGATTGAACCAGCAGATTTAGTTGTTGGTGAAGTAGTACGATTCAAATCCTTTGATGGACTAGAAATACCTGCTATATTGTACAAACCTCATAATGCTAATGCAAACCAAAAAGTACCTGGAATTATTCAAGTTCATGGTGGGCCTGGAGGACAAACACGTTTGAATTACTCCTCACTTTATCAATATCTAGTAAATCATGGATACGCAGTATTATGTGTGAATAATAGAGGGAGTAGTGGATATGGAAAGACATTCTTTCAGATGGATGATCAGAAGCATGGAGATGTAGATCTGAAAGACATTGTAGAAGGAAAGAATTATTTGGCTTCTTTAGACTTTGTAGAAAGTGATAATATTGGAATATTAGGAGGATCATATGGAGGATATATGGTGATGAGGGCGATGACCCATGTACCAGATGAGTTCAATGTAGGGGTAAATATTTTTGGCGTAACTAACTGGCTTAGAACGTTAAAAAGCATCCCTCCATGGTGGGGTTCTTTTAAAGATGCACTTTATCTAGAAATGGGCGACCCAAATACTGCAGATTCTGTGCGATTGTATGATATTTCCCCAGTATTTCATGGTCACCAAGTAAAGAATCCTGTTATGGTTTTGCAAGGGTCAAAAGATCCTCGAGTGCTTCAAGTTGAATCAGACGAAATGGTTACTGCCATGGAAGAACAAGGGGTACCTGTAGATTATGTATTGTTTGAGGATGAAGGTCATGGATTTAGAAAGAAAGAAAACCAAATCGAGGGATGGAGCAAAATAATGGGCTTTCTTGATCGAAACATGAAAAAAGAATTGAAAGATTGACATATTGATGTGCTAATATTTATGAATGCAATAATTTGTCAATTAGTCAATGATGGATTTTTTCAAATTGAAAGTGTGTTATTTAAAAATCTCACTTTGGCGTTCTGTTTGATGATTGTTCTTCCTAGTTGTAATGAGGAAAAAGCAATCTATTCAAAGAATAGTTCAAGTAATATTATTACTGAACAATTAATGAAGAGCTTATCTCAGAGTATTCCATCTGACAAGATCATTCACAGAGCTACTTTAACTCCAGGTGGTGATTCTTTTTATATCACTCTTTCGGATTATGACTTCACAAATTTTGACATTCAGATTGCAAATATTAGAGGAGATTCAATTTTCAAACTGACAGCTACTACCATCAATAGTAATGAACATGATGATCACGGATTATCTTTTAGCCCTAGTGAAAATTCCGTCTACTTTTCATCTACAAGACCTAGATCAGAACAGGATACTTCCTATCAATGGGCGATATGGAAATCAGAAGGCAAAGGTGAATCTTGGACAGAACCAAGGCATATTCCGATTCATAATTTAAAGAACAAACATGTTTCTCATCCGAGTATTACAAGAGATGGCGTTTTGTACTTTCATTCTAGTGATCTCGATTATTCAAATATGCATATCTACCGGACAGAATCGATAGATCATAAATATCGTGAAGCAAAAAAAGTGGTTTTCCCCACTTATTTCACTTCAGGCACCTGTACGCCTTACATTTCACCCAATGAAGATAATGTCATTTTTGCTTCAATAGGAACACAACTTGATCTTTACAGATGCTCATCCTTCATTGACAATGAATGGAAAGATTGTAATATTATGTCTGGTCAAATTAATAAAAATGGTCTGGGCAATCCATCTGTTTCAATAGATGAGAATAAGTTATTTTATACGACAGGGACTTATGATTTCACTGAGAAATGGAAGGTTAAGTTTACAGCTTTAGAATGAAACTCATTGAGTTTTATTATTAAAACATGATTGGTAAACTACGATAATTCTTATTCTATTGTAAGCTTCTCTTTTCTTTTTTAGTTATTTCGTAGCAATAGTGTTTTTCATAATTTGGGCAATTGACCAATTCAGGGTGATTGAACTCTCCAATTTTAGTCATACCAATTTTCTTCATGACATTTTCCGATTTTCTGTTGTTTATCGTACAAACTGAAATTATCTTTTTTATGTCTAATTCATTAAATCCATATTCTAGACATCTTTTCGCGCCTTCTGTTGCATAACCTTTCCCCCAAGCTTTTCTATTTAATCTCCATCCAATATCAATAGCAGGAGTAAATCTGGTTTTATACTCTTGAAATGCAAGTCCTATCATCCCTATAAATTCTCTGCTGTCCAAAACTTCTACTGCATAGTATGTGAATCCGTTTTCAGAAAAATGTTTTTTGAGTTTAATTATGAGATCTCTAACTTCATACGAAGTAAGTGTTTTTGGAAAGTGTTCCATTACTTCTTCATCAGAATTTAGAATTGCAAATTCATCTAAATCCTCATTTGTCCAATTTCGGAATCCGATTCTTTCCGACTTAAATATGTAATTGTCTTCTTTCATTTTTTGTGGAAGCTCATGACTCCATCAATGCCTGCTAATGCATTTTATCATTTATCATTCTTTACTTTTTTATCTATTAACTAATTCTCCATCTATGAGTTCCTCGATATTTACCATGTAGTTTTTGAAGGTTTCATAATAATCATTGAGATAATATGTAGCACCCATGTAATACACTAAATGATTTTCATATTCTTTTGATTGGATTAAGTATTTATTGCTGGTGTCATTAAACTTATTTTGACCCAACATAGCATACCATGTGTTTTTGTCTTTTTCTGTGATTTCTCTCATTCTTCTAAAATCACCATGATTCAACGCATAATCAAAACATATATCGTGTTTAGTAATTATCAATTGCTCTTGTTGACGTAATGGAACTAATTTAGAGTCCCATAGAGATAATTGGCCCCTTAGTTTTGAATTTTGTATTAGGCTCAACTTCCCAGAATTCATCGTTTCTTTTATCAAGCCTTCTGCTGGTTCAAAATAAGAATAACTTGAAAGTGCATTTTTAAAATTTATTGCAATTTGATCCTCTGTAACCGACTCATTTTCTGGTCTGAAAAGTTTTATAAACTCAGCGATCTGCTCCACTTTAACTGAGTTAGAGGCTATTTCAGAATCAACAAAAGAAATGTTTGTTTCAATTTCTTCTTTAAGTGCTATCAATAAATTATGCTCTTCATTATCTGATTTACGCACCTCATGCCAATTATTCAGCGCAAATGCAGCGACTATTCCCACAATAATGACAAAAAGCTCTAAGAGATACTCTGCCCATTTTTGCTTAAAGACTTCTAGGATATTTTTCATTATTTAGATTTAACAACCAATATCTGTATGGCGGAATTCCACTTATTTACTAAAGTAGGAATCCAATTTGAGAATGTCCTAAGCATGCTAAATAAACCTTCATTTATGATTATATGGCCAGTATACAAGAAGGATAATGTCTTACTGCGGAATAAAAACCTAGATCATGTGACAATTATTCAGAAGAATCAACTCTTCAAACTTTATAAACTTGTGTATAAGATAAGAAGACAATAAAAAAATACAACTCTCTTTGCTGAAAAACTACCATATGAAAACTATGTCCTTTTTAAGGTTTTCGTTTCTCACCTCTATTATTTTTTGGTTTTAAAGTTTATCTGCATTTTAGATGCAGTTAGGTGCTGATCCTGAAGGGCAATTAGTTACTTGACAGATTTAATTTAGCGCCTTATCCCTTTGATAAGATGGCAGTTGTGAGGCCATCCAAGTTCGCAATCATGATGACAGAAGCGATACTTTATAGATCTATGAAAGATTGGCAAGAACATTCCTTCAACATCCCAATCTGGCTTAATTGCCCCGACATTGTTTTTGTTGATTATTGATGTGGTCAATATTAGTCAGAATCGATATCTGATTTGATAAATCAGATAGGTTCAGGTCGCACAATTAGTAAAATTAACCCTAAAATCAACCTTTTTTACCGGTGACACTATCACCATATTGATTCAGTTATTTGTAGGCGGCTTTAAAGATTCAAACTGTTATGATTAACATTACTCAATCTGAACCTAACAATTCTAATCCAACTTCAAGACCTCCAAAAATGCCTTCTGAGGAACTTGAACACTTCCTATAGATCTCATCTTCTTCTTTCCTTTTTTTTGCTTTTCTAGAAGCTTTCTCTTACGAGTAATATCTCCACCATAACATTTAGCGGTTACATCTTTTCTGAGTGCTGATATCGTCTCTCTAGCTATGATCTTAGCACCTATAGATGCTTGAATAGCAATCATAAACTGCTGCCTAGGAAGTAAGGTCTTGAGTTTTTTACAAATCTGCCGTCCAAATGATTCCGCTTTAGTGCGATGTACCAATGAAGATAAGGCATCTACAGGTTCTCCATTTAGTCTTATATCTAATCTGACCAAATCACTTGAATTGTATTCTTTTGGGAAGTAGTCAAATGAAGCATACCCTCTTGTAATGGATTTTAATCTATCATAGAAATCAAATACAATTTCAGCCAGAGGTAAATCAAAGGACAATTCTATTCTCTCTTGTGTGAGATAGGTTTGTTTGGTTAAGGTGCCCCTTTTGTCCATACATAGAGTCATGATATTCCCTATATATTCTGGTTTAGTAATAATTTGAGCTGAAATATAAGGCTCCTCTACCCTATCCAATTGTGATGGATCTGGAAGATCAGAAGGTGTATTAATAATGAGCTCTTCTTGTTTAGTGGTATAAGCCAAATAAGAAACATTTGGAATGGTTGTGATCACCTCTTGATCAAATTCTCTTGAGAGTCGCTCTTGTATTATCTCTAGGTGTAACATTCCTAAGAATCCACACCTAAACCCAAAGCCAAGTGCTACTGAAGTCTCCGTCTCATAAGTCAATGATGCATCATTCAATTGTAATTTTTCGAGACTGTCTCTTAAATCTTCAAAATCCTCATTCTCAATAGGATAGATACCAGCAAATACCATTGGTTTCACCTCCTCAAAGCCATGAATGCCATCAGAACAAGGATTGTCAGTACTTGTGATTGTATCTCCTACTTTGATTTCTTTCGACTCTTTGATACCTGTAATGACATATCCTACATCACCTGTGCCCATTTCTTTTTTAGGTACCTGATCAAGCTGCAGCACACCAATCTCATCTGCGAAATAATCCTTGCCAGTATGAATAAATCGGATACCTTGTCCTTTCTTCAGAGTGCCATTCATTATTCTATAATAAGCAATCACTCCTCTAAAAGAATTGAACATTGAGTCAAAAATCAATGCCTGTAATGGAGCCTCAGGATCACCTTTTGGAGCAGGAATACGGTCTACTACTGCATTCATTATATCTTGTATCCCAATGCCCGTTTTTCCACTAGCCAGAACAATTTCCTCACTTGCACATCCAATAAGATCAATAATTTGATCGGACATTTCTTCGATCATGGCACTTTCCATGTCCACTTTATTCAAAATTGGAATAATTTCAAGATCATGCTCAATAGCCAAATAAAGATTAGAAATAGTCTGTGCCTGCACTCCTTGAGAGGCATCTACTAAAAGTAATGCTCCTTCACATGCAGCAATTGATCGAGATACTTCATATGAGAAATCAACATGACCAGGTGTATCAATTAGATTAAAAGTATAAGTCTCACCATCATCATGATTATAATACATCTGAATTGCATGGCTCTTTATAGTAATTCCTCTCTCTCGCTCTAGATCCATATCATCAAGTGCTTGATCTTTCATCTTTCTCTCTGCAATAGTCTGAGTGAACTCAAGAAGGCGATCAGATAATGTGCTCTTACCATGATCAATATGAGCGATGACACAGAAATTTCTTATGTTCTTCATTAGTGCAAATATAGAGGTTGTTTAATTACTATTTAGGGAATAAGAAAAGACAAGTCTCAACTGATCTCAACCATTTTGTATAAGAACCGATATCATTATTATATTTTGATGACTATTAATTTAGACATGTTATATTTGCACACTTTCTATTTCTTATGCGAAATATTTCAAACAAGTATTCAACCCTATTCGGCAGGAAAGCCGAGTTCTTAGCTAGAGCACCAGGCAGAATAAATCTAATAGGAGAACACACCGATTATAATAAGGGCTTTGTTTTACCAGCTGCTATAGATAAGCATATGTTTTTTGCATTTGGAAAAAACAAAGAAAAATCAATAGAGCTATATTCTTATGACCTGGATGAGAAAGTCACTATTGAATCGTTAGAAAAGCTAGAAAAGAATACTTGGGCAAATTTCATTATAGGCATCCTTCAGGTCTTAAAAAATAAAGGACTTGAGATTAGAAATTTCAATATGGTTTTTGGTGGAAATATCCCCATCGGTGGCGGTCTGAGTTCTTCATCTGCTTTGGAATGTGGACTTCTTAAAATATTGAATCAGGCATATGATCTTGGACTAGATCATATGGAAATGATAGAGATAAGTAGATCAAGCAATCATCATTTCTTAGAGCTTCAAGGAGGCATAATGGATCAGTTCAGTGTTCTAAATGGAATAGCTGATCATGCCATGCTACTTAATTGTGAGACACATGAATACAGCCAAATTCCACTTAGGATGAATGGATATAGTTTTGTGTTAATAGATTCTAATGTTTCTCATTCACTAGTAAACTCTGCTTACAATGACAGAGTGAGGGAAGGGAAAGAAGCATTGACTATAATTCAGAAGAAGTATCCTAAAGTCCGGCATTTGAGCATGGCAACTTTAGTACAAATTGATGCTGTAGAAAAATCATTGAGCCAGATTCAAAAAGCTAGAGCTCGCTTTATAATTGAAGAGAATAGACGAGTCCATAAATTTTGTGCCGCTTTAGCCAAAAAGGACATAGGAAAAGTAGGTAATTTGATTTATGCTTCACATGAAGGACTCAGAGATCAATATCAAGTCAGTTGCAAAGAAGTGGACCTTCTTGTTGATTTAGCAAAAAAAAGCGAAGGCGTAATTGGAGCAAGAATGATAGGTGGAGGATTTGGAGGATGTACTCTTAATTTAATAGAATCCAAAAATGCCCTTACAACAGCTCAGAAAATATCGAGCTCTTATAAGGCCATTACCGGAATATCATCTAAAGTCTACGATATTAAGATTGGAGATGGAGTATCAGTTTTTGAAAATTAGAATTCTGGAATTCATTCTCTATGAATTTTTGGCCTTATGAATTCCAAATATCCCATGATTTTTCTGCTTGCAAATACAACATGTCCAACCCATTTTTCACCCTAGCATCAGCACTTTTTCCTCTTTTCATAAATTCAGTTGCCGCAGGGTTATAGACTAGGTCATAGAGAAAGTGATCTTTAGACAAATATTCGTATGGAATATCTGGGAATGCCAAAGTGTTTGGGTAAGTACCAAGAGGAGTGGTATTAATAATAAGCTGATGCTTTTTCATCATAGGTTCATCTAAATCACCATAATTCAAATATCCTGACCGTCTGCTCACGTTATGGTAGCATATGTCTAACTCTTCAAGCACATATTGAATGGCTTGTGCTGCTCCCCCTGTACCTAGAACTAAAGCATCCTCTGGTTTTTCATCACCAATAAACCTTTCTAATGATTCTTGGAATCCATATATATCTGTGTTGTATCCTATGCGAAGATCCCCATCAATTTTAATAGTATTGACAGCACCTATTCTCTTTGCTTCTGGACTCAGTTCGTCCAAAAAGTCTATAACGGCTTTTTTGTATGGAATAGTCACATTTAAACCTCTGGGACTATGATTTGATATCAATTCTTCTAGATCATCAATAACCTCTAATTCAAATGCTTTGTATTCCGAATTTAATATGCCTTCTTTTTCAAATTTTAATTTGAAATAACCTGGCGAAAAAGAATGCGTTAGTGGATATCCTATCAATCCATATGTTCTCATGTACTATTTACCTTGACCTTGCAGTAAAACAAGAAATGTATAAAATAGAATTTTAATATCCAGCCTAAGTGATCTATTTTCTAAATACAGAAGGTCAAATTTCAATCTTTTTTGCATTTGTTGCAGATTAGAAGCATATCCATATTTAACTTGACCTAATGAAGTAATACCAGGGCGTACAGAAAGCAGATAATTATAGCGGGGTTCTTCTTTAATCAATTGGTCAATATAATACTGTCTTTCAGGTCTAGGTCCTATCAATGACATGTCTCCTTTAATAACATTTATAAATTGAGGCATTTCATCTAACCTCCACTTTCGCATGAATGCCCCAAATTTAGTACAACGTTCATCTCCGTCAAATGAAAGCGCAGGGCCGCTTTTTTCTGAATCTTCAAACATTGATCTAAATTTTAATATTCTAAATTTTTGACCTCTAAAACCCAATCTATCTTGAGTGAAAAACACTGGACCAGAGGATGAAAGTTTAACCTTGATCGTAATCCAGAAAAATAATGGCAGAAGGAGAAGAAGAAGCAAAAGACTTACAAGAATATCAAAAAGTCTCTTCACTATTTTTTCCCAATTGGACATGTCATGGAGATCAATGGCTAATACTTCAGTATTGGGAATAGGTCGAATTTTCACCTTGCTTAAATTATAAGGTTCATGTGCTGACACATTGATCTGAATTCTTTTATGAAATGGATATTGGGTATTTAAGAATGACTGGACACATTGACTATTTTCACGCTCTTTCACAAAAACCACCTCAGAAATAGAATAATCATTTACTATTGAGGAAACTGATGGAAAGTCTCCTAGTATAGGTAAATTGTTGAATTTAGAACCTTTTGCACCTACAAATCCCAATACATTATATCCCCATGATGGAATCTTTTTCAAATCAGTATATACATTTTGTGCAACAGGTCCACTCCCAACTATCAATGTATTAAACCCTATTCGACCTGCCTTTATCTGTCCTTTAAGAATAGTCAAAAAACCTGTTCTTGATAAAATAGTAATCAGAAAATGAATACTGATCAAAATGAAAAAGGGCGTGATATAAGATTTATATTTTAGCAAATCATCATCAACTAATACCGTTAAAAGGAGAACAAATCCTCCCAAGATGCTTTGAAAAAATGTTCTTATAGCAATGATAATTCGAGATTGTCTTGCTATTTTTTGGTATTGCTCTGTCCCAAAATACAATATGATCCAACCTAATGGAATCAAGAGTATTCCCCAATATAACATTTGGTCATTCCAGACGTCTCTCCATTCAAAATATGCCTCAGGTATTTCATTGATTTTTCTGTAAATGAAGAAAAGCAACCAAACTAATGATGCAGACAAAAAGTCAATAAGCATATATGATATTTCCCAAGGACGTAATTGATTTAAATTGTTTGTGGCTCTATTCAAATCATCTCGTTTTGAGCAGTAGATATCCCATGATCATAATAAGTCCAATAAGAATAGTTGCAAAGGTCATTGCAAATCGAGTATATTTTACAAATCTATAAATCAATTCTGCGTGTTCAATGTAGCCGGAATTCACTTCTTTGTCTAAAGTTTGCTTATCAAAAAGGCATTTACCACTTAATTCTACACCTTTTTTTCTCAGATCGCTGTACATTCGGAAAACGGTAAATCTAATGACAATGTTAGTCACTGCAAATAATGAGAAACACACTATTATTGAGAAAATCAATTGATTAAAAGTCAATTTGCTCTACTATTATTTAATAATCACTAACAAAGATGCAATTCAAAAATTATCTTCTAGTACTTCTTTTAGGAAGTTATTTTCAAATCACTGCTCAATCTGTTGACCTCAATTACTATCTACCTGATATTCCTTTAAATGAAGCAATTAGTACTCCTGAGGAATTTTTAGGTTACCAAGTAGGAGATTGGCATGTAAGTCATGATCAGCTTCACTATTATATGAAACATGTGGCATCTCAGAGTGACCGTATTGTAATCAATGAAATAGGCCGAACTCATGAAAACAGACCTTTATTAAATCTAATCATCACTTCACCAGAAAATCATAGCAAACTGGATCAGATCAAAGCCAACCACAGATCTCTTACAGACCCAAATAGTAGTGCTTCGGCTGATATTGAAAATATTCCTGTTGTGATCTATCAAGGATATAGCATCCATGGAAATGAGGCAAGTGGTAGTAATGCTGCCTTACTTAATGCTTATTACCTGGCAGCAGGTCAAAGTGATCATTTAAATGATCTTCTAGATCATGCTGTAATCATTTTGGATCCTAGTTTTAACCCTGATGGTCTTCATCGTTTTTCCACTTGGGCTAATGAACATAAAGGAAAACATATCACTCCAGATCCAAATCATAGAGAATATAGAGAATCGTGGCCGAGAGGAAGAACTAATCATTATTGGTTTGATCTCAATAGAGACTGGCTCCTACTGACTCACCCAGAAAGCCAAGCTCGTATAAAAGTTTTTCATGAGTGGAAACCTGATATTCTTACTGACCATCATGAAATGGGTACCAACTCCACCTTTTTCTTTCAACCAGGCGTGCCTGATAGAACGAACCCAAATACTCCTAATGAAAACCAAAATCTCACATTTGAGATTGGGAAATTTCATGCAAAAGCTTTAGATAAAATTGGGTCATTATATTATACCAAAGAGTCTTTTGATGATTACTATTATGGCAAAGGATCTACCTATCCAGATATAAATGGGGGTATAGGAATACTCTTCGAACAAGCCAGTAGTAGAGGGCATGCACAAGAAAGCGCTCATGGATTGTTGACTTTCCCTTTTACAATTAGGAATCAGTTCACTACTTCAATGAGCACACAAGATGCTGGATTAGCACTAAGAAAAGATATTCTGAGTTTTAAAAGAAAATTCTTCCAAGACGCTCAAAAAGAAGCAAAGAGCGCAACTACAAAAGCATATGTATTTGGAAGCAATATTGATCATACTAGGGCAGATAGATTGCTAGAAATACTTCAATCACATGATATCAAGGTGCACACACTTTCTAAAAAAGTAAACGCTGGAGGTCACCAATTTGATGCTGGAGACGGATATATAGTACCTACAGATCAATATCAATATAAATTGATTAAAACCATCTTCGAAGAAGTAAAAACATTCAAGGACAGTTTGTTTTATGACGTTTCAGCATGGACCTTACCACATGCTTTTGACCTTGAATATGGAGAAGTAAAAGGGAATCCATCAAGTCACATTGGACCTATAGCCAGTCCTAAATCGATAGAATACTATACTTCTATAGGTGAAGATCCATATGGTTATATAGCAGATTGGTCGGCTTATGGAGCTCCAACTTTTCTGGACAAAATTCTTAAAAAAGGTGTAACAGTAAGAGTTAGTCATAAAGATTTCATAGCTAATATCAATGGCAAAAACCAAGCGTTCCGGAAAGGAACACTTATCATTCCAAATGAGAACAAAGGAATTTCTGGATCTGAATTGAAATCTTTGGTTCAAAAACTAGCAGAAAAACACAAGGTACCTACTACAGAAATCAGCTCTGGTCTTACGAACGGTGGATTTTCATTAGGAAGCCCTTCCATGAGTAGTCTTGACAAAGTGAACGTTGCCATACTTGTAGGAGAAGGTGTAAATAGCTATGATGCCGGAGAAGCCTGGCATCAAATGGATCAAAATTTCAAGATAGCAACTCCCCTATTAGACATTAATTCATTAGGCCGAATGAATCTGGACAGATATGACGTATTGATCATGTCTGATGGAAATTATAATGCATTGAACGGAGATGTAGATAAGCTCAAAGCTTGGATTCGTGGTGGTGGCAACTTAGTGGCATCGAAAAGGGCAATCGACTGGCTCATTTCAAAAGAGCTATGCTCAGCAAAAAAAGTGACAAGTAAAGAAGAAGAGAAAAGGAAAAAGGGGGTTTATAATAAGAGGAGCCCAGAAAGAGGCGCACAAGTCACAGGTGGAGCTATCACTAATGTGAAAGTTGATCTTACTCATCCATTGTTCTATGGTTATAATGATTCCTATTTGGCAACATTTAAAAAAGGGAACAACTTTTACGAACCTTTAGGTGACATATATAATACTCCAGGAAGATATACTTCCACTCCTGTTTTATCTGGATATCTACACAGTAAAAATGTTGACAAAGTAAAAAACTCTGCGGCAGTATTTGTAGATAGGCAAGGTAGAGGAAAAGTAATAGGCCTTGTAGACAATCCTAATTTCAGAGGATATTGGTGGGGAAGTAGCAAACTATTTGCCAATGCAATATTTATGAGCCAAACAATTTTTTAAACCTATATAGAGATAGAGTGATACTTTATAACGATTATTAAGCCAAGACAGAATTAAGTTTTGAAAAATGAAGATTTAACATACACCTTAAATTTATTTTCATATGTTGTGATATTGTTAAATCAACTAAATTTTAATTCGTATGGATTTGTTACCATTAATCATCCAACTTATTGGAGGAGCATTAGGCGGTGTAGGAGCCGGAAAAGCGATGCCATCTAGTTCACTAGGTAGTATGGGCAATATAATTTCAGGCCTTGTAGGAGGTGCTGGTGCAGGGCAGTTACTATTGCCTATGTTAGGCATGGCCGCTGGAGGTGGTGGAGAAGGGTTAGATATCATGAGCATTATCTCTGGCCTTATTGGCGGTGGTGCTGGTGGTGGTATTCTTACCGTTGTAATTGGCTTGATCAAGAATGCTATGGCCAAATAAAATTAGCAGAGGTTAGTTCAACAAGAATTAACCTCTTTTTCTATCCTGCTGCCCTTTATCTATTTCAACCTTCGCTTATTGAGCCCTCTTCTCCACGACAAAATTCACAATTCTTTTCTACTACCTTAGAAAACATTCGAAATTTATTGAGCTCTTTTGACCAAAATAGTCTTTTGGAATAAACTTTATTTATCATGATAGGTTAGGTATCATGGACTTTAAAATTATCCAATGCCAATAAATATTCTAGCCTTTGGGGCCAGTAATAGTAGTAAATCCATCAATAAGAGGCTCGTTAAATGGGCATCCTCACAAATCGAAAATGTTGAGGTCAATTTAATTGACTTGAATGATTTTGAAATGGCTATTTATAGTATGGACCTAGAAGAGAATAGTGGTATCCCCGATAAAGCAAAGCGATTTAGAGAACTCATTAACAGCTCGGATGGCTTACTGATTTCATTTGCTGAGCATAATGGTGGATTCAGCACAGCTTTCAAAAATGTATTTGATTGGGCATCGAGATTAGGCAAAGACCTATGGGATAATAAACCTATGATGCTTATGGCTACTTCTCCTGGAAAAAGAGGAGGAATGTCAGTTCTAAATAGTGCAGTCTCTCGTTTTAACTTTATGGGGGCTGGTGAGATCATTTCGTTTTCATTGCCGTCATTCAATAATAACTTTAATGATCAGAATGGTATTATTAATCAAGAACTGTTGTCAATATTTAAAGGTCAGTGCCGTGCTTTCGAAAAACTTCTTAGCGCAAAAAGTTAACCTTGTTTTTCTATCTCAAGATTATGATAGAATTTTCCAACAGACTCAATTTC
>Ga0055584_100002319_pt1 | contig 18864 bp, 15 predicted proteins | sample OSDHelmetaG_FD_58716 | JGI IMG/M metagenome (GOLD analysis project Ga0055584, IMG submission 58716) | Pelagic marine sediment microbial communities from the LTER site Helgoland, North Sea, for post-phytoplankton bloom and carbon turnover... | ecosystem: Environmental > Aquatic > Marine >... | reverse complement strand
GAGCCGAGCAGGTCCCGCTGGTTCATGTACACCCGCGTCCCGTTGCAGCGACCGATGACGAGGTCGAGGTCGCCGTCGTTGTCGATGTCGATCGGTGCCACGTCGTGCACCCCCTCAAGCTCGGGCAGGCCCCCCGCGCCGTAGGTGCTCCCCGAGCGCTCCTCCCGCAGGGTGACCATGCCGCCGACGGTCCCACCGCGGTTGTGATAGATGTGGAGGCGTCGGTCGCACCCCGAGATGTCGACGTCGACGTCGCAGATGATCGCCTCGGGGAACTCGTCGCCGTTCAGGTCAACGATCAGGTTGTTGCTGCCGAAGCCATCGTCCGTCGCGAACGTGTTGGCCGGGCCCCAGTTGACGCGACCGAAGGGGTCATTGCCCATGTTGAGCAGGTACCGGTCGTCGGCGTCATCGCTGAGGATGAGGTCGGGCCGACCATCCTGGTTCAGGTCCCCCGTCGCCACGTGATACGGCGCGCCGTTGTAGGGCTCCTGGAGGATGTTGAAGAACCCCTCGTTGTTCGGGTTGTTGTACGCCACCGAGGAACGGGTCAGTCCGCCCGTGGCGCCGGAGCCGGAGACGCTGATCACGTCGTTGGTCCCGTCGAGGTTCATGTCGTCGATGACCGCCGAGGTCCCGAAGGACGACCCACGCATCGCGGTCGTCATGCGGGCCGAGCTCTCATCGCCGAAGAAGCCGCTCCCGTCGTTGATCAGGAGCCGGTCGTTGAGGTCGACCTGGGCTTGCTGCTCGTAGTGGCTGAAGTAGATCTCCGGGAAGCCGTCTCCGGTCAGGTCGCCGATCGCGACCCCGCACATGTTGGGGTACGTCCCCCAGTCGGGGATCCGGGCCTCGTCGTAGATGAAGCCCTGCCACTGTCCGTTGACCTCACCGAGGTTCATGTACACGCGGGGGTGCGAGATGTGCTTGGGCTGCCCCGGCGAGAACGTCGTGGCGGTGACGAAGTCCAGCCAGCCGTCGCCGTCGAGGTCGCCCACGGCCACGTCACGATCGTTCGTAGGGGTCAGGAACCCCTGGTCTCCCGCCACCGAGGACGCGGATGCGTACTGGTTGGTCCGCTCGGTCAAGGTCCCCGACTCGTTCATCAGGAGGACGTTGCGATACCGACCCTGCGTGGTGAACGGTTGCTTGCGGACCACGAGCAGGTCGATCCAACCGTCCCGGTTGAAGTCCCCCCACGCCATGTCCTTCTCCTGGCTGTCCTGGAGAACGAGCGCGTTGGGCGCGCTGATGCGCGAGTCTTCCCGCACGAAGGTGGCCCAGTCAGTGGACTGTGCCGCACAGAGTGAGCTGAGCACGGGCGCGAGCGCGGCCGCGAAGAGAGTGGTTTCGAGCTTCATGGGAGGGTAGATGGGAGAGTGCCTGGACAGGCGGGTTGACCCTGTCTATCTAGAGTAGTGGGCGGACTCGGAATCGAAGCCGGCCTCGAGCAGATCTTGTGCCAGCGGAGCCGTGGACCGGGCCATCCCGTGGAACCAGCGTGAGACGCCCGGTGGGTCCACCGAAGACCGGAGGGCCCCCTGGACGGGCTGGAGGGCGAACCACCCAGCATCGCGCGACAATTCGCCCCACTCGAGAGCTCCAACATGCAGGACCTCCAGCCTCCCAGTCGGACCGACCAGGAGGGAGAGTGGGGTGTCAAGCTCGGCTCCAGGGCCGAGGAGGTGGGCTGCGGTGATCGATGCCCATCGGACGGCTGCACGATCCGCTGGGTTCCCCGTGTTCAGCCGCGTCAGCCCGATCCGGCCATCTCGCTCGACGGCAGCGAGCGCCGCCGGCAGGACCTCACGGCACGTGGCGCAGTCAGGGTCCTCCACCGTCACGAGCTGCGCCCGGCCCGGCTCGAAGCCCAACTCGCGGAGCCGTTCCGACGGCAGAGCGAGCGCCGAGCGCAGGACGACCCGCCCCGGGAGGCCCACGGGCGGCAGCTCACCTGCCGCCAGCGCTGGCCGGGGCTTCGGCCGCTCAACCACCCGTACCCCTTGCGCAGCGAGCGCGGTGACATCGAGCACCTCCTCGTTCTGCCGCAAGGCGAGCACGGAGCGCTGTCGAACCCCCGCCAGGTACCCGTCGGCCGTGCGGGTCTGGAGCAGCGTCCGGTGCACGTCCCCCTCTAGACGCGTCTCGAGCACGACCGACGCGCCCGGCGCGCCTGGATCGAAGGCAACGTGCCGCTCGGGGTCGGCCTGGTTCTCCAGATATCGCAGCGTGGGTCCGCTTCGGAAGCGCAGCCAGAGGTCGAGGTCTCCATCCCCATCCCAATCGCAGCGAAGCGCGACCCGCCCGTCGTCCACGTGGCCTAGCCCGCTGATGGCGGAGACGTCCACGAACTCACCGCCCCCGGACTGGAGCCAGGCCACGTTCCGCTCGTGGCCGCTCCACGAGACGCCCGACTCCATGGATCGAGCAATCTCCCCCCAGGCCGAAGCGTAGTCGCCGGCGTCGGCTCCGGAGCTGGGCTGCGGCGCCACGCGCCGCCAGAAGGAGCTTCAGAGGTCGCCTGGCTTCGGCCCGGTCAGGAACCCGGCAGGGCTGATCAGATCATCGAAGCCGTCGGCGTTCAGATCCGCGAACACAGCGCCCCAAGCCCAGCGCCCCATCCGCACGCCGGCCTCGTCAGAGCGGTTGACGAAGCGGTCCCCCTCGCGAACGAGCAGGCTGTTCCCGAGGCTCAGCCGACGGATCGCCGCTCGCTCCTCCTCGCTCCGCTCAGGCGCGAAGCCCTCCTGGAACGCGACGCGCCGGCCGGCCGAGGAGAACATGTTGGTGACGTACAGGTCGAGGTCCCCATCACGATCGAAGTCTGACCAGGACGCCCCCATGCCGGCCCCCTGATCCTCCACACCGAAGGCGGCCGCCTCGTCCACGAATCGCCCCTCCCCGTTGACGAAGAGCTGGTTCCGGCCGAAGTCGTTGACCACGTACAGGTCGGGATCCCCGTCGAGGTCAAAGTCCCCGAAGGTTCCCTGGAGGCTGAATCGTCCGCCCCCCGCGTCCAGGCCTGCCGCCGCGGTGGCGTCCACGAGGCGCCCGCCGTCGTTGCGGAAGAGCACGTTGGAGGGACCGTTGCGCGCGTCCTCGAAGGGGACCGGGACCGAATCCCCGTAGCGCGTCGAGACGTACCTCGAGCCGAACAGGTCCAGGTCTCCGTCCCCGTCCACGTCCGCGGCGCTGACCCCGTAGAACGGCGCCTCGTCCGGGGCCACGCCCCAGCTCGCCCCTTCAAATCGGCCGCGCTTGTCCTGGAGCTGGACGAGCAGGACGTGGCCGAGGGATGAGACCGCGTCCTGCCGTCCGTCGCCGTTCATGTCGGCGAGGAGCACCCCCTTGGTGTCATCGAGCCAGGCCAGCCCCACCTGCCCTGCCATGTCACGCACGGTTCCGTCTGCTTCCTGCACGAGCAGCATGTTCGGCAGGCCGCTCGGCATGGCCACCAGCAGGTCGGGGCGGCCGTCCCCGTTGACGTCTCCTGCGGCGACCCCCTGGTGACCGAACCAGGCCGACAGAGAGGGGTCGTCGAGCCGCTGGGCCCACCGGTCCATTCCCACGGAGAGCAGCTCCGCGGCGCGCTCATCGCCGCCGAGCACGCCGAGGGTTCGTTCGATGAAGAGGTCGTTGGTCCGCGATGCGCGCTCCCAGGCGTCGACGCTGACGCCCACACAGCCCCACTCCTGGGACTCCCCCACGGCAGCGCTGGCCTGACGCAGGGACACGTTGGCCCTGGAGACGGCCTGCCACGTCGGCTCGGCCGCGGAGCGGCCCATCGGCGCCTCGGCCTCGACCCGAAGCTCGAGGTCGAAGCCCCCTGCTGCTGGCGCCACGGCCACGACCTTGAGGCGCACGGTGGCGAGCCCATGCACACGCTGCGAGCCCAGCAACGCGTCCCGAAGCCCGGCCTCGTCCGACGCCTTCAGGACCAGCGGAGCCCGGGCGCTCCTGGCCAGCTCCACCCCCGCCGAGCCGCCGATCATCGGATCGCCAGCGGGGATCATGAGGCGCGCGGGCTGCCTGAAGGGCGCCTCGCCGCGCCCCTCGGCCCACGCCTTGAAGGACTCCAGCCAGCCCGAACGCGCCTCGACGAAGGCCTCGACCTCCTCGGGGAGATCCCCGCCGGCCGCCGGGACCTGTGCCAAGCCGGGGACACCTGCGACGATCAGGGAGAGAATTCGGGCGATCATCCGGATGCTCTGAGACCGGAGCTCGGACCGCGGTCCGGGCAGAGACTTCAGGGGCAGATCAAGAAGGCCGCAGCGTTCGTGATCCCCGCGCCGCTGCCGTCCGGAGCGAGAGGGTCCCTGTAGATCCACTGGCAGAAGAACTCGTCGCCGATGCCGAAGCCGGCGGTCGCGATGAAGGCGCTGTCGATCACCCGGGTGAAGCTGCCGCCGCAGGTGGTGCCCGGAGCTCCACTCCCGCCAGAGTTCGTGGGCTCGAACAAGCGCACCACGTTGCCGCCCACGCAGAGCGTGCCGCCGAAGGCAGGGTCGTCGGCGAGCTCGGTCCCGTAGACGAACAGGCCAAACTGCCGGTTGAGGACGTTGGAAGCCGTGAGCGTCAGGCTGGAGCTCCCTCCGAGGGATGCCGCGCCCGAGGCCGTGATGGTCGGGGAACAACCGACGGAGTCCACCTTCGCCTCGCAGAACGTCTCCGCACCGCAGTCCAGCACGAGGATCGTCAGCGAGCTCAAGGCGCCGGCCTCCACCGCCTTGACCTCCCAGAACCCTGCGGGCGCCGGGGCCTCCAGCGCGTTCGCGAAGAGGTTCCGCGCGGTCACCGTGTAGACCCCGGCGGAGGAAGGCGCCACGACATTGCCGGTGGCGAGCTCCTCCCAGCCAGTCAACGCGACCCCGGTCACCACGGCGCCCAACGGCGCCGAGGCGAACTGGTTGTTGATGGTGTTCATCGCCCCACCAACCTGGAGCAGGTCGCCTCCCCGAAGGGTCCCACCGAATCCAGCGGGGTTGTTGAGCCCCATGGGCGAGACAAAGGGCGCCGCCGCCGCGCTGGGCGCGACCTGGGTCAGGGGGCCGCCATCGTGATCCAGATCGATGGAGAACATCGCGAGCCCCTGGCTCGGCTCCCCGCCGAGCTGAGCCTCGACCGTGAACGGGACGATCTGGCCGGGCAGCACGCTCACCACCGGAGCCCCCCCGGAGAGGACCTCGACGTCCAGGGTCACCTGCGCCTCGGCGGGCGCGGCGAGCGTGGCAGCCGCGACGAGAATGAAGGTCTGCTTGATCATGGCCTGGCTCCTCACTGTCCGCTGAACGCGCGCTGAAGCTTCCCGAATTCCACGAGGTCGAAGTCGCCGTCGCGGTCCACGTCGGCGATGGCGCCGTCGTCGTCCGGCGTGATCGGCGTCGCTGGCTCCGGCCCCGTCATCAGGGGGTAGATGAAGAACCAGTCGAACTCGTCGATGGTGTTGTTGGTGTCCCAGTCAAACTCGGCGCGGCCGAGGGAGCCGAGGAAGCGATAGACGAGGTCCTTCTCCGCCGCGGAGAGCGCGGCGAAGGCCTGGGCGGAGGGCGTCGCCGTCCCGCCGTGCTCGGCCACCGCGGCGGCCACGTTCTGCTCGAAGGTTCCCCCGGTAGCGCGACCGTCGTGGAGGAAGCTCGGGCGCTGCGCGAGCCCCCACAAGGGCCGGGTCATCATCTCGGTCTCCGTAGCCTCTCCCTCGACGATTCCGTCTCCGAGCGCGCCGAGGTCATGGAGCAGGAAGTCCGCGTACGGCTGAATCTCGCGACCGGAGAGCGCGTCCTCCGCGACCTGCCCTGTGACGTAGCGGGGTACGTGACAATCGGCGCAACCGACCGCCCCGAAGAGCGTCTCGCCTGCCATCCCGCTCCGCGGGGTCTGCGCCGGCGCGGCGAGGTAGCGCTGGAAGTGAGTGAAGCGGTCCGTGCGCGTGAAGCCCGCAGCGTCCGGGAAGTCCTCGGGGTCGGCCACGGTGTCGCACTGGGCGAGCAGCGCGAGGTCTCCGTTGGGCGCGTTCTCCTGGGGAAGGAACTGGCTGGTCAGCCCCATCTCGTTGAGGGCGGCGTCGATGGAGAACGAGTCCACGGTCGCGATCCCGCCCTTCCAGCCGAAGCGACCGATCCGCCGGGCGCCGCTCGGCGTCTCGAGGGGAACTGTGGTGTGGACGCGCCCCACCAGGCCGGACGGTTGGTTGTTGGCCCGATCCACGAGCGTCACGTCGGCGATGGCCTCGATCAGACCCGAACCGAAGAGGATCGGCGTCCCGCGGAGGGCCGTGTGGTTCGCCTGGGTGGGGACCGTCTCGCGGCACGCGGTGGTGAAGGACTGGTCCTGCAGGAGCGTCCCGCCGAGCCCCTCCAGCGCCTGGAAGGGTGAGGTGCTCGTCGCCGCGACCCCGAAGCGCGTCACCCGCCGTGCGCCGAACCCTCCGATCGCCGGCACATTGTGGCAGCCGGCGCAGGTGAGCTCGTTGAACACCGGACCAGCGCCCTCCGACGGGAGGACCGGCGCGGTGAAGGCGGCGCGCCCCTCCTCGAAGAGCGCCAGCTGCTGCGGCGTGAGCCCGCGCACAGGCTCCCCCATCAGCGGCTGCGCCTCCTGGGGGAGGGCGATGCCAGCCAGTAGCAGGGCCCCGAAGGCACCGAAGGGGCTTCGATCGATCAAGAGCTTCATGATTGGACGGTGCGGATGTCCTGGGTCGGGGAGGGGTCCGAGACGCGGGAGATCAATGGTAGCCGCGCCCGCCGCCCACCGTCCTTGGAGAGACGGTCGCAGCCCGGAGTTCCATCAAACTGGGGCGCCCCCCACTCGATCTGGGCCGGCCCCGGCCGCTCAGCGCCATAGCCACGAGGCCCCGGGCTCGAGGGCGTCAGCTGTGACCCTTCGCCCCGCCAGACCGTCGATGATTCCCTTGGCCTTGGCCAGGACGCCGCCCCCCTCTCCCTGGCAGCCCCGCAGCAGCAGCGCCAGGGGGAGCGTCAGCACGTCGAAGAGGACGAAGCGCGCCCAGTGCATGGACCCGCCGTGGGCCCTCAAGAAGCGGATCGAATTGACTCCCTGCATCCACTTGCGACGTGCGCCGTACCCCCCACCCGTGGAGCTTGAGGGGGCGTGCAGGGCGCGCAGGTCGCCCCGGAGGAGCACCGACCAATGACGACGTCGGGCTCGGAGGCCAAGGTCCACGTCCTCCATGTACGCGAAGAACGACGCGTCGAAGAAGCCGACATCCTGAAGGCACTCGCGCCCCACGAGCAGCGCGCAACCCGGGATGTAGTCCACGTGCCCGGACTCCTGCCACCGAGGACCGTCCGGCCGCTTGTGACCGAGCAGCGTCGAGAGGTTCTGGCGGTAGTCGAGGCGGCCGCCAGCGCACCACACCCGCTCCGTCCCGTCGTCGAAGAGGATCCGCGGGCCGACCATGCCGACCCGCACCCCCGACCTCAGCGACTCCTCGAGACCGGCGAGGCAGGCCGTCCCGTCCTCGAAGCGCAGGTCGTTGTTGACGAAGAAGACCGCCTCCGCGCCAGCCTCGAGCGCCAGCCTCGCCCCCTGATTGGCCGCCTCCCCGAACCCCCGATTGGCGTCGTTGTCCACGTGGACGAGATCCGCGAGGGCCGAGGAGACCTCCTCGCGTGAGCCGTCCGTCGAGGCGTTGTCCACGAAGACGATCCGGCTGGCATGGACTCCCTGGCCGACCAAGGAGCGGAGGCAGACGAGGTTCTGCTCGCCCCCGCCGTTCCAGTTCACCACCACGGCCCAGGTCCCCGAAGCCGCAGGCCTCCAGGTCTTCTCCAAGGGATCACCCACCCTCGGCCCCCCGCTCCCTGGAGCGGACCGCCCGCACGGTCGCGTCGATTTCCCCGCGCGACACGATCGTCGTGAGCTCCTCGCCCTGCTCGAGCTCGGAGGGGTCCTCCACGACGCGCCCGTCGGCGCGGCGCGTGATCGAGTAGCCGCGCTCGAGCACGGCGAGGGGCGACACCGCCTCCAGCGCCCGCCCCGCCGGCGCCAGCCGACGATCGGCGGCCGCGACCCGGGCCCCCATGGCCGCCACGAGCCGGCTCGTGGCGCGCTCGACCTTGCCCTCGGCGCGCACGACCCGCGCCATGGGGCTCTGGCGCTCGAGGCGCGCGGCGAGCCGCTCCAGCCGCGTGGTAGCCTCCTGGATGAGCGAGATCGAGGCGCTGCGGCCGCGCCGGGCCAGGGCCTCCACACGCGCCCCGCGTTCCTCCAAGAGCCGCACCGGCGTCCGTAGCCGGAGGGTCCGCGCCGCCCGGGCGAACCGGTCCGCGCGTCCCTCCACCGCGCGCTCCATGGCATCGCCGAGGTACGCCCCCTGGCGCTCGAACGCCTCGAGCAGCGCGGAGCGCTCGGGGAGCACCGTCTGCGCGGCGTCGGTCGGGGTATGGGCGCGGTGGTCCGCGACGAGGTCCACGAGGGTGGTGTCGGACTCGTGGCCGACGCCCGTCACCACCGGCACGCTGCAGGCCCATATGGCCCGGGCCACGACCTCCTCGTTGAAGCACCACAGGTCCTCGATCGCGCCGCCGCCGCGGCAGACCACGACGACGTCCACTCCGCTCTCATCCAGCCGTCCGATCGCAGCAGCGACCTCCTTCGCGGCAGCCTGCCCCTGGACGCGGGAGTGCACCAGCCGCACCGGGTACCCCGGCCAACGGAGTGAGCGTGTCCGGAGGAAGTCCCGCCAGGCGTCCGCGTCCCGGCTCGTCACGACGCCCACGCGCGCGGGGAACCGCGGCAGGGGGCGGCGTCGGTCCATGAGCCCCTCATCGCGAAGCTGAACCTTGAGCCGCTCGAGGTCCGCGAGCAGCGCCCCCATGCCGCGAGGCTCGATGCGGTCCACGATCAGGCTGTGCTTGCCGTAGGGCGCGTACACGTCGAGGCTGCCGTGGCAGACCACCCGCGCGCCCTCGGTCAGCTTGCCCACCGAGGCGAGCGCCCGAGGCACCGCCGACCGCCAGACCTTCGCGTCCAGCACGGCGGATCCATCCTTGAGGGTGAAGAACACATGGCCCGACGCCACCGTCTTGGGCCGGCTGATCTCCCCCTCGACCGCCACGCGCCCGAAGCCCTTCAGGGCGGTGTTGATGCGCGCGGTGAGCTGGGAGACCGAGACCACCTCCGAGGTGCCCTCGGCCCGCGCCGGGTCGGGGCCAGCCCGCTCGCCCCCGCTGGCCGGAGCCCCCTGTCCGGGAGCTGGCCTCGCCGCGGGCCTCCTGGCGCCCGCACCGCGTCCGCGCGTGCCGCCGCGGGGGCGCCTGGGAACGTCATCGAAGAGGCTCACCCGCGCAAGGCTACCGGACCGGTGCGGCGGGTTCCTCGACGATCTCCTTCGAGTCTCTAACGGGCTCCTTCGAGTCGCTGGCAGGCCGCAGGGGCGGCGCCGCGAGGCCCGGCAGCGGCGACTCACGCCAGTCCTCGACCCGGGCCCTCGGGAGGACGATCCTGTACTTCCCCGCGAGGAACGGCGCGACGCGGGTCCCCCGGCGGACCGAGCCCCCTTCGAGCTGAAGTTCCACGCCCCCGCTGGGCCGGATCCGGATCCGGGCGCTGTCCGCAAAGACGCGCCGCTGGGCCCGGCCGGTGACCGCGTCGACCTCGGCAAACTGCACGTCACGGAGCACGCTCCCCCGCACTCCGCCGAGGCCCACCAGCCGCCAGCGCGGATCCCCCGCCTGGGCGGCCTCATGGAGCAGCCGGACGAGCTGCACCCGGAGGTCGTCGAGGTCCCAGAAGCCGTCATCACTGGCTCTTGCGAGGAGCACAGGGTCCACGAGCTCGGGGAGGGCCTCGATCCAGGGTTCGGGGTCGACCGCCCCCAGGTAGATCCGTTGCCGGCCACCGCGGACCTCCGGGAGAGCGCCGCCCTCCGACGGGACCGCGACCCCGCCCTCGAAGGGGCGTCGGACGCCCGCCCGAGACTCGTAGCCGTCCTCGAGGATGATCGTGACCGACCGCGAGGACCGGCTGACCTCGAGCCGCAAGCGGGCGGCCTTCATCATCCCCACCATCCGGCCGCGCTCGTCGAGGAGCCTGGCGACGACCGGCCCGGTCCAGCTTCGCCCCTGGTGTTCGTGGACCAGGCCGACCTCGAGGAGATCGAAGCCCCGGACGCTCTCCGCCATCAGCAGGGTCCGCAGGGACGCGGCAACCTGGGTCCCGCGCCATCGGCGCGCGGCCTCCGCCCGCTCCAGTGCCTCGGCGGCAGGATCCAGCGGCACCACCAGAGCCTCGGCCAGGAACGGGGGCGGATCGGGGAGCGCGGGGATCTCGAAGCCCTGGAGCAGTCGAGTGAACGCGAGCCACTCCTCCTGGCGTGCGAGGCTGCGCGACTTCTCCGCGCGGACCTCGCCCTCCAGCGCCGAGATTCGCTCGAGCAGCTCGCGCTCCCTGGCGCGCAGCCGTTCGAGTTCAGCCGCCGTGGCCGGGTCCACGAGGTCCTGCTCCGGGCCGGCAGCGACCCCTTCCGACGGGGCCACGGGTCCCTGCGCAGCCGCCGCCACGAGGAGCGCGATGGCGATCACTTGACCGCCCCCGCGTCTTCGGTGGGCCGACCGTCATCCCAGGCCACGGCCTCCGAGCGGCGGCGCACCTCCCGCACCTCGGGCAAGGCGACCACCGAACCGAGCGTGCCCACCGTGATGATCGGCCCCTCGGGCGCAGGTCCCCAGAAGATCAGGTCCGCGCGCTCCCCCACCTGGAGCGGCTCGCTCGCGGCGCCGAGCATCGCGGCCAGTGGGCCCAGGAAAGCGGACCCGGCGGGCACATCCTGAACGAGCGGGGCGAGGCCCGAGACCGTCACGCCGGAGAGCATGTCCACGAGCGGGGGGACAACTTCGGCCGAAGCCCGGTCCGGATCAGCCTCCGCGATGAGGGTCAGCCGCCAGGGCTGCGGGCCACCATCCACCGCCGCCACCTGTCCCGCAGGGAGCCCGAAGCGTTCCGACAACACGGCGGCGTCGAAGGCCTGGCGGGTCGGGTCCGGGTGGAGCGGCCCGAGGCGAGCCAGCAGGCGGGCTCCATCGGAGGAGCGTGAGATCTGGCCCTCGAAGCTCGTCACGGAGACGAGCTCTCCCAGGGAATCAGGGGCCACCGGCGCCGAGCGGGAGCCGGCATCTCCGACCGGCAGGATCCTCTCCCGCAGGGCCAGGAAGAGGACCATCGCCACTGGAGCGAAGAGCCAGAGCCCGCTGCGGGCGACCCCGCTCCCCCTGGGAGCGTCGGGGCCGGTGCCGAATTCGGAGGACATGGGAGGGAGGGACGCCCCGCGGGCGTCAGTCCTTCCCCTCGTCCCAGTCCTTCTTCTTGTTCTTGTTCCACCACTGGCGGAAGACCAGCGCATCCCGGGCGTCGTGGCCCGAGAGCTTCTGCAGCGTGGTCAACATCGGCCCGGCGATGGTGTCGTAGCGGTCCTGCACGATGGGGTCGGTCTGCCCGACGTCGAGGGCGTTCTTCACCTGGGTGATCACGTCGAGGACCTTCTTGAAGACGGCCTTGCGCTCCTTCTGGTCCAGGAATGCGTAGTCGCCCAGCGCCTGGGCTGCGGAGGCCTGGACCACCGGCTCGTGGTTCGTGAGCAGCTCCACGAGCGGGTCCACTGCGTCCTCGTTCTTGGTCCGTCCGAGGCTCAGGATCAACGTCCTGCGCATGTCGAGGTCCTTGATGAAGCTCTTGTGGTCGACCCAACCCGAGAGGTCCTTGATGCTCTCCGGGCCCATGCCGCCGAGGGCCTCCGCGGCGGCGAGATGGAGCTTGTTGTCGAAGAGCTTGTCCTTCGTGAGCTTGCGCTTCGACTTCAGGCAGGCGTTGATGCCCTTGACGATCGCCTTGCGGTCCTTCGGGCCGCTCTCCGGGAACTCGGTCTTCAGCGTCTCGATGATCTGGATCGCCTCGATGTCCTCATCGCCGCGCTTCCCCGTATGCCCCTTGAGGGACTTCAGCGCGTCCTTGATCTCGTCGCGCTTGTCCGGCTTCTCCTCGTCATCCTGAGGCAGGACGACCACGGCCGGTACAAGGGGAGCGACCGCCGGCAGGGGCGCCGGGGCGAGGAGCGAGAGCGACAGAGCGAGCGAAGAGATCATCGTGGTCCTCCTGAGAGAGGGAGCGAGAGACTTGGGACAAGGACCATCCTCCGGGGTCCAAGGGGCACTCGCAAGCAAGGAGGACGTTAACAGCACGATGAGGGGACCACCGGCGGCTCGGGCCAGGCGCCCCGGCAGCGGCCCCCCCTCTCGAGGCCCCCAGAGGGCTTCCGCCGCGGGCCGGAGGCCCGTCAGCGATTCGACGGTCGTGCGGATCCGCTCAGGGCCGCCACCATGGCCGAGGCCTTGAGCATGGTCTCTGCGTCCTCGGCCTCCGCCTCCGAGGACCAGGTGATCCCGCCGCCCACGTGGAACGAGACCTCCCGGTCACCGCCCTCGACCGCGCGGTGGATGAGGGTGCGGATCAGGATGTTGAAGGTCGCGCGGCCGTGGGCATCGATGAAGCCGAGCGACCCGGTGAAGAAGCCCCGCCCCTCCCCCTCGATCTCCGCGATGGCCTCCATGCTCCGGAGCTTCGGCGCGCCGGTGATGGACCCGCCTGGAAAGAGGGCGGCGAGCACGTCCACGGCGGAGCACTCCGCGCGCACCTCACCGACGACGTCCGTCACCAGGTGGTGCAGTCCGCGGTAGGTCTCGAGCCGCGGAAACTCGCCGACCCTGACGCCGCCCGGGACAGAGATCCGGCCGAGGTCGTTGCGCTCGAGGTCCACGATCATGGCCAGCTCCGCGCGGTCCTTCTCACTGCCGAGCAACCGCGCACGCTGGAGCGCGTCCGACCCCGCGTCCGGCCCGGACGCGATGGTGCCCTTGATGGGGGTCGTCCTCACCTCTCGACCCTCGGCGTGACGCCCCTCCAACTCCAGCAGCAGCTCCGGGCTCGACGAGAGGAGGGCCCCCTGGGCTCCGTCGACGAAGCGGAAGCCGAGGTAGCCCATGTAGGGCGCGGGGTTCTGCTGGCGGAGCTCGAGGTACAGGTCCAGCGGGCCCGTCGAGGCGGGCGCCGACATGCGATGGCAGATGTTGGCCTGGTAGATCTCCCCCTCCGCGATGAGCGCGCGCGCGAGCTCGACCCGCGCCTTGTGCTCGCGCGACGGAACGTGCCGGCGGCAGGCCGTGGGCGACTGGGGGGTCCGCACAGGCACGGGGGCCTCCAGGTCCTCGAGGACGCTCGCTGCCCGGCGGGCTCCGTCGTCGTCGGTGTGTGCCCGGTCGGCCACCACGAGGTGAGCGCGGCGCACGGCCCCCGCATCATCGAGCGCGAACACCAGCCAGTCCCGGTAGAGCCCACCCGCGATGGGCGGCTGCGGCCACGCTGCGGCGGGGAGATCCAGGTCCTCCCCCTCGACGCCCAGGTCATAGGCGAGCGCCCCGATGAACCCACCGCTGAAGGGGCCAGGGGGGAGCTCCCCTTCCCACGCCAGGGCCGAGAGGACCCGGCGCAGCTCACCCAGGACAGGCGGCGCCTCGATGCCCGCGCCGCGCGGCCGCGGGAAGGTGTCGATGGGGTCGAAGGCCACGAGAGACCAGCGCCCTGGCGCCCCACTCGCGCTGTCGAGGGCCACCAGTCCGGTGCGGTGGGCGAGGCAGAGCAGCGCACGGGGCACATCGAGCCCTCGACTCACGTGCTCGGTGAGGTCGAACGTCTGCCCGCTCAGGCGAACGCTCTCGGGTTCGGTCTGGACCTCGGCCATTCGAGCCGCACTCTATACCGCCCCGAGCGTTCCCGGAGGAACATCCACCATGAGTACCACCGCCCCCCAGCCCACGCCCGGTCCCCGCAAGGGCGTGCTGGGCCTCGTGTTCCTGACCGTGTTTCTCGACATGGTCGGCTTCTCGGTCATCTTCCCGCTCTTCCCGGAGATGCTCGATTGGTACGTCGCCGAGGAGGGCCCCGACAGCCTCGTGGGCCGGCTCGCCAGCTGGCTCGAGACCCTCGTCGAGGACCGCTTCGCGGTCATCGTGCTGTTCGGCGGGCTCCTGGGCTCCCTCTACTCCGGGCTGCAGTTCATCTTCGCCCCCCTCTGGGGTGGCCTCTCCGACCGGCGCGGTCGGCGCTCGATCCTGCTCATCACCCTCACCGGCACCGCGCTCTCCTACGTGGTGTGGTTCTTCGCCGGGAGCTTCGCGCTCCTCATCGTCGCGCGCCTCACGGGCGGCATCATGGCGGGCAACATCTCGATCGCCTCGGCGGCCGTGGCCGACACCCACAAGAAGGCGGACCGCGCCAAGGGCATGGGCATCCTCGGCGCGGGCATCGGGCTCGGCTTTGTGGTCGGGCCGGCCCTCGGGGGCCTCGCCTCAGGGTGGGACCTCACCAGCTCCCTCACCGATCTCCCGGGGATCAACCCCTTCAGCGGCGCCGCGCTGATCGCGTTCGGGCTGGCCCTGGTCAACCTCGTCTGGGCCGCCCTGCGCTTCCCGGAGACCCGGGAGGCCGGCGCCGCCGACGGTGCGCCGGAGAAGCGAAGCCTCAACCCCTTCGCCGCGCAGGGAGGCCTGGCCTATCCGGGGGTGCACACCCTGAACCTCGCGTACTTCATCTACTTCGCGGCCTTCGGCGCCATGGAGTTCACCCTGGTCTTCCTCGCCGCCGAGCACCTCGGATACGGCCCCCGCGACAACGCGTGGATGTTCGTCTTCATCGGCCTGACCATCGCCTTCGTCCAGGGCGGCGTCGTGCGCCGACTGGTGCCCCGCGTCGGCGAGCTGAAGGTCGCCAGCCTCGGCATGGCCCTGACCCTCCCCGGGTTCCTCGTGATCGCCGCGGTGACCCGGACCGAGTCCGCCGCCATCCTGTACGTGGGGCTGGCCCTGGTGGCGGTGGGCAGCTCGCTGGTGATGCCCAGCTTCAGCTCCCTCGCGAGCCGCTACGTCCCGGACGATCGCCAGGGGTTCGCCCTCGGGGTCTTCAGGAGCTTCGGGAGCCTGGCCCGGGTCGTGGGTCCGATCGCCGGGGGCCTGCTCTACTACGGCCTCGGCGCCCTCGCCCCCTACGCCATCGGCGCGGTCCTGCTCTTGATGCCCCTCGGGCTCTGCAAGCGCCTCCCCGCTCCGTCCGCCCAGGCCCCCGACTAGCCCGCGCCTCGACGCGGTCTGGCCGCCTGGCCCTCTGGCCAGGGCGGGCAGCTGGGCCCGGCAAGATCGTCCTGGGGAGGCCCTGAGGGGCCTCTGCGCCCCCTGTTGGCCGACCCTCACGCCAGGAGCATTCCACGCTTCACCCGCCGGCCCCCACAGCCGATAGAGGGAATGACATGCAACGCTTTCAGACACCTGTCCTGTGCGCCGGCGGCGCGCTCATCGCCTCGCTCCTCTCCTTCGGCCCTGCGCCCGCCCAGCAGCAGGATCCCAACAAGGCGCTCGCGGCCCTCCAGGCCCAGCTCACCGAGCTCGAGTCCAAGGTCGAGAGCTGCCAGGAGTTCATGCAGCAGCAGGCCGCGGCCGGGAAGGAGCTCACTGAGGCCCTCGCGCGGTCCGAGGCCGAGGGCTTCACCGCCGGGATCAACCCCCGCTCTCGCGAGGTCCTCCTCGAGGGCCTCCGGACCCAGGCCAAGGCCATGCAGTCCGTGGACGCCAAGGAGAAGCCCAAGGACACGAGCCGCCGCCAGGGTCGTCGCCGCGACCGGTGAACGCCGCCGAGCCGCGCCAGCTGGAGTCCGACCTCTGGCCTCGGGTGGACGCCTTCATCGAGCGCATGCGCGTCACGCGCGGCGCCTCGGAGCACACGCTCCGTGCCTACGGTCTCGACCTCGCTGACCTCGTGGGCTTCCTCGCGGGCCGAGGCGTCACCGGGCACGCCGCCATCACCCCGCGCGCCCTGCGGGGCTGGCTGGGGGACCTCGATGAGCGCGGGCTCGCCCGCTCAACCATCCAGCGCCGGCTGTCGGCCGCCAGGTCGTTCCTCAAGAGCCTCGTGCACGAGGGCCTCCTCGAGGTCAATCCGGCCACCGGGCTCCGCCAGCGCCGGAGCTCACGCCACCTCCCGGGGGTGCTCTCCGAGGCGGAGGTCGAGGGGCTGCTCGCCGCCCCGGACGCCACCACCGTCGGCGGCCGCCGGGACCGGGCGATCCTGGAGCTCATGTACAGCGCCGGCACCCGGGCAGCGGAGACCGTCGGCCTGGACCGCGCCCACCTCGACCTCGGTCGCGGCGTCGGGCGCGTCCTCGGCAAGGGCCGCAAGGAGCGCCTCGTGGCGCTCGGACGCTTCTCCGTGGAGGCGATCTCGGATCACCTCTCCGACCCGGAGCGCCCCGCCCCCACCACCGCGGCGGGCGACGCGCTCTTCCTGAATCGCTCCGGCGGCCGGCTCAGCACCCGGAGCCTGGAGACCATCGTCGGCAAGCACGCCCTGCGGGCCGGGATCACGCGGCGCGCGACGCCCCACACCCTCCGCCACAGCTTCGCCACCCACCTGCTCGACCGCGGCGCGGACCTGCGCTCGGTCCAGGAGCTCCTCGGCCACGAGCACCTGGCGACGACGCAGATCTACACCCACGTCTCCGTGGCGCGCCTCCAGGAGATCTACGAGAAGGCCCACCCCCGGGCGTGAGCCCGAGGTGCGCCCGGCCGCGGGATCAAACGTCCCAGCCCGGCCGGTCTTCGCTCCCGAGGAGCCTCGGGTCCACGTCGAAGGACCCCGCCCCGGCGTCCCAGCGAGCCTGGCCGCCCGCGCGATAAGCCACGGTCGCCAGGAGGACCGTCTGGGTGAGTGGCCCCGAGTAATCGAAGCTGCAGAGCGGACTGGACGGCGTCCCCTTCTCGATGGCATCGAGCCACTCGACGTAGTGGCCGGGGGAATTGGCGATGGAGGGAGCAGGCGCCTCCCACGTGGCGTCGGCTCCGTCCAACTCCACCTTCATGGAGGAGTAGTTCGAGACGATGCGCCCCCTGGTCCCCAGGAACACGTGGCTGTCTCCCGGAGGGGCGACCTCAGGCGCCGAGCCCCCATCCCACCAGTGGACGTCCACGGCCTTGCGCGCCCCCTCCGCGGCGTGCGACCACTTCACGTGCATCCACTCCGGGGTGCCCACCGGGTCCACCGCAGGCCCCTCGACCTCGATGGCCACGGGGGTCTTCAGGTCGAGCGCCCAGTGCACCAGGTCGACCCAGTGGCAGGCCATGTCCCCCACGGTGCCGGTACCGAAGGCCCAGAACCGTCGCCAGTTGGCCGGGTGGACGCCGTCACAGTACGGCCGCTCCGGCGTCGGTCCGAGCCAGAGGTCCCAGTCCAGGTACGCGGGCGCGGGCTTGGGCTCGGAGAACTTGCCGTTGGACCAGGACTTCCGGCACACCACGTGGACCGTGTGCACGTCGCCGATCGCGCCGGCCCGGATGGCCTCCACCACCCTGCGGTAGTTGTTGGTGGCGTGGATCTGCGTGCCCATTTGAGTGGCCACGCCGGAGCTCTTCGCGAGGTCCTGGAGCTGCTGCGCCTCCTCCACGGTCCGCGACAGGGGCTTCTCGCAGTACACGGCGATCTTGCGGCGCAGCGCCGCCCGCGCGATCGGGGCGTGGAGGTGGTCGGGGGTCGAGATGACGACGCCGGCGAGGTCCTTCTCCTGGTCGAGGAGCTCACGCCAGTCCACGTAGGTCTTCGGGCGCTTCTGCCCGGCGGCCTCCACCTGCGCCAGCCCGCGCTCCAGCATCCTGGAGTCCACGTCACACATCACCGCCACGTCCTGGGAGAGCACGCCGTCCACGTTGGCAGCCCCACGGTTGGCGACGCCGATGGCGGCGAGCTTCAGGCGGTCCCGGATGGGTCGCGTACGGATGAAAGGAGCCGCGACCGAGGAGGTGGCGAGCGCAGCAGCGCCGCGGAGGACACGGCGGCGGGAGATCGGCGGGATGGGCATGGGTCAGATGCTATGGCAGCGAACAGAAAGCTGCTCCGCCTTCTCCCGCCAGGGAGGCTCCCCCGGCGCGAGGCCGGCCCGTCGAATCAGCCGTCCGCGCGGCGCCAGCCCGCGAGGCGGTGCCGCTTCAGCCCGAAGCCCTCGCGCCGCTCCACCGCGAAGCCTGCCTGGTCCAACCCGGCGCGCACCGCGCCGGCGGCGGTATAGGTCGCGAGGGTCGCCCCCGGTCGGGCGAGGCGCGCGAGCTCCGCGTAGACCTCGGGAGACCAGAGGTCCGGGTTGCGCGCAGGGGCGAAGCCGTCGAGGAAGACCGCGTCGGCCCGCAGGTCCAGCTGCCGGAGCGCCGCCGCGCCGTCGCCGATGACGAGCCGCATCGGGACCACATGGCCTCCCAGCCGGAGGGAGGCCTCGCCCTCCTCGAGCAGCTCTGGATAGGCGAGCAGGAAGGCATCGGTGGCCTCGTCCCCTCGACCGAGCCGCCGGTGCACTTCCCTCATGGTCGCCGGTGGCAGCGGATGAAGCTCGATGGAGGCGTGGCTCAAGGTCCCCGCCCCCACCTCCGCCAGGGCGCGCACGGCCGCCAGCAGGTTGACACCCAGGCCGAGCCCGGTCTCCAGGATGGTGACGGCCTCGCCGCGACCCAGGCGCGCCGGCAGGTCACTGCCCTGGACGAACACGAGGTCCCCCTGCTCCAGCCCGCTGCGCGAGTAGTAGACGTCGTCGTAGTCCGGGGCGAAGGGCACGCCCTCCTCGGACCAGGCCAGGTTCGCCTCCCGCGCGGGTTCCTCTCTCGCCATGGAGCGCCAGCTTACGGCGCAGGCCCCGCGGGGATGGGCGCTCTCTCGTGCTCCGGGGAGGCAGCCTCGCTCGAGGGAGGCCTCTCAACGCCGGGGAGAGAGTGGTGGTGACCCTAGGGGGATTCGAACCCCCGTCGCCAGGATGAAAACCTGGTGTCC
>Ga0055584_100002318_pt1 | contig 18865 bp, 18 predicted proteins | sample OSDHelmetaG_FD_58716 | JGI IMG/M metagenome (GOLD analysis project Ga0055584, IMG submission 58716) | Pelagic marine sediment microbial communities from the LTER site Helgoland, North Sea, for post-phytoplankton bloom and carbon turnover... | ecosystem: Environmental > Aquatic > Marine >... | reverse complement strand
GAATCGGGAAGTCAAAGCGAAAGAGGTCAGGGTCCGACCTTGGCACGGGACTTCGACCGCCGGGCGCTAATGATGCGGGGCGATCCTCTGAGGCTGCGTCAAGCGGTTGGTAACCTCGTGTCCAACGCGGTCAAGTTCACCGATGATTCCGGCACCGTTACCGAGCGGCTACGCGCGGCGGCCGATGGCGTAACGGTTCAGGTTCACGATACCGGCGTCGGGATAAGCCCAGGCGACCTGCCGCATGTATTCGAGCCCTTCCACAAGGGCAATCCCAATACCCGGACCAACCGCCAGGGCGTGGGACTGGGGCTCAACATCGCGCGATACCTCGTGGTCCTGCATCAGGGACGCCTTGAAATCGAGAGCCGGTCCGGCGAAGGCACGCTCGTGACCCTATGGTTGCCGGTCGAGCGCATGGTCGAGGAGTGAGTTTGTTCCAGGCGGCGGTGGCTTTTACCGGGCGCCTTTCGCGGCGAGGGCCTTGAGCTTTTCCCTGGCGCTCGTGCTGCCGCGCTCGATGGCGCGTCGGTACCAGGCCGCCGCCAAGCGTGGGTCGGTTACGATCCATTCACCCGTGGCATAGAGATCTCCCACCATCTCCATCGCGCCGGGATAACCACCATAGGAAGCACGCAATGCCCAGAACGCGGCGCGGTCCATGTCACGCGGCATCGCGGTCCCGGCGTGCAACAGGCCGGCGATGACGGTCTGCGCGAAGGGAACCTCGCGTCGTGCCTCGGCCCAAAGGTAGTCCAACGAAGCCCCGGTCTTCCCGGACGCGACCTGGACCAGCGCGGATTGCAGGCGAGGCAGATCAATATCCTTGGGCACGGAGCGGCCGGACGGCCGCCAGGTCGGCTCGTCCGTATCCTCGATGATGTATTGCGGATAGCCGACGCCATCGCGAAACCCGTGATGCAGCGCGATCTCGACGAGCCGGCCGCAGACATCCATGGTCCATATCTCCTGGGTGAACTCACTCCAGATGGACCCGTCGCTTTCCACTTCCCGGCGCATCGGCTCGGCGGTGGTATCAATGCTGCGTTGATCGCTGCATCGCTCCATTCCCGCGTATTCCAGAGCGGTTTCCTGAATGTCCGAGCGCATTTCGCGGGCTAGCTCGCTACCAGCGCTGGTCGTCCCGGGGGTGCTGATGCGCATGTTCGGGGGCGCATCCCGCCGCGCACCGAATATCGCGTTGTAGGTCAACGCGGCATCGCACCGCCTCACCTGATAGCGAACCCGCCAAATTCCCTCGGTGGGATGCGCGGCGCCTTCGGGCATGGCGAATTCGGGCTCGGGTTGTTTCAGCACCGCGAGCGGCTTGGCGGTGTAGGGCTTCGGGCAGTCGCGGCCGAGATAGGCATCATTGGTGATCGCCGCCTCAACCAGCCGACGCGCGAAGCCATCGGAGGCGATATAGGCGTCGAAGCGGATCTTCGTTGGCGAGGGCGGCTCCACCTTGGGCGGCGCCTTGGGCTCGGGCGGCGCGGCGCGGGGGCGGCCTTGCTCATCAATCGCGGTATTGTCGATCTTAAGAGCGGAGATCGTCTCGCCGACCGTTTCTTGGATCGTTTGCCCCTCGCAACCGGCCAAAAGAAAGATCGCCAGAAGCGTCGCGCCGACCCGGGTCCCGTGATGCATGAAAGCGTACCGTCTCAATAGACTCAATCCACGCATGGTGCCTCGCCTTCGAGCCTCTGTCGACAGATCATCCGGCGCCATGATCACGCGCCAACCGCGCGTTGCGTGGAATGCACCGACGGTGTAGGGAAAACCACCAGATCGCTCTACCGCAAAGCCCGTCACCGCAAGGAACCCGTCATGCAAGCCACGCTCACAATATCCGGCAAGACTCGCGTTTTCGGTTGCATCGCGGACCCGATCGGGCATGTGCGCGCGCCTTCGGTCTTCAATCCCCTGTTTGAAAAGCATGGCGTCGACGCGGTCATGGTGCCGCTGCATATTCCGCCCGCCGGACTGGAAGCGGCGATCGCGGGGTTGCGGGCGATGCCGAACTTCAAGGGCATGGCGGTGACTCTGCCGCACAAACTGCCGATCATGCCGCTTTGCGATGAGATCGGCCGCCAGGGCCAGTTCGTCGGCGCGGTGAATTTCGCGGCGTTCGATGATGATCGCCGGCTGATCGGCGACAATTGCGACGGCACGGGTTTCGTGAACGGCATGCTGGCGGCGGGCTTTCCTGTAAAGGACAAGCAGGTGCTCATGGTCGGTTCCGGCGGCGCGGCGCGGGCGATTGCCTTCTCGCTCGCCGATAGCGGTGTCGCGCGGCTCGGCATCGCCAACCGGACCCGCGAGAAGGCCGAGGAGCTGACCGCCGCTGTATCCGCCGGCTATCCGGGCGTCCCCGTCGAAGTGTCCGAGGCCGATCCCCGCGGCTTTGATATCGTGGTGAACACCACCTCGCTCGGTCTGCGCGAGGATGACGCGCTGCCGGTTGATCCGGATCTGCTGGACCCCTCGCAACTGATGGCCGAGATCATCATGAACCCCGTGGACACGCCGATCCTGAAGGCGGCCAAGGCCAAGGGATGCCGGATCCATTATGGCCGTCCGATGTTCGACCACCAGGTGACCATCATCGCCAAATTGTTCGGCTACGACTTCCCGGTGCCGGGCTCCGACGCGTGACCTCCCAACCGAGCGCGCCAGCCTCGACCTCCGCCGGGATCGCCTGGCATGTCGTGGGAATGGTGCTGTTTGCGTCGATGGACGCGGTGTCCAAGCATCTCGCGGCCGGCTTGCCGGTCATTGAGATCCTTTGGGTCCGCTACGTCTTCTTCTTCCTGTTCGGCATGGCGTTGGCGCTCCGACTGGAGGGCTGGTCGGCCTTCAAGACCAACGCGCCGATCCTGCAGATCACCCGGGGCCTGGCCCTGGTTACCGAGATCGGCCTGTTCACTTACGCGTTTCGCTATCTCAAGCTTGTCGATGCCCATGTGATGGCGGCGATGACACCGCTGATGGTCATGGCGCTGGCGGTGCCGATGCTGGGTGAGAAGGTGGGGATTCGCCGCTGGTTGGCGGTCAGCGTCGGTTTTCTTGGCGTGCTGGTGATCCTGCGCCCGGGCATGGCGGCGATCGCGCCGATCCAGATCGTGCCCCTGGTCGCCGCCGCGTGTTTCGCCCTCTATCTGGTGCTTACGAGAATGGCGGCGCGGCATGATTCGATCGGCACCTCGACACTTTATACCGGGATAGTCGGCTTCGTGGTTCTTAGTTTCGTCGCGCCGCTGGACTGGCAAGCGCCCACTCCCCAGCAGTGGGGGTTCCTGCTCTTGGCGAGCCTGCTCGGCATCGGCGCGCATGTCAGCGTGATCAAGGCCCTGTCCCTATCCGAGGCGAGCGCGCTGCAGCCGTTCAACTACACGATGCTGGTCTGGGCGACCTTGATCGGATTTCTGGTTTTCGACGATCTGCCGGATCATTTCACGGTCATCGGCGCCGGTATCATCGTGATCAGTGGCCTCTATGCCTGGCACCGCGAGCGAACCCGAAGCACGCCCTGAACGAGCGGACAAATTAGGTGGGAAAATTTGGACATTTTTCGCCGTGATGAGGGTGACGCGCGCGCGTGGGCGGCGTAGTCGTTCGATATCGCCGTCCAGTGATGGCTCGGCGCAAACCACCGTCTCGATACACAGGAGATTTTCGTGAAAGCATCCGTCCTCGCCCTTGCCGCGCTTGCCGCTTCCTCGACGCAAGCCTTCGCGCATTCCGGCCATGTACCGGCGCCGGGCGGCGCGCATGCGTTTCAGCATGCCACGATGGATCTTCTGGTTGTCGGCGCCGTCGCGCTCGCGCTTGTCGCCGGCGCGCTGATCACCGCGCGGGCACGCCGCCGCGACCGTTAGAGCACGATCAGTTTAATCGGAATCGCGAAGCGATGAAGATTCACCCGTGAATCGTACTCGATCTTATTGAGATAGAGCCGACGATATCGCGGACGTGTAAGCCGCGAGGCTAGGCCTCGCGGGTCAGAGGGCTTATCCTTTCGATCAACGGATGTTGATCAGGAAGGATGCAGCCGATGGCCAGCGTTGAAGCCAAGGACCACGATAGCCAGTCGCTTACCCCGACCCGGGATCTCGGAGCGATGGTCGCGGCGCTAAAGGCCGACGACATCCCCGAAAGCGCCCGGCGCTGGGCCAAGCATTGCATCCTCGATTGGATCGCCGTCACCGTCGGCGGCGCCAAGGAGCCGTTGACCGAGAAGCTGCTCGCGGTCGCCGTCGCCGAGGGCGGGAGCGGGCCGGCCCGGGTGATCGGCTATCCCGACAAGGTCGTCGGCTCGCAAGCCGCGCTGATCAATGGCGCCGCCTCGCACGCGCTGGACTATGACGACGTGAACGAGCGGATGCTCGGCCATCCTACGGTTCCGCTGGTCCCGGCGCTGATGGCGCTGGCGGACGAGGCGCCGATGACCGGGATGGAGATGATCACCGCCTTCGTCGCCGGTTACGAGGTCGAGGCGCGGTTGAGCGACATGACCGGTGTCGCGCATATCGACAATGGCTGGCATTCGACGGCCACGATCGGGACTTTCGGCTCGGCCGCGGCCGCCGCGAACGCGATGGGCCTGGACGCGGATCAAAGCACCGCCGCGCTTGGCATCGCCGCGACCCAGGCCGCGGGCCTGCGCATCATGTTCGGCACCGAGTGCAAACCGTTCCATGCCGGCAAGGCGGCCTCCAACGGCCTGCTCGCCGCGCGTCTGGCCGGCAAGGGTTTCACCAGCCGCGAGAACGCGATCGAGGGCGAGAACGGCTTCGCCGCCACCCAGGCCGAGGGCTTTGTGCCGCTCCCGGTCTATCCGAAATCCAATGGCCGGTTCGCGGTCGAGGAAAACCTCTTCAAGTACCACGCCGCCTGTTACCTGACCCATGCCGGGATCGACGCCCTGCGCAAGCTACGGGACGAGGCCGGGATCAAACCCGAGGAAGTCGTCGCGGTGCGCGAGCATGTGCCGGAGACGCATTTCACGGTCTGCAACATCCCGGAGCCGGAGACCGGCTTGGAAATCAAGTTCTCCATGCGCCATACCGCCGCCATGGTGCTCTCGGGCATCGATACCGGGGCGATGAACAGCTATACCGACGAGGCCGCGAACCGGAATGACTTGGTGGATCTGCGCCGCAAGGTTGAGATCGTCGCCAAGCCGCTGGACAGCCGCATGCAGGCCGAGGTGGTCGTCGATCTCGCCGATGGCCGCAGCCTGGTCGGCAAGGCCGATGTCGGCGTGCCGGCGGCGGATATCGACGAGCAGGAGCGCCGTCTGTCCGAGAAGTTCATGGCCCTGGTGGCCCCGATCCTCGGCGAGGATCGCGCCCAGCAAGCCTTGGACGCCTGTCTCGCGCTGGACACGGCGGAAGACGCCGCCAGGATCTTCGACGCGGTGACCGGCTAGGCGAGGCGGCGGGGCCCGGGGCTCCCAACCGTCATCCTCGACTAACACAACACACGCGCGCTCATCCCCGCAAACCCGTCATCCCGGGATTGACGCGCTGGGGTCCGGTTTAAATTTCTGGACGTAGTGCATGGTGTTGATTCTGCTAGTTTCCAAGCGTTTGGCAACGTTTTGGACACGAAGGAGAGCCACACCATGCGCCATCGCCTTCCGGCATTAACCGCTAACCGCTTCGGCCTTCACCATCTGGCGCGAAGGCGGTCGCGGTGCCGATCATGGAATCGCGGCTGACCAGCGCGGCGAGTTCCGCCTCGCTCATTCCCTCGGTCCCGTCCGGGCGGCGCGGGACCACGAGATAGCGGCAATCGGCGGTGGAATCGACCACGCGGACTTCCGTTGTCTCCGGCAACTCGGTACCGAACTCCGCCAAGATGGCCCGGGGCTCTCGCACCGCGCGGGAGCGGTATTCCCGTGACTTGTACCAAAGCGGCGGTACCCCCAGGAGTGGGCGCGGATAGCAGGAGCACAGCGTGCAAACGACCATGTGGTGCAGGTCGTCGGTGTTCTCCAGGGCCACCAGCTTCAGCGCCTCGATCTCAAACCCCATCTCGGCGACCGCGGCGTTACCGTCCTCGAGCAGGCGTTGGCGAAAACCGTCATCGGTCCAGGCCTTGGCCACGACACGGGCGCCGCCTTCTGGTGATTTCCTCTCCCAGGCCTCGATCTGATCCTGGACCTCGCGGGCGGTGATGACACCCTTGTCGATCAGCAGCTCGCGTAGCGCGATTTCCAGGAATTCCCACTCTTCGCTGGGTTCCTTAATGTCTGGCTGAAAGGTCGTGTGATCGTGGGCATGGCCGTGGGAATGGTCATGCCCGTGATCATGATGCTCATGCGTGCTCATAGCGGCTCCAGCCAGGTCTCGTAGATATCGGCGGTGACGGTGTCGCCCGGGGCATAGGCGCCGTCGCCCTCCCAGGTCTCATCCATGGTGAACAGCACCTGATAGAGATGCAGCTTGGGCAGGCCCGACAGGCCATAGGCCAGACGCTCGGGATTGGGAAAATCACCGAAATGCCGGATCACCTCACCCTCGCGCCCGCGCAGGAAGAGTGGCGTGCGCACATGGCCCGGCGGCAGCCCTTGCGAGACCTTGACCTTCGCGCCGATCGAGTAGGGCCCGGTCATTGACCGGCTTCCGCGTGCCGGGCGCGGACCTCGGAAAGCTTGGCCTCGATCTCGGTCTCGCTCAGCACGCCCTTTTCGATCAACAAGCCGCGCATTGCCAGCACCCAGCGTTCGTAATAGGCCGATTCGGCATAGGTTTTGGGCTCCAGCCCCTCGATGGTGCGGCGGTTCTCATCGGTGGCCCAAAAAGACCGGGGTTTGGCGCGCAACAGCATCATCATCGCGTCGACGCGCCTCTCGCTCAGGGTAGGCTCGTGCTCGGCGGTATCGATGGGCCCGCCCGGCAGGCCGCCGAGGTCACTGATCGCGCGTTCGGTCATGGTCTCTTCCCGTTGGTTCCAGATTAGTCTAACCAAGATTAACGCCGCCGCGAAACAGAAGTGGGATCAAAATCATAAAAGCGGGAGCCGCAAAAGAAACCGGCGCTCCGGTCCGCCTTTGGCCTTATAGTCCGCGTCTTGGCTCCGCCCGGGGAGCCTATCTGGGTTAGTAAGCACTTCACCGAATGACCGACCGTACCGCAGAGCCAGCCTTTGATCCGGAGACCGCGCCCGTCGGGATGCGGCATTGGCTCATCTTGGCCACGGTTCAGATCACCACGCTGACCTTCGGGATGACGATTACCGGCACGAACGTGATCCTGCCACAGCTCAAGGGCGCGATGTCGGCGACGCCGGATCAGATCGCCTGGGTGGTGACCTTTAATCTGGTCGGCACCGCGATCGCCACGCCGCTGACGGGTTGGTTCGCGGGGAAGTTCGGTTGGCGGTATCTCCTGTTCGGAAGCTTGAGCGGTTTCACCATCTTCACCGCGTTGTGCGGCTTCGCGGAGTCGCTGGAGGCGCTGGTACTGTTCCGGGTCGGTCAGGGCGCGTTCGGCGCGCCGCTGATGCCGTTGGGGCAGGGGATGATTCTCGCGACTTTTCCGCGCCGCCTGCATCCGATGGCGCTGATGGTCTGGGGAATTGGCGGGGTAATCGGGCCGGTGATGGGGCCGATCATGGGCGGCTTCGTGGCCGAGGCGCTGGACTGGCGCTGGGTGTTTTTCATGATCGTGCCCCTGGGCGTGCTCTGCATCCTCGTCTCGGCGGTTTCGGTCGGCCATCAGGGACGCGGCGAGGCCAAGCGCTTCGATGCGACGGGCTTTATCGCGCTGGCACTCGCGATCGGCGCGTTTCAGCTGATGCTCGATCGGGGCTCGCGCCTGGATTGGTTCGAATCCTGGGAGATCATCGCCGAGGCCTGCATCGCCTTTGCCGGGTTTTATGTCTTCATCATTCACACCTTCACCACCGAGAACCCGTTTCTCAGCCCCCGGCTGTTTCTCGACCGTAACTTCGTCCTCGGCTGTTTGGTCGCCTTCGCCATGGGCTGGATGAGCTACACACCGATCGTGCTGTTTCCGCCATTGCTGCAGGAATTGCGCGGTTATCCGGATTCCGTCGTCGGCACTTTGATCGCGGCGCGTGGCTTCGGCAATTGGTTGAGTTTTCTGATCGTCGTGCCTTTCACCCGCAAGGCTCCGCGCCTGGCCCTGGCGACGGGGCTGGCCTGCCAGGCGGTGGCGGGGCTTCAGATGGGGGCGCTCGACATCAATCTCACCGAAAGCGATGTGTTCTGGACCAACACGCTCCAGGGCTTCGGCTTCGGCCTTGCGTATACGCCGATGGCGACCCTGGCTTTCTGTACCTTATCGCCCAAGCTTATGGTCGAGGGCTCGGCCGTGTTCAATCTGCTGCGGCAATACGGTAGCAGCATCTTCATCTCGATCAGCGTCATGGTCCTGGTGCAAAGCACGGCCTGGAACTATTCCGACATGACGGGCCTGATCACCCCGTTCAACGAGCTTTTGCGCTTCCCGGAGGTGGCGGGAAACTGGTCGCTGGAGAGCCTGTCCGGGCTTACGGCGCTCAGCGGCGAGATCAAACGCCAGGCTCAAATGATCGGCTATCTGAACGCCTTCCAGCTATTCGGCATCGCCGCGGCTTTCGCCATTCCCATGAGTTTCCTGTTCGCCGATCCCGATAACCCCAAGCCGGCTAACCAGTGATGAGCATTGACAGCGCGGTCCCGCTCCGCCGCAATGTCCAGGCATTGCCGAGGAGGGCGCGCGATGGATCATCTTAACCCGGAGGCGCCGGGAGCCGGCATCCTGTCCCGCGCCCGCGCACTGGGCCCGGATCTCGAAGCGGCGGCGGACGAGATCGAGCGGACCAAGCGCATTCCAGCGGAGCTGTTGGCCAAGATCCACGCGGCGCGGTTGGGTCGAATGTTCCTGCCCAGGTTGTTTGGCGGCGACGAGATCGATCCCTGTACCTATCTGCATGCTCTGGAGGCGGTGTCGCGCCATGACGCCTCGGTCGGCTGGAACCTGTTCGTTGCCAATAGCTCAACCTTGATCACGCCCTTTCTGGAGCCCGAGACCGCCCGGGAGATCTATGCCGAGCCGCATGCCTGGATGTCCTGGGGACCGCCGGACGGGCAAAAGGCGAGGGCGGTCGAGGGTGGTTATATCGTCAACGGCACCTGGGGCTTTTCCAGTGGCTGTCGCCAGGCAAATTGGATGGGCGCCCATTGTATGGTCGAGGAAAAGGACGGCTCGACCCGTCTCAATGCCGCCGGGCGGCCCTCGATCACCAGCTTTCTGTTTCCGGCCGACCAGGTCACCCTGCATGACACATGGGACACCATCGGGCTGCGCGGTACCGCCTCGGACAGCTATACGGTCGACAATGTCTTTGTTCCCGAGGCCTATACCGGCACCCGCGAGGAGCCCGAGAACCGACGGGTTCCGGGGCCGCTCTACTGGTTCACCCAGCAGGGGCTCTACGCGGTGGGGGTGGCGGCGGTGGCGCTCGGCACGGCGGGGGCGATGCTGACGGCCTTCATGGAACTGGCGACGGACAAGACCCCGCGCGGATTGGCGAAACTCGCCGACCGGGACGCGACAAGGGCGCTGGTGGCGACCTCGGAGGCGCGGCTGGGCTCGGCGCGGTCCTATCTGCTGGATCTGTTGTCGGGATATTACGCCGCCGCCGAGGAGACCGGCGCCATGGGGATCGAGGACCGGGCACGGGTGCGCCTCGCCACCACCAACGCCATCATCGGCGCGATCGAGATCGCCGATCGTATCCACAAGGCCGCCGGTGTCTCGGCGATCTTTGTCGGCAAAAGCCCGTTCGAGCGTCGCTGGCGTGACATTCACACCCTCAGCCAACAGATCCAGGCCCGCGACGCGCATTTCGAGGCCGTGGGACAGATCCTGCTCGGCGATAAGCCGGCGGTTTTCTTTTAGCCGGAGCGCCTCGTTTCTCGGTCGTCCGCGCTAAGGTGCGGTCGCGACGGACAAACCCATGATCGTCGTCCTCGCGAAGGCGGGGACCTCTGAAAAACGGTCAATGTTGCCGCCTTTTGTAACGAAATTGAGGTCCCCGCCTTCGCGAGGACGACGGTAGTTGTTTAACGGGACGACGAACTGGGCCGTGGATACGACCATCATGCTTGATCTTAACGCGCCCTTCACCAACTATCGCGTTTGAATGGCAAGGAACGGAACGAGCGATGCCGGATACCCAGGATATCGACTATGACGCCAGGCGCGCCGCGCTGGTTGAGAAATACGCGCCATCCAACGCGCCCGCCGGCTCTAGCCCCGTCGGCACCGGCGGCGTCGATCATTTGGCGCTGATCTGCTCTGACCTGGAGAAGACTATCGAGTTTTACACCCAGGTTCTCGGCATGAGGCTGGCCAAGGTGATACCGAACCGGGATGAGCCGAGCTCGACCCATATCTTCCTCGATATGGGCGGCGGCAACATGCTGGCCTTCTTTGATTTTCCCAAGAAAGGCCCGGCCAAGACCCAGCGCGGTATCGGCAGCATGCATCACGTTGCGCTGAAGGGGACGCCCGAGCAATACGCCGCCGTCGTCAAGACCGCGCGGGAACGCGGGATCGAGCACGATGTGCATGGCGGCGAGACCAAGGGCTCGATTTATATGCGGGATCCGGACGACATCCTTGTTGAAGTCACCACCGGCTATTGAGTGAGCCGTCAAAGGGTGGCTGGAATGCCATAGTCGGCTCGTCCGCGATCCTGTCCCTGGCGCTGCTTGGGGACGCGCTGATCTACGCGGTTCTGCCGGCCTATGCCGAGGATTTCGGCCTTACCCTGCCATGGGTCGGGGTGATGCTGTCGGCGAACCGTTTCGTGCGGGTTTTCGCCTATGGAATGATCGCGCGGCTGACCTACAAGATCGGCGTGCGGCGCATGTGCCTCGGCGCGGCGGTGCTGGCGACGGTTTCGACCGCGCTATACGGCATCGGCGAGGGGCCGGTGGTTATCCTGCTTGCCCGGATAATGTGGGGGCTGACCTACGCGGCGCTGATCCTGGTAACGCTGGTCTATTCGGTGGAGTACCGCGCCGAGGTCGGTGTCCGGGTCGGGGTCGGCCGGGCGATTCAGCGCGCCGGGCCGATCGCGGCATTGTTCATCGGGGCTTGGATGGTCGGGCAAGTGGGGCCAAACAATGCCTTCCTGATCCTCGCCATTCCGACGGCGCTGGCGATTCCCATAGCGCTGACCCTGCCGCGCCATCACACCTCCGAAACGCGGGATGAAAAGCCACCTTCGCTCGCCCGGCCCAAGCCCATCGATATCCTGTTCTTCCTTCAGGGCTATGGCGTCGACGGGGTCTTCGCCATCAGCATTACCCTAATCTTTGCGCGCGAATCCTCCCTCGCCGTCGCGGTCATGGGCGGCGGCGCGCTGCTGGCGATGCGGCATTTCGGAGAGGCGATCGCGGCGCCACTCTTCGGCTGGATCGCGGACAAATACGGGGCGCGGCGGGTGTTTATCTTGTCCGGAGTTCTTACCGTCGTCGGATTCGTCAGTGTCGCTGTCGGCTTCACGGTCTTCGGCGCGCTGGTGATGTTGCTTTTCCGGGGCGCGTTGGCATCCCTCGGTCCCGCCGTGATCGTGCAGGCGATGTCGGCGGAAGAGCAGGCGATCGGCCCGCTCGCGCGGATGCAGGCTTGGCGGGATTTCGGCGCGGCTTGCGGGCCCTTGGCGACTGGGTTCCTGCTTGCCTACACCTCAGCCGAGGTTCAGCACGCCGTCGTCGCCGTGGCGCTGTCCTTGGGGCTGATCTATTGGCTGCGCGCCAAGGCCTGATTTCAGGTTCTCCCGGTTCGCCTTCGGAAAAGCCGCTTGATATTGCGTCCGCGAAGGTGTAGTCATCATATTATATTGCGGTGCAGCAATTTTCCTTTCGGCGGAGCCAACGCTTGATTGACCAGCGCTTTTAAGCGTTTCCACCGTCACACCCTCGCTTGCCTGAAACCACGCGGTTCACGCCATCCGGATGGCGCGACCGTTGGAGTAGTTTTGTCATGAGTAGCTTTTCCCTGCTGAGTTCGAGAACCCTGTCCAGATCCCGAGCCGAGTGGTTCGGTAACATCCGGGGTGATCTTCTCGCGGGTCTGGTCGTCGCCTTGGCCCTGATTCCCGAGGCGATCGCTTTTTCGATCATTGCCGGGGTTGATCCCAAGGTCGGGCTTTACGCCTCGTTCTCGATCGCGGTGATCACCGCGATTGTCGGCGGTCGGCCCGGCATGATCTCGGCGGCAACCGCCGCGACGGCGGTGTTGATGGTGACCTTGGTGCGTGATCATGGGCTGCAGTATTTGCTGGCGACCACGGTGCTGGTCGGCGTGATTCAGATCGCCGCCGGCGCGATGCGGCTTGGGACCGTCATGCGGTTCGTCTCCAAATCGGTGATGACCGGTTTCGTGAACGCGCTGGCCATTCTGATCTTTCTGGCCCAGTTGCCGGAGCTGACCAATGTACCGCCGCTGACCTATGTGATGGTCGCCGGCGGTCTGGCGATCATTTATCTGCTGCCGCGTGTCACCAAGGCGGTGCCGTCGCCGCTGATCTGCATCATCGTTCTGACGGCGATCTCGATGACCATGGATCTCGATGTCCGCACCGTTAACGATATGGGGCAACTGCCGGCGACCCTGCCGATCTTCTTGCTTCCGGATATTCCGCTGACCCTCGAGACCCTGTGGATCATCCTGCCCTATGCCACGGCGATCGCGGCGGTTGGATTGCTCGAATCCCTGATGACCGCGTCGATTGTCGACGAGCTGACCGACACCACCAGCAACAAGAACCGAGAATGCGTCGGCCAGGGGGTGGCGAACTGCGCCACCGGCTTTATCGGCGGCATGGCGGGATGCGCGATGATCGGTCAATCGGTGATCAACGTGAAGTCCGGCGGGCGTGGCCGGCTATCGTCATTCTGCGCCGGTGTGTTCCTGTTGATCTTCTGTGTTGGACTTGGAGATTGGGTGAAGCAGATCCCGATGGCGGCGCTGGTGGCGATCATGATCATGGTGTCCATCGGTACTTTCAGTTGGGCGTCAATCCGCGATCTGAAGGTGCATCCCCGCAGCTCGTCGATCGTCATGCTGGCGACCGTCGCGGCGGTCGTTGCAACGCACAACCTCGCCATTGGAGTGCTGCTGGGGGTCTTGCTGTCCGGGATCTTCTTCGCCGGTAAGATCGCCCAGATTTTCCGACTGACCTCGACCTTGTCCGAGGATGGCCTGGCGCGGACCTATTTCGTGCGGGGACAGCTATTCTTTGCCTCGGCTGATGAATTCCTGGCGGCTTTCGACTTCAAGGAAGTCCTGGAGACCGTGACCATCGATGTCAGCCAGGCACATATCTGGGACATCTCGAGTGTTTCCGCGCTGGACACCGTGGTGCTGAAGTTCCGCCGCGAGGGCGCGAAGGTTGTTATCATCGGGCTTAACGAGGCGAGCGAGACGATCGTTGATAAACTCGCGATCCATGACAAGCCGGGCGCCCTTGAACGCCTCATGGCGCATTGACGGAGATCCATGATGCCCAAGCTCCTGGCTCTGATTGACGGATCTCTTTACACCCAAAGCGTCTGTGACCACTCGGTCTGGGCGGCCGGCGGGGGCGATGGCTCCGTGCGCCTGATGCATGTGCTCGGGCGGCGCGGGGCTTCAAGCGCGCCGGCTAATCTCAGTGGCACTTTGGAAGTCGATGGTCGGGACGCGCTCCTGGATGAGCTTGCCAGCCTGGATGAGCAACAGGCTCGCCTGGCTCAGCGCCGGGGACGGGTTGTTCTGGACGAAGCCAAGGCGCGGCTGGAGGAGGCTGGGGTCGGCAAGGTCGAGGTGACCCTACGAAACGGTGATCTGATCGACACCGCGCTGGAATTCGAAAGTGATGTCGACCTCATCGTCATCGGCAAGCGCGGCGAGGCGGCGGATTTCGCCAAGCTTCATTTGGGATCAAACCTGGAGCGGGTCGTGCGCTCCAGCACCAAGCCGGTTCTGGTGGCGTCGCGCGCCTTCAAGCCGATCAAGCGCTTTCTGATCGCTTTCGACGGCGGGGCCAGCGCCATGAAGGCGGTGGATCATATTTCCCGCAACCCGGCGTTCTCGGGCTTGGAGGGTGAGATCCTGACCGTGGGCCCCGACACGTCGGAGGCCCGAAGCACCCTCGACCGCATGGTCGACATGCTCAAGGCGGGCGGGCACACGGTCCAGGCGGATGTGGTTTCCGGTCAGGCGGACAAGGTTATCGCCAATCGGGTCGAGCAGGGAGGGATCGACCTGTTGGTCATGGGCGCCTACGGGCATTCGCGGATACGCAACCTGATCATCGGATCGACCACCACGGAGATGATCCGCTCCTGCTTGATCCCGATCATGCTGTTTCGTTGATCGTTTCGAGTACTAGACGATCTGGTTCAGCAGAGTGTCCTCGCCACGTTCAAGGCGTTGGATATTCTCCAGCATAATGTCGAGGACATTATCCTCGTAGCGGCGCGTCTCGCCGGCGGTATGCGGCGTTAGCAGCACGTTCTCCATATCCCACAGCGCCGAGCTCTCCGGCAGAGGCTCCGGGTCGGTGACGTCGATCCCCGCCGCCGCGATTTCTCCCGTGTTGAGGGCGGACACCAGATCCGCCTCGATGACACAGCCGCCGCGCGCGACATTGATCAGATAGGCCGACGGCTTCATCGCCGACAGCGCCGCCGCGTCGATCAACCCGGCCGTCTCCGGCGTCAGTGGACAGCACAGCACCACCAGATCCGCCTCGGCGACGCGCGCCAGCTTCTCGCTCATCGCGTGCGCCGCGTCGAAGGCCGGGTCGGCGTCGCCAGGATTGCGGCGCATACCCTCGACCCGCATGCCGAAAGCCTTGCCCAGCGTCGCCACGCGGGCGCCGATTTGCCCCGCCCCGATGATCAGCATGGTCTTGCCGGTCAGTTCCTCCTCGCGGGTGGTGAGGTCGGGGTTCATGCCGCGCCAGAGCTTCTTGTGCTGAGCATCGCGGCAGAGATGGATCTGGCGGGACAGCCCCAGGATCAACGACATCGTGTGTTCGGCGACCGCGTTGGTATTTACGCCCCGGCCATTGGCCATGCGAATACCCCGGGCGCGGATCGCGTCGGTGTCGAACTGATCATAGCCGGCGCCGCAGACCTGAATGAACTTCAACCGCTCTGCCTTGTCCAGAAACTCGTTGCGCCAGAAGCCGGTTGCGACGACCACATCGGCCTCGGCGATCCGGGCCGCGGTATCCTCGGGCGTCCAGGTCGTGTAGGCGGCGATTCCGGCCTCGCGCGGGGCCAGTTGCGCCTCGAACTGATAGGCGGAATGGGCGAACTGGATCGTAAGATCCGAGCGGGAAGGGAACATGAGAACTCCGTTTACGCGGCGGGAGCGCCAAATTCGTGCGGGGCGAGGGCGGCGTAAACCGCCCGGTGCATCGGGGTGTCGACACCCGTCTCGACGCCCAGCCGCGCGACCGAACCGTTAAGGGCCGAGGCCTCAAGCTTATCGCCGCGTTCCAATGCCGCCAGGATCGAGGCCTTCATACCCTCCGGCAGCATGTCCAACACCGCCATGGTGCGCTCGACCTGATCGTCGGGAAGCGGCTTGCCGAGGGTGCGGGCGACGCTGACCACCTCGCTCGCCAGTTCCACCATCAGCGCCCGTGTCGCCGGGTTGGAGCGGCAGATCCCAAGTGGCTCGCGGGTCAGACAGTTCGCGCCCGCGAGGGTGCAGATCATTACGAATTTCTGCCACAGCTCGCGTTCGATATTCTCCGGCACCGGAACCTCGATCCCGGCCTCCGCGCAGGCCTCGCGGAACGCCAGAATGCGTGGGCTGGCGCTGTTATCGATTTCTCCGACCCGAAGAATTTGCATTTGCGCGAAATGCCGAACCACGCCCGGCGCCTCGATGAGCGCGCTGATATTCGCGACCCCGCCGAGCACGTGGCCGGGGCCGAGCACGCGTTGCAGGATGTCCATATGCGCGATGCCGTTCAGGAAGGGAATGACACCGGTCTCGGGGCCGACGGCGGGCTTGATCAACTCGGCGGCGGTTTCGGTGTCATAGGCCTTCACGCAAAACAGAATGATATCGGCGATCCCGAAATCGGCGGGATTGTCGCTGGCGTTGGCGGGATGGATGGTGACGTCGCCATGCTCGCTCAAAACCTTGAGGCCGTCGGCCTTAATGGCTTCCAGATGCTTGCCGCGAGCAACGAAACCGACATCATGCCCCGCCGCCGCCAGCCGCGCGCCGAAATATCCACCGACGCCGCCGGTTCCCATCACGATGATTTTCATGTCTCGGTTTCCTCTCGATCTAGAATGTCGGCTTGGACGATTTCAGGGGGCGAGCGCAGCAATATCAAGGCAGGTATCAACGCGACGCCGCCCACCGTCAAGAACCCCGCGACGTAACTACCGCTAAAACCGACGATCGCGCTGAAAATCGCCGGGCCGATCGCGACCCCTAGAAAGGTAAACGCCGAGACCCCGCCGGTGGCTCGCGCCACGTCGGGACCTGGCATGATCCGGGCGATCTCGCCGATATAGACGCCGTTCCAGCCGGCGGCGACGATACCCGCGCCAAGCGATACCGCCCATAAAAGCGCCCGGGGCCAGCTTTCATCCAGCGCCGCGAGGGCAAGCCCGCACCCGAAGATCAGAAAGCCGATGAGCGAGAGCAGCGGGCGCGCGGGCAGGATCCTGTCGCTGATCCATCCCAGAAACGGCCGTCCGATGATCCCGCCGATATGCATGATCGAGAACGTCGCGCCGGCGGCCACCGGGTCGAGGCCGCCACGCTCCACCAGCACCACCACATAGAACGTGAACAGCGAAAGTTGCATCATCGCGTAAACGAAGGAGGCCAGCGCCAGGGGGCGCAACCGGCTGTCCCGGGCGACCATGCGGATCGCGGCCAGTGTTTCGCCCGGTCGGATCGGCCGGCTTGGATCGCGATCGGTATCAAAGCGCCGGCGCGCCGTTTGCAGGCCCACCGCGACGATAAGCAAGACCGTCACAACCGCCGCGATGCCCCAGGGCCAGCCATGGGCTTCGGCGATCCCCGGAACCGTGATGCCGAGAAGAAATCCGCCAATCGGCACACCGGTCTGCTTAAGCGAGAATATAAAGCCCCGGTTCTCGCGCGAGATCGTCCGGGCAAGTAGATGGCTGGCGGCGGGCGTGGCGACGCCGTATCCCATGCCGGCGGCGAAAGCGCCGATAAGCAGCGCCGGCAGCCATCCCCCAAGCGCGAGCAGCAGACCCGCCGCGCCGAGCACCATGGCAATCTGGGTGGTGCGGATCGAGCCGTGCCGGGCGATCACCGATCCCGCGACCGAGGTAAACACGATGGCACCGACGAAAACCGTCGCCGAGTACAGACCGACCTGGCTTGCCTCAATCTCGATATCTGCGGCGATCTGCGGCGCCAGGACCGGCACCGTCATCACCGCCATGGCGATGGCGACCTGCGCGATCACCATCGCGGAGAGGGAGAATCCCGAGTCGGTGTTCACAAACCTCTCCTAGTAGATGTCGCGCGCCTTCGGCCGGCGGTTTAGACAACCGGGCTACGACCGCCATCGACATTGATCGCGACACCGGACAGATAGCTGGCGCGATCGGAAGCCATGAAACAGGCGATATCGGCGAATTCCTCGGCTCGTCCGACCCGGCCCAAGGGGATTTTGTTGGTCTCGGCCATGTCTTGCAGGAAGTCCTCATAACTGTTGTCGCTTCCCGAGGCCTGGTGCTTGACCTCGTGTTGGTTACTGTCGATCAGGCCCACCAGAAGCGCGTTGACCAGGACGTTATGCGGCGCGGCCTCGCCGGCGAGAACCTTGGTCAGGGCCATGCCGGCGGCGCGGCTGACGGCGGTCGGCGCGCCCTGGGGACCGGGGGCCTTGGCGCCGACATTGAGGACATTGATGATACGCCCCCATTTGCGCTCTTGCATGGACGGGAGCGTCAGGCGCGCCAAGCGGATCGCGGCGAAGAGCTTGAGATCGATATCGTTCTGCCAGAGCGCGTCGCTTACTTCCAGGAAGGGGCCGCGCTGAGAGGTGCCGGCGTTGTTGACGAGAATATCAACCGGGCCGAGTTGCTCGACCACCGTGGCGTGCACCGCTTCGCACTCCTCGGCCTTGCTCACGTCTCGCGAGACCGCCACGACCTTGTTGCCGCCGCCGGCGGCTTGAAGTTCCTGGCGCGTGGCCTCCAGTGCCTCGGTTCCGCGCGCGGTGATCGCGACAAGGGCGCCGGCCTCGGCGAATCGCAGCGCCATGGCCTTGCCGAGACCCTTGCTGCCCCCCGTGATCAGCGCGACTTTTCCGTCCAGGCGAACGTCCATGTTTCCCTCCCTCGGAGACTGTTTTCGTGAAGGCGACGACCCCGGTTCGCGTGGGATGAGGCGGCGCGTTGGGGGTGATCCTAATCAACCGCGCTAGCCGTGAACAGGGGACGGTCTTAAGGATTTATTAATCTCTGAGGTCGAAAGTGCGAAGTCACGCGTAAACCGGAGGCCGCAATGGCCGAGCCCGCCTTGGATGATGTAGTCGAAGTTACCGAACCGATTGATCCGGACACGATGGACGCGCTCCATGCGTTGCCGCTCGCCATCATGCCATTGAAGACGCCCGGGCTACGCAAATCCGCGATGATCAAGAACGCGCGCCTGGATTCCGTTATCGAAATGTTTCGCGACGGCTCGTCGGGCAGTGGCCAGATCGAGCCCAGCGCCGTCACCGATTTCTACCAAGACACCAGTGAATTGCGCGAGGACCTGGGCGTATTGGGCGCAATCGGAAACCTTCAATCCTTCGATGTCTATTCCCTCAGGATCGAGTTGCGAAATCTCAA
>Ga0055584_100002317_pt1 | contig 18869 bp, 31 predicted proteins | sample OSDHelmetaG_FD_58716 | JGI IMG/M metagenome (GOLD analysis project Ga0055584, IMG submission 58716) | Pelagic marine sediment microbial communities from the LTER site Helgoland, North Sea, for post-phytoplankton bloom and carbon turnover... | ecosystem: Environmental > Aquatic > Marine >... | reverse complement strand
CGCTATTCGCGAAGGCGGCCGTACCGTTGGTGCCGGTGTCGTTGCCAAGGTTATCGAATAAGAAAAGTTAAGCTTCGGCACCTCATGATGGGGTGTCGTTTCTTTTAGGAATGGACTGATGCTAGACAACCAAAATATCCGCATCCGCCTTAAGGCGTTTGACCATCGCGTGCTCGATCAGTCGACTCGTGAAATTGTGTCTACTGCTAAAAGGACGGGCGCTCAGGTTCGGGGGCCCATTCCGCTGCCGACACGAATTGAGAAATTTACTGTTAACCGGTCTCCGCATATTGACAAAAAGTCGCGGGAACAGTTTGAAATCCGTACGCATAAGCGTCTGCTCGACATTGTCGATCCTACCCCGCAGACCGTTGACGCACTGATGAAGCTGGATCTTGCGGCCGGCGTCGATGTAGAAATCAAGTTGTAGGGTTGGGCTGATGCGTACCGGTCTTGTTGCAAAAAAGCTGGGGATGACCCGAGTGTTCGCCGAAGACGGCAAGCATGTGTCTGTAACTGTTCTTAATGTTGCAGGCGTCCAAGTTGTTGCTCAGCGCACAAAAGAAACAGATGGCTATTCAGCCGTCCAGTTGGGTATTGGTGCGGCTAAGCCGCGCAATATGAGCAAAGCGCTTCGCGGCCACTTTGCGAAGGCGAAAGTAGAGCCTCGTAAGAAGCTCGTTGAGTTTCGGGTTGCTCCTGAGAACCTGGTTGAAGTTGGTGCTGAAATCTCTGCGGAGCATTTCGTTCCAGGGCAGTTCGTTGATGTCACTGGTACATCGATTGGTAAGGGCTTCGCGGGTGCAATGAAGCGTCACAACTTCGCTGGCTTGGAGGCGACCCACGGTGTTTCGATCTCTCACCGTAGTCATGGCTCTACCGGTCAGTGCCAAGATCCAGGCAAAGTCTTCAAAGGTAAGAAGATGGCAGGCCACATGGGTGACCAACGCACAACCATTCAGAATTTACAGATCGTATCGACTGATCCTAAACGCGGCCTGATCTTGGTCAGTGGTGGTGTTCCTGGGTCTGAGAATGGTTATGTTTTGATCAAAGATTCAGTGAAGAAGAGCCCGCCAGAAGGTCTTCCTACACCGGCAGCTTTGATCTCCTCTGGAAGTGCTCCTGTTGAACAGGCTGCAGCCGAAGAGACACCGTCTGAAGAAACAGCTCCAGTTGAAAACGCAGATGCCGCCGCCCCAGCGGGCGAAGCAGATGCGGACAATAAGGACGCCTAAGTTATGAAGTGCGATATTATTAACCTAGACAGCAAGAGTGTCGGCTCAGTGGATTTGCCTGAGACGGTCTTCGGCCTTGAAGTGCGCGAAGACATTTTGCACCGTGTTGTTCGTTGGCAATTGGCGAAACGCCAAGCCGGTACTCACAAGACAAAGACTGTCGGTGAAGTGAGCGGCACCAACAAAAAGCCATTCAAGCAGAAAGGTACGGGTCGTGCCCGCCAAGGTAACGCGCGTGCACCGCATCAGCGCAGTGGTGGTAAGGCTTTTGGTCCAGTCGTGCGCAGTCATGCTCATTCGCTGACGAAAAAAGTCCGTCGCTTAGGCTTGAAAACGGCTCTGTCTGCAAAGGCAAAAGAAGGCAGCATTATTATTTTGGATGAAGCTAAATCCAAAGAAGGCAAGACCAAGATGCTGGCGTCTCAGATTAAGAAGCTAGGCTGGAAGTCTGCTTTGATCATTGATGGAACGACGCTCGATGAGGCGTTTTGCCTAGCTGCTAGAAATATTATTGGCGTGGATGTGCTGCCTGAGCAAGGCGCAAATGTTTACGATATTCTGCGCCGTGAAAAATTGGTGCTTACCAAAGCGGGATTAGAGAAGCTTGAGGAGCGTTTGAAATGAGCGCAGAGAAACAAGCGACAGAACTGCTTTATGATGTCATTAAAGCTCCGCTCATCACCGAGAAATCGACGATGGTGTCAGAGTTTAATCAGGTGATGTTTAGCGTTGCTACATGGGCAACTAAGCCGCAAATCAAACAGGCTGTTGAAACGCTGTTTAAGGTCGACGTTACGGGCGTAAACACTTTGATCCAAAAAGGTAAAGTGAAGCGTTTTCGTGGCCAGGTCGGTCGGCGTAACGACACGAAGAAAGCGATCGTAACTTTGGCTGAAGGCCAATCGATCGACGTGACGACAGGACTATAAAGCGATGGCACTTAAATCTTATAAGCCAGTAACGAACAGTATGCGTGGGCTTGTGCTCGTGGATCGTTCTGACCTGCACAAGGGTGGGCCTATTAAGGCCTTAACCGAAGGGCTAACGAAATCAGGTGGCCGTAATAACCACGGCCGATTGACGATGCGTCATATCGGTGGTGGTCATAAGCGCCGCTATCGTAAGATTGATTTCAAGCGCACTAAATTTGATGTTGTTGGAACGGTTGAGCGTCTTGAGTACGATCCTAACCGGACAGCATTTATTGCGCTGATTAAGTACGACGATGGTGAGCTCGCCTATATTCTTGCGCCTCAGCGCCTTAAGGCGGGTGATCAGATTGTTGCGGCAGAGCAGGCAGATATTAAGCCTGGTAATGCGATGCCGCTTAAGAATATCCCGGTCGGCACCATCATTCACAATATTGAAATGAAGCCAGGCAAGGGGGCGCAGATCGCTCGTTCTGCTGGTTGCTATGCGCAGTTAATCGGTAAAGACGGCGGATACGCGCAGCTTCGTTTGTCTTCTGGTGAGCTGCGTTTGGTGCGCGGTGAGTGCATGGCGTCTGTTGGTGCTGTGTCAAACCCAGACAATCAAAACATTAAGCTTGGCAAAGCTGGCCGCAAACGTTGGATGGGTGTCCGTCCGACCGTTCGTGGTGTTGTGATGAACCCTGTTGATCACCCCCACGGTGGTGGTGAAGGCAAAACCTCTGGAGGTCGCCATCCGGTGACACCTTGGGGCAAGCCAACAAAGGGCAAGAAGACTCGTTCCAATAAGCGTACAGATGGGCTGATTATGCGAAGCCGTCATCTGGCCAAGAAAAAAAGAAAGTAACGGAGGGCGCTAGTGGTTCGTTCTGTCTGGAAAGGTCCGTTCGTCGACGGTTATCTGCTGAAGAAAGCAGAAGTGTCGCGTGCATCAGGCCGCAACGATGTGATCAAGATTTGGTCGCGTCGTTCTACGATACTCCCTCAGTTTGTGGGACTTACGTTTGGCGTGCACAACGGGCACAAATTTGTGCCGGTGATGGTGACCGAGAATATGATTGGGCACAAATTTGGTGAGTTCTCACCAACGCGTACCTATTACGGTCATACCGCTGATAAGAAAGCGAAGAGGAAGTAGTTATGGGTAAGCCGAGCAAAGAGCGGCGTCTTAGCGACGCTGAAGTGCGCGCTTTCTCGAAGTCTATTCGCGTGAGCCCACAGAAGTTAAACCTAGTGGCTCAGTCTATCCGCGGAAAGTCTGCTGAAGCAGCGTTGGCGCAACTCACTTTCTCTACACGTCGCGTGTCTCAGGATGTGAAGACTGTTTTGGAATCTGCGATAGCGAATGCGGAAAACAACCATCAACTCGATGTTGATAGTCTTGTTGTTTCGGAAGCGTTCGTTGGCAAGAGTCTGACCATGAAGCGGTGGCGCCCCAGAGCGCGCGGCCGTGTCGGAAAGATCCTTAAGCCGTTCAGTAATCTTACAATTATCGTGCGTGAGCGCGAGGAGGCCGTTTAATGGGTCAGAAAGTAAATCCGATTGGTCTACGTCTGGGCATTAACCGGACTTGGGATTCCCGATGGTTTGCGGGTAAGGCAAAGTATGCAGACTTGCTGCATGAAGACTTGCGGATCCGTAAATATTTACAGGACCGCTTGGCTCAGGCTGGCGTGTCGAAGATTGTTATTGAGCGTCCGGCAAAGAAAGCCCGCGTGACTATTCATACTGCTCGCCCAGGTGTGGTGATTGGTAAGAAAGGTCAAGATATTGAGAATATGCGTAAGGCTCTTCAGCAGATGACAGGCAATGAAGTCAGCCTGAACATCGTTGAAATTCGTAAGCCGGAAATTGATGCTCAGTTGGTTGGAGAGAATATTTGCCAGCAGTTAGAGCGTCGTGTCGCTTTTCGTCGAGCCATGAAGCGCGCTGTTCAATCTGCCATGCGTCTTGGCGCTGGCGGTATTCGTATCAACTGTGCGGGTCGTTTGGGTGGTGCTGAAATTGCACGGACTGAATGGTATCGCGAAGGACGTGTTCCTCTGCATACGTTACGTGCAGACATTGATTACGGGGAAGCAAGTGCTCACACAACATACGGCGTGTGTGGTGTGAAGGTTTGGATCTACAAGGGTGACGTCATGGAACACGATCCCATGGCCCATGACAATCGTTTACAGGATCAAACGGCACGCTAAGAAGCGCGCTGATAAAAGGTTCAAGGAAGGTTCGGGATGTTAAGTCCGAAACGTACAAAGTTTAGAAAGGCCCACAAGGGACGCATTCATGGCGTTGCTCATGCTGGGTCGCAGTTGAATTTCGGTTCATTTGGCTTGAAAGCTCTTCAGCCTGAGCGTGTCACGGCACGTCAGATTGAAGCGGCACGGCGTGCAATGACACGTCACATGAAACGTCAAGGCCGTGTCTGGATTAGAATTTTCCCAGATGTGCCAGTCTCGAAGAAGCCGCCTGAAGTGCGTCAGGGTAAAGGTAAGGGGTCCGTCGAGTATTGGGCCTGCCGCGTGAAACCTGGTCGCATCATGTTTGAAGTTGATGGCGTTTCAGAAACGGTGGCTCGTCAGGCTTTTACTTTAGCCGCAGCAAAGTTGCCGATTAAGACGAAGTTTGTCACGCGTATTGGGTTGGAGGGTTAAATCATGGCTAAAGCTGAAGACCTTCGCGCAAAAAGTGAAGATGAACTATCAGGCCGGTTGCTCGATTTGAAGAAGACGCAGCTTAACCTGCGGTTTCAAAGAGCCTCGGGTCAGTTGGAAAATACTGCGGAATTTATGCGCGTGCGTCGCGAGATCGCGCAGATCAAGACTATCCTGCACCAACGCGGCGATGCCGCAGTAGCGCAGGCTTAAGGAGAGACTTATGCCTAAGCGTATTCTGCAAGGGGTTGTGGTTAGCGATAAGCAAGACAAGACCGTCGTGGTTAAAGTTGAGCGTCGTGTTGCACACCCACTGTACAAAAAGTTTATCAAGCGCTCGAAGAAGTACGCAGCGCATGATGAAGCTAACATCTGCAAGATTGGCGACATCGTTCGTATTCGCGAATGTTCACCAATCTCAAAAAGAAAGACCTGGGAACTCGTAGCTGACTCAGCTGAGTAAGTTGCACCAGGGCGAACGTAAGGACGTAATGCTATGATTCAGATGCAATCAAATCTGGACGTTGCCGATAACTCGGGGGCGAGGCGGGTTCAGTGCATCAAGGTTCTTGGTGGATCCAAGCGCAGATTCGCGGGCGTCGGTGACGTGATTGTCGTTTCTGTTAAGGAAGCCATTCCAAGGGGCCGTGTTAAGAAGGGTGATGTTCACCGTGCCGTTATTGTGCGTACTGCTAAAGAAGTACGCCGCGCGGATGGAACAGCAATCCGTTTTGACAGTAATGCAGCCGTGTTGATCAGTAAGGCTGGTGAGCCGATCGGAACTCGTATTTTTGGGCCGGTTACCCGTGAGCTGCGCTCTAAGACGTTCATGAAGATCGTCTCATTGGCGCCGGAGGTGCTGTGATGGTTAAGCTTAAGAAGGGCGATAAGGTCATTGTTCTTACCGGTAAAGACCGCGGTAAGAAGGGCGATATCGTCAAATCGTTGCCGCAGGAAGATCGCGTGATTGTGCAGGGTATCAATATGATGCGCCGTCATACACGTCCGTCTGCGACGGCGGCTGGAGGGATTGTCGAGAAAGAAGCGTCAATCCATATTTCTAACCTGGCAATCGTCGATCCAAAAGAGAACATTGCGACCCGTGTTGGGTTCCGCACTCTCGATGATGGTACAAAAGTTCGGTACGCGAAGCGTTCCGGTGAAGTGATTGATTGAGGCTGTCATGACTGAACCACGTTTACGCCAACATTATAACGATGTCGTCCGGAAGACTCTTATGGAGTCCTTCTCCTATTCCAATCCTATGCAGGTCCCAAAGCTTGAGAAAATTGTTCTCAACATGGGTGTGGGTGAGGCGTCTCAAGACCGCAAAAAGATCGAGGGTGCTGTTCAAGACATGACCCTGATCTCTGGTCAGAAGCCTTTGATTACGAAGTCAAAGAAGTCAATTGCTGGCTTTAAGCTTCGGGATGGAATGATGGTCGGCACATCTGTGACATTGCGACGCGTCAGGATGTACGAATTCCTTGACCGTCTCGTTACGATTGCCCTGCCGCGGGTTAGAGATTTTCGCGGCTTGCCACCTAAGGCCTTTGATGGTCGCGGCAACTATAACATGGGTCTCAAGGAACAAATTGTCTTCCCAGAAATTAAGTACGACAAGGTGGACAAAGTTAGAGGCATGAACATCACCATTTGCACGACGGCAGAAAACGACGATGAAGCTAAGGCGCTTCTCGTAGGTTTTGATCTGCCGTTTCGTAAATCCTAACGCCTGGAGCACGCTAAAAAATGGCTAAAAAGAGCGCTGTAGAACGGGATAAGAAGCGTCGCCGTATGGTGGCCCAACAATCCGAACGCCGGGCTGAGCTTAAGGCAACGGTGATGGACCGAGCGACGTCACCGGAAGAAAGATTTGAGGCAGCAATGAAACTTGCTGAATTGCCTCGTAATGGATCCAAAGTGCGTGTGCACAATCGGTGTGAGATCACTGGTCGTCCGCGCGGTGTGTATAGAAAGTTTAAGCTTGGACGTATCAAGTTGCGGGATTTGGCTTCTAGAGGTCAGATTCCCGGCATGGTTAAGTCGAGCTGGTAAGGAGAGACGATTGTGGCTTTATCCGATCCCATCGGTGATACGCTGACTCGTATCCGCAATGGACAGCAAGCACGTAAGAATGCTGTCACTGCACCCGCATCTAAACTTCGCGAAAACCTGCTCGATGTTTTGCAGCGCGAAGGATATATCCGGGGCTTTGAGCGGTACAATGTTCGCGTCGGTGTCGATGAATTGCGTATCGAACTTAAGTATAATGAGGGTGAACCCGTCATTAGTAAGATTACGCGTGTGTCTACACCTGGTCGGCGAATTTATTCGAAGATCAAAGATTTACCGCGTGTCTACAACGGCTTGGGTATTTCTATTCTGTCTACGCCACGTGGCGTTATGTCGGATCACGAGGCGCGAGACGCCAACGTGGGCGGCGAAGTCCTCTGCCAAGTATTTTAGGGGGGCAATTTTATGTCACGCGTTGGAAAAAATCCGATCGTCATTCCTGATGGTGTCACAGTTACCTTGGACGGCAATAAGCTGACGACCAAAGGTAAACGTGGAGAGATGACCTATCTTACGGCTGATGAAATCGAAACGATCATCACCGACAATGAAGTCACCATTAAGCCAATTGGCAATGGGCGGCGTGCACGCACGATGTGGGGCACAACGAGATCTCTCGTTGAGAACATGGTCGTTGGTGTAAGCGAAGGTTTTACGAAGACACTTGAAATTCAAGGTGTTGGTTATAAGGCACAGGCACAGGGCAAGACATTGCTCCTTAGCCTAGGCTTTTCACACGACGTAAATTTTGCGATCCCAGAGGGGATTGAGATTAAGACGCCACAGCCTACTCAGATTGATGTAAGCGGCACTGACCTTCAAAAAGTTGGCCAGGTTGCAGCAGAAATTCGGGCCTACCGTCCGCCAGAGCCCTACAAGGGCAAGGGTGTTCGTTATGCCGGCGAATATATCATCCGCAAAGAAGGCAAGAAGAAGTAAGGATCTAGACGATGACGTCCGCTATCAAATTGTTCAATCGCCGTAAGGCTAGAACCCGGTTCAAGATTCGTAAGATGAAGAGTGATCGGCCGCGTTTGTCGGTGTTCCGGTCTGGTCGCCACATCTATGCGCAGGTGATTAACGACATTGCAGGTAATACTGTTGTCGCAGCCTCTAGCTTGGAAAACGGCGTAAAGAAAGACGCTAAGAAGGGCTGCACGACAGAGGCGGCACAGGTTGTCGGGAAGCTAATTGCTGAGCGCGCCAAAACGGCGGGAGTGACCGACGTCATTTTCGATCGGGGTGGCTACAAGTATCACGGCCGCGTCAAGGCGCTAGCCGATGCAGCACGAGAAGGCGGCCTGTCGTTTTAACAGGTACGCAAGGAAGGACTAAAAAAGTATGGCACGTTCAGGACAAAACGCAGATAGGCACCGGGATAAAGAAGACGATCTCGTTGATAAGCTTGTCTACATTAACCGCGTAGCAAAAGTGGTTAAGGGTGGTCGTCGTTTTGCTTTTGCCGCTCTGGTCGTGGTCGGTGACGCGAAGGGCCGGGTTGGTTATGGCTCTGGTAAGGCTCGTGAAGTACCTGAAGCTATTCGTAAGGCTACTGAGCAGGCTAAGCGCACGCTCGTTCGTATTCCCCTGCGGGAAGGCCGGACATTGCATCACGATGTGCATGGAAAATTCGGTGCTGGTCGTGTTGTTCTGCGCTCTGCGCCCCCGGGAACAGGTATTATTGCTGGCGGACCAATGCGCGCCGTTTTTGAAACGATGGGCGTACAAGATGTCGTCGCGAAGAGTAAGGGCTCTAACAATCCTTACAACATGGTGAAGGCAACCTTTGAGGCTCTTAAGCTGCTGCGTTCACCGCGCATGATTGCCGCTAAGCGTGGCAAGAAAGTTGCTGATATTGTTGGGCGCCGTGGCGACGCCGTGCCTCGCGATGAAGCACCGGTGAAGGAGGCTTCCTAATGGCTGCTAAGAAAAAGTCGGCGGAAACGGTTACAGTTACTCAGATTGGTAGTCCCATTGGGCGCCACCACTCTCAGCGTGCGACTTTGAAGGGGCTTGGCCTGGATAAGATGCACCGTACAAGCACACTTGAAGATACACCGTCCGTACGTGGAATGATTAATAAGGTTAGTCACCTTGTCCGTGTAGAAGCGGAATAATAAACAGTTTTGAAGGCAGACGCCCTAATACGCGGCGTCAGGAAGGTTCGCTATGCAACTGAATCAATTACGGGATAAGCCTGGTGCTACGAAGGAACGGACTCGCGTTGGTCGCGGTCCTGGTTCTGGCAAAGGTAAGACTGCTGGTCGTGGCCACAAAGGCCAAAAATCACGGACCGGTGTCTCGATCCGCGGTTTTGAGGGCGGTCAAATGCCCATCTATCGGCGTTTACCGAAGCGTGGCTTCAACGTTCTGAACCCTAAAGAATTAGCGGTCGTGAATATTGGCCGGCTACAAAAGTTGGTCGATGCTGGCCGTCTTGATGCGTCTAAGCCTGTAGACGGACCTGCACTTGAAGCTGCTGGAATGGTTCGTCAGCGTCGTGACGGAATACGTTTGTTGGCATCTGGTGAGTTGAAGTCCAAGTTGGCTATTACCGTTGATCATGCCTCTGCTGCGGCTATCGCTGCTGTTGAGAAAGCAGGCGGAACTGTCACCATCGTTGCTTCTAAAGTGTCCTCTGAAGATGTTGATGCTAATAAAGCGAAGGCAGACAAGAGAGCAGCGAAGAAGACAGGTAAGAGCACGACTAAAGCCGGCAAGGATAGCGAGTAGCCCATATGGCCTCCGCCGCCGACCAAATGGCCGCCAATGTTAATCTTGGTGTTTTCGCTAAGGCCACAGACCTAAAACGCCGCATTTGGTTTACGCTTGGGGCTTTGATTGTCTACCGTATGGGGACATTCATTACCCTTCCAGGTATCGACCCTCAGGTCATGGCTGACATCATGCAGCAACAAAGCGCGGGCGTCCTTGGGATGTTCGATGTGTTTGCTGGTGGTGCGCTCTCCCGCATGAGCATCTTTGCGCTCAACATCATGCCTTACATCTCAGCTGCGATTATCATGCAGCTCATGGCGGCGGTTAATCCTGCCCTTGAGCAGATGAAGAAAGAGGGTATTTCGGGCCGCGTTAAGATGAATCAATACACCCGCTATCTGACAGTGGGTATTTGTGCATTGCAGGCGCTTGGCATCGCGTCTGGCCTAGAAGGTGCGACCAGCTCTACGGGCGCTCTGGCGGTTACGACCCCAGGTATCTTCTTTAAGTTTACGACGGTTATTACCCTGGTCGGTGGAACAATGTTCCTCGTCTGGCTTGGCGAACAGATTAGTGAACGCGGCATTGGTCAAGGCGTCTCGCTGCTGATCTTTGCCGGGATTGTTGCTGGTTTACCTGGTGCTATTGCCCAGACACTTGAGTTGGGCCGCACTGGTGCAATGTCCCCGGTCGTTATCGTCGGTTTGATTATTGGTATCATTGCAACGATCTTCCTGATCTGTTTTGTAGAGTTGGCGCAGCGCCGGATTATTGTTCAGTATCCTAAGCGCCAAGTTGGCAACAAGATGACCGGTGGTGAGAGTTCTCATCTCCCACTTAAGCTCAATACAGCTGGTGTCATTCCTGCGATCTTTGCGAGTTCAATTTTGCTCATGCCGTTGACCGTTGCTGGTCTTCAGGGCGGCGCTGTTGATCCTAGCGGAGAGGGCGGCATCCTTAACACGATTGGCGTTCTGTTGGGTCGCGGACAGCCACTCTATCTATTCCTCTATTCCGTCTTTATTGCGTTTTTCGCATTCTTCTATACAGCCCTCGTCTTCAACCCCGCAGACACTGCGGAGAACCTGCGTAAACACGGTGGTTTTGTTCCAGGTATCCGTCCTGGAAAGAACACGGCTGAATATATTGATTACGTTCTGACCCGGCTAACCACGGTTGGTAGTATCTACCTGATCATCGTCTGCCTTTTGCCTGAGATGTTAATTTCACGAATGAACGTGACGTTCTATTTCGGCGGAACCAGTCTTCTCATTGTTGTTAACGTTACGCTGAATACAGTGCAGCAGATTCAATCTCACCTGCTTGCTCATCAGTATGAAGGTTTGATCAAGAAATCTAAATTGCGGGGCCGGAATAGATGACCGGAAAGCGTTTGATTTTGATGGGGCCACCGGGTGGCGGCAAGGGTACCCAAGCTAAAGTCTTGGAAGATGCCTATGGCATCGTGCAGCTTTCCACAGGCGACATGCTTCGCGCTGCTGTGGCTGCCGGAACAGACTTGGGCAAGCAAGCCAAGACCATCATGGATGCGGGCAATTTGGTTTCAGACGAAATCGTAATTGGCATGATTTCTGAGCGCCTTGATGAGGCAGATTGTGCAAACGGGTTCATTTTGGATGGCTTCCCGCGCACGGTTGCTCAGGCTGAAGGGCTAGATTTGATGCTGAAGGATAAAGGCATCGTTTTGGATTCAGTTGTCGAAATCCGTGTCCCAGATCAGAAGCTCGTTGACCGGATTACGGGGCGCTTTACGTGCTCCAAATGTGGCGAAGGGTATCATGATACCTTTAAGCTTCCGAAGACAGCAGATACGTGTGATGCGTGTGGCAATACAGAGTTTACGAGAAGGGCGGATGATAACGCTGAAACTGTGAAATCACGGTTGAAAACGTATCACGAGCAAACATCCCCGCTGCTCCCGTTTTACGAGAGTCGGGGATTGCTAGCGGTGGTTGATGGTGACCAGGAAATGGGTGCCGTAACTATCGAGATTAAAAGGGTTTTAGACAGTTGAAGGCGAGTTGACAGTAGGGAGTGCCTGCCTATAATGGCGCGCTTTTCCGGCTGGGCCGATCGCTTTCGAGAACATTTGACAAAAGAGAAGGAGTACGGGCCTTGGCGCGTATTGCAGGCGTTAATATACCAACGAATAAACGGGTTCCAATTGCCTTAACGTACATTTTTGGCATCGGTAGCACGCGAGCGGTCGACATTTGTCAGAAGGCGAATATTGATATGACACTTCGTGTCAATCAATTGTCCGATGATGAAGTGATGCGCGTGCGTGACATTATCGATCAAGATTTTGTGGTTGAAGGTGATCTGCGTCGTGAAACGTCGATGAACATCAAGCGCCTTATGGATCTTGGTTGTTATCGCGGTCTTCGCCATCGTAAGGGCTTGCCCGTACGTGGACAGAGAACTCATACAAATGCTCGTACCCGTAAGGGGCCTGCAAAAGCCATTGCCGGCAAGAAAAAAATAACTAAGTAACGGACGTAAACACCCATGGCAAAGCCAGCGACACGGACGCGTAAAAAAGAACGTAAGAATATCAGTTCTGGAATTGCGCACGTAAACTCTACCTTTAACAACACGCTCATCACGATCACTGATGTGCAGGGCAACGCCATTTCATGGGGTTCTGCTGGTGGGCAAGGTTTTAAGGGGTCACGTAAATCGACACCTTATGCGGCTCAGGTTGCTGCTGAAGATGCCGGTAAGAAGGCTATGGAGCACGGCATGAAAACATTGTCTGTGCAGGTCAAGGGGCCGGGAAGTGGTCGTGAATCAGCTTTGCGTGCGTTGCAAACTGTAGGGTTCAACATCACGTCTATCCAGGATGTAACCCCCATTCCACATAATGGGTGTCGGCCACGGAAACGTCGTCGGGTATAAACTTTTACGTTTTGCCATACCGATGTGACGGTATGGCTTTTCGGGCGCCCCATTTTGTGTGCGCCCTTCACCTTTAGAAGAGCGGGATCAAGCCGTGATACAAAAGAACTGGCAAGAGCTCATTAAGCCTAACAAGCTCAACGTTGAAGCAGGGAATGATAGCAGCCGGACGGCGACAATTGTCGCTGAACCGCTCGAGCGTGGGTTCGGTATTACGCTTGGAAACGCCTTGCGTCGTATTCTCCTGTCCTCGTTGCAGGGTGCCGCTATTACATCAATTCGTATTGATGGTGTGCTGCATGAATTCTCTTCGGTGACGGGAGTCCGCGAGGATGTCACCGATCTGATTCTGAATATCAAACAGATTTCATTGGCCATGCATGCAGAGGGTCCGAAACGGATGACTCTGACTGCTAAGGGGCCAGGTGAAGTTACGGCTGCTCAGATTGACGCGCCGTCTGATATTGAGATCATGAATCCAGATTTGGTGATCTGCCATCTCGACGAAGGAGCAAACCTCGTCATTGAGATGGAAGTCAGCAACGGAAAAGGCTATGTGGCCGCAACGCAGAACCGCAAAGAAGACGATGCGATTGGCGTGATTCCCGTTGATGCGATTTTCAGCCCGGTTCGCCGCGTCTCTTACTCGGTCGATAATACTCGTGTTGGCCAAGTCACCGATTACGACAAGCTTTCGATGAAAGTTGAAACGAATGGTGCTGTAACGCCGGAAGATTCAGTGGCCTTGGCCGCTCGTATTCTTCAGGATCAACTCCAGTTGTTCATCAACTTTGAAGAGCCAAGCCAAGCGTTCCATGAGCGTCCCGATGAAGACCTTCCGTTCAACAAGCACTTGCTTCGCAAGGTTGATGAATTGGAACTGTCTGTACGTTCGGCTAACTGCTTGAAGAACGACAACATTATTTACATTGGTGATTTGGTTCAGAAGACCGAGGCAGAGATGCTTCGCACGCCTAACTTTGGCCGTAAGTCCTTGAATGAAATTAAGGAAGTATTGGCGCAAATGGGGCTGCACCTCGGCATGGAAGTAACCAATTGGCCGCCAGAGAACATCGAGGATCTTGCTAAGAAACTCGAAGAGCCGTTCTAAAGAAGCCTAACACTTAAAGAATATAACTTGAGCCAAGAGGGCTCAGCTCGCCTGTTCAGTTCGCTGGCAGGGGGTTTATTAAATCAGTCTCGTGCGCGAGGCCTTGGATGGTAAGGAGAACGTAAGATGCGTCATGGAATGAGCGGCCGTAAGCTAAACCGTACAAGTTCACATCGCCGCGCAATGTTTGCGAATATGGCGAATGCTTTGTTTAAGCATGAGCAAATCACAACGACAGTTCCTAAAGCTAAGGATTTACGTCCCTATGCTGAGAAATTGATTACGCTCGCCAAACGAGGCGATTTGCACTCACGCCGCCAAGCAATGTCGAAGCTGCGGGATAAGGCGGTCGTTTCTAAGTTGTTTTCGACCATTGCCGAGCGCTATGCAGATCGTTCGGGTGGTTACACCCGCGTGATGAAAGCTGGATATCGCTATGGCGATTCTGCGCCTATGGCCGTCATTGAGTTGGTTGACCGTGATCTGGATGCCAAGGGCTTAGATTCTGGTCCGGTTGAGGCAAAAGTGGTCGAAGAAGAGATGGCCGAAGCCTAGCGTCTCAAGGACCAATCAATAATTTTGAGAAAGGCGGGCTTAATAGTCCGCCTTTTTTCGTTCCAACCTGTCTATTCATCTAACTTTGGTCCCGATTGGCCTCTAGTTCTGGTATGAAAGTCTAGGGGAGAGAGTAGGAGTATTCCCATGCGTCGATTTTCGTATTTAGCCGTTCTATCTGTCTGCTGTTTGCTTCAGACCGGATCGGTCGATGCCCAATCTACTAAGGTGCCTAACTCGTCAGGCGAGGTGAAGCTTACTTTTGCTCCAGTTGTGAAGCGTACCGCTCCATCTGTGGTGAACATCTATACCCGTCGTGTCGTGCAGCAACGCGCACCTAGCCTGTTCAATGATCCGTTTTTTCGTCGCTTCTTCGGTGAGAATGGAGCAGAAAGGTTTGGGATGCCGCGCGAGCGGATTCAAAATTCTTTGGGCTCAGGTGTCATTGTTCGAGAAGATGGCATTGTTATAACTAACAACCATGTGATTGCGGACTCTGATGAGATCACGGTCGTGTTGAGTGACCGTCGCGAATTTGATGCGGAGATCGTTGGCACAGACGAGCGCACGGACCTTGCTGTGCTTCGAATTAATAATGCACCGGCTGATTTGCCTGCCTTGAAGCTTGGTGATGCAGACGCTCTGGAAGTTGGTGACCTAGTCCTAGCGATTGGCAATCCGTTTGGCGTTGGGCAGACGGTTACCAGCGGTATCGTTTCAGCTGTTGCACGGTCTAATGTCGGCGTATCGGATTTTAGATCATTTATTCAGACTGATGCGGCGATCAACCCGGGTAATTCGGGTGGAGCCCTTGTGTCGATCGACGGAAGTCTGGTCGGCATTAACACCGCAATTTATTCGAGAGATGGTGGAAGCGTTGGCATTGGCTTTGCAATTCCGACGCCGATGGTTCGCGTCGTGCTGGATAGTATTCTTAAAGAAGGAAAGGCAGTGCGGGCCTGGCTTGGTGCAAGTGGTCAGTCTGTGTCTTCCGAAATTGCCGAAGCCCTTGGCCTTGATCGACCACTTGGGGTGATTGTGAATACGGTCTTCCCAGGTAGTCCTGGAGATGACGCAGGTATAGCGGTTGGCGACGTACTCATGTCAGTGAACGGGCGTGAAATACTTGATGCAGAAAACCTGAGGTATCGTCTCGCGACCCTCGTGGTTGGACAGACCGCCGATGTAGACCTGTTTCGCAACGGCGCAAAGAAAACCGTACGCGTTAAGCTGGTCAAGCCACCAGAAGATCCTCCGAGGAACGAGATCGAGTTGTCGGATCAGTTGCCACCATTCGGAGGCTCTACGATTGCTAATATGAATCCTGCATTGGCTGAAGAGCTTGGTGTGCAGCCTGATGAAGGTGTGGTCGTATTACGCCTGAAACGCCGAAGCTTTGCCCGCCAATCAGGCTTGGCACCGGGCGATTACATTCTGTCTATTAATGGGCAAGAGATTAAGCGAGTTAGTGATCTAGAGGCTTCACTTGCACAGCCAAGCCGCAAGTGGACGTTTTCAATAAAGCGCGCCGGTCGGGTCATTCAACGTTCGATAGGCCTGTGACGTCACTATTCTCAGAACTGGAAAGTTCTGGTGAACCGGGAACGCCGTCACCCAGTCAGCCCCTTGCAGATCGATTGCGCCCATCAGATTTAGACTCTGTGGTTGGTCAATCTCATCTTCTTGATACCGTTGGGCCTGTCGGACGAATGCTTGAGTCTGGGCGTGTCTCGTCAGTTATTCTGTGGGGACCGCCGGGCTGTGGAAAGACGACCATTGCGAGACTCTTAGCGGGGCGAACGGACTTACACTTCGAACCACTGTCGGCCGTATTCTCTGGTGTGGCTGACCTCAAGAAAGTTTTCGCAGCAGCTAAAGATCGCGCGCGAAAGGGGAAGGGGACATTACTCTTCGTCGATGAAATCCATCGGTTTAATCGCGCTCAACAGGATGCTTTTCTGCCAGTGGTGGAAGACGGAACGATTACCCTAGTTGGCGCAACGACAGAGAACCCATCTTTCGAATTAAACGCCGCCCTGCTGTCACGGTGTCAGGTCCTTGTCTTGCATCGCCTTGATGATGCGGCTCTTGAAGAGTTGCTTGCCCGTGCTGAACAAGAGTCCGGGATGGAGCTACCTCTTGATGGGGATGCTCGTGCAGCCTTGCGTGCGATGGCCGACGGCGACGGGCGACACATTTTAGCATTGGCGGAAGAACTTTTTACGCTGAAGACATCTGATCCACTCACGTCTCGCGACTTAGCAGAAACACTGCAGCGCCGAGCACCGGTCTATGACAAAGATCGAGACGGTCACTACAACCTCATAAGCGCGGTTCATAAATCACTGCGCGGGTCGGATCCGGATGCCGCTCTTTATTGGGTTTCTCGGATGATAGATGGGGGAGAGGACCCAATCTATATACTAAGGCGCCTCACTCGCTTCGCTGTCGAAGACATAGGGCTGGCTGACCCGCAAGCAATGACACAGGCGCTTGCCGCATGGGATGCGTATGACCGTCTTGGTTCACCGGAGGGGGATTTAGCTATAGCCCAGCTGGTGCTCTATTTGGGCACGGCGCCTAAGTCCAACGCAGCCTATAAAGCTTTCAGTGGAGCGAAAAAGGCGGCTCAAAAAACCGGATCCTTGATGCCACCAAAACACATTTTGAATGCCCCCACGCAAATGATGAAGGGGCTCGGTTATGGCAAAGACTACGCTTATGATCATAATGAGGCGGATGGCTTTTCTGGTCAAAGTTACTTTCCGGATGATATGCCTCGAGAAACCTATTACGACCCTCCAGAGCGGGGTTTTGAGCGCGAGATCCGGAAGCGTCTAACGTACTGGGATAAATTGCGCCACGAGCGCAATTCGAAGTCAGAGGACAAATAATGAATTGGACAGTTGTTGCAGCGGTTGCTGCTGGCGGAGCGCTTGGGTCAGCCTCCCGGTATGTTGTTACCGTTATGGTTCAACGTACGTTTGGGATTGGTTTTCCGTGGTGGACAATGTCCGTGAACGTCATTGGGTCGTTTGTGATGGGGCTCGCCGTGACGGCAATCGCTTTAAGGTGGTCTGCAGGCCAGACGGTCCAAGCTTTTCTCATGGTTGGTGTGCTTGGAGGGTTTACGACGTTCTCAGCCTTCTCCCTTGATGTGGCGACGCTGATTGAGCGTAATGCTGTGGCGTTGGCTGGCGGCTATGCATTGGGCAGTGTCGTATTCAGTATCGTCGGTCTCTACGCCGGCATCACCTTTGCACGGGCTTTATTAGTATGAGTGGTGTTCAACATAAAACCGTTTCACCAGACGAGGCCGATATTCGGCTGGACCGTTGGTTTAAGCGGCACTTTCCCGCCCTGTCTCATGGGCAGCTCGAGAAAATGCTGCGTAAAGGACAAGTGCGCTTGGATGGCGGACGGGTAAAGGCGAACCATAGGTTAGAGGCCGGGCAGGAACTCAGAATTCCGCCAATGCCAGATTCAGCGACGATTAATCCGAGGCCCGGGCGCACGATGGAGCCTGATGCAAACTTGGTTCGGCAACTCCGCGACAACATCCTCTACAAAGATGACGAGGTGCTCGCGATTAACAAGCCCGCTGGGATTGCCGTCCAGGGCGGAAGTGGTGTGTCCGTTCACATCGACGGTGCTCTTGATGAATTGAAATTCGAAGCCAAGGAGCGCCCGCGCCTTGTTCACCGCCTCGATAAAGATACGGCCGGTGTTCTATTGTTGGGCCGAACAGCGAAGGCCGCAGCGGATCTGACGAAAGCGTTCCGACACCGTGAAACAGAAAAACTCTATTGGGCTATCGTTATCGGGCGTCCGGACGTGGCCGACGGCCAGATAGAGGCAGCTGTGTCAAAGAGCGGTAGTCCGAACGATGAGCGCATGCATATTGATGCAGAGAACGGCAAAGCCGCGATTACAGACTTCAAAGTTATCGCGAGTGCTGCTGGCAAAGTATCCTGGCTTGATCTTCGACCCCGCACGGGGCGCACGCATCAGCTACGGGTTCACTGTGCTGGTATCGATACTCCCATACTTGGTGACGGTAAGTATGGGGGACGCACGGCGTTCTTAGCGGATTTGCCCGGCGCCAAAACACTACACCTGTTTGCGCGTGGTATTAAGTTGCCGCGGCCGGTTGGGCGCCCTCTTGTGGTGCATGCCCACTTGCCGCCGCAAATTGCGGAAACGTTTAAGTACTTTGGCTTTGAGCTTTCAGAAGCTGAAGATCTCGAAGCGTAGTCATAGTGTCAGACCTTTCTCTCGTTATTCTCGATCTAGACGGGACGCTCGTCGATAGCCGTGACGTTATTATCCGGATTATGCGCGTGGCTGCAGAGCGTGCTGGCCTACCCATGCCGACAGACGATGCGACCAGTCGTGTTATAGGTTTGTCGTTAGAGCGCGCGATCCAAGATGTTTTTCCGGGCTCGGATCCAAGTCAACTCGACGCACTCCTAGATGCATACAAAACAGAAGCTTTACGCTTGCGGGCGCATCCGGATGACCCCGAGGCGTTATTCCCGGGTGTGTATCCAACTGTTCAGGGCCTTCGTGACGCAGGTCATATTTTGGGAATTGCCACGGGTAAGGCGAGGCGAGGGGTTTCTCATTTTTGTAGTCGATATGAAATGGAGGGGTGGTTTGACACGGTTCA
>Ga0055584_100002316_pt1 | contig 18873 bp, 17 predicted proteins | sample OSDHelmetaG_FD_58716 | JGI IMG/M metagenome (GOLD analysis project Ga0055584, IMG submission 58716) | Pelagic marine sediment microbial communities from the LTER site Helgoland, North Sea, for post-phytoplankton bloom and carbon turnover... | ecosystem: Environmental > Aquatic > Marine >... | reverse complement strand
GCATTGTGGAGCCGTGCCTACTAGCCACAGCGGCGCGCAATTGAGCGAAAGAGTAATATCGGCGATCCGCCGTACAACGAGGACGAAACGAACGGTGACCGCGAATACAGTTATACCCTGCAGGATTAGCGAGTTGTGACGGCTTACTCTGACACGCCCGCGGCGCCCGCCGCCATACACTATCGCATCGGTGTAGACGTCGGTGGCACTTTTACCGACCTGGTACTCGCGCGCGGTGACGGCCAGTTGCAGGTCTTCAAGGTTCCATCGGTACCAAGCGATCCCGGCATCGGTGTGATGAATGCGCTGGATGCGGCAGCGAGTGCGCTCAAGATTAGCTCCCGCCAGTTATTGGAACAGTGCGCGTTGTTCGTACATGGCTCGACGGTAGCAACCAATACAGTACTCGAAGGCAAAGGTGCGACTGTTGGTTTGCTAACCTCTGACGGATTCCGCGACACGCTCGAAATACGTCGTGGCATGCGCGACGATCCATGGGACCACCGTAGCCCGTATGCGCCGGTGCTGGTACCACGATACCTACGCGTGCCGGTTGCCGGGCGGCTGGACAAATCCGGTGCTGAACTGGAGCCCCCATCGATAGAGTCGCTAGAACGTGCGCTGGCCATCTTTGCTAACGCGAAGGTTGAGTCAATCGCCATCAGCTTGTTCAATAGTTATGCCGACTCCCGTCACGAGACTTTTTACTTAGACGCCTTGAACCGCACTGGCGACCAGCCGTGGATATCGGTGTCGCACCACATCGTGCCTCTCATCGGCGAGTATGAACGCACGGCGACAACCGTGTTAGATGCTTATATCGCGCCACGCACCGTTGGTTATCTGCGCTCACTTGACGCCAGACTGCACGAGCTCGGACTGACACGACCGATGCTACTTATCCAGAACAATGGTGGCAGCGTGTCAGCGATGCAGGTGGCCAACAAGCCCGCAACGCTGCTGCTGTCCGGCCCGGCTGCTGGTGTTGGTGCTCTGGACATCGCTCGTCAGGCACTCGGGTCCGACAATCTGCTCAGCCTCGAAATTGGTGGTACCAGCGCGGATGTTATGTTGATGGAACGCGGCACCGTGCCGGTGTCCGACCAGCTGCGCGTAGGCGGATATGACACCGCTTTGCCGTCGGTGGATATCCATACGATTGGCGCGGGTGGTGGCACCATTGCCAGCGTCGATGAGGCTGGCTTGTTGCAGGTTGGGCCACAAGGCGCGGGCGCGGTACCAGGGCCTGCCGCCTATGGCTTGGGCGGCACCCTGCCTACCGTGACCGATGCGTTACTGGTACTAGGCAGGCTCAAACCGGGGCCCTATGCAGGCGGTGCCGTGGTATTGGATGAAGTTAAAGCACACCGAGCGATTAGTGAGCATGTCGCCACGCCGCTTAGCATCAGCGTGCAAGACGCTGCGGCTGGCGTCGTGCGTTTGCTGGAGCAGAATCTGTTGCAAGCGCTCGAACGTATGACGCTCGAGCGCGGCGTTGATCCCCGCACCTTTACGCTAATTCCGGCTGGCGGCGCGGGGCCAATGCATGGCGCGTGTGTTGGCCGCACCCTAGGTTGCGCAACGCTGTATGTGCCACGCATGTCCGGCGCGTTCTGCGCGCTCGGCATGTTGAATGTGGACGTTCGTCACGACCTAATGCGTGCATTCTTTCATCCGCTGCTCGCAGCCGAAGATGCCGGGCTCGCGCAGGTGTTCGAGCAACTTGCCGACGAAGGGCGTGCACTGCTTGAGCGTGACGGGTTTGAACCTGAACGCATCCGCATCGAGGCCGAATTGGATCTGCGTTATATCGGTCAGCAATGGGCTATTCGCACGGTGATGTTGCCGGGCGACGGCGTCGCAAAAATACGCGCACGCTTTGAGCAAATTCATGAGTCACGTTATCGCCATATTCAACCGGACGGTGTGATTGAGATCACCGCAGCCCACACCATCGCTTACGGGGTCATCGACAAAGTCGAATTCAGCAAACAAAGTGCCAGCGACAAAGCGCCTAGCCCGACGGACACCAGGCACATCTATATGGATGAGGACTACGGCTGGGTCGATGCCGAGGTGTACGACGGCGACACACTAATGACAGGTATGGAATTAGTTGGTCCCGCAATCATTGAAGAGCGCACCACCACCGTGTGCATCGGCCCGCAAGACCGCCTCACGGTGGATGAGTACGGTAACTATGTCGTGCACCTGAATCATGCTTCTAGGAGCAATACATGAGTGTTTTGGATAATGACACGGGCGTCAATTTCGATGCGGTGAGTGCTTATAGCAGGCGCACTACAATTCGCGTGCTCGAGATGACCAATGGAGGTTAAAGCCACAGTGCCTGGCGCCGCTGCCCCCTTGGAAGCGTTGGATCCCATCACCCTGGCGTTGTTTCAAAACCGTCTGGACTACATCGCCAAGCAAATGGGCTGGGTGATGACGCGTACGGCGCGCAGCCCCATATTCAATCAATCGCACGATTTCTCCTGTTTCATTGCCGACCGCGACGGAGCACTGGTTTCGCAGGCCGATGGCATCCCGATCCATACCGGCGGCGGCGGCTTTGCAGTGCGCGCGGTGCTGGCTGCATTCGGAGAGTCCATCAATCCGGGTGATGTGTATCTGTTGAGCGATCCCTACGAGGCGGGCGGCAACCACCTGCCAGATTGGGTGATCGCAAGGCCGGTGTTTGTTGGCGATGTACGCGTGGCTTTTGCCTGTAACCGCGCACATCAGTCGGACATCGGCGGCGGCGCAGCCGGTACCTACAACTCCTCGGCAACCGACATTTTCCAGGAAGGAATTCGTTTACCGGCGCTGAAACTTTTTGAGCGCGACGTTCTGCGTGAGGACCTGTGGAAATTGCTGTTGCTGAACTGCCGCACGCCGCATTACCTGGATGGCGACCTGCGGGCGATGATCGGGTCCACGCAGATAGGTGCGGAACTGGTTGCCGAGCGTATCGAGAGCCTGGGTTTGGATGTCGGCAGGGCCTACCTGGAAGGCATCATGGACCACGCCGACCAGCGCTTTCGCAGTGCTATCCGGGCGCTTCCTGACGGTGTGTATCACGGCGCCGACGCCTTCGATGACGATTGCTTTGAACCGCTCGTTGTCCCAATCAAGGTAACGCTGACGGTGGTTGACGACCACATGACAGTCGACTTCACCGGCAGTGGCGCGCAGATAAAGGGATTTAAGAATAGCTCGTTGGCGAACACTTATTCGGCCGTGTACACAGCGTTGTCAGGGTTCTTCGATCACGACATGCCACGTAATGAAGGTACCTTTCGTTGCGTCGACATCGTTGCCCCCAGAGGCACTATCGTCAATGCCAATCCGCCCGCCCCACTCACGATGTGCACAGTGTTTCCCGCGCATCAGATGATTCAGGCTTGCTGGCAGGCATTGGCACAAATGGATGCTGATCGCGCTTGTGCGGGCTGGGGACCTAATGCGTATCCGACCAGCGCCGGCCAAGATAGCGATGGCCGCACCTACGTGGTCTATCACTGGGGCGGCAACTCCGGCGCGGGTGCGGTGAAAGGGCGCGATGGCTTCAATCAAATCGGACCGATGATCACTTTCGGCGGTTTGGTCATTCCGAATGCCGAAATGCAGGAGCAGTTGTTTCCAGTGCGTATCTTGAAACAAGAATTTCGCTTAGATGCGGCGGGTGCTGGGCAGTTTCGTGGCGGCACTGGTGTCGAGTATGAAGCCGAGCATTTCAATCGCAGCGAGTTTTCCTTCCGCGCCGAAGGCGTTACCACGCCGCGTGGATACGGTGTTAATGGCGGTAAGACCGGCCGCTCTGCATGTGTCGATCTGGCCATTTCGGCGGCGAACGAAGAACTTGAATACCAAAGCACCCCAACCTATGGCGTCCACAGCTATGATCCGGGATTTCTCCGCGTGCTGTCGTCCGGAGGCGGGGGCTGGGGCAACCCGTTTCTGCGTGAGCCGCTGTCGGTCGCACGCGACGTCAAGGACGGGCTGGTGAGCGTCGACTCCGCGCGCGCAGAGTATGGCGTAGCCGTAACTGCGGACGGCAAAGTTGATAGCGCCGTAACGGAACAATTACGCGCAAGTTACGGGTCGGACTGAATGGATGATTAGATTCTGAGACTTTAGTTCAGTCTGAAAGTCCGCGTATTGTTGAATCGACTAAGGCTTCGACTTCTGCGCGTGTGTTCACTGTCGACAGACACACCAATCCATAACTAGAAAGGTAAAATCCGTCCTCCAGCCAATGACGGTGTAATTTTGTCATGCGCTCGCTTTCCTCGGCATGCGGATAAATGCTGCGGTAGTTCGTCAGCGCGCGATCCGTCAGGTGTAAGCGCGCCAAGGAGCTTTGACCAGTGACTTGTGCGGCAAGACCTTCCCGGGCGAAGGCCTCGTGAAATGCCTGACGCATGAACTCACCGAGAGCGTTTAATTCGGCGTAAGCATCCTGCGTCATCTGCTGCATGGTCGCGGTACCAGCGACCATTGTCAGCGGATTGGCGTTGAAGGTTCCGCCGTGCGGCAGCCCGCCGCCATTGAACACCTCCATGACTGAACGCTTGCCGGCGACGGCACCTACTGGCAAGCCACCGCCAATAATCTTGCCGAGAGCGGTCAGATCAGGCGCGATTCCGTAAACGCCCTGCGCGCCTTCGATGCCTAGTCGAAATGCTATGACCTCATCGAAGATCAGTAGCACGCCGTGTGCGGCACAAAACTCGGCCAACATCTCAAGGTAATCCGCGGATGGCGGCAACATGCCCACGCGACTCGCAACCGGATCGAACAACACCGCAGCGAGCCCATCAGCAGCGCCTTCCAGCAACTGCTTGGCAGCAACAGTATCGTGGTAGGGAATGACCAATACATCGTCCAACACGCCTTGCGGTGTGCCTTTGGCGTACGGCACTGCTTGCGGGTAATTTTGCCCCCAGTTTTCTGGCCCCGCGTTAAGACTAACCTCGGCATAGTCATAGCTGCCGTGATAGGCGCCTTCGCATTTAGCGATTTTGGGTCGCCCGGTATAAGCGCGCGCCGCCTTCAGAGCGTTCATCACCGCTTCACTACCGGAATTCATAAAGCGGATCTGATCGAATGTTGGCACTCTGGAAATCAACAATTCCGCCAGTTCGACCTCAGCTTGCGTGCCGAATGAGAAGGCAGTTCCACGCGGCGTTTGCGCAATCAAGGCATCACTCACTGCATCATTAGCGTGGCCCAAAATGAGCGAGGTATAGTTATTGTTGAAGTCGACGTACTGGTTGTCGTCTACATCGTATACGATCGATCCTTTGCCATGGGTTACATAGATTGGATGTGGTTTAAGATCGATCGTCGAGCGACTGTTCCCACCAGGCAAAACGGCGCGCGCTCGTTCGAACATTTGTTGCGATTGGTTTAACTTCAACTCTCGTCCCCTAGTGTTTCCGCTATCTGTGCTTCGCTCGAAAATGGCGCAACCAGACTTTGGCTCCAGCCCAAAGAGTTTGTGCGCCTCATGGTATCACCGAAGTCTATCAGTTCATTGTTTAGCGTTTGTATCGACGCGGTAAACCCGTGACCGCACAGAGCATACTGCGGTCTGCAGGCGCTTCGACGCTATCGCTTCACTGTTTGGCGATTCCAACGCCGGCAGTTCGAAAGCCTCAGGCCAAATCACGCCCTGCGCTCGAGCACATGGCGAACGCACTGTTCTTTTACGGTGCCCGGGGGCTTAGAGATGGCCCCGGTAAATTCAGGCAGCATGTACCTTTGCAAAGCTACGCAGTCCACTCGGGTCTGGCGTCGCTTCATCCAGCGGGGGTAGCTCCGCGCCAGCAGAAATGCAATCTTCCTGCTGGAACTTGCGACACAGCACAATCAGTTCGTGTTGGCAGGTTCCGACGATGCGTTCGAGCACCTCATGCGCTTCGACTAACAGCGCCTCGGCGCGCTCCTTCGCATGTCCACAACCCACGCGAAACTCTGCGGTCATGATGACCGTGCGTTCCTATGGCTCTGAAGTGTAGGAGCGAACAGCTACCCAGATATGCTCCTTGAACCAGGTCCGCACAATGCACTGGTGCAGCTCCCTTCGGATCTCCAGGCATTGTTCACGGGTCAACCACTCAGGCACGTCAGCGCGTACTATCGGCATAAGACTTTCCTCTCTGTTTCAATCTACCGGCAACGCACTTGCGATTGTTGGAAGGACTCGTGCGAGCCTTACTCGGGATTCACGCCTGACCAAGCCGGTCTGGGAGCGAGGCAGCAACAGGTAGGCGGCCAGGTGTTACATGACGCCATGCAATACATGGCGATGCAGTCACTGGCCGCATAGCTCCACTGCAGGCGCTTCAATGTAGCGCGAGCGATGGTTTCGTTCCACGCTCACTCCACCAGCGCACTCGAATGGGCAATTGCCCGCCCGGGCTGCGCCACAAACCCCCTTGAGGTATTGGGCTGCCAACCCTCGCCAACATGTTGGCAGGTCTTGCCTGTCGGCATATCTGAAAATAGTGCCATTGGCTAGCTAACATGCAAGAAACTGGTGATGAAGGTAACGATGTCGCCAAAGCCATCACGGCCGCCGGCACCTGTTATCAATGCAAGCCTTGTTGCGGCGTGATCGGTCAACCTGCGCGTCCCCGGCCTGCTTCTGCTCAGTGCGGCATCAATGCGCCGCCATTGAGATGGATGGTCTGGCCGGTGACGAAGCCTGCCCACGGGCCCACCAGGAAACGGATCAGGTTAGCCATGTCCTGCGGTACTCCGCGCCGACCGATGGGTACCCCATTGGCCGATTTGGACGCGGTTGGTGCACCGCTGCCGCCCGCGCGGTCGGTATCGAATGGGCCCACCACTGCCACGTTGCTAGTGATGTTGTGGGGCCCAAGATCCTTCGCCATGCCGCGGGCCATTCCGGCCATGCCGTCCTTGACCGCCGAGCGATGCGCGCCGCCACCCGTGTAGGAGTTCATGCCGTGTATACCGACAATGGCGCCGCCGCCGCGTTTGATCATGTGTGGGACGCAGGCCATCGAGGTGTGGAAGGCGCCATCTAGCGCGACTGCGCGCAGTTCCACCCAATCTTCAAAGGCGATATCGGTGAAAGCGATATTGTTTCGAACCGCAGCGTTATTGATCAAGATGTCGATGCCGCCGAAGGCCTTGACGGTGGCCTCGACCATGCGCGCGACATCTTCAGCGCTGCGAATATCAGCCATTAACGCAATAGCTCTGCCGCCGTTCGCTACGATCCCTGCCGCAACTTCATTGGCTAGATCTTCGGCCTCGACCGCATTGATCACCACCGCTGCACCGGCGCTGGCCAGCTCCTCCGCGGTCGCGCGGCCAATGTTGCGCGCGCTTCCGGTCACGATTGCGACCTTGCCTTCAAGCTCTTTATTGCGGTCCATTTTTTCTGTTCCCCTGGTAAATTGTGTGAGCCACTACGCTGGCAGATCGACCGGTTCGAGACCTCAATAGCGCGTGCGCCGGTGCCCGTCTGTTGTCAAGTGATTATCGCTGAATAATAAACGCCGGCGACCGGTCGCGCCTTGCGCCGTCGCGCTGTGTAGAATCATGCATCGCTCACAAATCTTAGGTGCCGAGGTACCAACAATGACCAAAATAGCTGTTCTTGATGACTGGCAGGGAGTCGCTCGCGACTGTGCCGACTGGTCAACGCTTGAGGCACGTGCCGACGTGACATTCTTCCGCGACGCGTTTGCCAGTGAAGACGACGCGGCACAAAAGCTTGCCCCGTTTGACGTGATCCTGGCTTTGCGTGAGCGAACTGCGTTTCCAGCCTCGCTGGTCGAACGTCTGCCGAATCTGAAGATGTTCAGTTTGACCGGTGCGCGTGCCGGCAGCATCGACAGTGCGCTGATGATGGAGCGCGGGGTCACCGTGTGTAACACCGGAGGCGGCGGCTCGGGTTTTGCGACGTCAGAACTCGCGCTCGGCTTGATGATCTCAGCCTCGCGTCAATTGCCGAGCGCATTCGCCGAGATGCACGCAGGTCGGTTCCAGAGCGAAGTGCCGCTTGGCTACGAGCTGGCGGGCAAGACCCTCGGGGTCGTCGGCCTTGGTCGGCTTGGCGCCCGCATGGCGCACTACGGCAAGGCGCTCGATATGGAGGTCATTGCCTGGAGCCAGAATCTCACTGACGAGCGAGCGGCCGAAGCAGGCGTGCGGCGCGTTTCCAAAGATGAGTTGTTCGAACGCTCGCACGTCATCAGCGTGCATTTGGTGTTGTCCGAGCGCAGTCGCGGAATCGTTGGTGGCCAAGACCTTGCGCGCATGAAACCCGGCGCGGTGATCATCAACACCTCACGCGGGCCGCTGATTGACGAGGCGGCGCTAATCAAGGCACTTGAGTCGGGGAGAATTGGCGCCGGGCTCGACGTCTACGATAGTGAACCAATGGCTGCAGATCACCCCTTGCGAAGACTGCCCAACGCGGTGCTCACACCACACATTGGTTACGTCGTGCGCGAAGGGGTCGAAGTTTTCTATACGCAACTCATAGAGAATGCGCTCGCGTTCCTCGACAGCAAGCCGATTCGTCTGATGCCGACACCGAAAAGCTGAAGCGGACTACCGGGCCCAATGTCATTGCAATAATTGTCGAGCACGTAGGGGCACGCGATGACGCCGAATGTACCGAGCGGGAGTGAGTGCAGTGACCTGCATCGCACTGCTTCGGACTGTCAGTTATTTGATAGATGGCTGAATTCTCTCTTGATAACATCAGCCGGAATCGCAAACCCGATACCTTGCGTTCCTTTTAAGACCAGGGTGTTGACTCCAACCACGTTTCCGTTCTCTTTGATAAGCGGTCCACCGCTGTTACCAGGGTTGATGGAAGCCTCGGTTTGAATAAGCCGTTGGCTATCAATGCTCTGATAGCCCGAGAAAATGCCAGCTGTGACCGTATACCCCAAACCTGATGAATTGCCAATCGTGTAGAGTTTGGACCCCTGCGGAATATCCGGATCCTCGTGCAGTGTGAGGAAAGTGCAGTTCTGGGCTGGTAACTTGAACGAAGCAAGATCAGATTTGTCCGAGAATTGTATTTCGCGAATGGTAAAACTGGTCTTGTCTATCAGACTGACTTTTACGTCGTCGGTGCGTTCTTTCCACTTCAGTTCGTCCGTTGCCTCCTCGACCCGGCCTGGGAGATCCTCCAAGGAAGCTTGTCGCTGTTCTATTTCGCCTCTCAGATCATCAGACTCCGCTGTGACGCCTTCTACCCTTACGCAGTTGTTATAACGTGTAAATTCCAGCTGCCGCAACAACCACAATCAATGCAGGGATAATCCTTGCACCAGAAGAATTGCCTTGACGTGAGATAGCCGCATCGTTGCGTGAGTTTGTCAGCTCGTCTTTTCGAAGTTGAGCCGAGCGGTACTTCTCAAAATATATGCCGCATGACTCGCAGACTTCAGTACCTGCCTGTTCATGGTTGCACTTTGGACATAACATGTTTCGTTTCACAATGCTCTCCCTCCACGGGCGTGATGGAGGGATTTTTCATCAACAGTATTATGCCCGAGCGTACTAAGGCAAGGTCCTAAACAGTACCGCCGCAGAGGCCTGCTCGACCTGACCGAACCCAATTCAACTCTTTTGCCTAGAAATGACTAAGCGATAGCCTGGACAGGATAAGATACAGCCCTTACCTATCAGAAACTAGAAAAGGGCCGGAACCTGACATCGTTACTGGATCTACCTCTGCACAAACAACTGTTCAGAGCGCTCGATGCGCTGGGCTTCAGCGAGGCCACTGAGGTCCAAAGCAGCGCTATACCTGCAATTCTTGAAGGCCGGGATGTCATGGTGTCTGCTAAAACCGGCAGTGGTAAAACTGCCGCGTTTCTGTTGCCCATGCTGGACCAAATGCTCCGACTCGATCTCCCACTCGGCGGTACGCGAGGACTGATTCTTCTGCCGACGCGAGAACTTGCACTACAAACGGTAAAAACCTTCGAGAACATCGCAAAATTTACCTATATAAAGTGTGGCCTTGTCATCGGTGGCGAAGCCTTTAAACATCAGATTGCATCGTTACGTAAAAACCCTGAAGTGCTTATCGCGACACCCGGCCGCCTGGTCGAACACCTCAACAAGGGCTCGATCGATTTTGATGAACTGGAGTTTCTGGTGCTTGATGAAGCTGACAGAATGTTGGACATGGGTTTTGCAGACGATATGAACAGGATAGCCACCGCCTGCGGGGGCCGGCGGCAAAATCTGTTGTTTTCAGCAACATTGAAACACCGAAACATCGGTCACCTTCGGGATATTCTGAACAATCCTGTCTCTATAGAGATTGACTCCTTCAAGGAAGGCCATAGTCAGATAACGCAACATATGATTCTGGCTGACGATGATGATCACAAACAAAAGCTGATCATTGCCTTGGTAGAAGAAGAGAAAGCTGAAAAGGTTTTTGTTTTCTGCACTACCCGAGCACAGTGCACTGCGCTCGGCCAACATCTGGCAAGGACGGAAGTGAAGGTCGGGTATCTGCATAGTGAAGTTCCGCAGAGCGAGCGCAAACAGGTGTTGAACAGATTCCGTGACGGCAAATTGCAGGTGCTGGTAGCGACCGACGTCGCAGCCCGCGGACTTGACGTGCCCGAGGTTGATCTGGTGATAAATTACACCGTAGCCCATTCGGGTGATGACCATGTGCATCGTGTGGGCAGAACAGGGCGCGCTGGCAGGCAAGGTAAGGCCGTTACGCTGGTTAACCGTGTCGACTGGAACAAGAATTCCAGCATCGAGAGATACCTTAACATTCGTTTCGAACAGCGATCGGTTCAGGGCCTGAAAGCCGACTACACAGGTCCCGATAAGCTGAAGAAATCAGGTAAGGCTGTTGGTGCTAAGAAAAGAAAAGGCAAACTTTCTATGTCAAATACTCCTGCCCCGAAGAAGCGCGCAAAAAACACCAAAAACATCGGCAAGGGAAGAGGTTGAACAGATTCTATACAGCCGAATGGACAACGGGAAGTCGTTGCGCTCGCCAGCGTGGCTTCAATCGACGCACTCCTGCGTGTTTGGAATGGTGCACATCTACTTGCCGTTCAGGTTGTTTTTCATCTTGCTCGGCCTTCGCATTGCCAGAATCACTAGAGGCGCTAGACGCATGAGCGACACGACAGCGAGAGAACTTCTGTCCAGGCGGGACCGTCTGTTCGGCAAAAAAACACCTCTGTTCTATGAAGATCCGCTACACATAGTGCGCGGCGAAGGTGTTTGGTTATACGCTGCGGATGGACGCCGCTACCTGGATTGTTATAACAACGTGGCGCACGTTGGCCACTGCGATCCAACAGTCGTTGCAGCGATGACGCAACAAGCCTCAACACTAAACACGCATACGCGCTACCTACATGAAAATATTCTCGATTACGGTGAGCGCCTGACGGCTACGCTGGATGGCAGTATTTCCATGGTCATCTTCGTGTGTACCGGCAGCGAAGCAAATGACCAAGCGCTGCGAATCGCGCGATTGCATACGGGTGGACAAGGTGTAATTTGCACGAATTTGACGTATCACGGAAACACCACAGCCGTTGCGGAAATATCGCCGCACGGAGAAGAATCGAATTCACCTAACGTTCGAACCATTCCGTTCCCCGATTCGTATCGACCGCTTGATGGCTTGGAAGGCAAAGCACTAAGCGATGCGTACATCGACAAGATCAAAGCGGCAATTCAGAGTTTCGAAGATTCAGGCGTCGGCTTCGCTGGCATGATTGTTTGCCCAATATTTGCCAATGAAGGTTTGCCCAATCTGCCACCTGAATTTATGAAAAAATCTGTCAGCGCCGTACATGACGCGGGTGGCCTTTTTATCGCAGATGAAGTGCAAGCTGGATTTGGCCGAACCGGCACAATGTGGGGACACGAAGTGGCCGGAATTGTGCCTGACATCGTGACCATGGGAAAGCCGATGGGCAACGGATTCCCGCTAGGGGCAGTAGCCGCAAGCGCCGAACTCATGCAGGGCTTCAGAGATCGCGTGATGTACTTCAACACCTTCGGCGGCAACCCGATAGCCGGCGCGGTCGGTAACGCGGTGCTTGACGTTATGGAGCGAGACAAGCTTATGGAAAACGCCCGCACGACTGGTGCGTACCTGCGAGACGGTCTTGCAGCCCTGGCTGCGCGGCACCCGATGATTGGCGAAATTCGAGGTCACGGTTTGTGGCTTGGGATCGAACTAGTCCGTGATAGCAACAGCTTAGAACCAGCAGATACCGAGGCACGCGACATCGTTAACCGAATGAAAGAGCGCGGCATATTGATTAACCGCATTGGTGAACATGACAACGTGCTGAAGCTACGCCCTCCAATGCCATTCGCGCGTGAGCACGCAGATTTAGTGTTAGAAAATTTGGACACGGTGTTGGGCAATCGCTAGACGGCGAATCTTGGCCCCACATTGCGCCTTGGATCACAACGCAAACGATCTGCATAAATCGAGATTCACGGTCCATGACAGTTGAGATAGATCCAACAGATGGCCTCGGCCAAACGGAGCTGCTCCGAAGGTTGCAGCGTGTGGCTGAGAAAGCGGCGCTAGAAGCACTAGGCGAAGGTTGCCAGCTACAGCATATCAACCAGTCCGAAAACACCACCTACAAGGTGACTTGCGCCGACGGAACACCCCGAATTCTTCGCATCCACCGCACCGGGTATCACTCCCTGGCAGCGATTAAATCCGAGCACGCGTGGATGGCGGCACTGCGCGAAGACGCTGGCGTGCACACGCCGCGATTACTCGGTGATGTGCGCCATGTGCTCACCGACGAACTACCGAGCGGTCGGCACTGTGTGTTTTTCGAATACTTGGACGGCGAAGAGCCAAATCCAGAAAACTTGATTGGTAACTTTCCGAATCTTGGCGAAGTCACCGCACGCATGCACGAACACACGCTCAGTTGGCAACTCCCGGTCAAGTTTGAACGGTTCACATGGAACTGCGATACGGTATTCGGAGCCAGTCCGCATTGGGGGCATTGGCATGACTGTCCGTGGATAGATGACGAATCGCGTCCACTTCTTACGCGCCTAGTTGATGCGCTGCAGGTTCGCCTCAATCGTTTTGGGCACGCGCGCGAGCGTTTTGGCTTGGTACATGCCGATATGCGTCTCGCCAATTTGTTGTTACACGAAGGTGAGACTCGCGTCATCGACTTCGATGACTGTGGAATGTCGTGGTACTTGTACGATCTCGCAACGGCGCTCACCTTTATCGAAGACCAGCCCGATGTCATGGATTTAGTGCACGCTTGGCTCAGCGGTTATCGGCGCATACGGCAGGTGTCGCAACGCGAAGTGGACGAGATCCCAACATTCCTGATGCTGCGGCGCATGTTGGCAACTTCGTGGTTCGGGTCACATAGTGAAACAGAACTGGCGCGCGAGCTTGGACCAGACTTTGTCGCCGGCACATCGGCATTGGCAGAAAAGTTCTTGTCAGGCACTTGGACAGCCTGAGTACAGAGGTTGCCATCAGCTCCGCCGACCGAGACTGAAGAGATTGTGTTCAGCCGCATGCACATAGAGAAACCGTTGCGTGTGTCAGCGCGATTTGAAACGCCACATTGCGCTTTCACGCACGCGCAACTTGATGTGAAAACGCGGCCCGATTGTTCGCGTCCAGCGAAGTAACATGAATCGTTCCGGGATTAGTTCCGGATGTGCTATACAATTTAAAGAGGCCACAGCACAGGTCTCAGCCTGCGTTTATCCCGACCATCCGAGGGCCTAATTGCCAATGAAATCTATCGATAAGAAACGCATCCATCAGTATTTCGGCCGTGAGTTCTCGGATCATGAACTCGAGTTCTACGGTGCCAGGCTGACACGCCAGATGCAGGCACTTGAGCGATTGCGCGCCTGGGAGTCTGAGCTCGGTTCAATCGAGCCTGCAACCGTTACCCGCATGCTCAGAGCCAGTGAAGAATGAGCATGGACGAGAGCATTGCATTCTTATCCATGCACGATGTACGTCGGCGCATGGATGCTGGCGAGTTCGGACCCGTCGCGCTAACCGAGACTATGCTCGCTCGGGTTGACCGGACTCAGAACAGCCTCAACAGTTTTATTTCTATCACCAGGGAAGTAGCGGTCCGCGAAGCGCAAGGCGCCGAAGCCGCATCAGGCAACGGTGAACCGACCCATGCCTTGCATGGGATCCCGATCGCCTATAAGGACTTGCTCGCCACCGCTGATATCAAAACAACCTTTGCCTCTAGGGCTTACGCTGATTGGGTGCCCACTTACGACGCCAGTCAGGTTAGACGGTTTCGCGAGGCAGGTGCGATCATGCTTGGAAAGTTAAACCTCTCTGAAGGCGCCGCGGATTCATCAAGCCAATCTTCTGCATTCGGTGGGCCACGAAATCCATGGGACATAGAGCGCATAACGGGTGGCTCCAGCGGCGGCTCTGCCGCGGCCGTAGCTGCCGGCTTGGTCTTTGGCGCGATCGGCAGTGACACGGCAATGTCGATCCGCCAGCCAGCGGCGCTGTGCGGTATCGTCGGTCTTAAACCAACTTTTGGCCGCGTTAGCAAATATGGCGCCATGACCTTATCGTTCTCGCTCGACCACCTAGGTCCAATGACCCGGACAGTACGAGACAACGCGCTGATGTTGCAGGTTATGGCGGGCTACGATCCACAAGATCCAACTACTGTCGATTTGCCAGTCCCTGACTTCGTTGCGGCGGTTGATGCAGCATCACCACGCCTGGATGGAATACGGATTGGCGTGCCGAGACAGCCTTTTTTTGAAGGCTTGGCGCCAGGCTGGAACAGCATTTTCGAACAGGCATTGGGAGTATTCGCTGGCAAAGGTGCAAGGCTCGAAGAGTTCACCTTGCCGCACGCTGAGGACCTGAACCATGTTGGCTCTTTAATCATTGCGGCCGAATGCGCGGCGTTCCATGCTGAGGCCTATCGGCGCGACCCAATGACATTCGGCCCAGGCTTGCGGGCAATGATTGAGACCGGCCAGCTATTCAGCGCGGTACAGTTTGTTCAAACTCAAAGGCTTCGGCGCAAGCTGAGCGAACAAACACTTGCTGCGATGGCGCCTTACGACGCCCTACTCTTGCCAACAACGCCTCTACCTGCCTGTCCGGTCAGCGAAGATGATCCCAGTTTGACGGTGCCGCGGCTGCGTAACACCTTGCTATTCAACGTCCTGGGCGTTCCTGCCATCTCGATTCCCTGCGGATTCGACGCGCACGGCATGCCTGTCGGCTTGCAGATCGTAGGCAAAGCCTTCGCCGAAGATCGTCTGCTGGCACTCGCCAGGAGCTACGAACGAGAAACGCCATGGCACACCCGGCATCCCAATATTTGAACTACTGAACCTTTGCGTATTGATAAGTAGAGGAAACAAAACTGATGCTGGGAAGTGATGATGAAAGCTCTAGGATCTTCAAAGCCCTCCGCTCGAAGATCTAAGACCCTTTTCGCCCCTAGACACTCAGTCTCGTTGGCTAAACTACTCAGCTTCTTTTCGAGCCCGGTCGCATTGACTCCCTGCCCTTCTTTTTCGAGACTGACCGGCCGATCAAATCCACGGCTATGACCGGACAATGCAAGCTACGTGCCTCGCGTTACGGTGCGGGCGGTGCTTTTTGGCCAATGAAAGCATCGAGGATCTCGACGCCTGTTGCCGGCCACACATCGGCATGCGACATCACGTGTTCCAGTGCTTTTCGCAAGGAAGCAATGCGGTAAGGCTGACCAATAATCCACGGGTGCAAACTGATTGCCATGACTCGACCACCCTCGGATCCCGCTTCGGCGTACAGTGCATCGAACTGATCGATAATCTGCTGGCAAAAAGAGTCTTCGCCGTGATGGTGTTGCGCCAGTATCAAACGATCGTCCAGTTCATGGGCGTGCGGAAGCGCGTGTAACTCACCGTCACTGACCTGCATGGGATACGGCAGGTCATCGTTGGCCCAGTCACACAGATACCGAATGCCATGCTGGGCGACCAGATCCGGCGTGTTAAACGACTCCGACCGTGCCGGCGACAGCCAGCCGTAGACCGCCTGCCCCGAGCGCTCGCGTAGCACCGAGACCGACTCATCAATGAGCGCCTCTTCCTCGTCGGCAGGCATATCGCCGTGCAGAACGTGGCCCATGTCAACGCCGTGCGCGATGATTTCCCAGTCACGCTGGTTGATCTCATCTAAAAGACTTGGATAGCGCGTAGCAAGGGCTGAGTTCATCGGCACCGACGCACGAATGCCGAGTTCGTCCAACACCTTCATGACACGAAACACACCGATTCGGTTGCCGTAGTCCCGCGTGGTGTAATTCCAATAGTCAGGGTATGGGCGAGTGAAGCCGCCGGGCACGAGGAATGGCTGCCCGGTCATGTCCAGCGGAAACCATTCGAGCGCGGTCACGATCCACAACGCAACCCGAGCGCCATTTGGCCATTGGACGCGTTCACGGCGTGGCAGAATAGACCACGCGTAGCGGTCCTGATCCATACCGTAGTCGCGGCGCGGATAGTGTAGATAATCTTCTGGCAAGCTCATGACGACTCGCTCCCTTGCGTGCGCACTGCGGCGTGCTCAATCGCCGCATCATAGTGATTGGCGTAGTACCACTCGGCAATCTCACTGCCCGTGGTTACCCACACGTCGTCATGCCCGGTGATGTATTCAAGTGCTTCGGCGAATGGCTTAATACGGTGCGGCTGGCCGATTACGAAGGGGTGCAGAGGAATACACATAACCTTGCCATTGTCTGCACCCTCGGCATACAGCTGGTCAAACTGGCGTTTTAGGATATCCGCGTAGTAGCGCGGCGAGCCGGACTCAAACAATAAAACGACGGTGTCGTTCATCTCGAGTGAATACGGCACGCTTATCAGTTGCCCGTTGTTCACCTTGACCGGCTGAGGCTGATCATCGTGAAACAGATCGCAGGTATAGCGAATGCCGTACTCGGCCAGTAAATCCATGGTTCGCTCGGTATTGGTCAGTGCCGGCGAGAGCCAACCCGCTACCTGCTGACCTGAGTGCTTTCGAATAGTCTCGATGACATCCTCAATCATGGCCCGTTCATCGGCCTCGTCCATGGCGTAGGTGTAGCGGGTGTTGTATATGCCGTGACTCATGAGTTCCCAGTCACGCGCGACCATCGACTCAATAATCTCAGGATGATGCTCGCATACCGCCACGTTTAACGACACGGTGCCGCGCACGCCGCAAGCATCCATCACTTCCATCATGCGCCAGTGACCAACACGGTTGCCGTAGTCGCGGTAGGCATAACCCATGACGTCCGGCAAGGGGCGAGGCCAGGCTTTCCTCAGCGGGTTCGTCGGCGGTTGAAACTCATAGAACTCCAGATTCGGAGCCACCCAAAAGGCGACGCGCGCACCATTGGGCCAGGTAACAATAGGTCTGTCATTAGCCGGTGTGTAGTCGTACAGCCCGGGCTCCCGTCGAACCGCCACGATTAGTCGTTACCTGGCTGATAGTCGGCCAGGTAGTCGAGCACGCTTTGCACCGCTACTACATCAGCGTACTTCAGCATCATGTCTGCAAGATTCGCGAAATGCGGGATCTCGTGTTTGTCCGAAACGCACTCCTCCGGAACAATAGTCCGGTAGCCTCGGCTCAAACTGTCTACCACGCTCGCGCGCACACAACCTGAAGTGGAACCACCGGTAACAATTACGGTGTCAACCCGATGCCAGGTCAGAAACGACGAGAGCTGCGTTTCGAAGAACGCCGACGGCATGCGCTTGGTAAACACTAGATCCCGTTCCGTATCGATCTCGACGCGGTCGTCGAATTCGTGACGCCGCTCCCCAATCTTAATGTTCTGCAAGGAATCCGGCGTGTCAGTACGTGTTCCCCATACCCCGCAGTCGGCGCCGTCTTGCTGGTAGCCGACACGGCTCCAGACCACTGGTAAACGCTTGTCACGCGCGGCGACCGATATCTGGTTGATGTATTCGATCTGCAGTGGATCGGTCTCGTAGGCGGTTTGGAACTCGTCGACGCAGGTATACGCCTTTTGCACATCCACGTGCACAAGCGCGGCCTTGCGCCCAAACCCGAAGCGGGCGCGGCTTGGATTGAGTTTTAAGTTCTCGAAAAATTGCCGCGGTGTCTGATCTGAGATTTCCATACTGGCCTCCGGTGGCGCTGCGTGTTGCGCTGCGTGTTGCGCTGCGTGTTGCGCGTATCATCGCGCGAGCATCGACGCGATAGCAATTGGCGATAGCTAATTCGAACACTCTGTCGTCCATTGCTCACAGTACTACGCTCATACGCGCGGGTAGATTGATGTGAAAACTTGGCCCTATTATTCGCGGACGGAGAAGTAGCTTGACTCGTTTCGGGGCTTGGCTCGCTATGAGCCAGGGATTAGCCTCCCAAAGAATCAAGACGCTTGATGATGCTCAGTGGGGGAGCTCCCGAAGGGCCGTTTAAAGGCTTTTGAGAATGCGAATTCTGACATGTAACCGACCTGCCCAGAGACCTGTTGAACGCTCGCGCTCGTCTCACTCAGCAACTCACGAGCCTTGAGTAATCGCCAACGAGCGAGATAGAAAATTGGGCTCTCGCCAACGAGATCATTGAAGCGCGCAGCGAAGCCTGAACGTGACATGCCCGCCTCCCGGGCTAACACGGCAACAGTCCAGTCGCGAGCAGGATGCGCGTGCATGAGCACAAGGGTTCGCCCGATTTCCGCGTCACCAATCGCAGCCAAATACGACTTCATGTCCAGCAGCGAGTTGAGGTGCTGTAACAACATCTGGGCAAAAAGCGCCTCCGCCAACCTGTCAATAACGGCCTGCGTGCCAGCGTCG
>Ga0055584_100002315_pt1 | contig 18874 bp, 5 predicted proteins | sample OSDHelmetaG_FD_58716 | JGI IMG/M metagenome (GOLD analysis project Ga0055584, IMG submission 58716) | Pelagic marine sediment microbial communities from the LTER site Helgoland, North Sea, for post-phytoplankton bloom and carbon turnover... | ecosystem: Environmental > Aquatic > Marine >... | reverse complement strand
TGATCAAATCAGGTTAATAGACACAGAGTTCTTCGGGGGATTTTTTTAATTTTCTCGTGTCGTGCCTGCCTATGTAATTTTCTGATATAGCATCAGTCGCCTGACGTTGCTCAATTGTTTTCAAAAAAAACAAAAGGCACAGTTTCACACGATTATCAATACCAAAAATTCACTATAGCATTAGCGTTAATGCAAGCTTAACATCAAATATTGGTGATATTTTTTCTCATTATTTTATTTAAATTAATGTCATCCAACAATAATTCATTTGTGTTTTTATCCGTTGTAAATGTGTGTTTTTCTGCTTTCGTTAGTCACTTAAATAATCATTTACGAAAAACTTATAAGAGGGGCACCCCCAAGGAGCTGGCATGATGTCAGAAGCCAATAGTATTTTTATTCGCAGAGAGTCTAACGTTCGTAGTTATTGCCGCTCTTTCTCAGTTGTTTTTGACAAGGCAAGTGGTTCACATATGTGGGATGAGGACGGCCGGCAGTACATTGACTTTTTTTCTGGTGCCGGCGCACTTAATTATGGACACAATCATCCAATTTTTCGCGACAAAATGATTGAATATCTCATGCAAAATTCCATCAACCACGCGCTCGATTTACATACTTGCGCTAAAAGAGATTTTCTCAATAGCTTTGAAAAAATAATACTAAAACCAAGAAGTATGCCACATAAAATTATGTTTCCTGGCCCTACAGGAACCAACGCAGTTGAAGCTGCAATGAAGATTGCTCGCCTTGTAACAGGACGCGAAAAAATTGCTGCCTTCACGAATGGTTTTCACGGAATGACATTGGGTGCGTTGGCCGCTACCGGTAATAAATATGGCCGAAACGGTGCCGGTACCACGCTACCGAATATCGACAGATATCCATACGATGGCTATTTTGGCAATGAAATTAATACAGTCGATATGATCGAGCATTTCTTGGAGGATCCCAGCAGTGGGTACGAACCACCTGCAGCATTTCTACTTGAAACGATACAGGCAGAAGGCGGGATTAATGTCGCACGCAATGAATGGCTGCGCCAATTAACCCGTTTAGCCAAAAAAATTGGCAGCTTGATAATTGTGGATGATATCCAGGTAGGATGTGGTCGCACTGGAAATTTTTTCAGTTTCGACGAAATGGAAATTTGCCCAGATATTATTTGTTTATCTAAATCCATCAGCGGTTTTGGTCTACCAATGTCATTAGTATTGATGATGCCGGAATACGATATGTTTCTGCCTGGCCAACATAACGGTACCTTCCGGGGAAATAGCCTAGCGTTTGTCGCTGCGGAGCAAGCAATACAACTTTGGGAGTCGGTAGATTTTATCAGCGATATTCAGCGTAACTCTCAAGCAGTCTCAGTGGGGTTAGCCAATATACAGCGGTTATGCGGCGAAGGATTTTCAGTTCGCGGCAAAGGCATGATCCAAGGCTTGAAATGTCCGTCAAGTGAAATTGCTGATTTGATTACGAAAAATGCTTTCAAAGAGGGACTCATTGTTGAAACTTGCGGCCCCCGCGGCGAAGTAATCAAACTGTTGCCCGCTATCAATATTCCGACCTCTATTTTGCAGGAAGGTATAAAAATATTATCCAATAGCGTGCTTGCTTTTGCGGCTATTAAGGAACATGAGACAGTATGAAAATGGTTATACATAAATATAAGTGCAGCGACGTAATAGATTCTTTAAAAAGTATAGCGCAATTGAAGAGGGATAATCATGTTTAAGCCTCTTACTGCAATGCAAACTGGAATTTACTTTGATCAATCACGTGACCCATCAAGTCCGCGTTATAACGTTGGTGTCACCCTTGAAACTTTTACACATGTCGACCCATTAGTTTTGAAAAAAACAATTGCATTGCTCTCACAGAAACTTGATATCTTATCAATGGGTTTGGTTGTCGATCCGGATGGTGGTGTTCTCCAACAATTTGACGCTCCCAAACCGATAGATTTTTTTTATTTAGACTTATCGGCTGATGAGGATGCTGTAAGTAGTGCTCGGGCACATATTAATAAAAATTATCCGCAAGCGTTTAATTTATTGCAGGATCAGTTACTAGCGGTGAGCCTTTATCGCATCCATCAACAAAAACATTTTATTGTTATTAAGAGCCATCACATCATATTAGATGGGTATGGTGTAGCGACTTTAACACGCTTGCTCTGGCCTGCATATTTAGAGGTTATGAAGAATATTAAGGCTACAGAACTTGCCGACATGTTCGAATTCAAGGAAGAGATAGCCTCCGATCTGGAGTATCTGAACTCAGAAAAATATCATCAGGATGAAAAATTTTGGCTGGAGAAATTACGGCAACCACCAGAGCTTGTGTTTCCACAACAAACTTGGATAAAAAACACTAATGTTGCAAATTCGCTACATGTTCGCGTCAACGTTGAGCCAGCGTCCGCCAGAGGGTTGCGAGCGTTGGTTCAGAAAACAAAAACCAGCTTACAACATCTTGGTCTGGCGGCATTAATTATTTATTTTTCCAGTACCCATAAAATGACGAACATGTTAATTGGTGTTCCGGTACATCGGCGTAAAACCTATCGCCAAAAAAGAACAATCGGTACCATGGCCGGTGATATTCCTTGTTGTTTTAATGGTGATCTCAACCAAACATTGGCAGATTTACTCCATCAGATCTCCCGTGAGCTGCGCAGTAATTATCGCTATGCAGGCTTTCCACAATCGCATCTATTACGCAAACTTAATCAGGCTACTATCGGCCGTAATGATTTATTTGATGTAGTGTTCAATTACGAAAAATGCGGAGACAATTATTTATTCAATGATGAAGAAATGATTCTGCATTACTTATTCAGTGGCGCCGAACCCGTGCCACTTCACGTGCGTATTATTGATTTTGACGAGGTACAACCTCTCGCCATTTATGTGAGTGTGCACAAAACGTTAATGGATGAAAAAGAGGCGTTGCTTTTTGCCCAGCGCATAAATTACATCCTTAAGCAGTTGACTGAAATTTCTACCAGCACGAACATCGGTGATATTGACTTTTTACCTCCTGACGAGCGGCAGCTAATTTTGCAAACGTTCGCAGGCAAGCAACGCGATTATCCCGGAGAGAAAACCTTACCGTATTGTTTTGCTGCGCAAGTGAATATAGCCAGCGAACGAACTGCGGTTTCCCACCAAGGAGTGCACACCAGTTATGGCGAACTTGACGTCTATGCTAGTCGTATTGCCCATCACCTTCGCCAACACACGGTGAGCAAAGGGCAAATAGTTGCCATATACGCTAATCGCAGTGTTCATTTTTTAGCTGCTATGTTGGCTATTTGGAAAACGGGAGCAGTATATGTACCACTGGACCCGAAAAACCCGACTGACCGGATTGAGTACATGCTTGGCGATGCTAATCCGGCCGTAGTTTTTGTCGATCATGATTTACGGGCAAATATTCCACAAACTTATGCTGGGAAATTAATTTCATTTGACGATATTAACGCGGGCGCAGATTACGGTACGGTCAATTCAGATATTGATAACAGTAGTTACAACAGTGACATCACACCTGAAGACCCCGCCTATTTGATTTACACCTCCGGTTCAACTGGACGACCGAAAGGCGCATTAGTTCATCACGGAGGAGCCGTGCATCATATTGATGCCATGCTTGATGAATTAGGCTTGATTGATAGCGGTGTGCGGCAGCCGGTTACGATGCTGCAAAGCGCTGCTGCATCCTCGGATATTTCGCTGTGGCAGTTTATGGCACCGCTGATTAGTGGTGGTAAAACCGTTATCCTCGATCAGATGTCTGATATGCCGGTGTTAGTAAATACCGTGGTACGTGAAAATGTTGAACTTATGGAATGTGTTCCGGTAGTTATCCGATTATTGCTCGAACATCTCGATAGTTGTGCGGAAACACAACCATTGCTACCTCGTTTGCGCTGGATGATGGCGACCGGTGACACCTTGTCGGTGGCTCTGGTAAATGACTGGCTGGAGCGCTTGCCTCACATTCCTATTATTAATGTCTATGGCCCTAGTGAAACGTCGGATGATGTGTCTATAGCAATCATCCGCCAGCCGCTCCCAGTACAGCAGGCAGGTGTATCGATCGGTCGACCGATTGCCAATACTTCTCTCCTAGTACTCGATGAAAACGCTCGTCTATTACCTGTAGGAATTGTAGGGGAATTGTGTATTGCCGGTGCTGGCGTAGGTTTGGGTTATTGGAATAGCGTGCAGAAAACCGCAGAAAAATTCGTTTCAAACCCCTTTGCCCATGAGTCAGGAACCCGAGGGGACATAATGTATCTCTCTGGTGACCTAGCGAAATGGAACATCGATGGGACACTAGATTTTATTGGCCGTGCCGACAACCAAGTGAAAATCATGGGTCATCGGGTGGAGCTGGGAGATATCGAGGCTTGTATTGCAGAACACTATGCCATTAGTGATGTAGCAGTAATTACCTACTTAAGTGCGGAATCCGATTTACGTCTACTAGCTTTTGTCACTATCAAGCCTGATACGTCAGCTTCTCCCACTGAATTACGGCATCACATAGCCAGCAGGCTACCTGATTATATGGTTCCCGCGAATCTAATGATTCTCGATAAAATGCCGCGTAATGCCGCGGATAAAATAGACCGCAAAGTACTAGCAGGGATGGAACTCAACACCTTTAGCCAGCAACACGAAGCCGATGTGCTGGAACCAATGGAGGGAGAAATTGAAATATGGCTTGCAGACTTGTGGGGAACCTTGATGAATATTCCGCTGCCAAGCATAACGCGTCAGGCACACTTTTTCACCATTGGCGGTCATTCTTTAACAGCGGTGCGCCTAGTCGCGGCGATAAAATCAACCTGGCAAATTGATATGGAAATCCGCCACGCGTTTGCCAATCCGACATTTGCGGCGCAGGTGGCGTTTATCGAGGCAGCACACAAAAAAGCAGTAGTACGCATCGCCCCTGCGCCAGAGCTGGACAGATTCCCTTTATCTTATGCGCAACAACGTATCTGGTTTATTGAGCAATTTGAACCGGACAGTTGTGAATACAATGCGGTTGTTGAAGTTCATTTAAACGGAGTTATTAATGTTGCAGCATTCGAGCGCGCTTTTTCTGACTTGGTCCAGCGCCACGCGGTGCTCAGAACAAATTACCTGAGCGATGATGAACAGACTTATCAAAAAACCCGTGTTGGCCCGCACAATATTGTAACTGTCACTGACATCAGTGATTTAACGGAGGAAGAGCAACAGAATCCGCTTTTACTGGCTCGAAACAACAACAATATGCCTTTTAACTTGGCGCAAGATGCCATGGTGCGCTGTAACCTCGTGCGTCTGGCAGCGGACGAATGGGTACTTTTGATGGCCGTTCACCACATTGCCTCGGATGGCTGGTCCCAGCAGATTATGATGCGCGAAATTGCCGATTTTTATGATTATTGGGCTAATGGGGTTGCGCCAGTATTGCCGGACTTACCAATCCAATACTGTGATTACGCATATTGGCAACGTACTTATCTGGTAGGGGAGCGATTGGGTCAACAACGCGATTACTGGCTGAGACAATTGCAAGATTTGCCAGATGTACATAATTTACCGTTGGATTTTGCCCGTCCTGCGCAACAAACCCATCGTGGAGGAATGTTATATACGCATATTGATCAATCGTCCCTGCAATCAATGTATAACGTACTCGAAACACAAGAAGTCACACTGTTCATGGTATTGATGGCCGCTTTCTCAAGCCTATTACACCGTTATAGCGGTGATAATGATGTGGTGATTGGATCACCAGTCGCTAACCGCGAACAGACTGAAATTTCCGACCTAGTCGGTTTTTTTGTGAACACCTTGGTATACCGCAATCGAGTCACTGGGAGCATGGGTTTTAACGAGCTGCTAGCGCAATGTAAGCAAAATGCTCTCGATAGTTACGCTAATCAACAGATGCCTTTTGAAATGCTAGTAGATGCGCTGCAACCAACGCGTTGCAGCTCTTACAATCCACTATTTCAGATTATGTTGACTCTTGAAAGCAAGACTACGGAAAAATGGTCTTTGTCCGACGTAGACTGTCGAGTCATTGAGCCTGATACCCTGCCTTCGCAATTTGATTTAAGTCTGGATGTGAAAGAGAGTAATCATGGCCTTGAACTCACCTGGAATTATGCGACTGACCTATTCGAAACAGCCACCATTGAACGTATGGCGCAACATTTTCAATTATTACTAGTGGCAGCCTGTGAGAATGTGCACACCAAAGTTAGTAAGTTATCGTTGCTGGATGATAGTGAGCGCGCTCAGCTGTTGACTCAATTTAATAACACTCATCAGCCAGATCTTCTTAAAAAGACCTGGCCGGAATTGTTTGCACAGCAAGTATTGCGCACTCCGAATGAGACAGCCGCACGCTGTGGCAACGAGACCATTAGTTATAATCAATTAGAACAGCAGTCTCGCCATATTGTTGCGCAACTGCAGCAGCGGTCGATTGGTAGACAATGTATTGTTGCCCTACTTACAGAGCGCAATATTGATTGGCTTGTGAGTGTGGTGGCTATTTTGCGTTCGGGTGCGGCATATTTGCCATTGGATCCTGAACATCCGACTGCGCGTATATTAACGGTACTGGAACAAACCAAACCCAACCTGCTACTGATGGATGGGGAACAGGACGCCACCCGTCTGCAACTACGCCAAACCTGGGATCCTGTACGTTTGTTAGTATTGGAAGCGCCGGAGTTTAGATCCACTATTGATACCTTAGATGAGTTTGAAAACAGTCTGCCATTCCCCGAAGCCGACGACCTCGCCTATGTTATTTTTACCTCGGGTTCAACCGGCACACCCAAGGGCGTCATGGTTCCACACAAAGGAATGGTTAATAACATGCTCGCTAAAGTGGACCCTCTGGATTTAACAACGGAGGATGTTATTGCACAGACCGCATCCCAATGTTTCGATATATCGGTCTGGCAGTTATTGACCTCATTGCTGCTGGGCGCAACTACGGAAATTATTACAACAGCTATCATCAGCGATCCCGACGCATTGCTGAATCATCTCGCCGAAGCACACGTCACAATCTGGGAGCCGGTACCCTCCATGCTACGAGCAGTGCTCGATAATCCTCGACCGCTACCTGCTTTGCGCTGTCTACTACCCACGGGAGAAGCCTTAACTCTGGATCTTGCCCGTGCGTGGTTTACCTGCTATCCCCACATTCCTTTGTTTAATGTGTACGGCCCGGCCGAATGTTCTGATGACGTGACAATGGAAAAAATTGAGCACAGCGCGATTGAACGTATCTGGATCGGTACGCCGGTTGCGAATGCGCGAGTACATATTCTCGATAACCAAAGGCAACTTGTTCCTATCGGAGTCATAGGTGAGATAGCGGTTTCAGGCCCGATTGTAGGGCTGGGCTATCTTCATCAGCCAGCTCTAACAGAGGCGGCTTTTATTGCTAATCCTTTTTACCAGAATGAATTTGATACCCGCATGTACTTAACCGGTGATTTGGGGCGTCGCAGTGCCAACGGCAAAATCGAGTATATTGGCCGTGTTGATCACCAAGTAAAAATAAGAGGCTTACGCATAGAGTTGGGCGAGATCGAAAGCCGCTTGCGGGCGTGCGCGGAGGTCAGTGGTGCCGCTGTCATTGCCTACACACCTGTAGGCAGGCAGGCGCAATTACTTGCGTTTGTCGTGAATGAACAAGCAGACATTGATCGGCATCAACTACGCCAAGAACTAGCCAAAAGCTTACCCAATTATATGGTGCCTGACAGGTTCATCCAACTGCCCACACTACCGCTCAATACAAATGGCAAAATCGATAGAAGCGCATTGAACGTTTTAGTTCCGGTGCAGGATGACCATGAGCGAAAGTCACCACCAAATACTGCAACGGAAGTAGCCTTGGCCTCTATCTGGGCAACATTACTCGCTATCCCTGCAACGGATATACACGTGGATAGTGATTTTTTCGCTTGTGGCGGCCATTCACTACTGGCCGTACGTGTAGTGTCTGCGATAAAACAAGCGTTTGCCTTTCAACTGCCCGTACGTGACATATTTGACTACCGCGAACTAAACACGCTGGCCAATCACATAGATTTGTTATTAGCCCAGAAAACGACTGCTGCAAGACTGCAATCACTAACTACCGATGCAGTTGAAGAGGTGGAGTTTTAATGAAAGATTGTCTAATAGAAAGCAAAATTTCCGCCGCAACCGAGCTGTCTTCTAAACAGAAATATGACGTGCGCGCCGTCTTGAAATTGGCGGCGGACAACGGCGTAGAAATCTTTGTCTCTGCTGGAAAACTAAAAGCGCGTTCCGATAAAGGTGGACTGCCCAATGATTTAAAACAAATGATTGCCGACCAGAAATTTCAGCTGCTAATTTATTTCCAACAGATCCAGCAGTCGGACGACCTTAGCGAAATGCCACCTTTGGAAGTAGTCGATCGCTCGGTAAATCTCTCGCCCGCGTCTTTTGCTCAGGAGCGCTTATGGCTCACACAACAATTGTCAATTGATAGTCACGCTTACAACATTCACGGCGCCTTTCTTGTAGGGCAGGAATTTGATGTGGGCTTAGCGGAACGTGCATTTGTTGCCGTCATCCAGCGGCACGAGTCCCTGCGCACAACGGTTTTCTACAGTGGCACACAGGTTATGCAACAGGTGCACAGCGCTCCCCATTTCAAGATTCGAGAGATATGCTTGGACGCGCGCAAGGCCGCAAGTGTGGACAGTTTATTGGACGAACACAGCCGCCTCAGGTTTGACCTTGACCAATTCATTATGCTGGATGTGCTGTTTATTGCAGTTGAAGGCGCGCAATCATACCTGTCAATCTGCATGCCACACATCGTTTCAGATGGCTGGTCGGAAGGGTTACTGATCAATGAATTTATATATTTTTACAACGTGCTCCAACGACAGCAGCACGATGAACTACCTCCGCTTTTGTTTCAGTACCGTGATTACGCTCACTGGCAAAGACAATGGATGACCAGCCTCGCATGTGTTCGGCAACTCGAATATTGGCGCACACAACTTTCAAACGCACCGGCCTATCATTCTCTGCCGATCAACCGCAGGAGCACAGAGCCAACAAATCATCTCGCCGTAAATGTTTCCTTGACCGCAGATATTGATTTGACCACCCAATTAATTGAGTTAGCAAACGACAAGCAGGTAACCTTGTTTATGCTTTTACACGGGATCCTGGCAATTTTGCTGTCACGTCATTCCAATAGCGACGACATCGTTATCGGCACGCCCGTAGCCAACCGGGTCACTGCTGACTTAGAACCTCTCATCGGTTTTTTTGTAAATACATTGGTATTGCGTGCCCATTGCGACGAAAACCAATTGTTGGCCGATTTTCTAGCCCACATTAAACACATCAATCTTGCTGCTCAAGACAACCAGTTTATCCCTTTCAGTTACCTAGTGGAGAAACTAAAACCATCTCGTTCGGCCGGGGTAAGCCCCTTTTTCCAGATTTTGTTGGTCATGGATAATAACGAACATGCCTCTTTTGATTTGAGTGGTGAAACCCTATCCCCAGTAGCACGAATTGACGATACCGCAAAGTACGACCTTACCCTTTATGTCAATGAAACCCCTTCTGGGCTAGAGTTCACCTTTAACGCCAAGCGCTCCCTGTTTGATGAACATTACATTGAACAGCTGGGAACTGGTTTTATTAACTTATTACACAATTGCGTGGCGGATTGCAATCAGCCAATTACCGCACTATCTATCTTCGACTCAGCCGCGCCGCAGCGCGAACACCGTCAGCAGCAGGCCATACTGCCAACTTATGACCAGCGGCCCCTGCACGAACTGTTTGCCGAATATGCTGAAAACCATCCTCACCAACTGGCTGTGACAGATGGGTTGCATAGCTTCACCTATGGCGAGCTAAATGCAAAAGCTAACCAGTTAGCGCATTATTTGCGTGATCAGGGTGTTGCTACCGATACGCTCGTAGGGCTCACGAGTGACTGGTCGGCGCACACGCTTTTGGGCTTATTGGGGATTTTGAAAGCAGGCGCAGCTTACCTACCGCTCGAAGCAGATTATCCTCTCGAAAGACTCAAATTTATACTTGCAGACAGCGCAGTCGAGTACGTGCTAACTCTTGAGAAAAATGTGTTGCTTTTGCGAGACCATGTGAAGTGTTTTGCTCTGGATGGGATTGCAATCGAGGAACTTTTGGGTCGCTATCCGAAAGACAGTATTCTCGCTAAAAACGACGTCCAGCAGAACCTAGCTTACGTCATATATACGTCAGGCTCGACCGGTAAACCCAAGGGAGTTATGGTGGAGCATCGCGGCTTGTCCCATTACATTCAGGGTATGGCAGGGAAGCACGAGATACCAATCGGCATGAACTATGCGGTACTCAGTACGATAGCAACTGACCTTGGCAATACAGTGCTGTTTTTATCGTTGGCTCGGGGCGGTACATTACATATTCCCGACCGCCAGACAGCAATGGATGTTTACGCATTCAATCGCTTCATTCAAGCACGTGATATTCACGTCATCAAACTGACGCCGAGTCATTTTTGTGTACTGGCAAATAGTAACTTTGATAGCCTATTGGCCAAATTGAAGTACGTTTTTCTTGGCGGTGAGATTATTCCGTTGCAATTGCACCAAGCACTGCAACGCGAGCAGGGTCGACATGAATGCCAGTTCATCAACCATTATGGCCCAACTGAAATAACCATCGGTTGTTGCACCCATTTATTGGATTTGAAAACCAGCGCAGATATCCCTATCGGAAAACCATTTTTACATGGCCTTTGCAGTCTTCGTGACCGTTATGGCAATCCGGTACCTACGGGTACACCGGGCGAGTTGTACATTTCTGGTCCCGGCATAGCACGGGGCTACCTCAATCAAGCTGAGCTAACCCAACAAAGGTTTATCAGCGAAATATCCACGGTTTGTGGCGAGTCGATCACAACTTACCGCACCGGTGATTGGGCTCGAGAAAATGCCGAGGGCGATCTTGTATTTTTAGGGCGTCTAGATGATCAAGTAAAAATCAGAGGTTTTCGTATTGAGCTGGGAGAAATAGAGCAAACAATATTGAGCCATGTGGCTGCAGAATCCGCAGTGGTCAAGGTGTTACCTACGTCAGATTCCAATGTTGGAGAGTTAATTGCCTACCTGAAATTTCCCCCCGACACGTCTGTAAGCTTCGACGAAAAAGCAGCTGTATCCGCAATTATCGAAACACTTCCTGCACACATGATTCCTCGTTATTGGCTAGTAATAGATGCTTGGCCTCTGACCCCGAACGGCAAGATTGATCGCCGTGCCTTGCCGTTGCCCGATACCGATATTTCAGCGGAAATAACTACACCTCACACTGATACAGAAATAGTACTGCACAAGCTCTGGAGCCGGTTATTAAACCTTGACCCTCAAACGATCGGAGTTCACTCAGATTTTTTTGTGTTAGGTGGCCACTCATTACTAGCGATTCGCTTGGCCGCGGAGGTGAGAGAGAATTTAAAGATAGAGATATCAATCCGCGATATTTTTGATAACCCTTGTCTTCTGGATTTGGCTGCGCTTATCTCAGGCTTATCGCAACAACAACCAGCGCTGACAACAATTAAAGCCGCCAAACCAGCAGACCGGTACGCTTTATCATATGGGCAGCAATTGATCTGGTTTATTGATTTAATGGAGCGCGGCAGCAAACATTACAATATGCCGGCAGTCATACATGTTGACGGAAATTTCCGCATCGACATTGCGCAGCAAAGTTTTCAAAAAGTTGTTAACCGCCACAATATTTTGCGCAGTGTTTATGTCATGCGCGGTGAACAGGTTTACCAGGAGATTAAACCACAGGCGACTTTTTTATTGGGCTACACCGATTTGTCTACGATAGCTGGCGTGGAGCAACAACATCGCCTCAAAGACATCATGCAAGCAAACGTAGAGCGAATATTTAATTTAGCAGAAGACTTGCCAATTCGCGCTCATTTTGTCCGACTCTCCGCATCGTCGGGTAAATTGATATTTAACATGCATCATATTGCCTCGGACGGTTGGTCTATGCGAGTGCTTATGCGGGAGTTCAGCGAAAACTATAGCCATTTCGCGCACAACGGCAACATGCCTCAGCGACCACCACTTGCACTTCAATATTCTGATTTTGCCGAATGGCAACGCACTTGGCTCAAAAATGAGCGGATGGACGAGCAATTAATATACTGGCAAACTCAGCTCGCCAATTTGCCTGAGCTACACAGTCTGCCATTAGACGCCCCACGACCAGAAAACCGCACCTACAATGGTGGCAGTGTCAGTGCAGTGCTTGAACAAGCAGTCGTCGATCAATTAAAAATTATTGCACAACAAAATTCTTGTAGTTTGTTTATGGTGTTGCACGCTGCTTTTTCGGTATTACTATGCCGTCACAGCAATTGCAGTGACATTATTATCGGCACCCCGGTGGCTAATCGGTTACATGCGTCACTCGAGCCTTTGATCGGATTTTTCGTAAACACGCTCGTGCTTCGCACGCAATTAAATCCCAACATGACTTTCGTAGATTTATTGAAGCAGGTCCGCGAAACGAATCTTTCGGCACAGTCAAACCAGGATGTAGCCTTCGAACAAGTTGTTGAGCGGATAAATCCACAGCGTAGCATCAAATATTCGCCCTTGTTTCAAATTATGTTGACACTCGATGATGAAATTTCCACACCAACCATCATAGAGGACTTACAGTTTTCACCAGAGTTTCATCAAGAATTCGTTTCCAAGTTTGAATTAACCCTAGATGCTACCGCGCTGTCAGATGGGTATTTCTTTAACTTTCAATTTAACAGCGATATCTTTTTCAAAGCACGCATCCAAAATTTTGCTACTGATTTCATCAGGCTACTTACCAGTATTGCTCGGATGCCTCACAGCGTGTTACGTAGCATAAATCATTTATCGACAGATGAGTTATCGAGAATTGAGGTATATCGCAATTCTCGGCCAGAGCACGATGTCCAGCAAGTGTATTTTGATCAGCAATTTGAATGCCGCGCACATGAATACCCTCACCGACCGGCACTTGAATCTGATGGCAAGATAATTACCTATAGTCAACTCAATGTTCGTGTTAATCAACTATCACATTACTTAAAGCACAAAGGTGTCCGGCAACATGATGTCGTTGCTGTACTCCTTGATCGTTCGATTGATCTGGTAGTTAGCATATTGGCGATTATGCGTGCAGGCGCCACTTATATGACGGTGGATATCCATTATCCACACGAACGAATACTTCATCAGTTGAGCAGCAGCAAGTCACAATTTTGTATTACCCATACTGCACAGCAAACAATGATTACTCAGCTAGATATTACGTTATTCGTAATAGATGAAGATATAACACAAAAATGTGTGGCGGAAAGTTCACCAGATTCCTTCACGATTGAGCGTTCTTTAGCTTCCTCACAAATTGCTTATGTCATGTATACGTCTGGCTCCACAGGACTCCCTAAAGGCGTTGCCATATCTCATGCCAACTTGATGGCTTATGCTCAGGCTATGTTGCAAGAATATGCAATTGATGACAGCGACAAGGTGCTGCAATTTTCATCTATTTCCTTTGATATTTTTATAGAAGAAATGACTGTTTCTTTATTATCTGGTGCATGCCTAGTTATACGTGATGAGCGCATGTTAGGAGGCGGGGAATATTTTTGGTCAAAAATTTCCGAATTAGGAATTACAGTAATGTCATTGCCGACTGCGTTTTGGCACCAATTAAGCAGTGAATTGCTGCCAACATATCGTGATAAAATAAACGGGTTGAAATTAGTTATTTTAGGTGGCGAACGTTTATCCGCAGAAGCGGTTACGCTGTGGCAACAAGTTGCCAGCACCGACACACGCTTAGTCAATACCTATGGCCCCACCGAAACAACCGTCGCTGCAACCATCCATACAGTATCCAACGATCCAGCCCATTATCTCAATGGCAGTATACCGATCGGCGTTGCTCTTGATCATTGCGAACTCTTGGTTTTAGCCCCTGATCAATCACTTGCATCCATAGGTGCGGTTGGCGAGCTATATATTGGCGGGCCAGGGGTTGCACAAGGTTATCTATATAACGAACAACAAACCAACGAACGTTTTTTAAATAATATGACGTGTGATAACAACAGATTGTATCGCACCGGGGATTGGGTGCGCTGGGCAGATTGTGAACACGCTAACAGGAAGGAACTGGAATTTATCGGACGCGCAGACAGTCAGGTAAAAATCAATGGGTACCGAGTCGAGCCTGGGGAAGTGGAATACCAGATTTCCAAACTTAAGGAAATCGATAATGCCATTGTCGTCGTCAACAAAAGTGAATTGGGGCGGTCGCGCTTGATAGCTTATGTCACCTTGGCAAATGTCGAACTCCGAATTGTCGATAATTATCGTGAAAAATCCAAGCTCAATATTCTTCGGCAATTGCGTGAATTACTCCCAGATTACATGGTGCCGAACACGATTGAAGTGTTGGATAAATTTCCGTTAACCACCAACGGGAAGATAGATGTGAAGCATTTGCCTCAACCGATGCATTTGCTTTTGAATGAGATAACGTTACCAACAACTGACTTGGAAATACAATTAGCCAAGTTATGGGCTGATCTTTTTGAAACAACGACTCATGACATGTGCATCAAACGTAATTTTTTTGAACTCGGAGGCCATTCTATTTTGACCATCCGCATGATTGTTAACATTGCACAACAGTTTGGTGTTGAATTGACAGTGCGAGATATTTTTTTACACCCTACTATCCAGTTGCTCGCTGAAAAGATTCAGACGGGCACCACAACTGCTCCGATATTGATGTCCACACTCCACCAAGCAAGTATTACAAGCACACGTTTGTTTTGTATTCCTGGCGCCTTGGGGAGCGCCCTCTCATTTATGGGCCTCATTGAGAATAATAACAATTTAACAATTTTTGCTTTTGATCATTTGGGCGTTTTTAATAATAAATCACCCCATGAAAGCATTGAGAAAATGGCTGAGTGTATGAAAAAAGAAATCATACAGGAACAAACGGAGGGCCCCTATTTCATTGTCGGTCACTCGATGGGTGCAAAAGTTGCCTATGAAATTGTCCGCAGATTAGAGGCATCTGGCGAAAACGCTTATTTGATTGTACTAGATAGCCAGCTTCCTCATGACGACGCTGGACAATCTGTTTCGGCCATTCAAGCTGGTGCCCAACAAGATCAGATTTGTATAGACGACGATATTCAGATAATCATTGAAAAGATTGAACAATATATACAATTAGAAGGTGCCGATGAAATATTGCGCGAACGATTAGAATCTGTTTACCAGCACCACGCACTTCTATCTCGAAATTATGTACTTTCTACACCGCTGGCCAATGATGTACTGGTGATATACGCGGCCGATAACACCCTAACACGACCAGCTTCTCTCGCTTATCTGAGCCAGGGGCAGATATTAAGTGCTGAGGTGGTGGGTAATCATTACTCGATGCTATTTCCCGTTAATACTCATCAGCTCATGGAAAAAATTTCTGTGTTTGTTGGTCGGCGCTCCAATACTCCGAAAGATGTTGAGTGAGCTGTCACGCTGCTCCCAACCAACTAAGCCTTAAAAACAAAGGAATAACTATGAAAATTTATGAAAGCAACGACTTATCCCAAGCAGAATTTATTGAAGCGCATATAGCAAGCAATCAGCCATGTATTATCAAACATAGTGACTTTAATAAAGAAGTGTGGACACCGCACGCGCTCAAAAATATCGTCGGGGACTTATCAGTCCAAATATATGACGCACTGTTTGATCTGCAGGACATTGATAGCCTAAGCAGTTACTTCAACAAATATTTCGGAAAGCAGTTATCCAACAACCAAAACGTTCCTTACGTGCGTTGGTACAACCGTCTGAAAGATGTGGATTTTGCTTGGGGCGATGAAGCTTTTAAACGAATGAGCCCGTATTGGTCCTTACCAGACTGTATCCCTAAGAATAATCTTTTGGTGCCTGTCGGCGACGCGCAACAACAATACGATCCAGTTAATGACCTGTTCCCCTACCGGGGTATCTTGATTGCGGCAAAAGGTGCGCGAACACGTCTACATCGGGATCCGTTTTGCAGTGATGCAATTGTAAATCAGTTTTACGGTGTAAAGGAATTTGCGCTTTTTAAACCTGAGCGCTCCGCCGAATTGACTAGAAACAAAGATGGCAGTTCGTTTGGTGGGTTTATCGATATAAGAGAGAACCATTTCGGGGAGGTCAATACAACGCCAGACTTTTCGGGAACCATTTCACCAGGCGAGATGCTCTTTATCCCACATGGTTGGTTGCATGATGTGGTAGTTACGGAAGATTCAATATCGGTTACTTGGAATTTTGTCCACAGCGCAGGAGCCAAACAGTATGTTGATTATCTCTCTAACGATGCAGCCAGCGATCGTGAATTTGAAATTCTGCAATATTTTTTTTCGCAGGCAGGAAGCCTCATCGTCTCAGGAAAGGACGCGCTAGAACTTGTCTATACCGATGATAAACCGTTAACCGCGTAGGGAAAGCAGAATGGTATTTTTAGTAATAAAACGTTACCAGCTAATGTTGATAGCCGCCTGTCTATTTAGTTTAGCCGGTGCTGCACTCGGTATAAGTGTGTTGGCGTTATTGAACCGGCAAATTGAATCATTTGATAAATCTCGCCCACCGTTGGATGAATTTTTGTTGTTGTTGAGCCTCATAGTTGCGATGGTTTCTGTTGGGATTTTGGCTCAATACTTATTGGCTAGACTGAGCGCCAACGTGGTTGCCACATTGCGGGAGAATCTCACAGGCCGGATTTTGCAGGCGAACTTTGAAGGCCTAGAGCGCATTGGAGGACATCGAATTTACGCTACCCTCACCGGTGATATTGCACGCATTAGCAAAGGCATTGCTGTCTTGCCTGAATATGCTTACAACATATCTTTAGTTTTTTTATGTTTGAGTTATATTGGTTATCTTTCTATTCAATTATTGGGGCTGTTATTAGTCGTCATTACAACTGCAGTTTTTATTGTTCGGATACTGTTGCAGCGAGCATCGAAATTCCTTAGCGCGCTGAGAAAAAATGATGATGAGTTATTTGATCATTACCAAACATTAATAGAAGGCAGCAAGGAATTGAATATCCGCGTTTATCGTAAACAATTCTTTTATCGCGTTCTGTTACTCCCAATTATTTCCTTGGCTAAAAATAACAGCATAAAAAGTCAGTTGAATTTTGCATTCTTATCCAATATTAGCAATGCTTTTATTTTTATGGCAATGGTTAGTTTAATGTTTTTTGCAAGCTGGCTGCTACCAGAACTAAAAATTGAAACCTTAGTAAGCGTGATGCTGGTTTTTATTTTTATGGTAGGACCATTGGGGTTTGTTATTGACTCATTCAGCAGTCTCTCTGATGCTAATGTAGGTTACAAAGGTATCGTCACATTTGAAAAGATATTGGGTGAAACCACTGACAAGTCTCTGGCATTTAATACATCAACACACAACCAAAAAAAGACAATCGATGACAATTGGCAATCGATAACGCTCAACAACATATACTACCGTTACGCTCCGACACAGTCGGATGAATATGGCAACTTCGCTGTAGGCCCATTTAGTGCGACCCTCAAGCGAGGCGAAGTTATTTTTATTACCGGCGGGAATGGCAGTGGAAAATCAACGTTTGCAAAGCTGTTGACAGGGCTTTATACACCCAGTGCCGGTGAAATTTTTGTTGACGGCCAGCAAATTGATTACAGTTCTGATGTTAGCGATTACCGCCAGCTGTTTTCCACTATATTTTCTGATTTTTATCTTTTTAAACAAGTACTCGATGGTACTGGCTCACTCGCAAATGATGACGATATCTTGACGCGTCTTACCCAGCTGGAGCTTGACAAAAAAGTAAACTCGACGGAAGGGACACTATCTACGACTCGTTTATCGCATGGTCAAAGAAAACGTTTGGCATTATTGCATGCCTATTTAGAAGACTCGCCCGTTTGTATTTTTGATGAATGGGCTGCAGATCAGGATGCTCATTTCCGACATTGTTTTTACACACAAATCTTACCCGATCTAAAGAGAAAAAATAAACTCGTCATTGCTATTAGCCACGATGACCGTTACTTCAGCTGTTGCGATCGATTATTAAAATTGGAACAGGGTCGTATTGTAGAAAATGAACCCACTAAAGGCTCTACTAATCTTAAGGTGCCAAATCTGGAGCTAACATGAGTTATGTACTAAGTTTAACGAGACTAGATAAATTGGAAATGTGTATCATAGAGTAATGAACCATAGCAAAAATAGGCTTGCTGCATATTCCACTCCAACCTAATCACCTGTTGCTATCCAAAGTGATCACCTATTGCGGACGAGCGTAATCACCCATTACGATTGAAGGTGATCATTTTTCAAGTGTTATCGCAATGACTGATCACCATTAATTTACACCTCATTTCATGTGTTGAAATTCATCCGACAAAGCACGTTTTCATGCTGGGACAATGCGGCCAAATACGAGATTATCAATGCGACATATCAAAGAAACCCTTCGCCTTAAACTTGAGGCTAAACTCAGTCATCGACAGATTGCGCGCAGCCTGAAGAGAACGACTGGGACATATATGGACGCTCCTCGAATGTCAAACAAATTAACCCTGTGACTTTGAAAAAACTCAAAATCATAATACTAAATTAAAACGCTTCACCCTGATAAACCGATTTTATGATTTAAGTGGCGGTAACGCAGACATATATCCGGCG
>Ga0055584_100002314_pt1 | contig 18877 bp, 19 predicted proteins | sample OSDHelmetaG_FD_58716 | JGI IMG/M metagenome (GOLD analysis project Ga0055584, IMG submission 58716) | Pelagic marine sediment microbial communities from the LTER site Helgoland, North Sea, for post-phytoplankton bloom and carbon turnover... | ecosystem: Environmental > Aquatic > Marine >... | reverse complement strand
CAATCGACTTTCAGGATCTTCGATCTTTTCAAGCCGGTCAGGCGTGCTCGGCACGTTGTGATCTGGCACAGCGATTGTCTTGTCCGTGCGATGCAGTTTGCGTTGCGACAAACGCAGGCCTTCATAAGCCTGCGGGGTTGTGACCTCATGAGTCAGATGCAAATCAATATAAATCAGTGAGGCGCCATCTTCGTCCTTATGGACGACGTGACTATCCCACAGCTTGTCATACAACGTACTCGGCTGAGCCATAACGAAGCACCCGGTTAGAAAAACAATCGAACGCCGTTAAGCGTTAGCTCTTTGCAGCTTTAGCCTTGGCGGCTTTAGCGGCTTTATTCACTTCACGCTCTTTGAGCACGGCAGCTGTATCTTCTGCGATACGAGCTGACTTGCCGCGACGGCTGCGCAAGTAATAAAGCTTGGCGCGACGCACACGACCGTGGCGAACCAAATCGATGCTGTCGATGATTGGTGCATAAAGCGGGAAGACACGCTCGACACCTTCGCCGAACGAAATTTTACGTACCGTGAAGGCAGAATTCAAACCTGAATTCTTGCGGGCGATGCAGACGCCTTCGTAGGCCTGAATACGCTCACGCTGACCTTCCTTCACCTTAACATTGACCCGAACTGTATCGCCGGGGGTGAAATCGGGAATATTTTTACCTTCAGTGAGCTGAGCAATCTGTTCCTGCTCAAGTTGTTGGATTGTGTTCATTTTCCTCAACCTTTCTTGTTCGTCTCCGCCGCGACAAACCGATCCCAAAGATCCGGCCGCCGAGAGCGGGTAATTGTTTCTGCCTGGTCCTGACGCCAGGTTTCTATGTTTTTGTGGTGACCAGATCTCAGGACCTCAGGCACCGCGCGACCGTTCCATTCTTCTGGCCGCGTATAATGGGGATATTCTAATATCCCCTGTTCAAAACTTTCTTCCGACAGCGAGTCGGGGCTACCTATAACGCCAGGCAACAAACGAACCACTGCATCGAGCACAGTGATCGCTGCCGCTTCACCTCCGGACAGAACGAAATCGCCAATGCTGATTTCGTCCATATCCCAAGCCTCAATTACGCGTTGGTCGACACCCTCATAGCGTCCACACAACAACGTCACTCCATCGGCCTCAGCCAAGGACCGCGCAACGGATTGGTCGAACAAGCGTCCGCGCGGTGTCAAATAAATCAACGGCCGGCCATCGGAATGGGCTTGATGAAGCGCTGCATCAATAACATCTGGTCGCATCACCATGCCGGCGCCACCCCCGAAGGGAGTGTCATCGACGGAACGGTGTTTATCGCTCGCAAAGTCCCGAATGTCTACTGTTTCCAGGCTCCACAGCCCGTCTGCAGCGGCCTTTCCGGCCAAAGAGGCCCCCAACGGACCAGGGAACATTTCCGGAAAAAGAGTTAAGACAGAGGCGTTAAATGACGCGGATCCGGTCACGAGTCGTCCCCCGGCTCTACCTCGGCTGCGGCTAAGGCCTCGGCCGTAACCACCAGCATCCTGGCTGCCACGTCCACCGTCGGCACCGCTGAGGCCGTAAACGGGATCAGCACGGTACGACCGTCGAGAAGACGCATGTCGACCATGTCGCCCGCCCCGAAATCGTATATGGCCGTTACTGTTCCGCATTCTTTACCTTGCTCATCTACCACTGTGATGCCGACCAGGTCGGCGTGATAAAACTCTTCTTCGTCTTCGGTCTCCGGTAGCACATCTCGCGCCACATAGAGCAGTTGTCCCTTTAAAGCCTCGATGGCTTCGCGGTCTTCAGCGCCCTTAATCCGAGCGATAACCACACCCTTGGCCTCGCCCGTAACCTTCAGCTCCAACTGCGCACCGTCATCGGTTGCTAGTGGTCCGTACGCTGCAACATCCGCAGGTTCTGCGGTGAAACTCTTAATACGAGCGTCACCTTGAAGCCCACGCGCTCCGACGATAACCCCAAGACAAATTTGTGAGTCGCCAGAAGACATTGCGTGCAAACCGGCCACTAGGCCTCGGCTTTTTCCTCTTCGGCGGCTGCTTCAGCAGGCGCTTCTTCGGCAGGGGCTTCTTCAACTGGCGCTGGTGCGGCAGCTTCGGCAGCAGCGGCTTCAGCAGCAGCTTTAGCCGCTTCTTCAGCTTCGCGAAGACGCTCTTGCGCTTTTGCCCGTGGCTTATCTTGTTTGGTCTGCTCAGGAATCGCAGCAGCTTCAAGAATACCAGCCTTCGCCAAGAAGCGATGGACACGATCACTCGGTAGCGCGCCAAGGCCTAGCCAATGACGAATGCGCTCTTCTTTCAAGATAACGCGATCAGCGTGGTCACTGGGAAGCACCGGATTGTAAGCTCCGAGCTTTTCGATGAAACGACCATCACGGGGAGACCGGCTATCGGCCACAACGATCCGGTAATACGGGCGCTTCTTTGCACCACCCCGGGATAAACGAATACGAAGACTCATGCGTCTTGCTCCTTAATTGTTCGACGTTTGTTTAAAGTGTTTCTGTTTCACGTTCTGTTATCTCCCCCGGAACGGAAGACCTTGCGGCATTCCTCCAGGGAGGCCCCCGCCAAGACCTGCCCCTGGCATACCGCCAGAGAACATTCCTGCGAGACCCTTCTTCTTCATCTGTTTCATAACCGTCGCCATTTGCTGGTGTTGCTTCAGCAAGCGGTTGACGTCTTGCACCGACATCCCCGATCCAGCGGCAATGCGTTTTTTGCGCGACGCTTTAATCAGCGCAGGTTGACGACGCTCACCCGGCGTCATCGATAGCAGTATGCCTTCTTGGCGCTTGATCGCCTTTGGATCAACTTCAGCGTCTTTGATCTGCTTGGCCATCTTGCCCATGCCAGGCAGCATGCCGAGCAGGCCTTTCATATCGCCCATCTTTTGCAACTGGCGCAACTGAGACAAAAGGTCATTGAGATCGAATTGACCTTGCATCATGCGCTTGGCTAGACGCTCCGCCTCTTCTTCATCGACAGTTTCAGCCGCTTTCTCAACCAGGCTAACCACATCGCCCATGCCAAGAATACGCCCAGCAATACGATCAGCGTGGAACCCTTCCATGGCATCGGTTTTTTCACCGACGCCCATGACCTTAATGGGCACACCCGTCACAGCTCGCATAGAGAGGGCAGCACCACCGCGAGAATCACCATCAACACGGGTTAATGCGATACCTGTGATGCCGACTTTGTCTTTGAATGCAGTCGCCGTAGCTACAGCGTCTTGGCCGGTCATCGCGTCGGCAACGAGCAACGTCTCAACCGGAGAAACCGCGTCACGGACTTGTCTAACTTCATCCATCAACACTTGATCGATGGTGGTCCGGCCGGCGGTATCAAGAACAACAACATCAAAGCCGCCCTTGCGACCTTCATCCATGGCGCGCTTAGCGATATCGACCGGCTTCTGACCAGCAACGATAGGCAGCGTGATCACATTAGCCTGCTGCCCCAGGGCTGCGAGCTGTTCCATAGCAGCGGGACGGTAAACATCCAACGACGCCATCAACACGCGTTTCTTTTCTTTGGTTTGCAGATGGCGGGCGATCTTAGCCGTCGTTGTGGTTTTACCAGAGCCTTGAAGGCCAACCATGAGGAACGGAACCGGCGGCGCAGATTTCAGATTGAGTTGAGCTTCATCCTCATCGTCACCAGTGAGCATATCGACCATGCAGTCATGCACGATTTTGATGACCATCTGGCCAGGCGTAACGGATCGGATAACTTGTTCGCCGATTGCCTGCTCAGTGGCCTTTTCGATAAAGTCTTTAACAACGGGAAGGGCGACATCGGCTTCAAGCAAAGCAACGCGGACTTCGCGCATCGCTGCGCGCACGTCGTCTTCTTTCAACGATCCCCGTTTAGTGAGAGCATCGAAAACCGAGCCAAGGCGTTGTGACAGAACGTCAAACATGCCGTACGAAGCGTCCCTTTAGCGGGATCCCTTTGCCCAAACGAGTAATGCGCCAGTGCGCGAACCCTCGCGGACTGGCGGACCCCCTCAAGAGTAGGATGCCCGAAGAATAATGAATTCGGTGCCTAGCCTATCGTGACCAGACGAGCGGGATTTACGGACTTAGGCCCTATGAGTCAAGGAAAAGTGCCAATTCCCCATACAAAACCGTCAAGTATGGGTGGTCATTGATAGGGGTTCACTCCCTCACCGTGATAGAAATTGAACATGAGGAAAGCCTTAGTATTTGGTGGCGCGGGGCAAATTGGTGGCGCCGTTGCCCAACACCTGGCCCGAACAGATTGGCACATTACCTCCGTAACCCGAGAAAACCGACCTCTGCCTTATGCAGAAAACGGCCGAATTACTTGGTTTAAAGACCCAGGGAAGAACCGAGCCGACATCATTTCCGACATTGGAGGCACATTCGATGCCGTAGTCGACCCAACCGCCTACGATGCCCAGGATTCAGCCGATTTACTGACCTCTGAGGCCAAAATCGGTGCCATTGTTTCAATATCATCCAGCAGTGTTTACGCGGACTCTGACGGGCGCTCCCTGGATGAGGCTCAAAACACCGGCTTTCCTGAGTTTCCCGTCGGAATTCCCGAAACCACTGCCACGGTTAAGCCAGGTCCGGAGACCTACTCAACCCGCAAGGTCGCGATGGAACAGGCTCTCGAGAAGGCCAAGATTCCTGTGCTTATTCTCAGGCCTTGCGCCATTTATGGGACATATGCGCGTGAACTCAGGGAAGCTTGGATTCTACGTCGGTTGGCAGAAAACCGCCAAGTTCTGCCCATTTCTCATAAAGCCGAGAGTATCTTTCACACCAGCAGCACCAGCGGAATTGCGTCGCTAATCGACTGCGCTCTACGAGATCCTAAGAGCGCGACCCTCAATGTCGCTGATCCAGACGCTTTGTCAGTTAAGGGTCTTATTAAAGCCGTGTGTGACGCCGTAAGCACAACCGCTGAGATTCTTCCCTTTCCGGGCGAACCCGAGGGAATGGTGGGTCGAACACCCTGGACCGTTGCACGGCCTTACGTTCTGGACACGAGTCGGGCGCGGGCTCTGGGTTGGCACGGCGGCGAGCCATACGCGGAGGCGGTTACCTCGGTTTGTGCCTGGGCCATGGAGCAGGCCTCAGAAACGTCATGGGACGCAGCGTTCCCACTTTACAAAGCCTATGGCGTGAACATGTTCGATTATGCGGCAGAAGACCAATTCTTGGCCGAACAAGCATAACGAGCGGTTTGCTGGACTTTGGCCCCGAGTGAGCCATATAACCCGCCCATGACAACCGGATCGACCATAGAGGGTTTACCCTTCCGCAAAATGCATGGACTCGGCAACGATTTTGTCGTGTTGGACGCGCGCGTCCGACCGTTGGAATTAAGCGAGTCCCAAGTGCGCACCATCGCAGATCGACATACGGGCATCGGGTTCGACCAACTGCTTATTATCGAACCACCACAATCTGGTGGCGACGCCTTCATGACTGTGCGTAATGCCGACGGTGGCGTTGTGTCGTCCTGCGGAAACGGGGCGCGATGCGTTGCTGCCATCGTGATGGACGATCTCGACAAAGCATCGATCATCATTGAGACGCTGGCTGGTCCAATCACCGCGCGCCGCGCCGATGGCGGACTGGTAGCCGTTGATATGGGCCCAGCCCAATTAGACTGGCAGGATATTCCTCTCGCGATGGAAGAAGACACCAATCACATCGATCTTGTTGTTGGCTCGCTTTCAAATCCCGTCGCGGTCAGTATGGGCAATCCGCATTTAGTGTTCTTCGTCGACGACGTCGATAGCGTCGACCTAACGGACTTCGGCCCAACGGTTGAAACGCACGCATTGTTTCCCAACCGCACAAACGTAGAGATCGTCGAAATCATCGACCGCAGTCATGTCCGCATGCGGGTGTGGGAACGCGGCGTTGGCATTACGCAAGCCTGCGGCACGGGCGCTTGCGCTGTTGGTGTTGCCGCAGCCCGCCGCGACCTAACAGACCGTGCCGTGCGCGTCACACTTGATGGTGGCGATCTTCATATTTTATGGCGCGATGATGGGCACGTGATCATGACCGGTCCCGTGGCAGAAACATTCTCGGGTGTATTCGACCGAGGCCTTCTCGGATGACAGTCACGAAAAGTAACGGGGCAGAAAAAACCGCCGGACCTCAGGTCGTCAGCTTTGGTTGCAGACTCAACACATACGAATCCGCCGTGATGCGCGACCATGCGATAGCTGCAGGTCGACACAACACCATCATCGTCAACACCTGCGCAGTGACTCAGGAAGCTGAGCGGCAAGGGCGGCAATCACTCCGTCGTTTACGCCGAGACAACCCGGATGCAGAAATTATTGCGACAGGGTGTGCTGTTCAGCTGAGCCCACAAGCGTACGCAGACATGCCGGAGATCGACCGCGTGATCGGCAACGAAGACAAGATGAAAGCGGAGAGCTTTGCCGCAGATAACAATCAGCCCATTCTGATTAGCGACATCATGACCGTGCGGGAAACCGCCTCACATATGGTCGAAGGGTTTAACGGCAGAACGCGCGCGTTTGTTCAAATACAGCAAGGCTGTGACCATCGCTGCACCTTCTGCATTATTCCGTTTGCGCGCGGTAACAACCGAAGTGTTCCAATGGGGCGGTTGTTTGAAGAGATCCGTGAGCTTGTCGCTATCGGTCACAAAGAAATTGTTTTGACCGGTGTAGATATCACCGGTTATGGATCAGACCTTCCGGGCCAACCGACACTTGGACAATTGGTGCGCCGCCTACTGGCTGCTGTTCCGGACCTTCCCCGCCTACGACTGTCCTCGCTTGACCCTGCAGAAGCAGACGAGGGCTTGTTCCATGTTATTGCAAACGAACCGCGCTTGCTGCCGCATTTCCATATTTCTGCACAAGCGGGCGACGACCTCATTCTGAAACGCATGAAAAGGCGGCATCTGCGCCAGGATATTATTTCTTTTTGCGATCGCATCAGAACCGCGCGGCCAGACGCCGTGTTTGGTGCAGATATCATTGCTGGGTTCCCCACGGAAACCGACGCGCAGTTTCAGAACACTCTGAATCTCGTCGCAGATGCGGGACTAACCCATCTACATATCTTTCCATACTCTATTCGAACTGGAACGCCTGCTGCGCGCATGCCCCAAGTCGAAAAGGCTGTTATCAAACAGCGTGCGGCCGATCTGCGTGCTGCTGGAAAAAGCGCAATGAATACGTTCCTGGAAAGCCGTGTGGGCAGCAGAGCTTCAGTTTTGATGGAAGATAATGGCCTCGGCAACAGCGAGCATTTTGTCCCAGTCAGGGTTGGACCAGATCTTCAGCCAGGCGCGCTCATTGACGTGACAATCGGGGCCGTTCAGGACGGCCAATTGATCGCAGCCTGACACGTGACTGATCCATCGAATCAAGACCCGTCGGAAAAAAAGGGGTGGTTTGGCCGCCTCACATCGGGTTTGCGCAAATCGTCAGCCAAACTAGCCGGCGGGATCGGCGACTTATTCACCAAACGCAAGCTTGATGACGCCGCCTTAGAAGAGCTGGAAGAACTTCTGATCACGGCCGATCTTGGCGCCGCCATGGCGGCGCGCCTAACAGCCAACTTAGCAAAGACCCGGTTTGGTAAAGACATAACTGGAGACGAGATCAGGGCTGCTTTCGCCGAAGATATTGCCGCCTCGTTGACGCCCGTCGCCAAACCTCTGGTTATCGACTCGTTTAAAAAGCCGTTTGTTATTCTTGTTGTCGGAGTGAATGGCGCTGGCAAAACAACAACCATCGGCAAACTGACAAAACAGTTTCGCGATGATGGAAAGACAGTAACCCTGGCTGCCGGGGACACTTTCCGCGCCGCAGCCGTTGAGCAACTACAAGTCTGGGGGCAACGGACTGGCGCGCCCGTTATTGCCCGCGAAACTGGCGCCGATGCTGCCAGCTTGGCCTTTGATGCCTTGAATGAGTCTGCGGCACGGTCAGACGATGTGCTTCTGATCGACACGGCAGGACGTTTGCAAAACAAAGACAACCTAATGGCTGAACTGGCCAAAATTGTTCGCGTCATTAAGAAGAAAGATGAAACGGCACCGCATGCTGTGCTTTTGGTTCTAGATGCAACGGTTGGTCAGAACGCGCATTCACAAGTCGAAGCATTCAGAAACATCGCTGGAGTCACAGGCTTGGTGCTAACCAAAGTTGACGGCACCGCAAAAGGCGGTGTGGTTGTCGCACTAGCCGAGAAATTCGGCCTACCTGTGCACTACCTCGGCGTCGGTGAAGGCGTTGACGACCTTCGCCCGTTTACGGCTGAGGACTTTGCCAGGGGCCTGCTGGGCTTCTCGTAAGATAAGGTCGCGTTTGATTTTGCGGTGTGATGTAGCATGACGCCAACAACCATTGCAGGTTTAGCCCAACACTTGTTTCTTCTGGCGCGCCCCATGTGTAGGTGACGTTGCGATCCTCTTGCCCACTGGCGCGCTCAACGATGTACATAACAAATACATCGTTTGTGAATCCACTGGCCGTGTTGTTCATTGCCCAATCCACATTACGAAGACGAATGCCAACCTGGCGGTCTGGCTTTTCTTTTGTTGGGCGCGGCACGAAATGGAGCCCGCCCTGGTCGTTGATCGGAATTTGTCTGAAGTTTTCTTTTTTACCGGTCTCGCCACTAAAAGACATGGAACAACTAAATATGCGAGCCTTGAGTTGTTTGTGCAGCACCTCTGGTTCGGCATTGACTTGCACATCATCAGACACCCGTCGAATGACATCGCCTTTCCACAAGGCTCGGTCGCTCAACATCATTTGGTAATCGGCGTAAACGGTCTCGTCTTGCTCTTCATACACGCAAGCTTTGTATTTCATCTCAGCATGGTACCCACCAACAGACTGGCGCCAGAACAAATCGCATTGCGGAAGGTTGGTTAAATCTTCCAGGGCCAGACTATCGAGTGCTGACAAATCTTCATGCGCCTTCATATAGGGCGCTCGATCGAATCCAGCGAACGAATGCAACTTCATGCGCACGGCGCTTGCAGCTTCATCGATATGAAAAGAGTAAATACGCGGGTGCCAGCGGTCCTGCTCGTACCAATAGTCCATAATGAAAAAGGCATTCTCGCCAAATCTATCATTTGGGATACGCCGTACTTCAGAGAGAACCCGCTGGTGACGAATGCCTTCTGCCACCTCTAAGCGTCCATCAAAGTACACCTGCTCCATGTTGTCATAGGTGCCGGGGAACAACTCACTGATGATCATAAGGTCACGCTGTAGCGGCGGCTGGTCTTGCGCGACGGCACTCAGCGCCACGAACGGTACAAGCAACAAAGATGAGAGCAGAAGACGCATGACTATCCCCTTATCAATACAAGCAATTATCAAGCTTGATTGAGTAACGCAGAATAAAGGAACGGGTGCCATGATTTTTTGAGCACAATAAAAAAGGCTATACCGAAGCATCGCCTTCCAGACAGCTTATTAGAAAGACCTCTAGATCGAGATATCGAGGCGCCCACCCCGTCCTGGCGGAGGCGTTGACCGGCGTTCTTTTTCATCGTCATCATCACGATGGCCACGCACTTGCTCTGACACATTGTTCACAGCGGTTTTAGCATTGGCCGCCTGGCTGCCCTGAGCAGAATTGCCAATATTACTAAGCAAGTTCGCCCGTTGAGCTATAACGGCAGATTCTAAGGTCGGTTGGATCGCCATGTGTTAACTCCCGTAAACGCTATAACCGTATAAATCAGCGCTTAATCGTTCTGATAGGCTAATGGACCAGTCCATTCGAGTCAAAAACGCTTAAATCTCGGCCTCGATTTCAAACTTTTTCGGTTTCACCTTGAGACCCGACAACACCATGACAATGCTTGAATTTTTTGCCTGAATCGCAGGGGCACGGTTCGTTTCGTGAAACCTTACCCCACGTTGAAGGGTCATTGGCATCACGAGAATCGGCGCTTACGCGAGGCATTGCCCGCTGTTGACCAATCTCTTCGATACGATCTCGTCGCGCCTGTGCTTGTTCTTGAGAAACACCTTGGCGCCCTAGTGGGCCTGCGGGCTTCAACTGTTCTGGAGTCGGTTCAACCTGAATATCGACGCGCGAAAGAATTTCGGTAACGCGCTCCCGCAAACCTTCAAGCATCTTCTGGAACATCGAGAACGATTCTTTCTGATACTCCAGAAGCGGTTGCTTCTGCGCATAGGAGCGAAGGTTAATCGACGTGCGCAAATAATCTAATTGTTGCAGATGATCCCGCCACCCCGCGTCAATCATTTGCAGCACCAAACTTTTCTCGACGCGGCGCATAACGTCTGTTCCGACGTTGACACTTTTTTCTGCCATTTTACGATTGGAGGCGTCGATCATTCTGTCGCGTATTTCTTCTTCAGCAATACCTTCTTCCGCTGCCCATTCCTTGTACGGCAAGTCGAGGGCTAGGAGGCGCAAGCTTTCTTCGTGCAGGAGATCAAGATCCCACTGCTCGGCCATTGCGCGCTCTGGCATTGCCCGGGCCACAAGCTCTTCGACAACTTCATGGCGCATGTCGGTCACAAAGTCTGAAACATCTTCTGCTGACATAACCTCTTTGCGCTGATCGAAAATTGCCTTGCGCTGGTCGTTCATCACGTCGTCGTATTGCAATAAGTTCTTACGGATATCGAAGTTGCGCGCTTCGACTTTTTGTTGCGCCTTCTCAATCGCCTTATTGATCCACGGGTGAATAATAGCTTCACCGCGCTCAAGACCAAGACGCTGAAGCATGCTGTCCATGCGCTCTGAACCAAAGATGCGCATGAGATCATCTTGCAACGACAAGAAAAAGCTAGATGACCCCGGGTCACCTTGGCGACCTGACCGGCCCCGCAACTGATTATCGATACGCCGGCTCTCGTGTCGCTCAGTCCCAAGAACACAAAGCCCGCCGGCCTCTAATGCAATCTTCTTCTTGGCTTCGATTTCATCCACAAGGGTTTGGCGCTGTTCATCGGTCAGCGGTTTACCTTGCTCGCGCTCCTTCTCTTCAATCATGAAGTCAGGATTACCACCCAACTGAATATCTGTGCCCCGACCGGCCATATTAGTCGCGATGGTGACCGCGCCAGGAACGCCCGCTTGAGCAATAATATACGCTTCACGCTCGTGTTGCTTAGCGTTGAGGACTTCAGCTTTTACCTTCTGTTTTTTCTTTAGAAGTTCTGCAAGCTGTTCAGATTTTTCGATGGAGACAGTGCCGACCAGAACGGGCTGTTGGCGCGCATGACACTCTTCGATGAGTTCAATAATCGCCTCGTTCTTCTCTTCTTCTGTCCGATACACTTCATCGTCCGCATCAAGTCGAGCTTGTGGAACATTCGGCGGAATCTCAACGACTTCCAGCCCATAAATAGATCCGAATTCCTCTGCCTCGGTCATAGCCGTACCTGTCATGCCAGCGAGTTTGGGATACATACGGAAATAGTTTTGATAGGTAATCGATGCCAGGGTTTGGTTCTCGTTTTGAACCGTGACCCCTTCTCTCGCTTCGATCGCTTGATGCAAACCGTCTGATAATCTCCGACCCTCCATCACCCGGCCGGTAAATTCGTCAATCAAATGCACGCGATCATCACGCACAAGGTAATGAACATCTTTCTGAAACAGGTGGTGCGCACGCAGCCCCTGATTGACGTGATGGATCAAGGTAATATTCTGAAGGTCATACATATTACCGTCATCAAGAATACCGTGCTCACGAAGAAGGTTCTCAGCGTGCTCCCCGCCTTCGTCGGTTAAGGCAATGGAACGCGCCTTTTCATCTTTCTCGTAATCTTCCTCGATCAAGAGAGGGATGATCTTGTCAACTTTTCCGTAAAGGTCTGTTTTATCTTCTGATGGTCCAGAGATAATCAAAGGCGTGCGGGATTCATCGATCAGAATTGAATCGACTTCATCAACAATCGCGTAAGAAAATTCGCGCTGCGTCATATCTGCAATCGCGAATTTCATATTGTCGCGCAAATAATCAAAACCGTATTCGTTGTTGGTTCCATACGTCACATCACACGCGTATGCAGCACGGCGCGCATGATCCTCCATTAGGCTCTGAACGCATCCGACTGTCAGGCCAAGAAAACGGTATATCTGCCCCATCCATTCAGCATCACGACTGGCGAGATAATCATTTACGGTAACGACATGAACGCCCTTACCTTCCAGAGCATTCAAGTAAACGGGCAACGTCGCAACGAGGGTCTTTCCTTCACCCGTTCCCATTTCTGAGATCTTGCCATTGTGAAGAACGACACCACCCATGATCTGAACGTCAAAATGACGTTGACCTAAAGTACGCTTGGAGGCTTCACGAACGGTCGCATAGGCGTCGACAAGAATGTCATCGAGCGTTTCCCCATCCTTGATGCGAGACTTTAGCCAATCCGTACGTGCACGAAGAGCGTCATCATCCAGTTGTTCGAGCTCAGGCTCAAGAGCGTTGACGGCATCAACGACTGGCTTCATCTGCTTAATGAAACGGCCGTGTACGGTCCCAAACAGGCGTTTAGAAATTGCGCCGAACATGGGCACCTCAGAGTGGAGTTAAAATAAAACGCACCAGAAGCAGGTGCGCTGCCGAAGACATAGGAACCTGACCGCCGCGTGTCAACGACGGCGAGACCGAATCTGACGGTTTTCTAGGGTTTTAGGCCTTTCGGCGTAAGATGAGAAACTGGACCCGAACGCCCGTCTATGCGAAGAACCGGCCAATATTCAGGATTGAGAGCCATGGAACACCCGCCCTCCCCCTTTGCCCCCGCTCGTTTCCCCGCCTTACCGCCCGTGAAGGGCGTGAGGCTATCCTCTTGTGAGGCCGGGGTTCGGTATGCGGGGCGGCTAGATCTGATGCTCGCCGAATTCGCATCAGACACCGTTGTCGGCGGGGTGATGACCAAATCTGTCACCGCCGGAGCCCCCGTCGAATGGAACAGAGCTGCCATCTCCGATGGAAAAGCCAGAGCCCTCGTCGTAAACGCAGGCAACGCCAACGTTTTTACTGGCAAACGCGGCCGGGACGCTGTTGAAAAGACGGCAGATGCCGTTGCAGATGCCCTGTCCTGTGACAAGAATGATGTATTCGTGTGTTCGACCGGCACCATTGGCGAGTACCTCTTAGAAGACCGAATTACCGCAAAAATTGGGGGTTTAACCTCCACATTGTCTGACTCAGCCTGGGAAGATGCGGCTAAAGCGATCATGACGACAGACACCTACCCAAAAGGTGCGGTCAGAACAGCTGAGATTGACGGTGTGACCGTGACATTGGTGGGTATCTCAAAAGGGTCCGGCATGATCGCGCCAGACATGGCGACGATGCTCGCCTACGTAATGACGGATGCCGTTCTCTCGGCGGAGGTCACACAGAACCTCATCGCGAGTGGCGCAGATAAGAGCTTCAACGCCATTACGGTCGACAGCGACACGTCGACATCAGATACCTTACTTCTGTTCGCGACTGGACAAGCTGGGCACGCACCCGTAAACGGCATTGACGAGGAGCGGATTCAAGACTTTAAACACGCGCTAGACGACCTCCTTGTCGATCTCGCCCATCAGGTCGTAAAAGATGGCGAAGGGGCGCAGAAATTTATTGAGATTCAAGTTTTGGGCGCTGAAAGCGACGATGCCGCACGGCGCATAGGGCTTTCGATCGGAAACTCACCGTTGGTCAAAACAGCCATCGCTGGTGAAGATGCCAACTGGGGCCGCATTGTCATGGCAGTTGGTAAAGCCGGTGAAAGAGCAGACCGGGACAAACTTGCAATCGCGATTGGTGGCATCCAAATCACAGAAAACGGTGAACCAATTCCGGGCTATGACGAAGACCCGGTCGCAGCACACATGCGTGGTCGAGATATTACGATGACAGTGGATGTTGGGATAGGAAATGGCCAGGCAACAGTTTGGACCTGCGACCTGACCCATGGCTATATCGATATTAACGCGGATTATCGCACCTAATGTCGGGCATGAAAATTGTCACAGTCGTTGCTGTCGCATTGATTAAAGACGATGGTGCAATTCTTCTAACACAGCGACCCGAAGGCAAAGCCATGGCTGGCCTTTGGGAATTTCCTGGCGGAAAATTAGAGCCAGGTGAAACGCCAGAGCAGGCGCTGGTGAGAGAATTGCAGGAGGAGTTGAATATTTCAGTCCACTCCTCTGCTCTACACCCACTCACGTTCGCGTCTCATACCTACGACTCGTTTCATCTGCTGATGCCTGTGTACACGTGCAAAGAATGGTCAGGCACGGTCTCGCCCCAAGAAAACCAGGCCATGGAGTGGGTGATGCCAGATCAGCTCGCTGACTACCCAATGCCAGACGCTGACCTGCCTCTCATTCCATTTTTTAACGGCACGCCCTAACGCCGTTGCGTCTGAACACCGGCAACCGTAGAGTGCGATCATGTCCATCGATCCAACAGCTGCCCTAATTATCATCGGCAACGAAATTCTTTCCGGCCGAACGCGCGACGCCAATATTCAGTTTTTGGCGTCGGGACTCGGGACGCTTGGCATTCCGTTGCGCGAAGTCCGCGTCGTGCCGGACATTGAAGAAGAGATCATCTCTGCCCTCAATCTTCTGCGCGCCAAATTCACCTACGTGTTCACCACTGGTGGTATTGGGCCCACCCACGACGACATCACGGCTGACGCTGTCGCGAAAGCATTCGGCGTAGCGCTAAAAAGGCACCAACCGTCTGTGGATAAAATGGAGCATTACTATGGCGACCGCCTCAATGCGGCACGCCTTAAAATGGCAGACCTTCCTGAGCGCGCAGAACCGATAGAAACGCGTGCGACGTCAGCGCCCGGATTTAAAATAGAAAACGTATACGTCATGGCAGGCGTCCCAAGCATCGCTCAGGCCATGTTCGATGAAGTAGCGCCATCACTAGCCCATGGCGAGCCCATTCTCTCTCGATTTGTCGAGGCCCATTTGGGTGAAGGCGATATCGCAGACGACCTCACCGCCATCCAAAACGAATACCCTCATGTGGATGTCGGGAGCTACCCGTTCTTTCGCAGCAAACGGGTGGGTTTGAGCGTTGTCGCCAAAGGCACAAACCAGAATGACATAGACGCTGTCATCGAAAAAACCGCGGCGGCGATTCAACGCCTTGGGCACACGCCAAGCATTGATCAACAAGTAGACGACTAACAATAGTCGACCGGCCCTTCGCTCGCGTAAATTACCTGTCTGCACACAAATGTGTGACTTCAGGTTTGTGCTGTTGTCCTGGCCCAGCCCTCTCAGTACGGTGATTCACCTAAAAAATAGCGACAGGACCACCTCATGACCCAAGCCATTCGACTCGCTCTACTCACATTATTAATTGGCCTGAATGCACCTGCAAATGCGGCCGTACTTGTTTTCGGTGGGTCCGGTCGGTTGGGATCAGAAGTTGTTCAAAATTTGCTTGCCGCTGGAGAAAAAGTCGTCGTCTTTGTCAGGCCAACATCTGATCGCAGCAAACTGGACGGCATGGACGTGGACTTTGTTGTTGGCGACTTAACGGATTCTGACAGCGTAAAAGCGGCGTTTGAAGGTCGAGATATCGACGCCGTCATCAACACCGTTGCGTTGCGTCCTGGAGAGGGCAGCCCCTACGTTATCGGCGAACGCAATATCGACGCCGCCACAAAAGGGCGGGACCTAGCACACATGATTTTGTTCAGCGCAACAGGTGCTGGAGATAGCAAATCTACCATCCCGCCTCAGTTCTATGACGGGTTTAAACAGACCTATTTGGATCGCGAAGCCTCAGAAGACATCATCAAAGCAAGCGGCACGCCCTACACCTTTATTCGACTTGGCACCGTCCATGATAAAACTGAAACGGGGTCTGGGTATCTCGTCGAAGAACCAGTTCTAGGTCCAATCACCCGTGCTGATGCAGCGCAACTGGCCGTAGATTGCCTGAGGGCACCGAAGTGTGTGAACAAGACCTTCCACGCCACCGATGATAGCCTGCCGTTAATTCCAGAAGAATAAATTGAGAATTGGCGTTGCGATCTGCGCGCTCAACCGCTACCTAGACTATCGTGATGCCCGCCTGGCGGAATTGGTAGACGCAACGGACTTAAAATCCGTTGTCCGAAAGGGCGTGCCGGTTCGAGTCCGGCGGCGGGCACCACTACCCCATACCCTCCAATGGTAACGTGTAGATGAGTCTTCCCGACGGCATTCCCACGCTCAATGCCACTGACATAGAGAGAAATTTGGAGCTGTTCGGCAGCGCGCTAGGGCAAGCTTGGAAAGAAACCGGCTTCGTTGCGATAACCGGACACGGGATTGAAGAGTCTGTCATCACCGATTGCTTAAACGCTGCTCAAGCGTTTTTTGCCCTTCCTCGACCGACAAAACAAAAATACTGGCTGGATGGCGGTGGTGGCCAGAGAGGGTACACACCCCTTGGGATTGAAACTGCTAAAGATGCAAATACACCTGACCAAAAAGAGTTTTGGCATGTCGGTCGCGAGTTCGCAGACAGCGACCCCAAGAAGAAATCCATGCCTGACAATATTTGGCCCGATGAATTTGCATCTTTCAAATCCACTTGCCAGGCGTTCTATGACTCGATGGATGGTCTCGGGCGCAAATTGCTGTCAGCGATCGCTGTGAACCTTGAGCAGGAACCAGGTTTCTTTGAACACCGTGTTGCACAAGGCAACAGCATCCTGCGGCTTTTGCACTATCCGCCGTGCTCGGAAGCCAGCAACGGTGAGCGCGCGGCCCCGCACGAAGACATTAATGTCATTACGTTGCTCGTGGGCGCCGACCAAGCCGGTCTAGAAATTCAAACACGAGATGGGGCCTGGATTCCCGTTGACACGACGTCAGATGCAATCGTGTGTAACGTGGGTGACATGCTGCAAAGACTTACAAACCATGTGCTACCCAGCACCACCCACCGGGTTGTTCGGCCGACTGGCGACGCCGCAAAAACGTCACGCTACTCCATTCCCTATTTTCTGCATTTTGCACCGGATGTAGAGATAAAAACTCTAACGTCATGCACAACGCCACAGAATCCAGATCGATACGAAACCCCAATCACCGCGCAAGCCTTCTTGGAGCAAAGACTGAAAGAAATTGGTTTGGCATAGGGGCCCGGAGACGTCTTAGCTGCAAGACCGCCTCTACAGCCCCTAATAATCAGTCGAAAACCGAACTGACAGAATCAAGAACACCGTCATTACCGGATTCTTCGCGAAGATGAGAGCCGTTGAACGTTCGATATAGGCGTGCAAACCGTCATCGGATTTTAATGTTATCCATCTTTGCGAGTTTCTCTTCCGCACCCGAGCGTTTGTAATAAGGCGCATCGACAGGGTCGCGCGGCGGGATATTGCCGTCTCGAGGCCTGTTGGCACCTTCACGCTCGTTCCCGCGCCCCTCGACCAAGGAAATAATTTCTTCCATGTGACCTTTCGGCACCACGACCACGCCATCCTCATCGCCAAGAATAAGGTCCCCAGGGTTAACGATAACGCCGCCACAAATCACAGGTGAATTGATCCAGCCTGGATGATCCATTCCTCGAGAAAGAGATACCGTGCCACGGCAAAAAACTGGGACACCCTCGCGCTTGCGAATCACCTCGGCCGTTAAGACATACCCATCTGCGACAACGCCAGCTGCCCCCATTTCTCTATAGCCATTGGTCATGCTTGCTCCGAGACACGCTGCGTTGGCTTGCCCACCGGCATCAATAACGACAACGTCTCCTGGTTTGATGTACTTGCCGGCAATTTGGGCCATGAAAACGTCATCCGTTTGCTCTGGCCTGACGGTAACCGCGGGCCCGCAAATACGCCACTCACGCTCAAGCGGATTAATACCAGCATCCATCACATAACGCGGACCAACCCGGCCTCCCACGATGCAAAAATAGAGGTTCAAAGCACGCTCTATCAGTTCCGGGTCCGGGCGTTCAAAATCTGAAACGATTTCATACAATGACATTGTCTCAATCCCCTTAGTCGAGCACGGCAGTAGCGTGAGTTTCTAACATTGCGCCTGGCAGGTACAGGCTCGCAACGCCAACACCGGTCGCAGCAGGCATAGCAGCGCCTGCATCTTTATAAATTTTTTCCCGCACCCAGGATGCGTCACTCAATGCCGGTGAATTGGTGGTGAAATTAATCTCACTGACGACATGTCGCAGGTCCGCATCGCACTTGGCCAAAACAAATTGCAGGCGCTCATAAATACAGCGTATCTGGGCTTCCATATCATTTTCGCCAACCAACTTAAAATCGTCGTCGGCAGAGAGGAGCCCTGAAAGATAAATTGTTTTGCCAGCTTTCACCGCATAGCTGAGGCAAAAGCGTTCTTCCAAGTTTGGAAAGACAGGGATTACGTTCTCTAAGCGCGCCATATCGCCACTCCATATAGATATTGTCTAGAAACCATCTTACCAGCTGTGGAGGCTTTTGTTCAGGTTGACAGTTCAGCCGTCGCCTGAATTTCAAGCATCGCGCCTGGCAAATACAACGCTGATACCTGAACCGCTGTGGCCACTGGCGGCGCGGCCCCTGCTGCACGATAAATTTCATCGCGCACATGGGACGCTTCAGCCAAAGCCTGAATATCCGTCGTGAAGCTAATTTCACTGACCACGTTAATCAGCGTGCACCCAGCATTGGCAAGCACAGCATTCATACGGTCGTAGATGCGTTGAATCTGTGCGGCCATATCTCCTTCCCCGTAGACCTCGAAGTTTTTATCGGCAGACAGAATACCCGCCATATGAAGCGTCGGGCCCGATGACCGGATGAGATAGCTCATACCAAATTTTTTCTCGAGTTCAGCGTTGACAGAAATAACGTTATCGAAATGAGCCATGGAGA